>Ga0209040_10002372_pt1 | contig 14818 bp, 12 predicted proteins | sample BogFormECP12_OM3_FD_188240 | JGI IMG/M metagenome (GOLD analysis project Ga0209040, IMG submission 188240) | Bog forest soil microbial communities from Calvert Island, British Columbia, Canada - ECP12_OM3 (SPAdes) (version 2) | ecosystem: Environmental > Aquatic > Freshwater > Wetlands > Bog ...
ACGCTGCCGGTCAGATGCGGGTATCCCTTGGCGACATTGCGCAGCGAAAGGTCCCAGCCGCCACTGCAACCCTTGTCGCCCTGGTCGATGTAAAGCCCCGCGGTGGCGGGCAGCACCAGCGGCTTGCCGAACCGCACCGAGTACTGGACCCGGTCGGGAAGCCGAGCCTCGATGTTGGCCAATACCGCTGCGGCGCTGAACATACCGTGTGCGATGACCGTCGGGAAGCCGAACAGCTTGGCCGCGATCGGGTTGGTGTGGATCGGGTTGTGGTCGCCGCCCACGACGGCGTAGCGGCGGATCTGGCCCGGGGTGATCCGCAACACCGTGCTGGGCGGGGGCAGCTTGGGCTGCTTCTCCGGCGGCGGCTTGGGCTCGTCGGACAGGCTGGTGCGTTGCTGATGCAGGAAGGTGGTCACCTGGTGCCACGCGGTGTCATTGCCGACGCTGACGTCCGTCACCAGATCCACCAGCAGGCCCTTGCGGTGTTCGCGAAGGTTCTCCGCATGCACGCGCACGCCGACCGTGTCGGTCACCGCGATCGGGCGGTACTGCGTGATGCGATTCTCGGTGTGCACCGATCCCATTGCGGCGAAAGGAAAGTCGAAGCCGGTCACCAGTGACATCACGGCGGGAAAGGTCAGCGCGAACGGGTAGGTCAGCGGCACGTGGTTGCCGTAGCGCAGGCCGGTGACCCCCGCGTACTCGGCCACGTTCGTGCGGTCGATGGGTAGTTCCTCGACGGTCACCGTGCGGCTGGGCAGCTGGTCCGAGCGGGGCACCAGCGGCAGCGCCCCGGCCGCCGCGCGCAGCATGTTTCTCAGGCCGCTTGGCTGGTTCATTGCATTCTCCCAAACCTCATGCGCCCAGCATTGCCTGACCGCAGACGCGAATGACGTTGCCGGTCACGGCGTTTGAAACGGGGCTGGCGAAGTAGGCGATCGTCTCGGCGACATCGACCGGCTGCCCGCCCTGCAGCAGCGAGTTCATCCGGCGGCCCACCTCGCGGGTGGCCAGCGGGATGGCGGCGGTCATCTGGGTTTCGATGAATCCCGGTGCGACGGCATTGATCGTGATGCCCTTGTCGTAGAGCCCCGGTGCCAGCGCCTGGGTGAGACCGATCATCCCGGCCTTGGTGGTGGCGTAGTTGGTCTGCCCGCGGTTGCCCGCGATGCCGGCCATCGACGACAAGCCGATCACCCGGCCCCCTTCGCCGATGCTGCCGTTGCCGATCAGACCTTCGGTAAGCCGCTGCGGGGCAAGCAAATTGACGGCCAACACGGCGTCCCAGCGGGCATCGTCCATGTTGGCCAGCAGCTTGTCGCGGGTGATGCCGGCGTTGTTGACCAAAACTTCGGCGTGCCCGGCGTAATGGTCACCCAAGTGCTCGGTGATCTTGTCGACGGCGTCTTCGGCGGTGACGTCCAGCCACAACGCGGTGCCCCCGACCCGGCTGGCCGTTTCGGCCAGCGCCTCGGCGGCGGACTCCACGTCGATCGCGACGACGCGGGCACCGTCGCGGGCGAACACCTCGGCGATCGTCGCGCCGATTCCCCGGGCGGCACCGGTTACGATGGCCACCTTGCCGTCCAGCGGCCGTTCCCAATCGGCCGGCGGCGTGGAGTCGGCCTCCCCGACGTAGAAGACCTGGCCGTCGACGTAGGCCGACTTGGCCGACAGGATGAACCGCATCGTGGATTCCAGGCCCGTTGCGGCGGGTTTGGCCTGCGGCGACAGGTACACCAGCTGCACGGTGGCACCGTCGCGCAGTTCCTTGCCCAGCGAACGCGTGAAGCCCTCCAACGCGCGCTGCGCGATCCGCTCGTCGGTGGCGGCGGCGGCGTCGGGCGTGGTGCCGACGACCACGACGCGCGCGCTGTGGCCCAGGTTGCGCAGCACGGGCGTGAAGAACTCGTGCAAGCCCTTCAGCCCGGCAGGCGTCGTTATGCCGGTGGCGTCGAAGACGAGGCCGCCGAACTGATCGGCCCAGCGGCCGCCCAGGTTGGCGCCAACCACGTCGTAGTCCCGATCGAGCGCCGCGCGCAGCGGCTCGACCACCCTGCCCTCACCCCCGATCAGGAGCGATCCGTCCAGTGGGGGATCGCCGGGCCGGTAGCGGCGAAGTGTCTCGGGTTGCGGAATGCCGAGTTGCTTTGCCAGAAACGATCCGGGGCCCGAGTTGACCACCTGCGAGAACAGATCGGACGAGCGCTTGGGAGCCACTGAGCTGCCTTCCTTTTTCTTTCAGGTTCGTTCTGGGTCCGGACGTGCCGTTACAACGCAACCGTATCGGGGACGAACTTACTTCAGAGTAAGAACAGTGAGTAGTATGGCCTCCATCGGTCGGTTCAAAACTGGTGTACCCGGACATACACGGAGAGAAAAGTGGCCCCTGCGAGTTCTAAGACCAGGCGACCAGTCGCGGTACTGGGTGGCAATCGCATTCCGTTCGCGAGATCCGACGGCGCCTACGCCGAGGCGTCCAACCAGGACATGCTCACCGCGGCCCTGGATGGTCTGGTGGACCGGTTCGGCCTGGCCGGCGACCGGCTGGGCGTGGTCGTCGGCGGCGCGGTGCTGAAGCACAGCCGCGACTTCAACCTGACGCGCGAATGCGTGCTGGGTTCCGCGCTGTCGTCGTACACGCCGGCGTTCGACATTCAGCAGGCGTGCGGGACGGGACTGCAGGCGGCGGTCGCCGCGGCCGACGGCATCGCGGCCGGCCGCTACGAGGTCGCCGCCGCCGGCGGGGTGGACACGACCTCCGACCCGCCGATCGGCCTGGGCGACAACCTCCGTCGCCAGTTGCTCAAGCTGCGCCGGTCCAAGTCCAACCTGCAACGGCTCAAGCTGGTGGGCGCGTTGCCCGCCACCCTCGGGATCGAGATCCCGGCCAACAGCGAGCCGCGCACCGGGCTGTCGATGGGTGAGCACGCCTCCATCACCAGCAAGCAGATGGGCATCAAACGCGTCGACCAGGACGAGCTGGCCGTCGCCAGCCATCGCAACATGGCCGCCGCCTACGACCGGGGCTTCTTCGACGACCTCGTCACGCCGTTCCTGGGGTTGTACCGCGATGACAACCTGCGGTCGAATGCGAGTGCCGAAAAGCTGGCGACGCTGCGCCCGGTGTTCGGGGTGAAGGCCGGCGACGCGACGATGACGGCCGGCAATTCCACCCCGCTGACGGACGGCGCGTCGGTCGCGCTGCTGGCCAGCGAGGATTGGGCGGCCGCCCATTCGTTGCCCCCGCTGGCCTACCTGGTGGATGCCGAGACCGCCGCGGTCGACTATGTCAACGGACGCGACGGCCTGCTGATGGCGCCGACCTACGCGGTGCCCCGGCTGCTGGTCCGCAACGGGCTGAGCCTGCAGGACTTCGACTTCTACGAGATCCACGAGGCGTTCGCGTCGGTGGTGCTGGCGCACCTGCAGGCGTGGGAATCCGAGGAGTACTGCAAGGAGCGGCTGGGCCTCGACGCCGCGCTCGGGTCGATCGATCGCGCCAAGCTCAACGTCAACGGTTCGTCATTGGCCGCCGGTCACCCCTTCGCGGCGACCGGCGGGCGGATCCTCGCGCAGGCCGCCAAGCAGCTCTTTGAAACGAAAGAGGCGAAGAAAGCCGAGCAGAAGGGCGGCGGGACCGTCCGGGCGCTGATTTCGATCTGCGCCGCCGGCGGCCAGGGCGTGGCCGCGATCCTCGAGGCCTGACCGCCCCTGCGTCCCGGGCGGTCGGCCGAATGATTTCGGTCACAGTCGGTTACTGACGCGATCCCTGGGGTACCCGATGGTCCGGATAGCCCCGTGTTGTGGTCTGACCCCCCGACCCCGACGGCAATACGGGGCATCCCCTTAGTCGATCGCCGGTCAGCGGACGGGCGTACGAAAAGGGCCGCCGCTGGAGTGAGGGGATCCAGCGGCGGTCTTTTTTTTCGTACGCTCCCAGGCGCCGCATGAACCGCCGCACAAACAAAGCTCCCCCGCTTCAACGTGGAAGCGGGGGAGCTTTGCTTACAGCCCTGAGGAAGGCGGCTTAGAAAGCAGCCTCGTCGAGCTCCATGATGTCGTTGTCCAGCGTCTCGATGACCTCGCGGGTGCTGGCCAGCAGCGGCAGGAAGTTCTTCGCGAAGAACGATGCCACCGCGACCTTGCCCTCGTAGAAGGACCGCTCGGCGCCGCTGGCGCCGGCGTCGAGCGCCTGGATGGCCACCGCGGCCTGACGCTGCAGCAACCAGCCGATGACCAGGTCGCCGACGCTCATCAGGAAGCGCACCGAACCCAGGCCCACCTTGTAGAGGCTGGTGACGTCCTCCTGGGCGGCCATCAGGTAGCCGGTCAGCGAGGCCGCCATCGCCTGGACGTCGGCCAGCGCCTTGGCCAGCAGCTCGCGTTCGCTCTTCAGCCGGCCGTTACCGGACTCGCTGTTCACGAACTCCTGGATCTGCCCCGACACGTGGGCCAGCGCCACACCCTTGTCGCGGACGATCTTGCGGAAGAAGAAGTCCTGCGCCTGGATGGCGGTGGTGCCTTCGTACAGCGAGTCGATCTTGGCGTCCCGGATGTACTGCTCGATCGGGTAGTCCTGCAGGAAGCCGGACCCGCCGAACGTCTGCAGGCTCTCGGTCAGCTTCGCGTAGGCCTGCTCGGAGCCCACGCCCTTGACCAGCGGCAGCATCAGGTCGTTGACCTTGACCGCCAGGTTGGCGTCCACGCCGTGCAGCGCCTCGGCGACCGCCGCGTCCTGGTAGGTCGCGGTGTAGAGGTACAGCGCGCGCAGACCCTCGGCGTAGGCCTTCTGGGTCATCAGCGACCGGCGCACGTCGGGGTGATGCGTGATGGTCACCCGCGGCGCGCCCTTGTCGGTCATCTGGGTCATGTCGGCACCCTGCACGCGCTCCTTGGCGTAGGCCAGGGCGTTGAGGTAGCCGGTCGACAGCGTCGCGATCGCCTTGGTGCCGACCATCATGCGGGCCTGCTCGATGACGTCGAACATCTGCGCGATGCCGTTGTGGACCTCGCCGACCAGCCAGCCCTTGGCGGGCACACCGTGCTGACCGAACGACAGCTCACAGGTCGCCGAGACCTTCAGACCCATCTTGTGCTCAACGTTGGTGACGAAGACGCCGTTGCGCTCGCCCGGCTCACCGGTCTCGAAGTCGAACAGGAACTTGGGCACGAAGAACAGCGACAGGCCCTTGGTGCCCGGTCCGGCGCCCTCCGGGCGCGCCAGCACCAAGTGGAAGATGTTCTCGAACAGGTCGCCGGAGTCACCCGAGGTGATAAACCGCTTCACCCCGTCGATGTGCCAGGAGCCGTCCTCTTGCTTGACCGCCTTGGTGCGGCCGGCGCCGACGTCCGAACCGGCATCCGGCTCGGTGAGCACCATGGTCGAACCCCACTGACGCTCAACGGCCAGCACGGCCCACTTCTTCTGCTCCTCGGTACCGAGGTGGTACAGGATGTTGGCGAAGCCGGCGCCGCCCCCGTACATCCACACCGCCGGGTTGGCGCCCAGTATGTGCTCGTGCAGCGCCCACCCCAGCGCCTTGGGCATCGGGATGCCGCCGAGCGCCTCGTCGATGCCGGCCTTGTCCCAGCCGGCCTCCTGGACCGCCTGGACCGACTTCTTGAAGGTCTCCGGCAGCGTCACCGAGTGGGTCTCCGGGTCGAAAACCGGCGGGTTGCGGTCGCCCTCGACGAACGACTCCGCGACCGGTCCCTCGGCCAGTCGGCTGATCTCGTTAAGCATTTCCTGGGCGGTGTCGACGTCTAGGTCGCTGTACTCGCCCTGGCCTAAGGCCTTGTCAACGCCGAAGACTTCGAACAGGTTGAACACCTGGTCACGGACGTTGCTCTTGTAGTGGCTCACTACGTTCCTCCTCGTTGAGAATGCCACTTGTGGTTGGGTACTAGGTCTAAGTTACCCACCAGTAACACGATTAAAATATAACCGTTAGCCTGTCCGACGCAAGCGAGTGTGAGCTAGATTTCACCGTCTAACTAACCAACCGGTTGGGAAGCCGGTTTTCAGCTGGCTGACCTGCGAAGATAGCGAGACTATGACAGACGTGAGGAGCGTCACTGCGTTGCCCGTGGTGGACCTTCGGGCCGATCCGGGACCGCTGCGGGAGGGCCTTCGCGAGGCCGCTCACGAGGTCGGCTTCTTCTATCTGGTCGGCCACGATGTGCCCGACGAGCTCGCGGGCAGAGTGCTCGACGCGGCGCGCCGGTTGTTCGAGCTGCCGGAAGCCGACAAGGACGCCGTCGCCATGGTGCGCAGTCCGCATTTCCGCGGCTACACGCGGCTCGGTGGCGAGCTGACCCGGGGCCGGGTGGACTGGCGCGAGCAGATCGACATCGGACCCGAACGCCCCCCGATCGGCGGGCCCGGCAAGCCGGATTACCTGTGGCTGCAGGGCCCGAATCAATGGCCGAAAGGCCTGCCCGAGTTGCGCGCGATCATCGCTGAGTGGGATGCCGCGCTGTCCGCGGTGGCCCGCACCCTGCTCCGGCATTGGGCGGCCTCGCTGGGCAGCCCCGCCGACGTGTTCGACCCCGCCTTCGCGGACACGCCCGCCACGCTGATCAAGATCATCCGGTATCCCGCCCACGCGGCCAGCCCGCAGGGCGTGGGCGCGCACCGCGACGCGGGGGTGCTCACGCTGCTGCTGGCCGAGCCGGGCAGCCGCGGCCTGCAGGTGCGGCGGGCCAGAGACAGCGAGGACGGCTGGATCGACGTGCCACCGTTGGAGGGCGCGTTCATCGTCAACATCGGCGAGCTGCTCGAGGTGGCGACGGGCGGCTACCTGAGGGCCACCGAGCACCGGGTGAACTTGCACGGGCAGGCGGCGGAGCGCATCTCGGTGCCTTACTTCTTCAACCCCCGACTGGACGCGCAGATCCCGGTGCTGTCGCTGCCCGACGAACTACGGGCACTTGCCGACGAACGGCATGACCCGTCGGACCCGATCTTCTCGGTCTACGGCCGCAACGCCTGGAAGAGCAGATTGCGGGCCCACCCCGATGTGGCTTCCCAATATGGATATGTGCATGGCGGCAGGTAGCCTCAGGCAGGAGAATTCCGTTCTCGGATCAAGGGGCGAATGAAGTCCGGTGAACTCGAACAGCAATCTGACACCGTCGTCACTGCGTGAGGCCTTCGGCCACTTTCCCACCGGGGTGGTGGCCATCGCAGCCCAGGTCGACGGGGTACGGGAAGGCCTGGCGGCCAGCACCTTTGTCCCGGTATCCCTGGAACCGCCCCTGGTGTCGTTTTGCGTGCAGAACACGTCGACGACATGGCCGAAGCTCAAGGGTGTGCCGATGCTCGGCATCAGCGTGCTGGGCGAGGCCCATGACGCGGCCGTGCGCACCCTGGCCGCGAAGACCGGCGACAGGTTCGCCGGTTTGGAAACGGTGTCCCGCGAAACCGGTGCCGTCTTCATCAAGGGCACGGCGCTGTGGCTGGAGAGTGCGATCGAGCAACTGATACCGGCCGGAGACCACACCATCGTGGTCTTGCGGGTCAGCGAGGTAACGGTGGATGCCGAGGTGGCGCCGATCGTGTTCCACCGCAGCGAATTGCGCCGGCTCGGCGTCTAGTAGCCACCAGTCATCCTTGCTCTTTGGCGATGGCGATGGCGGTGCGGTGGTATCGGCGGCGCCGGAGCCGCGGGGGGAGCCGGGGCGCCCGGTGGGCCCGGCGGCTCAGGTGGCGTGGGCGGCATCAGTCAGTTGGGCGGCGACGGCGGCGACGGCGGCACCGGCGGGAACGGCGGTACCGGCGGAGACGGCGGCGCGGGCGGCGATGGCGGCGCGGGCGGCGCCGGCGGATTGCTGGGTGGCCAGGCGGGCACCGTCGGTCTCGGCGGTGTCGGCGGCAAAGGCGGTTTCGGGGGTCTTGGTGGCGCGGGGGGTGACGGTGGCGGAATCGGCTTGGGCAACCTACAAAGCGGAAATGCAGGCAGCACCGGTGCCAACGGGTTCAATGGAGCAAACGGGGCCAACGGGGCCAACGGCAACCTGGGCTGATCGAGTCTGCGCACAGCGCGCGCAATCCAGCGAATCCGACACGCTAGACGCAGACTCGGCGCGCTGAGCGCAGGCTCGTCGGCTACGGGCGGTGGCTGAGCTCTTCTCGATAGCCGTCGATGCGCCGCTCGATTTCGGCGGCTTGCTCATACCGGGTCGTGGCGGCCTTCCTTGTGTGCGAGCTCGGCGCGCGCCGACAACTCGCGGATCGCGGTTAGAATCTCGTTGACGCTGGTGGTTCCTCGCATGGGTTTCGGGTACCCGATGCCGCCGCGACTTAACGACGGAACAGCTTGTTACCCAGCCACACCACGGGATCGTATTTGCGATCGGCGACCCGCTCTTTCATCGGGATCAGTGCGTTGTCCGTGATCTTGATGTGCTCCGGGCACACCTCGGTGCAGCATTTGGTGATGTTGCAGTAGCCCAGGCCGTGCTCCTCCTGCGCCTGGTTGCGCCGGTCCAGGGTGTCCAGCGGGTGCATCTCCAGCTCGGCGATGCGCATCAGGTAGCGCGGCCCGGCGAACGCCTTCTTGTTTTCCTCGTGGTCGCGGACCACGTGGCAGACGCTCTGGCACAGGAAGCATTCGATGCACTTGCGGAACTCCTGCGAGCGCTGGACGTCGACCTGCGCCATCCGGTATTCCCCGGGCTGCAGTTCCTTGGGCGGCGCGAAAGACGGTATCTCGCGGGCCTTTTCGTAGTTGAACGAAACGTCGGTGACCAGGTCACGAATCACCGGGAACGTCCGCAGCGGCGTCACGGTCACGACCTCGTCCTCGGCGAACGTGGACATCCGGGTCATGCACATCAACCGGGGATAGCCGTTGACCTCCGCCGAGCACGATCCGCACTTTCCGGCCTTGCAGTTCCACCGCACCGCGAGATCGGGCGTCTGCGTCTGCTGCAGGCGATGGATGATGTCGAGCACCACCTCGCCCTCGTTGACCTCAACCGTGAAGTCCTGCAGCGCGCCACCGGCTTCGTCGCCACGCCACACCCGCATGGTCGCGTTGTAGCTCATTTACTTCTCCGTTCCCGGGGTCCGTCCTGGATGCTCGGCCAGCTCACCTTCGGTGTAGTACTTCTCCAGCTCGGAGATCTCGAAGAGCTCCAGCAGATCGGGCCGCATCGGCACCTGGTCCTCGCGAGTGATGGCGATGTCGGGGATCACGTCGTCGCCGGCCGCGCGGCAGACCAGCAACACCTTGCGCCACGACGAATCCATCGCCGGGTGATCGTCGCGGGTGTGACCGCCGCGGCTCTCGGTGCGCTCCAGCGCGGCCTTGGCGACGCATTCGCTGACCAGCAGCATGTTGCGCAGGTCGATGGCCAGGTTCCAGCCGGGGTTGTACTGGCGGTGCCCCTCGACCTGGATGTTCGTGAACCGCTCGCGGAGCCTGTCGAGCCGGCCGAGGGCCTCGGTGATTTCTTCCGACTTGCGGATGATGCCCACCAGGTCGTTCATCGACTGCTGCAGTTCCAAATGCAAGGTGTAGGGGTTCTCGGCCGCGGCGCCATTGGTCGGTCCCTCGAAGGGGGCCAGCGCCCGCTTGGCCGCCGTGTCGATGGCGTCCTGGGCGACGGCCGGGCGGCTGCTCAGGGCGCGCACGTAATCGGCGCCACCCAGGCCGGCGCGCCGGCCGAACACCAGCAGGTCCGACAGCGAGTTGCCGCCCAGCCGGTTGGAGCCGTGCATGCCGCCGGAGCACTCGCCGGCGGCGAAGAGCCCGGGTACCGTGGCCGCGCCCGTGTCGGCGTCCACCTCGACGCCGCCCATCACGTAGTGGCAGGTGGGCCCGACTTCCATTGGCTCCTTGGTGATGTCGACCCCAGCCAGCTCCATGAACTGGTGGTACATCGACGGCAGTCGTCGCTTGATCTCCTCGGGTGTCAACCGGGACGCGATGTCGAGGTAAACCCCGCCGTGCGGGGTGCCCCGGCCGGCCTTGACCTCCGAGTTGATCGCGCGCGCGACCTCATCGCGCGGCAGCAGGTCCGGGGTGCGTCGGGCCGAGTCGTTGTCCTTGAGCCACTGATCGGCCTCTTGTTCCGTCTCGGCGTACTGGCCCTTGAACACCGGCGGGATGTAGTCGAACATGAACCGCTTGCTGTCGGAGTTCTTCAGCACCCCGCCGTCGCCGCGGACACCCTCGGTGACCAGGATTCCTTTCACACTCGGCGGCCACACCATGCCCGTCGGGTGGAACTGGACGAACTCCATGTTGATCAGCGACGCGCCCGCGCGCAGCGCCAGCGCGTGGCCGTCGCCGGTGTACTCCCAGGAGTTCGAGGTCACCTTGAACGACTTGCCGATCCCGCCGGTGGCCAACACCACCGCGGGGGCCTCGAACACGACGAACCGGCCGCTTTCGCGCCAGTAGCCGAACGCGCCGGCGATCCGGTCACCGTCTTTGAGCAGCTCGGTGATCGTGCATTCGGCGAACACGTTGATCCGCGCCTCATAGTCGCCGACTTCGGCGTAGTCCTCCTGCTGCAGCGACACGATCTTCTGCTGCATGGTGCGGATCAGCTCCAGGCCGGTGCGGTCGCCGACGTGCGCCAGCCGCGGGTAGGTGTGCCCGCCGAAGTTGCGCTGGCTGATCTTGCCGTCTTTGGTGCGGTCGAACAGCGCGCCGTAGGTCTCCAGCTCCCAGACGCGGTCCGGCGCCTCCTTGGCGTGCAGTTCGGCCATGCGCCAGTTGTTGAGGAATTTCCCACCGCGCATTGTGTCGCCGAAGTGGGTCTTCCAGTTGTCCTTGGGGTTGGTGTTGCCCATCGAGGCCGCGCAGCCACCTTCGGCCATCACCGTGTGGGCTTTGCCGAACAGGGATTTGCACACCACCGCGACCTTGAGGCCCCGCTCGCGCGCCTCGATGACCGCACGCAGCCCCGCGCCGCCGGCACCGATCACGACCACGTCGTAGGAGTGCTGTTCGACCTCAACCATGAACCCTCGCTCAGCTTTTCCTTGTTAATCCGGGAATGGCTTTTCAGCCAATGAATCTGGCGTCCATGATGGTTCCGCTGGCCACCAGCATGATGTAGAAGTCGGTGAGCGCCAGGGTTCCCAGCGTGATCCATGCGAATTGCATGTGCCGGGTGTTCAACTTGCTGACTTGTGTCCAGATCCAATACCGCACCGGGTGTTTGGAGAAGTGCTTCAGCCGGCCGCCGGTGATGTGCCGGCACGAATGGCATGAGACGGTGTAGGTCCAGAGCAGCAACACATTGACCACCAAAATGACGTTGCCCAAACCGAACCCGAAACCGGAGGGCGAATGAAACGCCATTATCGCGTCGTAGGTGTTTATCACCGAAACCACCATCGCGACGTAGAAGAAGTAGCGGTGACTGTTCTGAATGATCAGCGGAAGCCGGGTCTCGCCGGTGTAGTGGGCACGCGGTTCGGGCACCGCGCAGCCGGTCGGCGACTGCCACACCGAACGGTAGTAGGCCTTGCGGTAGTAGTAGCAGGTAATCCGGAAACCCAGCAGGAACGGTAATACCAGCATTCCCAACGGAATCCACCACGGGAAGTGACCGAACCAGACACCCAGATGGCTGGCGCCCGGCTCGCACGACGCGCTGACGCAGGGCGAATAGAACGGCGTCAGGTAATGGTATTTGTCCACCCAATAGCTGCTGCCCCAAAAGGCCCGGGTGGTCGCGTAGAGGATGAACGCCGAAAGACCGAGGTTGGTCACCAGCGGCGGCAACCACCAGCGGTCCGTGCGCAGCGTCCGTTCCGGTATATGTGCGCGGGTAGCCGAGAAAACGCCGGACTCAGAACGGGTCGCCGTGGGTGCGCTCATCTAGTGTTCCTCTTCGAACGGGCTGTCTGGTCGAAGGGTACACAGAGAGAACCCTCCCTTTTTCGGGGGGCTTGGGTTGTCCGGGGGTTGTCAGAACCTGCCGTGACCCCCGACACCCTCGTCGTCGACATCGCGCCAGAAATCGGTGTCGTACTCGGTGTCGGGGATGACGATCTTCTCGCCGGACTGCTGGACGGTCGCGCGGGCCAGATCCAATTCGGACACGTCGGTGTCGAGCAATTCGACGTCGGACAGGATCCGATCGGCGTCGATGACGATGCGGCGCATCCCCGCGCTGTCGCCGTATCGCGCCTTCAGGGAGCTCACGCACCGCCGCAGGCCGCCGATGAGGTCGTGCAGTTCGGCGAGTTCGCTAGTGCCAGTGGGGCTGGACAACAGATCTCCTCGGGCAGACGGTGTTACGGATCACAGTACGCCCCGATAGTATCCACCGCAGAGCCCAAATGTCAGACAGGTCACGTCGGGCGACCGGGGAGCCAACAACCCATGACAGGCCAAACCACCGCGCAGCGTGCTACGGCGCTGCTCGAGCTGCACCAGCCGGGCAATCCGGTGATCCTGCCGACCGTGTGGGACGCGTGGTCGGCTCGGCTGGCCACCGACGCCGGATTTTCCGCGCTGACGGTGGGTAGCCATCCCTCTTTTTTGGGGGCTGACTCGCTCCGGCAAGCCGGACGGCGAGGGCATGTCGTTCGACGACGTGCTGACGCGCTCAGACATTTAGGGCCCAAATCACCGCCGCGGTGGACGTCCCGGTATCGGTGGACATCGAATCCGGGTACGGGCAGCCGGCGGCGCGACTGATCGAAGGCCTGCTGAGCGTGGGCGCCGTCGGACTGGAACATCGAGGACACGGTGCACTCCGAGGGCAAGCGGCTGCGGTCGGCCGGCGAGCACGCCGAACTGGTCGGCGCGCTGCGGTCGTCCGCCGACGCGGCCGGGGTGCATGTCGTGATCAACGCGCGCACCGATCTGTTCCTGCGGCGCGACGGTGACGACTCGGATCGCGTCGAGCGGGCCTTCGAAGAGGCTATTGCGCGGCTGACAGAGGCCGCCGCCGCCGGTGCCGACGTCCTGTATCCGGTGGGTCGCCACTATCCGGAGACGTTGCGGCGCTTGGCCACCGAGTTACCGCTCCCGATCAACGCGTTCGCGCTGCCCGACCGGGACGACCCGGCATCGTTCGGCCCGCTGGGCGTCGGCCGGATCAGCTTCGGGCCCTTCCTGCAGGCCGCGCTGGCGGTCCGGGCCAGGGAGCTGCTGGCGCGCTGGCGCTGAATGTGTTGTCGGTCAAAGGAATTGGCGCCGCCCAATCTTCGGGCGCCAGACCCGCTGAATCCGGCGGGGTCGATGACCCCGCCGGATCCCGGCGATTCGTTGTGGAATTACTTCGCGATCGCGATGCGCTGTGCCTGGGTTCCGGTGTAGGCACCGGCGACCCGCACCGTTAACACGCCGTCGTCGTACGAAGCCGTGACGGCCTCGCCGGTGACGTGCGCGGGCAGCTGGAAGGACCGGCTGAACGATCCGTAACGAATCTCACGCAACGTGCGGCCGTTCTCTTCCTCCACGTGCTCGTCGCGGTGTTCGCCGTGGATGACCAGGCGGCCCTTGTCGACCTCGACGTTGACGTCCTTCTCTACGTCAACACCGGGTAGTTCCACGCGGACCACCGCGTCATCGCCGTCCTTGACGATCTCCGCGGCCGGCCGAAAACCGCTGTTCACCGGCTTGTTCCAGTCCGACGCCGCGGCGGGGCCGAAAAAGTCGCGCAACCACCGGTCGGTGTCCCAGGCCGGTCGCGACCACAATGTGAGGTTGCTCATGGGCTTCTCCTTCTTGGATCCTTGTGCTTTCGTGCGAGTTTGCTGTGACCGGCGCCTTGCCGGCCGGCTATTTCTACAAACATGAGTCGACCCCGCTTAAGTTCCACCCGCCCTTTCGCCCGCAGCGAACAGTGTCACAGCGGTCGCTGTGAGGTGTGAGCGCGCCGTCATGTGGGCGTCACATTTCGCGATTCCGCGGTAATTTCGTGCCCCTACCCTCGTGGCATGGCCCAATCCGAAACTTGGCGCGCGCCCTGTGCTGCGCGTCATGTCGTCGTGGTCGGGCACGGCATGGTTGGCCACCGACTGGTCGAGGCGCTCCGTGCCCGCGACACCGAAGGACTCTGGCGCATCACGGTTTTGGCGGAGGAGGCCGACGCGGCCTATGACCGCGTCGGGTTGATCTCCTACACCGAAAGCTGGGACCGCCAACTGCTGGCACTGCCGGGCAACGACTACGCCGGCGACGACCGGGTCCGGTTGCTGCTGAACGCGCGCGTCACTGAAATCGACCGCGCCGCAAAGTCTGTGGTGACCTCAGATGGTCAACGGCACAGCTACGACGCCCTGGTGCTGGCCACCGGGTCCTACGCCTTCGTCCCGCCGGTGCCCGGCCACGACCTGCTCCAGTGCCACGTTTACCGCACGCTCGACGACCTCGACGCCATCCGCGCCGACGCGCAGCGCACGCTGGAGGCCGGGCGCACCACCGCAGGGGTGGTCATCGGCGGCGGCCTGCTGGGACTCGAAGCCGCTAATGCGCTGCGCCAGTTCGGGTTGCAGACGCACGTCGTCGAGATGATGCCGCGACTGATGGCCCAGCAGATCGACGAGGCCGGCGGCGCGCTGCTGGCCAGGATGGTCACCGAGCTCGGCATCGCGGTGGACGTCGGGACGGGTACCGAATCGATCGAATCCGTCGAACATTCGGACGGCTCGACGTCGGTGCGGGTGCGCCTGGCCGACGGTGACGTTATCGACGCCGGCGTGGTGATCTTCGCTGCGGGCATCCGGCCGCGTGACGAGCTGGCGGCGGCCGCGGAATTGACGCTCGCCGAGCGGGGCGGGGTGCTGACCGACTTGTCCTGCCGGACGAGCGATCCCGACATATTCGCGATCGGCGAG
>Ga0209040_10002373_pt1 | contig 14818 bp, 10 predicted proteins | sample BogFormECP12_OM3_FD_188240 | JGI IMG/M metagenome (GOLD analysis project Ga0209040, IMG submission 188240) | Bog forest soil microbial communities from Calvert Island, British Columbia, Canada - ECP12_OM3 (SPAdes) (version 2) | ecosystem: Environmental > Aquatic > Freshwater > Wetlands > Bog ...
TGCCGCGGACATTTTTCCGCAGCAGGTGCAGGAGTATGCGGCGCACCTGGCCTGCAACGTCAGCCCGCGGTCGCTGGGCGTGATCAAGAGACAGGTCTACGAAGGCATGTTTCAAACTCTGGCGGAAGCGTTTGAAAGTTCGGAGCGGGAGATGCTGGCCAGCCTGCAGTGCGAGGATTTCAAGGAAGGCGTGGCCCATTTTGTGGAGAAGCGCGCCGCGGCCTTCACCGGGAAGTAGAAGGGACTTATGGACTTTGCGTTCAGCGCAAAAACCAAGGAGTTGCAACAGCGCTTGCACGCGTTCATGGACGCGCACATCTATCCGAACGAGCAGCGCTTCCACGAAGAAGTAGAACGCAATCGCTGGCAGCCCACCAACATCATCGAAGAACTGAAGCCACTGGCGCGCAAGGAAGGATTGTGGAACTTATTCCTGCCGGAACACGAGGGCGGCGCGGGCCTGACGAATCTGGAATATGCTCCGCTCTGCGAGATCATGGGTCGCAGCCACATGGCGCCCGAGGTGTTTAACTGTTCCGCGCCGGACACCGGCAATATGGAAGTGCTGGCGCGCTACGGCACCGCGGAACAAAAGAAAAAATGGCTGGAGCCCCTGCTAGCGGGGGAGATTCGCTCTTGTTTTTCCATGACCGAGCCGGATGTGGCCTCTTCCGACGCCACGAATATAAGAGCTACCATCGCGCGGGACGGCGACACCTACGTAATCAACGGGCGAAAGACGTGGTCTTCGGGCGCGGGTGATCCGCGTTGCAAGATCGCCATTTTCATGGGCAAAACCGATCCTTCGGCGGCAGCGCACAAACAGCAATCGATGATTCTGGTGCCGCTGGATACGCCAGGAGTGCAGATCGTGCGGATGATGACGGTGTATGGCTACGACCATGCGCCGCACGGGCACGGCGAAGTTCTTTTTGAAAATGTGCGCGTTCCAGCGGCGAACATTTTGCTGGGTGAAGGCCGTGGCTTTGAAATTGCGCAGGGTCGCCTGGGACCGGGGCGAATTCATCATTGTATGCGTTGCATTGGCGTGGCGGAGCGGGCGCTGGAAAGCATGTGCCGGCGGGTGCAAACGCGCACGGCCTTTGCCAAGACGCTGGCGGAGCAGGGCACGATTCGCGCGGACATCGCCGCTTCACGCATGGAGATCGAGCAAGCGCGGCTACTGACGCTAAAGGCCGCGTATATGATGGACACCGTGGGCAACAAAGCGGCGCGCTCGGAAATTGCCATGATTAAAGTGGCGGCGCCAAATGTGACGTTGCACGTGCTGGATCGTGCGATCCAGGCGCACGGCGGTGCGGGAGTTTCGCAGGATACGTTTCTCGCGAGCGCCTGGGCGGCGGTGCGGACGCTGCGGTTGGCGGATGGCCCCGACGAAGTGCATGTGGAATCTATTGCGAAATGGGAGTTGGGCAAAAGCAAGAAAACATCGGCGGCCGCGAATTAACAGAACACCACAGAGCGATTTGCGGGATTTGCGGCCGGGCACACCTCGCGTTTCCGACTTCGTTTTTAGTCCTGGAGTATGAATGCCTCCTATTATTGTTAGCAATCCTGAGGCGCTCAGGGAATTTATTGGGCGCGAGCTGGGCGCTTCGGAATGGTTTAGCGTCTCGCAAGAGCGCATTGCGCAGTTTGCGGAGGCGACCGAGGACCGGCAATGGATTCATCTGGATGCCGCGCGAGCGGTCGCGGAGTCTCCTTACGGGACGACCATCGCGCACGGATTTTTGACGCTGTCCTTGATTAGTCATTTCATAAAGGACGTGATTGCCATCGATGGCGGGGTGCGCTTCGTGGTGAATTACGGATTGAACCGCGTGCGCTTCCCTGCCCCGGTGAAAGTGGGTTCGCGAATTCGTGCGCGCGTCGCGCTGGCCTCACTTTCGGAGCCCAGCGATTCGACCGACGCTACTTTTTCCGTAACGGTTGAGAGCGAAGGATCGTCCAAACCGAACTGCGTCGCCGAATGGGTTGTTCGCTACTACCTCTGACCTAAAGCACGCGGGTAAGAGTGTCTGTGCCACCGAAAACAGCTCTAAATCTGGTTGGTCTGTGCTGTCGTCAATGACGCGCGGAACAGGGCGGAGACGCGGTCGGGAAGTGTGGCGAAACGGGGGTCTTTGGTGAGGCCCTGGTGGTAGCGGTAGAAGATTTGTTGAACGATTACGGCAAGTTTGAAGCGGGCAAAGGCGAGGTAGAAGGCGATGTGGGAGATGTCGGAACTGGTCTCTCTCGCGTAGTGCTGTGCCACTTGAGCTCTGGTCAGGCTGCCTTCATGCGTGGTTACGTCAGAGAGATTTTCTTTCAGTTCGTCCGGATCACTCGGGTTGACCCAATAGGCCAGCGTGGTGCCCAGGTCGGTTAGCGGGTCGCCGATGGTGCACATCTCCCAGTCGAGAACACCCGTTATTTTGGTGATGTCGTGAGGGTCGAGGACTACGTTGTCGAATTTGTAGTCGTTGTGGATCAGCGCGGCGGATTGCGTGGCGGGCATGTTCTGCTGCAGCCACTGGAAGATTTTTTCTACTTCGGGATAATCGTTGGTTTTTGAGCCGTGGTAACGCTCGATCCAGCCGCGGACTTGCCTGGCCAAATAGCCTTCGGGCTTTCCCAAGTCAGCCAGGCCCGCACGAGTGTAGTCGACTTGGTGGAGGCGGATTAGATTGTCGATCAGGGATTCGTTGAGCCGGCGGGCTTTTCCCGGGGACAGTTGCAGATCTGGCGGCAGGCGTTTGCGCAGGATCACGCCGTGGATCGGCTGCATTACGTAGAACGGTGCGCCGAGAATCGAATCGTCGTCGCAGTACAGCAAAACTTCGGGGGCGGGAGGGTAAACCGCGTGTAGTTTTGAGAGGACGCGGAATTCGCGGCTCATGTCGTGGGCGGATCTTACCTTGCTGCCGAAGGGCGGGCGGCGAAGGACCAATTCGCTGGCGCCTATCGTCAGCAAATAAGTGAGGTTGGAGTGGCCGCTGGGAAATTGGCGGACCTCCAGCGGGCCGGTCTCGTTGGGAAAGTGGGCGCGCAGGTAGGGATCAAGTTTGGCGAGGTCGAGTTCTTCACCGGGGCGAATATTCGCGGGGTGGTCGAGCAAGTCGGTCATTGGAAACCCTCGCTAGCGATGGGTAAGCATCGCGGGATCGTCAAGATGGGCGTGCACATTGAAGCTATTCACTGAGAAACGATTCGCGGAGTAGAGAAATTCGCTCCAAGAACAGTTTCGGGGCATCCAGCTTACTTGCAAAGTTTTCTCGGAAGAAAGATCCAAGGCGCGCTGCATGGCTACGGCGATGGGACCGCCGGAAGAAAAAACGGCCACTTGTTCACCGGAGCTGCCAGAGGCCAGAAATTTGCTTAGTCCGGAATTGACGCGTGAGCGGAAGGCGTTCCACGGTTCGACGCCTGCAGGAGAAATCTCACCGCGCACCCACCTGTAAATGACGGCCTCGAAAAGCTTCTGGAAGGTGGCGCGCTGTGCGGCGCGGTCCGGAGCGGATTGAAACGCGAACTGGAGATCACGGATGTGCTGGTCGGTCTCGAGCAACTCCGGAAGACTGCGGTGAAGCACGTTTTCGCCTTCATACTCGTCGAACTCCGGCACTGTTTGGGGTTCGGGGAAGGCTAGACCGGCCTTGGCATAGGCGTCACGCACGAACTTTGCGGTGTCGCGATGGCGCACGCAGGGGCCCACGCAAGCGCGATCGAAGAGCATTTTGCGATTGGACCAATACTCGCCCAGGAGTGTGGCCTGGGACTCGCCCAGACTGGAGAGTTTGTCGTAGTCTTCGGCGAGGAACGAGGCTTGGGCGTGGCGGACTAGATAGAGAGTGGACATTTGTTTTTCGTATTAGTGGCTGCACGAAATCATCACGCCCGAATGAACGCAGCATCGTAAAAAAGCGGGGCCGAGCCGCCGCACTCCAAGAACTACGGCGCCCGCGTCCCTTACTTGGTCAGGGCAAGTAGAAGGCGGCCGCTACGAATGGGCCGCAGCTCCTTCCGCTTTGACGAAGTCGGCGAAAGATTTTCCTTCATCGGCCAGACGCTTCAGAAGGGGGGCCGGATCCCAGATGGCGCCGTGTTGGCGCTGGAATTCTTCGATGCGGGCCAGGACTTTTTTCAGGCCCACGGTGTCGGCGTACCACATCGGGCCGCCGCGGTGGGCGGGGAAGCCGTAGCCGTTGAGGTAGATGATGTCGATATCGGAGGCGCGAAGGGCGAAACCTTCTTCGAGGATGCGCGCGCCCTCGTTGACCAGGGCGTAGAGGCAGCGGTCAGCGATTTCCTCGGCGGAGATTTGGCGTTGCGGCACGCCGACTTCCGCGACCCACTTCTTTATCAGGGCGTCGACTTCGGGATCGGGAGAGGACTTGCGATTGGCGTCGTATTTGTACCAACCCGCGCCGGTTTTTTGGCCGAAGCGGCCCAGTTCGCAGAGCCTATCTTCGACGAAGGGCTGGCGGATGCCGGGCTTTTCGAGATGTTGGTATTCCTTGCGGATGCGCCAGCCAACGTCGAGTCCAGCGAGGTCGCCGGTGGCCAGCGGACCCATGGCCATGCCGAAATCGGTGAGGGCTCTATCGACGGCTTCGATGCCGGCGCCTTCTTCGACCAGGAATTGCGCTTCGCGGCGGTAGGGGCCGAACATGCGGTTGCCCACGAAGCCGCGGCAGTTGCCGACGAGAACGCCGACCTTGCCGAGAGTCTTTGAGAGATTCATGCAGGTGGCGACGACTTCCTTGGAGGTGGCTTTGCCACGAACGATTTCCAGTAGACGCATAACGTTGGCGGGGCTGAAGAAATGCGTACCGATTACGGATTCGGGGCGGCTGGTGGCGCCGGCGATTTCGTCGATGCTGAGCGTGGAGGTGTTGCTAGCAAGGATGGCGCCGGGTTTGCAGAGGCGGTTAAGGTCTTTGAAGATTTCTTTTTTGAGGGCCATGCCTTCGAAGACGGCTTCGATGACCAGCTCGGCGGTTGGGAAATCGTCGTAGGTCAGCGTGGGCTTGATGCGTTTGAAGCGTTCCTCGGCAGCTTCGGGGGTGAAGCGGCCGCGCTTCACGGAATTTTCGTAGTTGGATTTGATGGTGGCAAGGCCGCGATCGAGGGCGGCTTGATCGGTTTCTTTTAGCGTTACCGGGATTCCGGCGTTGGCCAGAACCATGGCGATGCCGCCGCCCATGGTGCCGGCGCCGATGACCGCGGCGGATTTTACCGTGAGCAGCGGTGTTTCTTTGGGAATGTCGGGGATTTTGCTGACTTCGCGCTCGCTGAAAAACACGTGGATTAAGGCTTTGGATTGATCTGAGAATAGACAATCGATAAAGAGCCTTTGTTCCTCTTCGCAGCCTGCGGCAAACGGCATTTTTGTGGCGGCTTCGATAGCATCGATGGCGGCTTGCGGAGCTTTCAGGCCGCGTTGTTTTTTTGCGGCGGCTTCGCGGGCAGCGGCAAAGATGGCGGCGTTTTCCGCGGCGTCACCGAGTTTCTCGTTGCGCTCGCGGGTTTTTGGAGCCGGCTTGGCCGCTACTTCCTGGGCGAAGGCTATGGCTCCGGCTAGAAGATCACCGTCGATAATTTTATCGATAATTCCGAATTTCAGCGCCTCCTCGGCCTTAACGGGATTCCCGCTGACGCACATTTCCACGGCTTTGGCGACACCTGCGAGCCTGGGCAAACGTTGTGTGCCTGCGGCGCCTGGAATGATGCCGAGTTTTACCTCCGGTTGGCCGACTTGCGCACCGGGCACGGCGACGCGATAGTGTCCGGCCATGGCGACTTCGAGGCCGCCGCCGAACGCGGTACCGTGAATGGCGACGATCACCGGCTTGCGGCTGTCTTCGATTTTCAGCAGCAGGGGCAGGAGACCCGCGCCACGCGGTTTGCCGGTGGTCATTTTGCCGAATTCTTTAATGTCCGCGCCAGCGATAAAAGTGCGGCCGCCGCCAATCAGGACGGCGGCTTTGACGGTGTCGTCCTTGGCGATATTGTCGAGGGATTCGGAGATGCCTTCGGGAACGCCGGGGCTTAGTGCATTTACCGGCGGATTGTTGATGGTGATGACGGCGATGTCGTTTTGTTTTGTGAGTTGGACCAGGTCGCTCATGTTTGCTCTCTTTTGCTGCGGCGTAATTTTTGTGTCCTTGAATTCTTATGTCCGGGCAAAGCTGGGACGCAATATCTTGCGCCCCTACAAAGGCAAGTATCATCGTGCGGGCTGTGCGGTGGCCGGCGCGTCGATCACCAGTGTGGCTATGCGTTCACGGTGAAACGTAGCGTCACCGAAGGCGTTTTCCGAGGCTTTGGCGCGGCGGTAGTACAGGTGAATGTCATTTTCCCACGTGAAACCCATGCCGCCGTGAATCTGAATGCCGCGGTTGCCGACGGTACGTCCGGCATCGCTAGCGTACATCTTGGCGATGGAAACGGCGGTCGCAGCGTCCGGAGCGTTCTCTTCGAGCGCCCATCCGGCATAATACACCGCGGAGCGGGAACTTTCCGTTTCGAGATACATGTCGGCGCATTGATGCTGCACGGCTTGAAACATGCCGATGGGTTTGCCGAATTGTTTGCGGGTTTTGGCGTATTCGACGGAGAGGTCCAGAGTGCGCTGCATGCCGCCAACCAATTCCGCGGCTAGCGCGGCGCCTGCGATATCGAAAGCGCGCTGGAGATTTGTCGTGGGACCCAGATGTTCCGCGGGCGCGTCTTTGAATTCCACCACGTAGAGTTTGCGGGTTAAATCCATGGCGGACATGGCGGAGATTTTCAGACCGGGGGCTTTGGAATCCACCACAAAGACGCCGTTGCGGGCTACCACGATGAGGAAGTCGGCGATGGCGGCGTCGGAGACGAATAGCTTTTCACCTGTGAGTTTATTATTGGCGGCGGTGAGCTGGATGTCGCTAAGGTTCCAACTGGCGTTGGACTCCAGAATCGCTACCGTGGCCCGAGCCTGGCCGCGGCAAATCGGCGCCAGATACTTGGCCTTGTGCGCTGCGCCAGCAACCGCGTCAATGATCGAGCCGGCTAAGACTACGGTGGAGAAAAAGGGTCCGGGCAGAAGAGCGCGGCCGGCTTCTTCCATGAGTAACATTAGTTCGACCTTGCCGAGGCCAACGCCGCCGTACTCTTCGGAGAAAATTATGCCGGTATAGCCTTGCTCAGTGAGCTTGGCCCACAACGCCGCGTCGTAGGCCGTCTCCGTCTCCATCAGGCGTCGCACTTCTGCGCTGGGGCATTCGCCGGCGAAGAATTTGCGGGCGCTGTCTTTCAGGAACTCCTGGCTTTCGCTTAGACCGAATTGCATGGTGTATTCCTTTTGCAGCGATGGTATTTGCCGCGCCGTTTGGTGCTAGTAGCTCCTCGGCAAGCCCAGAACGAAGTGCCCGATGATGTTGCGTTGCACCTCGGAGGTGCCGGCTTCGATGGTGTTGCCGCGGGTTCGCAGATAGCCGTAGGACCACAGGCCGTTGTCGATGGCGTGGGGATCGCCGGCGAGGAGTTGGCCGTAGGAGCCCAGCAGCTCTTGCGCAACCTGTTGAAGGCGCTGGTTGAGTTCGCTCCAGAAAATCTTCTGGATCGAGCCTTCAGGGCCGGGCACGCCCGTGGCGGTGATGCGGCTGAAGGCGCGCATTTGATTGAAGCGCATGATTTCAATTTCGGCGCTGCACTGTGCCAATTTTTGACGGATGATCGGATCTTCGCTGGCTGGGCGGCCGTTACGCACGGTGCTGCGGGCCAGTTCGATGAGGCGGCTGATGTAACGGTTGAAAGTGAGCTGCAACCGTGCTCCGTAAGAGCCTCGTTCGTACATCAGCGTGCTCATGGCCACGTTCCAGCCGTCGTTTACTTTGCCGAGGACGTTTTCCACCGGGACTTTGACGTCGCGGAAGAACAGCTCGTTGAATTCGGATTCGCCGGTCATCTGGCGTAGCGGACGGACTTCGACGCCGGGAGATCTCATGTCGACAAGAAGAGCGGTAAGGCCTTTGTGTTTTGCGGCGGTCGAGTCGGTGCGGACGATGAGTTCACACCAGTCGCCGACCCAGCCGTAACTGGTCCACACCTTTTGGCCATTGACGATGTAGTGATCGCCGTCGAGTTTGGCTTCGGTTTGCAGGCCGGCAAGGTCGGAGCCGGCGTTGGGCTCGGAAAATCCTTGGCACCATATTTCTTCAGCGCTGAGAATTTTGGGAATGAAGCGCTCTTTTTGCGCTTCGGTGCCACAGGCGATGATGGTGGGGCCGATCAGACCGAGGCCGAGAGAGTTGGCCATGGGCGGGGCCTCGACACGCGCCATCTCTTCCCAGAAGATGGACTGCTCCATCAGGGTGGCGCTGCGTCCGCCGTATTCCTTGGGCCAGGAGACCGCCGCCCAGCGGCCATCGTGGAGTTTGCGCTGCCAGGCGCGAAGATAGGGATAGGAGTCTTCGAGAGGTTTTTCGCGCCACGCAGGCCAGTCTTCGGGAGCGTTGGCGGCCAGCCAGGCGCGCAGTTCGTCGCGAAAGGCTGTTTCCTCGGGGGTAAGTCTCAAGTCCATGATGCAACTCCATTCTTTGGACCAAATTAAATCGTTGCGCCCGCGCGCGGATCAGCTCATGACGTCGCGTCAACCTGCCTTTTTCGATTCTGCGGCTTCGGGCCGCAGGGTATCCTGGCCGTGCCAATATTTTTTGCGCAGATCCTTCTTCAGAATCTTCCCGGTGGCGGTCTTCGGCAGATTGTCGACGAATTCGACCGAACGCGGACACTTGTAGTGCGAAATGCGCGTGCGGCAAAAATCGATCAGCTCTACTTCCCTCAAGGAGGCGTTGGGTTTCAGGACAATCAGCGCTTTGGGCACCTCACCCCATTTTTCGTCGGGCACAGGAATCACGCAGGCTTCAAGGACCGCGGGATGCGCCAGCAGCGCCTTTTCGAGTTCGAGCGAGGAAATATTTTCGCCACCGCTGACGATGATGTCTTTTTTACGGTCGACGACCAGGAAGTAGCCTTCTTCGTTGAGCGTGGCCATGTCCCCGGTATGGAACCAGCCGCCGCGAAAGGCTTCCGCAGTAGCTTCGGGTTGCCGCCAGTAGCCTTCCATTACGCCGTCGCCGCGGGCAACGATTTCGCCGATGGATTTGCCGTCGGCAGGAACATCGTTGTCGTAGGCGTCAACCACACGCATTTCGACACCTGGCACGGGATAGCCAGTCATGGCTTGGCCGACGTAACGCTCCTCGCCTTCCCAGTCCATGCCGTCCTTCATGGGCGAAAGGGAGAGTGCGGGAGAGGTTTCCGTGAGGCCATAGCCGGAGAAGCAGTCGCAGCCGAACGTTTCTTCGACTTCGCGAATGAGCGTTGGCGAGGATGCGGCACCGCCGATAACGATGCGCGTAAGACTGCTTAGATCGTAGTTCTTGCGCTCGGGGCAATTCACCAGCGCGGTGGCCATGATCGGGACCAGGCTGCAGGTGCTTGCGCGTTCTTTTTCAATCAAGCGAAAGACTTCCTTGGGATCGAAGCGCTGGAGCATGACGTGTTTGCCGCCGAGCAGCGTGAGAAAATGGGCAACGCCCCAGCCGTTGGCGTGAAAGAGGGGAATGGTGTGCAGCTCCACGTTGCCGTTGGGAATCTGAAAGGCCATGCACACGTGCACGGCGTGCAGATAGATATTCCGGTGCGTGAGCATCACGCCTTTTGGATTGGCGCTGGTGCCGCTGGTGTAGAAGAGTTCGGCGACGGCATTTTCGTCAACCGCAGCGACGTCGGCCCGGTGCGGCTCGGCCGCTGCCAGCAGCTCTTCATAGTTCCGCGGGGAGAGCCATGAAGCTTCCGGAGAGCCCTCGAGCAGGCAGAATATTTTCACCGTGGTTAGGTCCTTGCGAAAGGCCTCGACCAGCGGAAGGAATTGTTTTTCGATGAAAAGGATCGTGGCGCCGGCATCGTTCAGGATGTAGCCCAGCTCGCCGGCCGACAAACGAATGTTCAGCGGCAGCAGCACCGCACCAGCTTCGAGAACGCCGTAATAGGCTTCCAGCAGGCGGTGGCAATTGGTGCTGAGAAAAGCCACGCGGTCGCCGGGCTGGACTCCAGCATGGCGGAGCGCACCTCCCAATCGTCGCGCGCGCTCCGCAAACTGCGCATAGTTACAGCGCGCATCATTGCAGACCACCGCGGTTCGCTTCGGATATTGCTGCTCCGCGTAACGCAGAAAACGCAAAGGGGTAAGGGGAATATTCATTGTGAGCCGCGCCCGCGATCAGGCGGATTGCCCTCCATCGACGACCAGAGTATGCCCGGTAACAAAATTAGAAGCATCCGAAGCCAGAAAAATGGCCGCGCCCTTCAGATCCTGCGGCCCGCCGAAACGTCCCAGCGGAATGCCCGCCAACAGGCTCTCTTTATTTCGTTCGATCACTTTCTCCGACATGTCCGTGGGAAACCAACCCGGTGCAATGGCGTTGACTTGAATATTGTGCACGCCCCACTTGCAGGCAAGGTCCTTTGTGAACATGATCACTCCGGCTTTGCTGGAACTGTAGCCGATAGCGGAAAATCGCGGCGGCGAGCCGCGCATTCCGGCGACGGAGGCAATGTTGATAATTTTTCCGCGGCGTTGGGCGATCATCACCTTGCCGACGGCTTGGGAAAAAAGAAACGTGCCGGTGAGGTTGGTTTCGATGACTTTGTTCCACTGCTCGAGAGTCATCTCTTCCGTTAGCGCGCCCCAGGAGGTACCGGCATTGTTGACCAGGATATCGATGCGGCCAAAATGCTTGACTGCGGCATCGGCAACGGCGCGAATGCTCGCTGGGTCTTTCACATCGCAGGCCAACGCCAGCGTCTGAACGCCCAGCTCTTCCATTTCCTCGGCCGCCTGCTGGCAACGCTCCTTTTTGCGCGCGCAGAGCACCAGGTTGGCGCCCATTTCGGCCAGGCCCTCGGCCATTTGGCGTCCCAGACCGACGGAGCCGCCGGTGATGACTGCCACGCGCCCGCTGAGATCGAACATCTGAAGCTTGTTCATACCGGCTGGCAAAAGGTTGATCTCCGATGGACGGGGTTCAGAAAGTGAGCGTTTATATCATGTGTGTGGTACTAACACAATACTCCACCAAGGGCCGCGCTCCGCGGGTTCCATGGCCGACAATTTCATCTCCCGAGTCGCTGGAACCCTAGTGCAGGTCCAGTTGCCAGTGCGAGTCGCGGCACCAAAAGCCGAAATCGCAGTCGAAGGTCGCGGCGTCAAACGGTCGCAGGTAGCGACTCGGCTCAAAGTCGATGAACGCCGGGGGAGTTGCCACCACACCGGCTCCGGCACTAAAAATGTTGAAGTTCGGACCCAGCGCGGCGGCTTCGTTATTTAGGTCCGTGGCGTCGACGCCGTGCCATTTGCCGGTGTCCAGCCGGTTGATAAGCGTCCCGACCGCAGCGATGGTCTCCGCGGGAGTAAACGCACAGTGGCCCGCGCGGGAGATAAAGGTGCGCCGCAGGAATTCGCCGTTGCCTACTTCATCGACCACCTTTTTATAGGCGCTTTCATTTTGCACTACCACCAAGCCATCTCCAGTGGTATGCAGCGTCAGGACCGGAATGTGAATTTGCCCGTCGAAAATAATATTGCGTTCGAGGTAGTGCACGGCTTCGGGATCGGCGCTGATGCGCACAGCATCGTTCAGGGTCTTCAGGTCGGCGTCCAGGTCGAGGCCCGCCTGCTGATACAGCGCGCGAACCTCTTCACGGTCGATGGAGCGCTCCAATTGCTTCCGGTAGTCCACGTCCGTGTTCCAGGAGACGTTCCCCTGGGCGCGAGCTTCGAGCTCCGCGCGAAACGCGAAGGTGAACGGAAAATCTACCTGTTGATCCCACAGGAATTGGTTGGCCTCCTGGCTGACGTAATCGTCCGGCGCGGGCTCCGGCGACAAGGGCGTGAACCACCCGGGGGTGTCGGACATGGCGGCGCCCAGAGCTATGCGAGCGCGGCCTTGCGGAGTGGCTTGGGCTTGGGCAAGAATCTCCTCGGAAAGCTCAAAATTAGCGGTGGGGTTGGCAATGTTAACGACTTGCAGTCCAGTGCCCGGTGCCAGCAGGGTCTTGAAAACAAATTCGCCATCGAGCGCAGTGTTCCAGGTAGCCACCCCGCCGGACAGCACGCCGCACATGGGTTGCGCCGCGTCAAAACGACCCGGATGACGCTGAATCAGGCCGGCCGTAATAATGCCACCCAACGAGTGACCCCAGGCGATTGTCCGCTTCGGATGCCCGACGAGCTTATCGAACAGGTCGAGCACGGCGATCTGGTCTTGCAATGCTTCGTGGATCGACCATCCGGTCGTAGCGTAGGACGAACCTGCGAGTGCATAACCGCTGGAAAGCATGAAAAATCGCGTGACAGGATCGCCGACATCAGTGGCGGGATTCGCGGCGCCGGGGACCACGTAACCATGACTGTAGAGGAAAAGAGTGCCATTCCAGTTGGCCGGTACTTCCACCAAATAGGTGGCGCCGTCGCCGAAGCTTCCGGTGAAGGTGGTGACGCCGGTTTGCGCCCGCGCGCTAACCGCCATGACAGCGACAAGAATCGCTGCCCAGATGAATGGGAAAATTGCTCGCTTCGTTGTTTGCCACATATTTGTCTCCTCCCGCGCGGAATTTTTGCGAATTCACTACCGAACAGGACCACGCACTATCCCAACCCGCGCCGGCTCGTCGCAGGCGTGGGCTGGCTGAAATAACATGCGCGGTGATACGCCGAACTCCTGAAAACTAGAAATTCAGGCGCACACCGAGTTGGATTTGGCGCGCGGGGAACGCCGCCGTAAACGCCAGGGGCTGGTTGGGATAACGATCTGCAAGACCGTGTACGTTGAATGGCGGCGCGAAATCCGGACCCACCACGTTATTCACGCTGGAGTAGTTGGTGTGATTCGCAAGGTTGAAGCCCTCCGCCGTGAAAATCAGTGCCGCGCGCTCATTTACCTTGAAGGAGCGGCTCAAGCGTAAGTCGAAATCTGTGTAGCTGGGACCGAGTCCCGTGTTGCGTCCGGCGCCGGGCGGGCGGTCGTTGGTGAAGTGTCCGTCGCTATTAATGTCCGCGCCAGCCAAAAGATTGAACGGATGGCCGCTGTTGTAGCTGAAGATGGGAGCGAGTTCGAAGCCGCCAAAAATGCGCGAATTATCGAACGGACTTGCGAATACTCCGGCCACCACCACTTTGTGGCGCTGGTCGAAGTCTGAGAGCGAGCGGTCGCACTTCAGACAAGTAGCGTTGAACGGGGAATAGTCGCTGTTGAAATCGGTGACGTTATCGATGGCTTTGCTGAAGGTATAGTTGGCCAGCAGCGTGAAGTGATTGGCAAAACGCTTCTTCGCTTCCAGGATTCCCCCGTTGTAGGTGGCCGAGCCAATGGAGCTGTACACGTTATTCTGCAGAATGGTTTCCGTGGGATCGGCAAAGCACAAGGCGGGATTGGCGACGCACGCGGATGCACCCCAGTCCTGGAAACTGTAGCCATTGGAAGGAAGACCCGTCGAACCGGTGTCGATCGGCGCGCCCGAAAGCAAATTCGTATCGATGGCTACCGGGAGGTGCGTGGTGTGCACCCAGATGTAATTGGCGGAGACCGAGAATCCGCCGGCAAACTGGTGTTCGAGGCCCAGCGAGGCTTGCTGCGAAGTCGGGCTCTTGTATCCCTGCTGGCCGGCGAACAGCACCGTGCCGGGAGGCAACGGCCCGGTATTGTTCACCGTCAAGCCAAACTGCGCCAGGTCCGCTCGAGTGACGCAGGCGTACTCGCCCGCAGGCGGGGTGCCGCAGTTGATGATGCCTTCGCCGAATAGCGTCTGGAAAATAACGGCGGAATTGGGACCCGTAGGCTCTCCAGGAATGCCCGTCAGCTTCACCAAAGTATTGGCAATGGTTCGCGAGTCATTGTTGTTGCCCAGCACGGCTACTACCCCGGGGATTTGCGCGTAAATCTGGGAGTAGAAGATTCCGTAGCCCGCGCGCACCACGGTGTTGTGATCGCCGAAGGGATCCCAGGCAAAAGAAAAGCGCGGTGCAAAATTTTTCTTGGGCGTGTGCAGCGGACCGTACTGCGAATCGAGTTCGTAGCGCAAGCCGTAGTTCAACGTTAGATTGTGGCGGATTTGCCAGGTGTCTTGGGCATAGAGCGCGGTGAAGGGGCGCGTCTGCTGGTATTTCGGATTGCCGAAACCCTGTTCATAGAAACCCGGCGCGCCTAGGCTCACGGTTTGCAGCGCGGTGATCGCTGCGGTGGCAGGAATCGTGGGTCCAGAAAGCCCGCAAAGAGCGGGCACCTGCAGGCACGGGCTTAAAACGATGCCGGGCAATTCCAAGAACTCAAAGCGCCCCGCGAAGAACGTTTGTGAAGTTGTATTGTTGCCGCGAATGAGTTCGCTGCCGCCAAATTTGAAGACGTGGCGGCCGCGGGTGAGGCTGACGTTGTCCGCGATCTGGTAGCGGCCCGCGCGCGTGTGGCTGGGAAGAAAAATGCCGCGGCCAAAAAATCCGAAGCCCTGCACGTCGATTCCCGGCCCGCCCAGATCGTTACTGTTCACATTGAACTGATACTCGTTCCACTGGATGAGCGCTTCGTTTTGTGTGTTGGCGCTGAAGGTGTGAAACCAGGAACCTTGCAGCGTGCTGTCCCATGCCAGTTCCGAGGTGCCGCGGGAAAAGGCGGTCAGGGCCTGCACGTCGGGATCTTTTTCCGTTAGGTGGTTAGCACTGTAGCGGAGAAAAGCCTGGTCGTTGTCGCCGAAACGGTGGTCCAGCCGCGCGGAA
>Ga0209040_10002374_pt1 | contig 14817 bp, 12 predicted proteins | sample BogFormECP12_OM3_FD_188240 | JGI IMG/M metagenome (GOLD analysis project Ga0209040, IMG submission 188240) | Bog forest soil microbial communities from Calvert Island, British Columbia, Canada - ECP12_OM3 (SPAdes) (version 2) | ecosystem: Environmental > Aquatic > Freshwater > Wetlands > Bog ...
CCGCTGCGCCTTTTTCAACCGCGTCGGGCTTAATGATGGAAAGAGTGCGTTGGATGGTTTTCATAAATTCGCGATTCGTTGTTCGCCTTTCGCTCTTCGTTCTCTAGTTTTGTTCGTTCTCGTTTTCCGTGGATGTTCTTGACCACAGAGACACTTTCTCTGTGTCTCCGTGCCTTTGTGGTGAATCCCTACACCTTCACGGCCAGGCCTGTCGCCTTCACCAGCGTCTCGCCGATTTCGGCGGGAGATTTCGCAACGTGAATTCCTGCCGCTTTCAAGGCCTTGATCTTCTCCGCGGCAGTTCCCTTCCCGCCGGAAATGATCGCTCCCGCGTGGCCCATGCGGCGTCCCGGAGGCGCGGTCTGCCCCGCGATGAATCCGACCACCGGCTTGCGCACGTTCTGCTTGATGAACTCGGCCGCCGTCTCTTCAGCGGTGCCACCAATTTCGCCGATCATGATGATAGCTTCAGTTTCGGGATCCCCGTTGAACAGGTCGATCGCATCCACGAAATTGGTGCCGATGATCGGGTCGCCGCCAATGCCGATCGCGGTGGACTGTCCAATGCCGCGCGTCGTCAATTGGTACACGGCTTCGTAGGTCAGCGTGCCTGAGCGCGAGACAATGCCGACATTTCCTTCCTTATGAATGTGCGCCGGCATGATGCCGATTTTGCACTTACCCGGCGAGATGATGCCCGGACAGTTCGGCCCGATCAGTCGCGACTTCTTCGTCTTCAGAAATTCCCACACCTTAACCATGTCCATCGCCGGAATGCCCTCGGTGATGCAGACGATCAGCGCCACTCCGGCATCGGCGGCCTCCATGATGGCATCGGCCGCGCCTGGCGGAGGAACGAAGATAACAGTCGCGTTGGCGCCGGTTTTCTCCACGCCCTCGCTCACGGTGTTAAAGATGGGCCAGCCTTCATGTGTGGTGCCGCCCTTGCCGGGAGTTACGCCTCCGACAACTTTGGTTCCGTACAAAGCGGCGTTCTTGGCGTGGAACGTGCCTTCGCGCCCAGTCAATCCCTGCACCAACAATCGCGTTGACTTATCAACCAGGATGCTCATCGAACCCCCTTAGCGGCTGCGACGACTCTCTCAGCCGCGTCCTTCATGGTCTCCGCCACAATGAATTTCAGTCCGCTCTCTTGCAGCGTCTTGCGGCCCTGCTCGACGTTGGTTCCCTCCAGCCGTAGCACAATGGGCAACTGGATGTTGGTTTTGCGCGCCGCGCTGACGATGCCGTTGGCCAGCGTGTCCACGCGCAGAATGCCGCCAAAAATATTGATGAGCACTGCTTTCACGTTCTTGTCGCTCAGCAGGATTTCGAAGGCGTGAGTCACCTGCTCCTCGTTGGCGCCGCCGCCCACGTCGAGAAAGTTCGCAGGCATGCCGCCGGCGTACTGAATGATGTCCATGGTGGCCATCGCCAGGCCCGCGCCGTTTACCATGCAGCCCACGTTGCCATCGAGCTTGATGTAGTTCAGGTTGTACTTGCTGGCCTCGACTTCGAGCGGGTCCTCTTCGCTCAGGTCGCGCAGCTCTTTGATGTCGGGATGGCGATACAGCGCGTTGTCGTCGAAGTTCATCTTGGCGTCAAGCGCGAACAGCCGTCCGTCGGTGGTAGTAATGAACGGATTGATCTCCACCAGCGAGGCGTCGGTTTCTTCCGCCGCGCGGGCCAGCGCCATCATGAACTTCACCGCGCCGCTGATGTACTTGGCGTCGAGACCCAGCTTGAATGCGATCTCGCGCGCTTGGAAAGCCTGTAGCCCGAGGCCGGGAACGATGTGCTCCTTGATGATCGCGTTCGGATCCTTGGCGGCGATCTCTTCGATCTCCATGCCTCCGGCTGCCGACGCCATGAACACCAGGCGTCCGGGGCCACGGTCGAGCACAATGCCAAGATAAAGCTCGCGCGCGATGGGCAGCGTCTCTTCGATCAGTAGTCGCTGCACCTTCTTGCCCTCGGGTCCGGTCTGATGGGTGACCAGGTTCATACCGAGGATTTTGCCGGCCAAATCTGTGGCTTCTTCCGCCGACTTGGCCAGCTTTACCCCGCCGCCTTTGCCGCGGCCTCCGGCGTGGATCTGAGCCTTGACGACGATGCCGGTGGCGCCTTCGTGCAACAGCGCCTTGGCCGCGCTTTCCGCTTCTTCGCGGCTTTCGACCATTTGCCCGCGCGGCACTGCCACTCCGTACTTCGAGAGGATGGCCTTTGCCTGGTACTCGTGTATTTTCATTTTCTATGATGACTGCGGGCGAACCTTCACCCGCTACTCCGGCTGTACGCGCCGGATTGTCTGCTCCTTACTTAGAGGATTGCACAAGAATTACGAAACTGGTGATTGTATAGGAGGGACGAGAGTGCGGGCAATGACTGCCATCACAAACAACAGTTGTCATCCCGAGCGAGGACTTTAGTCCGAGTCGAGGGATCTGCTGTTGTCCCCAAAAGCAGGTTCCTCCGCTCGGACTGAAGTTCTCGGTCGGAATGACAAATTCTTGGAGAGGCTTGTTATTGCTTCCTCCCTCGTGTCCCGTTCGCCCACTCCTCCCACATCCCGAAGCCTTTCATCTGGTCGTCGAGATGGGTCTCGGGTAGTGTCGCTTCGATTTGGGCACGCGTGTAGCGAGGCCCAATCCTTCCCGGCGCATTTGCCAACTCAAAGACAAGCTCAGCCGCCATGGCCTCGTTCTTCTTCAACTGCGCGAAATCAACCTTGTCAAAGGTGTCGGACGTGGCGTGATAGTTGACGAGGTAATTCGCCTCCACCTGATTGGGCAGCAAAGTAGGAACGCCTTCCATCATGAAGTCGAAGTTGTCGGTGCCTAAGGTTGCATCGTTCGTCACTTCGCTGGATTGCCATTGTGCGAACGGTTGCAGCATGGGAGCGAGTGCGGCATCAACGTCCTTGCGTCCGCCGGTCGAGAAGCTGGTAATCGCTCCTGAGCCTTCGTCCAGCACAACCTCCGCAACGATGTTGTCGAGTTCATTCCGATGGGCCCGCACATACGCGAGCGAGCCCAGCAGCCCTTCCTCTTCGCCAGAGAAAAGTATGAAGCGAATGGTGCGTCGTGGACGAACCCCTGCCGTCTTGATCGCGCGCAGCGAGTCAATGACTAACGCCGCGTTGCATCCGTTGTCGAGCGCGCCGGTGCCTAACTCCCAGGAATCCAGATGGGCCCCGAGGATTACGATCTCATTCGGCAACTCGCTACCCTTCAGCTCGGCCACCACGTTGCTGGTGGTTATCGTCGGCCCGATCTTGTTCGGCATCGAGATGGCCATCTGCACTTTTTTCCCATGGGCCAACAGTCGCGCAATTCGCTCCGCATCTTCGCGCGCCAGCAACACCTGCGGGATCACGTCTAAGTTCCCGTTCATTGCATTGATGTGCCGGTAGAGCACGTCGTGCTCGCGGCTGGACGTGAAGGCAATCGCCAGCGCGTGCGCTTTCACGGCATTGGCGATCACCCCGGGCGCGCGGTAATACTCTTCGAACAGGTCATCCCAGGTCTTCAGGACGTCGCTATGCACCAACATGATTGCGCCTGCGAGGTCGCCTGCCTGGGCAAACTCAGCGGCAGTGCCCATGCCGACGTCCACCACTCGCGCAGTTGTCGGCTTCAGCGGGGGTCCCCAGGCAAGGGAATGGGCGCGCACAGAAAACTTCACCGGAGCCACGATCTTAACCTCGGTGTCGCCTTCTGCCCACGAAACGGGGATGGTGAACTCTTCGGTGTGGACGGAATCTGCGCCGGCAGCCTTGAATCCATCGACTCCCCACTGCACCGCCTTCTCCATGGCGGGCGTGCCGGGAACGCGCCCGCCGATCTCGTCGGTCAGCACGCGGAGGTTTTCCTGCAAGGGAGTGGAAGGCTTGAGGGCCTCCTGCATGACGCGGTCGTTAGATTGCGCGAAGGTCAGGGCACAGCTTGCCACAAGAAAGGCGAGCGTTAGGCGAATCAATCTGTGTAGTCGCATAGAGAGTGGGATTATACGAGAGTAGCTAATCGTAATACTCCAGCCCCAGGTGCGTGATCATCTCTTCGCCCATGAGGTGGCGAAGCGTGTTCTTCAGCTTCATCGACTGGATAAACAAGTCGTGCTCCGGATAGAGCCCTTCGGCCACCATCGGCGATTTGAAGTAGAAGCTCAGCCACTCCTGGATGCCAATGCCGCGCAACTCGGAGGAGCGCTTTGCCAGATCGAGGAACAGCACCAGATCGAGCACGATCGGCGCCGCCAGGATCGAATCGCGGCACAGGAAATCGATCTTGATCTGCATCGGATAACCGAGCCATCCGAAGATATCGATGTTGTCCCAACCCTCTTTATTATCACCACGCGGCGGGTAATAGTTAATGCGGACCTTGTGACAAATATTGCCGTACAATTCGGGGTATAACTCAGGCTGCAAAATGTGCTCCAAGACCGACAGCTTGGACTCTTCCTTGGTCTTGAAGGAGCCAGGATCGTCGAGCACTTCGCCGTCGCGATTACCCAGAATGTTGGTGGAGAACCAGCCGTTCAGCCCGATCATGCGGGCTTTGAAGCCAGGCGCGAGGATGGTCTTGATCAGCGTCTGGCCGGTCTTGTAATCCTTGCCGCAAATCGGCGCTTCCATCTGCTTCGACAGATCCTGCAGGGCGCGGATATCCACCGTCAGGTTCGGTGCGCCGTTGGCAAAAGGTACGCCTTCCTTCAACGCCGCGTAGGCGTAGATCATCGAAGGCGCAATGCTTTCATGGTTGGCGCGCAAGCCCTTCTCAAATGCCGCGAGAGAATGATGGACCGGTCCGGCCTGGATGAAGGTTTCGGTTGAGCCGCACCAGATCATCACCAACCGCTCGGCGCCGCTCGACTGCTTGAAATCGCGGATGTCGTCGCGCAGTTGCTCGGCGAGCTCCATCTTGTTCTTGCCCTTCTTCACATTGGGGCCGTCAAGCTTCTTGACGTAGCGCTTGTCGAAGACCGCCTCGCGCGGCTTGATTCTCGACAGAAAGGGTTTAACCTGGTCGAGCAGCGAGACGTCCAGCACTCCCGCCTTGCGAGCGGCAGAGTACATGTCGTCTTCAAAAATGTCCCAGCCGGTGAAAACCAGGTCTTTGAGTCCCGCCAAAGGAACGAAATCCTTGATCTTGGGAGAGCGTCCTTCGGTGCGCCTGCCCAGGCGAATCGTGCCCATCTGGGTGAGTGATCCGATAGGGCTGGAAATTCCCTCGCGCACGGCTTCGACTCCGGCCACAAATGTGGTCGCAACTGCGCCCATGCCCGGGATCATGATCCCGAGCCTCCCTTTTGCGGGATTAATTTCGCCTGGCGCAGGATGTGTCTTTCTCTGTTTCTTGCTTGTCGGCATGCTATCAGTCCGTTTCATCAAAGAATCTACAAACTGTTATCCTCTCGTAATCGTCACATGTATTGCAAATTGATGGGCGCGAAAGGGACGCGTTCACGTCCTGTGTGGCAATTTGAAGGATTCGTTGGAGAGACATGGCTACGGAAAAAGTTGCGGTTGTGACTGGAAGTTCCAGCGGCATCGGTCTGCTGACCAGCGTCGAGCTGGCGCTGAACGGCCATCGCGTGGTCGCGACCATGCGCAATCTTGCAAATAGCGCCAGACTCGAAGAGGCGGCGCAGAAGGCCGGGGTCCGTGAGCGGATCGAGTTGCGTCGGCTCGACATTACGGAGTTCGATTCTCTGCCGGGAGCGGTGGGAGCGATCGCCCACGATCGCGGGCAAATTGATGTGCTGGTAAACAATGCCGGATTCAGCGTAGCGGGCTTCGCTGAAGATATGACGCTCGACGAGCTTCGCCACCAACTCGAGACCAACTTCTTCGGTAACGTGGCGATGACCAAGGCAGTGCTGCCCGTTATGCGTGCGCAGCGCTCAGGTCACATCATCATGGTCACCTCCGTTGGAGGATTGATGGGACAACCGATGTTAAGCGCCTACAGCGCGTCGAAATATGCGCTCGAAGGATGGAGCGAGTCGCTGCGCATCGAGACGCATTCACTTGGCATTCGGGTGTCACTGGTTGAACCCGGCGCATACGACACTGACATTTGGGAGCGCAACGTGGTGATCGCCAAAGGCTCGCTCGACCCGGCATCACCCAACAAAGAGCGCAGCCAGCGCTTCGCCGAATTCGTAAAGAGCAGAGCCCGACATCGGCGCGACGCTCGCGAGGTGGCGCAACTTATTGTTCGTATCGCGAACGATCCGAATCCCAAACTGCGTTATCTGATTGGCGGCGATGCCAAAATTCAGGTTTGGCTCAAGAGGATGATGCCGTGGCGTAGGTACGAACGGATTGTGGCGAAGGCGGTGAAGATCGATCAGTGAGAGCGTGTGGAGGACACATGAGAGCGCTATTTGCGGTTGTCAGAACAAAGGGCGAAGCTTGGGATGCAGCCAAGCCCATGCGCTCTCAGGAGCAGTGGACCGAGCACGCTGAATTTATGAATGGGCTGGCGGCTCGGGGATTTATCGTTCTGGGAGGCCCTCTTGGTGAGACCGGCGACTTTCTTTTTGGAGTCGAGGCGTCTGATCACGACGAGATCAGGGCCACCTTGCAGCAAGATCCGTGGAGCAAATCGGGGATGCTCGACGTAAAGAGTATTCAGCCCTGGACTATATTGTTGGAGTCACCCAAAAGATAGCAGCTGTTAAGACAGAACCTAGTCCGTTCCTTCTTTCACCGCTTCCCTGCCCACCCGATGCTGCACGTGCGACCACACAAAGTAAATCACCGCCGCAACAATCACAGCCAGGATTATCGCGTCGAGGCGGTGGAACCACAGCTTCAGGCGCGGGTCCTTATCCCATTGCTCGCCCAACCGCATTCCGATGTAGGCCAGGGCGAAGCACCACGGCCAGGATCCGACGAAGGTGTAGATGTGGAATTTCAGCCGCGGCATACGCGCGATTCCGGCGGGCAGGGCGATGAAGGTGCGGATGACAGGTAGCAGGCGGGCAATCAGCACGGCGATGGCGCCTCGCCGCTCGAAGAAGCGATCGGCAATATTGAGTTCGCGCTGACTGAGAAATATGTAGCGGCCATAACGCTCGACCAGCGGACGTCCGCCAAAGTAGCCGACTTCATAGGCTAGCACCGAACCCAGGTTGCAACCGAGCGCTCCCCAGGTTGCCACCGCCAGCAGCGAGAAGCGGCCGGTGTATACCAGGTAGCCGGAGAACGGCATGATGATTTCCGACGGCAATGGAATACACGCCGACTCGATGGCCATCAGCAGCATCACGCCGAGATATCCCGACGCCGAGATGACGCTGATGATCCACGCCCCTACTGCTTCAAGAATGGTAGCGATCATTATTTATGAATTAGCTCCGAACCTATAGTCTGTCATCCCGAGCAAGCAGCCCGGTGTTTGGGCTGCGAGTCGAGGGACCTGCTTTTTGTGGATGCGAAGAAACCGCAGATCCCTCGGCTCACTTCATTCGCTCGGGATGACAAGTCTACGGTAGCGCGAGTCATCCACGACCTGGCAATTCGCCCTCCAACCACTCGCCGAACTTCGCCATCGGAACGCGCACGCCGACGAAGAACTGCCCGAACACTGCATATTCGGCACTGACTTGATCGAAGCGCATTTCGTAGATGAGCTTCTTGAACACCAGCGGCTCCGGGGCGAACAAATCCACGCCCCACTCCCAATCGTCAAAGCCGATGGAGCCAGTGATAATCTGCTGCACCTTGCCGGCGTAGCGGCGGCCGACCGTGCCATGATCTTCCATCTGGCGCTGGCGCTCTTCGATGGGAAGCGTGTACCAGTTCTTCTCCTCGCCGCGCTTGCGGTCCATGGGATAGAAGCACAAATACCGGCTGTCAGGAATCTTGGGATACAGCCGGGGATGCATCGCCTGCCGCTGGCGCTCCATCGTCTCCTGAACTTCCCGGTTCCACTCCTCAGACAGCGGCACGACACCGCGCTCAGAAAGCTGGCGGTACAGCTTCACGCTGGAGTCGTACAGTCCCAACTCGATGACCGACAGATACGAGTGTGTCGGCTGCAGGAATTCCTGCAGCGCGGTGCGGTTCAGTTGCAACTCAGCAGCGTTTAGCTCGTCGAACGAGTCGCGGAAGTGCACCAGCATCAGGTCGCCCTTGTGTCCCAGCATGGAGTACACCCCGCTCTGGCCGGCCGCTTCACTCGGCGAAAGCACTGCGGCAGCTTCGCTGGCAATCTCCTGGCGGCGCGACGAGTTCAGCTTGCGCCACTCCGGCCAGCAGAAGCGGAACATCTGATGCAGAACGCTCAACCCCTCAAGGGTAAGCGGCATGGCTGGCAGTTCGGCGGCCACAGCTTGTACTCCGGCATTGCTCGACGGCATCGGCAAACTCCAACTCCTCATTGATGCTGGCGCTCCACTCATTGTAATCTGCCCGCAGGAGAATAGCCCTATGCCACGCGGCGTTACCCCTCGACAGCCATCGCGTTCTGGACGTCAGGAGAAGATTGCAAGCAGGCCTTTGCGGTCCCAGGTCAAAGTCAAGAGAGTATCTCCCGTCCTGAAAACAGTGGCGAAAGTTGCCGCGCCAATCGCAGGAAGAAAAGTGCTGGGGAAAAAAGAAGGCGCTACCGCCAAGAGCTACAACCCACTCGCGCCATCGCGCGTCACCGAGATCCTTAAGCGGCTCGACGAGCGCTATCCTTTGGCAACCTGCGCGTTGCATCACAACAGCGCCTGGGAACTGCTGGTGGCAACCATTCTTTCGGCGCAGTGCACGGATGTGCGGGTCAATATGGTTACGCCCGTGATCTTCGCCAAGTATCCGACCATAGAGGCATTCGCCGCGCTCAAGCCCGAGGAGCTTGAGCCTGACATTCGCTCCACCGGGTTCTTCCGCAACAAGGCGAAGTCCGTGGTCGGCGCGGCGCGCAAGCTAATGAGCGATTTCGGCGGGGAGGTCCCTCGCACCATGGACGAGTTGTTGCAAATCCCCGGCGTGGCCCGCAAGACCGCCAATGTGGTTCTGGGCACGTGGTTCAAGATCGCCGACGGTGTGGTGGTAGATACGCACGTACAGCGCATCTCGCGGCGTCTGGAGCTTACGAAGAACGCCGATCCGCAGAAGATCGAGCAGGATCTGATGAGGGCAATTCCGCGCAGCAAGTGGATCGTCTTCGCGCACCAGATTATCCTGCATGGACGCGCGTTGTGCATTGCACGCAAGCCGAAATGCGCCGACTGCCCTCTGGAAACCCTGTGCCACGCCCCCGACAAAACCTGGAGCACAGTGGATATCCATAAGAGCGCGAAACCGTGAGGCAGTGGATAGTGGTCAGTGGATAGTGGATAGAAGGCTCCCGAAATAGAAGGCAGCTTTACAGGCTGTGCGTAATCGCGGAGGCCCAGAGCTTGAGATGGAAAAACTAACCACTAGCAACTAACCACTGTTTTACTGCAGATGCTTCATTCTGAAGGGCACCTCGACCACCGCCTCCAGCGCAACCGGTTCGCCGTTCCGGGTACCCGGCCGGAAGCGCCAGTGCGCCAACGCGCGCGCGGCGGTTTCGTCCAGCCGCGAATCCAGGCTGTCGAGCACCTTAATATCATCCACGGTCCCGTCGGCGCGGATCACGGCATAAAGCGTGACTTTGCCTTCGATCTTGTCGCGCAACACATCGGGTGGATAGGCGGGATCAACCTTCATGGTCGCAACGGGCGCGGAGAGGGCAGCCTTGTCGTCGCTCTGCTTCAGCTCCGCAAAGTGGATGATCCAGCTTCCGGTCGCCGACGTTAGGTTCGGCATGTTCATGATGAGCTTGTAGTAGCGCTTCGTGCCGAACACGCGCTGCTCGATCGAGCGATCGGGGTCGTCTGACAATGTGGGAGGCGGCGGCTGCCGGTCGCGAATGCTGGGAACGGAAGGCTTCATCGCCGCCGCTATCATCGCCTTGCGCGCGTCCGGGTCCGGATTTCCATTCCCACCGGGGGACTTGGTCGGCGTTCCCGCTACCGCGGAAGTCGCTGCGCCCGGCGGAGCAGAGCCGACGCTGATCCCCGGAGGAAGGCCGTTTCCAGCGCCAGAACCTTTGCCGCTACCACTGCCAGAACCGGTGACGTTGGGTGTGCCGGGCGCATCGGGCTTGCCGCCTGGCGATGCATGGAACTCTCCGCTGCGGTTTCCGTTAGGCACGGAGATGGGCCCACGCACGTCAGCCGGATTCAGACCCAGCGCAATCAGTTGACCTTGACCCTTGGTTGAAGTCACTCCTTGCGTATTCGGAGAAGGCCCAGGAGCGGCCGCTGCAGCCGTGTTCTTGGCAGGAGTGTCGCTCACGCCGCTGGCGCGCTGCGCCGGGACCGGAAGCTTGGGAGCAGCCACCTGCGGCTCCATTTGCGCCATGTTGAGCTGTCCGGTTTTCAGCTTCAACTGCTCGGCCGTCAGCGTAGGCTCAACCACGGAGGGTTGCAACTCGGGAGGCAGTTGCAACTTCGGTTTCACTTGGGAGACATCGGCAGCCGGTCCCACGACTTGCGGCTCAAGCTGCGGCACCTTCAGTTGCGACGCAGAACGCGCCGAGGCCGCAATCGGCTGGGCCGCAGGAACTGGAGTCCAAGCCACGATGTTGGGCAACTTCACGTCCTGCTTTAGCTTGACCTTGGGTGGCGTAACGATGGTCTGGTGATTGTTGTCCGGCTCCGGCGGAACGGAGAGTATCTCCTGCTTCGCCAGCTTAGGCTCGCCCTTGCGCGGTTTCATGTCTGCCTTGTCGCCGGTTCGGATGGGAGGCAGATATTCGCTGACCGGATAGTATTCGATCTTCGTGTTGTCGAACGGCGATTGCAATTGCGGTTCGTGTCTGAAAAAAGGCAGCAAACACACCAAATAGACCACAGTTACGAAGGCGATGTGGCCGGCGTAGGATTCGAAGAAACGCTCGACGTCAATGCCGGTACGAATGAAGTAGTTGGGCCGAAGCGGAATCGGTTCCGCGGTAATCTCGACCGGGGGCGGCTCGCGGTGCAGCAGCAGGTCGCCAAGATTACGCAGGAAAACCCGCCCCCACGGCTCCAGTTCGCACAGCAGCGCCGGAGCTTCGTGCGCTGAAACTTCACGCTCGGCCTGGGCTACGGTACCGTCTGACATCATCCTCTACCGCGGGGTAAGTAGTGGAATTATAGCGGAAACGCATGGCCCACTTCCCGCGGTTGGTCACTTCTTGAAACTCTTTGGTAATCTTGCACCGGCGTGCAATGATGTTCACCACAGGACGGTCCATGGTTCGTAGATATCTGGTTCTGTCGGCTTTCGTGGTTTCGTTTCTCCCGGTCGCGTTGGCTGTCCAGCAGCCCCGTTCATCGGCTCCGCAGAACGCCAAGGCCGACGATCCTTCCGGCATGTACTCATTCCTGAAGGAGGGCGAGTTCGTACAGCTAACGATGGACGACGGCAAACTCTCCGGCTACGTCTCGCGATTCGGCGACACCGATAGCGACAAAGCGACGATCATCGATCAATTCTTCGACAAGGCGTCGCTCCACGGCAACCGACTGTCGTTCACAACCAAAACCGTGCACGGAACCTGGTACGAGTTCACCGGAGTCATCACGATAACACCCGGCAAGCAGCCTGCGCAGGAGGATTATCGGGTGATCAAAGGCACGCTGGTGCAGCACGTAACCGATGCCAACAAAGTGGACAAACCGCGGCAGCGCGAGGTCGAGTTGAAGTCCTTTCCGCAGGACCTGAGCAAACCCTAAGCTTCCTCAGCGCGCGAAAACCCTGTCCGCCGCCTGCTGCGCCTGCTCGAAATTTTTGGACAGCAGACTCGCCTTTTGTATTGCCGCTCGCGCTTCCTCCTTGCGGCCGCTCTGCTCGAGGGCCCGCGCCAGTAGCACATAGACCCAGTTCAGCGGCTCGACCTTCAGCGCGTTAGAGTAGCCCAGGATAGCGGTATTGAGATCGCCCAGCTTGTGCGCCATCAGCCCCAGGCCCAGCCAGGACACGCCGTCGTGGGGATTCAGGTCCACTGCCTGCTGGTAGCAGTCGCGCGCCTCTGCATAGTCCTTCATCTCGCGATATGCGTGCCCCATATTCCGGAATGTCTGCGCCCGTCTGGGCGTGTTCAGACGGGCCGTGTTCTGCGTCATCGCTATCACTTTCTTGTATTGCTCGACGGCCCCAGAAAGGTCGTTGTGCCCCTGCTCGTAAGCGCCGATATTCATGGTGCTGTCTGGATCGGACGGATTGATCGCCACCGCCGCGCGGAAGTACTGAATGGCTTGTTCTTCCTGTCCTGTATTGAGCAAGGCGTGGCCCAGATTGTTCTCAGCAACCCAATTCGGACCGGTAACTTGCAACGTATGCTGCCAAAGCACGACATTGTCGTCCCAGTAATTAATTTGGCGATGAGCCACCACCATTAGGGCCAACAGGACCGTAATGCTCATGCCCGCCAGGACAACGCGCCGCGGGTTTGCAAAGTTCTGGTGCACCGAGAATTCGCTACTCTCGGGATACCAATCCGCCACGCTCCAACAGGTCATGATGAACAGTCCGACAAACGTCAGGTAGGCGTAGCGATCGGCCATCGCCTGGACTCCAACCTGGACCAGCCCGATCATGGGAACCAAAGTTCCCAGGAACCACAGCCATCCGACCAGAAGATAGCGGCGCCGATGCCGTGCTGCTATTGCCAGTGCGGTTATGGCCAACAACAAAAGGAGCGCTGCCAACACCTGCCAGGTCCGCAGAGATTGCCCGGGCAGCGGATACATAGGCGCGAGATGGACCGGCCAAAACGCTTTGCCCAGGTATCGCGCGTAGGAAACAATCGCGTTCACCAATCGGCTCGAAAACGACACATCCGGATTGATGCCGCCGGCAAATCGTTGCGCCTTCATCGTGATGACAGCGCTGGCCGCCGACAATGCAAGCAGGGGCAGCTTCTCCAATACCAGCCACGAAAAACTCTTTGCTGGGATAACCGCTAACGCACGCGGGTCTGGCTTCTCATCGGTCGCGAACATCCGGCGCAGCGGCCAGTAGTCCCAGAGCAGCAGAACGAAAGGCAGGGTGATCACTTGCGGCTTGGCCATTAAACCAAGCGCGTACAAGAGGGCGACGATTATGTAGCGGCCTATGCGAGGCTTACGCGTATACCAGCGATAAGTGCCCAGTGCGAGCAGGAAGAAGAACATGCTCAACAGGTTTTTGCGTTCCGCGACCCAAGCTACGGTTTCGACATTGATGGGATGCACGGCGAATAGTGCAGCCACCATCGCGCTGCGGCCCACATAGCCCGTCGCATCCTGCAACACCCAAAACAGCAACAGGACGTTGAGCACATGCCAGAACAGATTGACATCGTGGTGGCCGGCGGGATTCAGTTGAAAGAGTTGGCAATCAAGGGCGTGAGAAAGCCAGGTCAACGGATGCCAGTTGGCTTGATCGTAGGTGGTGAACGCCCACTTGACGGTTGACCAGTTGAGACCTGACTGTACGTGGGCGTTTACGGTTATGTACTGGTCGTCATCGTAGTTGACGAAGGGATGGTGACTCACCGGCCAATACAGCACCAGGGTCGCAACCACGAGGAGAAGACCGAGGAGCAAGCGCTGCTTCGCCGGTGAGGCCAACCAGTCAGAATCGCGCGATAACCTGCTTTTCTTTTTCTTCTTCGCTTCCGCGGAAACCGAAGCCACCCAGACCCCCGTTATGCTCACCTAGGCAGTGACCGCGGCCGCCTCGCCCTTCGCCGCCTTCTTGTGCTCCTTCTGGAGCGCAGCCAACTGCTTGCGTAGAATGCGAACGCCCCTGTCCACGTGTTTCTCCTGAAGCAGAAATGGCGGCAGGAAGCGCAGCACTGTGTCCTGGGTCACATTGATGAGCAGACCGTTGGCGTGCGCGCCCTCCAGCACCGGCTTGCCGGGGACGCTTAACTGCAACGCCTGCATCGCGCCCACGCCGCGCGCTTCGACCACGATGTCAAACTTGTCAACCAGCTCGTGCAGCTTTTGAGAGAAATACTCGCCGACGCGTCGCACCTGTTCCAGCAGGTTCTCGTCTTCCAGGATCGCCAGATACTCCAGCGCCACGCGGCAAGCGAGCGGACCGCCACCGAACGTGGTGCCATGCTTGCCGGGAGAGATGTGCTGCGCGAAATCCTCTTTCGCGAGAAACGCCCCCATGGGCAGGCCGGCAGCCATGGGCTTGGCGATGCAAACCACGTCGGGCATGACGCCAAAGTGCTGGAAGGCGAAGAGCTGGCCGGTTCGTCCCATTCCGCATTGGATCTCGTCGAAGATAAGCGCAGCGTGTTGCTGGTCGGCAGCCTCGCGGCAGGCGCGCAGAAACTCGGGTGACGTCACGTGGATGCCGCCCTCGCCCTGGATGGGCTCCAGCACGATGCCGCACACTTTGTCATCCATGGCGGCGCGAAGGGCCTCAATATCGTTGAGCGGCACGAAGCGTACACCTTCAAGCATCGGTTCGAAGTCCTGGCGATATTTCGGCTGGGCGGTCAGGGCAAGCGCTCCCATGGTGCGCCCGTGGAAGGAGTTGTCCAGCGCGATCACCATGGACTTCTCCGGACCGCCAGTGGCGTGACCCGCGGCGCGCACCAGCTTGAGCGCTCCCTCGATGGCCTCGGTGCCGCTGTTGGAAAAGAACGCACGGTCAAGTCCCGACTTGGCGCAGAGCTTCTCGGCGAGCAGCCCCTGGTACTCGTTGTAATAGAGGTTGGAGAGGTGAATGACCTTTGCCGACTGGTCGCGGATGACCTTCACGATGCGCGGGTGCGCGTGGCCGAGCGCGTTGACACCCAGACC
>Ga0209040_10002375_pt1 | contig 14815 bp, 10 predicted proteins | sample BogFormECP12_OM3_FD_188240 | JGI IMG/M metagenome (GOLD analysis project Ga0209040, IMG submission 188240) | Bog forest soil microbial communities from Calvert Island, British Columbia, Canada - ECP12_OM3 (SPAdes) (version 2) | ecosystem: Environmental > Aquatic > Freshwater > Wetlands > Bog ...
AACAATGGCTCTGGCGATTCTCCGCGACCTCCTTTCCTCACCGAATTCGTAAATCGCGTCGGCAAGCTCGCGCTCGTCGATGCGGTTTACCACTTGTTCAGCAGTCAGCCCGGACTGCGGATTCATCCGCATATCCAGCGGGCCATCTGCCTGAAAACTGAATCCACGCGCGGCGTCGTTCAACTGCATGGAACTGACACCCAGGTCGGCCAGCAGGCCATCCGCGGTTGCGGGGGCGACGTGCTGCGCCACCTCCGCGAACGAGGCGTGAACCAACTCCACCTTCGGCCAGTCATCAACTAGCTCGGCTAGTGGATTGTTCAGCCGCTCGCGCGCCTGTCCCAGCGCTGCCGGGTCCTTATCGAAGCCAATCAAACGACCCTGTGCGCCGAGGCGTTTTGCGATTTCCCAACTGTGCCCGCCTGAGCCCACGGTCGCGTCGATATAGGTCCCGCCGCGCCGTACGGCCAGGAATTCGATCGCTGGTTTTAAAAGAACTGACACATGGCCAAACTCTTTGTCCTCGCCATGTGCGCCCCCAAGGGAGCTCTCCGCTTCTCGAAACCCTTTGTCCATTCACTCCCATTCCGTCGCGAATGGAACCCGAAACTTGACTCGCCTTAAATCCCCATCCGGTCCAGTTCTTGTTCATCCTCAGGAGTAAGCGGTTCCTGCACTTCCTTGCGCAGCGCTTCCGCATTCTGAACTTCCAGGAACTTCACCCGCCCGCTGACTGCCACTTCGCCCTTCAGGTCCGCTTCTTCGCGTAGGATCGAAGGCAACAGCAGACGCCCTTGTCCGTCCATCTCCACCGATTGGCCGTAATAACTGGTTCGCTTCAGCAGTCGCTGCTTGGACTTGTTGAAATTGGACACCGTGCTCAATTTGCGCTCTATCTCCTCCCACTCTTGAAGGGGATATACTTTGGCACTCTTGCCATCCCAACTGGTGATGTAGAATTGCGCACTGTAGTTCTCGTCGAACAGGCGCTTGAACTCCGCCGGCACCTTGAGGCGCCCTTTTTCGTCGAGACGGGTTAAGTGCGTGCCGCGAAACATAACGTCTGAGCCCTTGTTGCTCGGCCCATATTCCTTGCACGGAGGTCAAAATCACCCGCCCTACATGTCGTTTTCGGTCCGATTGCAAGGCGTTTTGGGCCATAAAACCGTTTCGAACCACTTGCTCCCACCGATCAAAGGTTCGGACCACAATCTACCACTTCTTACCACTTCCGTTGGAGGTATCCTACTCCTAAACAGGTGTATGTCAAGAGGAAATTGCGGCTTTTTTTGGCGCGTCGAAGTCGAGACCGCTCAATACAATTCCTAGTAGCTTCTGATCCGGATACACACAACTAATTGCGTTTACTCTGAGTGTTCCACGTGGAACAATTTCGCTGGAAAACCGGTACCGAGGCATGAGTCAGCGGTTGGAAGCCGAACAGTGGATCGCAGCACCACTGCCGCGCGTGTTCGCGTTCTTTGCCGATCCGCGCAATCTGCCGCGCATCATGCCACCTAGTCAGGGCGCGAAGTTGATTAAGCTAAATCGGGTTCCACCGCGCTTCCCTGCTGACGCGGCCCCGCCTGACGCGGGGCAGATGGCCGGGCTCGGCACCGAAATTGTGTTCAAATTTCGCGCTCTTCCCTACCTGCCCATACATGAGAAATGGGTGGCGCTCATCACCGGCTTCTCGCTGAACGAACATTTCAGCGACACCCAGAAGCAAGGCCCGTTTCGCCGCTGGCAGCACACCCACTCCTTCGAGGCAAAGGCGATGGGCGGCCGCGAGGGTACGCTCATTCGCGACGTCGTTGAGTATGAAGTCGGATTTGGTGCGATCGGGACAATGTTGGAGAAGCTGGTATTCCAACGTATGCTCCGGAAGACGTTCGAGTACCGCAAGAAGGTAATAGAACGTATTTTCGCCGCGGAGCGCTGAGTTGTTTGAACTTCGGGCTGATGCAACGGTGTCGTTCCGCGCCTCTAGTCGCCTGAACCTAGGCCAGCGACGGTTCGGGAATAGCGCCAAGGGTTGCCAGCCGCTCCGCGTTTGGACGAAATCCTCTATGCTTTGCAGATGGACCTTTTTGCCCTCACTCGCAAGCTGATTGACATTGAGTCGACCACCGGACAAGAGGCCGCGGTTGGGGGCGCGCTCGCTAACGAGCTGACGGGGCTTGGCTATGAGGTTGAACGCATGCCAGTAGAAGGGGACCGCTTCAACGTGTGGGCCACAGCCCCACAGCAACCCGGGCCCGAGCTTGTCCTCTCCACCCACATGGACACGGTGCCGCCGTTCATCGCTTCATCCGAGGCGGCCGACCGCATCTATGGCCGCGGCTCATGCGATGCCAAGGGGATTATCGTGGCTCAGATCGCAGCCGCCGAAAAGCTGAAGTCGGAAGGTATCTACGTTGGCCTGCTCTTCCTGGTCGGCGAAGAACGCGACAGCCAGGGTGCGCAGGTCGCTAACCAGCAGCCTCGTGGAGCCAAGTTCCTCATCAACGGGGAGCCGACCGAGAACAAGCTGGCGCTGGCATCGAAGGGCACTCTACGCGTCGAACTCGTTGCCAAGGGCAAGATGGCGCATTCGGCCTATCCCGAGCTTGGCGAGTCTGCCATCGAGAAGCTGCTGGATGCGCTGGAAAACGTCCGCAAGCTGGAGCTGCCAACGAATCCAAAGACCGGGCCATGCACAATGAACATCGGGATGATCGAAGGCGGCCGCGCGCCGAATGTCATCCCCGATCATGCCTGCGCCCATCTGCTCTACCGTCTGGTCGGTCCTGGGGAGGACCTGCGCCGGCAAATCACAGCCTCTGCTGGGGACAAGGCCGAGCCTAACTTTATACTCGAGATCCCCTACATGGAATTCGCCACGGTCCCGGACGTCGACACCATGGTCGCGGCTTTCACTACCGACATTCCCGCGCTAACGGCGTGGGGACAGCCGCTGCTGATCGGCCCTGGTTCTATTCATGTGGCGCACACAGAAGGCGAGTACATTGAGAAGCGGCAGTTGCTGGAGGCGGTTGACCTGTATGTAAGAATTGCGAAGGAGTTGCTCGGTCACAGTTAGCAAGTCTCTCTTGTCGCAGGTCGCCGCTTCTGATGTCTAACCCCGGCCTGCATTCTACGTTCGAGGACTTTATGCCAGCCAAAGCGACCACGCCAACCAAGTCGAAGAAATCCGCCGGCACTGGTGTCCCTGCCTATCGCGTTGTTCGTGGATTGCCGCTTCCGCTTGGTGCTTCTCTGCATCGCGCTGGGGTTAATTTCTCCATCTTCTCGAAACATGCCACGTCCTGCACGCTCGTGCTCTTTCAGCCGGGGGCCGACGATAGTTTCGTCGAACTGCCGCTCGATCCTCGCTCCAACCGGACGGGGCAGGTGTGGCACGTATTTGTCGAGGGCCTCGATTCCGGCGTGCAGTACGGCTATCGCTTCGACATGCAGCCCAATCCAAATCCAGCGGTGTTTCGCTACAACCCCGCGCAACTACTGCTCGACCCTTATGCGCGGGTTCTGTCTCACGGCGCCGAGTGGGGGACGCCCCGGCCGGGAAAGCGGCTTTTCCGTAACAGCGTGGTTGTCGAAAACCATTTTGAATGGGAAGACGACCAACCGCTGAACATTCCGCTGGTTGACAGCGTGATTTACGAGATGCACGTGCGTAGCTTTACGCGGCACCCGTCCTCAGGCGTGGCGCATCCCGGAACGTTCGCCGGGCTGATCGAAAAGATTCCCTATCTCAAGACACTCGGCGTGACGGCGGTCGAGCTGCTACCTGTAAGTGAATTCGAGGAGTCGGACACAAACCGCGTCAACCCGCTCACCGGGGAGCTGCTGCTCAACCTGTGGGGCTACCAAACCGTGGCCTTCTCCGCGCCCAATACGGCCTACTCGTCGGATCGTGCCGACGGCGGGCAGGTGCGGGAGTTCAAGCAACTGGTGAAGGCGATGCATCAAGCCGGCATCGAAGTGATCCTTGACGTGGTGTTCAACCACACCGCCGAAGGTGATGAGCTCGGGCCGACGTGGTCGTTCCGCGGGATCGACAATTCGACCTACTATATGGTCGATTCAGAAACCGGCAAATACCAGAATTACAGCGGCTGCGGCAACACCGTGAACGCCAACAACCCTGTGGTGCGCGATTTCATTCGCGACTGCCTGCACTATTGGGTAACCGAGATGCACGTGGACGCCTTCCGCTTCGACCTTGCCTCCATTCTGGGGCGCGGCGAGGAGGGCGAGGTGCTGACAAACCCGCCACTGCTGGAGCGGCTGGCCTACGATCCCCTGCTCGCCAATACCAAGCTGATCGCAGAGGCCTGGGATGCGGGAGGACTCTACCAGGTCGGCACATTTCCATCGTGGGGACGATGGGCGGAATGGAATGGCATCTTCCGCGACGACATACGCAAGTTTGTGAAAGGCGACGCGGGGATGACATCGTCACTGGCGACACGTTTGCTGGGGAGCCCGGACCTGTATCTGACCAGTGCTCGCGAGCCGTATCACAGCATTAACTTCGTCACCTGCCACGACGGCTTTACGTTGGCTGACCTGGTTTCGTACAACCAGAAGCACAACCTCGCTAATGGCGAAAATAACAAAGATGGCAGCGATGCCAATTACAGTTGGAATTGCGGCGCCGAAGGCCCGACTGACGATGCCGCCGTCAACCAGCTTCGCCTGCGCCAACGCAAGAATTTTGCCGCCATCCTCCTGGTGTCTCACGGCGTCCCCATGATTTTGGCGGGCGACGAAATCGGGCGCACCCAGCAGGGCAACAACAACGCTTACTGCCAGGACAATGAGGTGAGTTGGCTGGACTGGCGCTTGGCTGAGACGAATGCCGGCATGCTGCGCTTCTTTCAGTTGATGATCGCGTTTCGCAAGCGCTGTGCGCTTTTGCGGAGGGATAGCTTCGAACTCCACGGAGAAGGCGGCTTTCACATCACCTGGCATGGCATAAAGCGTATGCAGCCTGACTGGAGTGAGGCGTCGCGCACCGTTGCCATGCAGTTGACCCAACTGCACCAGAATGGCTCACGTGACGATTTACATTTCATTGCCAATGCGTATTCAGGAGAGCTCGAGTTTGATCTGCCGCAGATCGGCGAGCAGGAGTGGTTCCGCTTTGCGGACACGGCCCTGCCCTCGCCACAGGACATTGCCGAAGACGGGCAGGAGTTTCCTCTGCTGTCGCAGGAAAGCTACCGCGTGCAGCCGCACAGCGTGGTAATTTTTGTGGCCAAGTGAGCGTGAGAATGCCAGAACGTATCTCACAAGTCGTTTTGTATCAGGCACGACTGAACAGGCCGCTGAAAAAGTCGCAGCTGCGCGCCGTTCGGGTAGTGCGGGCCTTCAGGCCCGCGTTAATGGATGTTTATGAGGGCTTTAGCCCTGAAGTACCCTCGTTCTAAGGCGCTATTTCAGCGGCTTTTATCGAATATACCTCAGGGCCTAAAGGCCATTCCCTTATTTACTCTCTAACGCGGCGCTGAAGCGCCGCACTACCCGTGCCTAATATTTGTCGTTTTTTTAGCAGCCTTTTCAGTCGTGCCCTGATACAAACCGGAGCGATTGGTTAGGACACGTTCTATGCAATGGAAGCCCCGCCGCTGATTTCAAATTGCCCGCTCTCCGGGTCGGCCATCCAAATTGAGCCATCGCCGATGTCATAAACCCAGCCGCGAATATCCACTTCCCGATTGATGAACCGGGAATGAACGCTGGGATGGCTCTTCAGATTTTCGATCTGCGTCAGCACGTTGCACTCGGTAAGCAGGCGCAGTTTTTCCTCGTTATCGGCGCTTGCGTGATCGCGCATGATGCGGTGCTGCGGATCCGCGGCATGCCTCATCCATTGCTGCAGTCCGGGCATGCCATAGGCTTGTTCCGGGTGGAGCAACGCTTTCATCACGCCGCAATCGGTATGTCCGCAGACGATGACCAGCGGCACTTTCAGCACGAGCATGGCGTACTCGACTCCAGCCGAAACGCCACCCACGAAGTCGCCGTAATGCGGGACAAGATTTCCGGGGTTCCGCTCGGTGAAGATCTCGCCTGGGCCGGTCTGCGTGATCAGGTTGGGCAATACCCGCGAATCTTCACAGGTAATAAAGAAGGCGATAGGCTCCTGGCCGCGCTTCAGACGCTCGAACATGGCATGCTGGGCGGGATACACTTCCTTCTGAAAGTTCGAAACCCCCTTGAGGATTCTCGCCAACGCTTCCTGACTCTTCACCATCGGCTCCGTCATCCGATAGGTCGGCTACGAAAAGCGCCGCCCGCACTACGAAAATAAGTGTATCGGAACGAGGGATTATCGTTCACTTGTTCTATCTGATCACGCTTCAATTTCTCCCTGCTAGACTGATGGCTTATGCCTGAGACAACCAACTCCCTGACGCGCGCCTCGTCTGCCTACCTGCGCTCGGCGATGCACCAGCCCATCCAATGGCATGAGTGGGGCGAACAAGCTTTCGCCAAAGCGCAAGGCGAGAACAAACCGATCCTGCTCGACATCGGGGCGGTGTGGTGCCACTGGTGCCACGTGATGGACCGCGAATCCTACGAAAGCGCTGAGACGGCCGCTATCATCAACCAGCAATTCATCGCAGTGAAGGTTGACCGCGACGAGCGGCCCGACGTGGACAGCCGTTATCAGCTCGCGGTATCGGCGATTGCGGGCACCGGTGGCTGGCCGCTGACCGTGTTTTTGACGCCTGATGGCCGTCCCTTCTACGGCGGCACCTACTTTCCGCCCGAAGATCGCTGGGGACGGCCCAGCTTCAAGAAGATCCTGCTGGCAATTGCCGATGCTTATCGCGAGCGGCGTGATGAGGTACTGAAATCCGCTGACGAGACCATGAACATGCTGGCCGGCGCCGAAGGTTTCGCCGGACGCCACGCGGATTTTTCGCCGGGGATTGTCGGCATCATGGTGCAGTCGGCGCTGCCCATCTTCGATGAGAGGAACGGCGGTTTCGGCAGCGCACCAAAATTTCCCCATCCCGCCGCGCTCGACCTGCTGATGGATTGGTATGTGCGCACCCGCGAGGAGCGCGTGGCTACCGTCATCACCACCACGCTAACCCGGATGGCGCAGGGTGGCGTTTACGACCAGCTAGCGGGTGGCTTCCACCGTTATTCCGTGGACGAGCGTTGGATTGTTCCCCACTTCGAGAAGATGTCATACGACAACTCGGAGCTGCTGAAAAACTACGTTCATGGCTATCAGGTTTTCGGCTTTGAGTTCTACGCTCACGTCGCGCGCGACATCGTCCGCTGGATGGACGAGTGGCTGAGTGACCGGGAACATGGGGGCTTCTACGCTTCTCAAGACGCGGACATCAACCTCGACGATGACGGCGATTACTTCACCTGGACGGTCGCAGAAGCCAAAGCCGTTCTCGACGAAGAGGAACTTCAGGCGGCGTCGCTCCATTACGACATCTTGGAAGTGGGCGAGATGCAGCACGACCCATCGAAGAACGTGCTGTGGGTGAGCGCGTTGCCGGAAGAGATCGCATCGCGCATGGGCATCGAGGTCTCGCGAGTACTGGACCTGCTGGCTTCAGCGAAGCCAAAGCTGTATGCCGCACGCCTCAAGCGGCCGACGCCTTTCGTGGACAAGACAGTGTATGTGAACTGGAATGCGATGTGCGTTTCAGCTTATCTGCAGGCGGCCCAAGCGCTCGAACTCGAAGAGGCACGCAAATTCGCGCTGCGCTCACTGGACCGAATTCTCGCGGAAGCGTGGCATCCGAATCGCGGGCTTTCGCACGTCATAGCCTACTCGGACGCGAACGCCGAGAAGCGGTTCGTTCGTGGCCTGCTTGACGATTACGCGTTCACCGCGCTGGCTTGTCTCGATGCCTTTGAAGTCACCGGTGATATGAGCTACTTCAGGTTTGCTCAGAAAATTGCAGATGAGATGATAAGGCGCTTCGGCGATCCTACGTCGGGCGGCTTCTTCGACACCGAAGCATCACTGGAAGAGAAGCTGAAGCTGGGCGCGTTGTCGGCGAGGCGCAAACCTTTTCAGGATGCGCCCACGCCCGCGGGCAATCCCAGTGCGGCCATTGCGCTGTTGCGGCTTCATGCCTACACCAACGACGCGAAGTACCGGGACAAGGCCGAGGACACGCTCGAGGTCTTCGCAGGCGCAGCGGAGCAGTTTGGAATTTACGCTGGAACTTACGGTATTGCCGCGACGTGGTTGTCCAAGCCGCACACCCAAGTCGTTGTGGTCGGTGAGGACACAGGAGCGCAGCAACTGCTGAAGGCTGCCCTCGCGCCTTTCGCGGTGAACAAATCCGTGATCCACCTTACCGACAGCGAAGCCGTGGCGCAGAACCTGCCGCCAGCCCTGGCAGAGACTGTGCCCAACGTCCCGGTCTTGAAAGAGAGAAGATCGTTCGCGATTCTCTGTACCGATTTCGCATGTCGGCCTCCGGTAGAAAGCCCTGAAGACTTGTCAACACTACTGCGAGAGGCAATCTCCCGCCAGTAAAAATTTTCGGCCGCTCGCCGATGAGAACAACAGCGGTGGCAGCCGCCTCAGATCGGCGGGACATGCAAAAGAGCGGTGGAACGGGCGACGAGAACCTGCGTCGCCCCTTCTTACGAGTAGGCTTCGTCCAGCAGCTCGACCACGTGCGCCACGCGCGCATTCATTCCCTTACGCTTCATTCCAGCGGTAAACTGCAACATGCATCCCACGTTCGCAGTCGCCAGAATCTCCGGATTAACGCTGGCGACGTAGCCCATCTTTTCGTCGAGAATCTTCATCGAGAGTTCGTTTTGTGCGACGTTGTAAACCCCGGCGCTGCCGCAACAGGAATCGGAGCGCGGCATCTCGACCAGCTCGACGCCAATGGTCTTCAACAATTCTCGCGGCGCCTTGCGGACACCTTGCGCGTGCGCCAGGTGACACGGATCAGCATAGGTCAAGCGCTGCGTCAGCTTGCGCTTCGGCTCGAGCAGTCCGACCTGCGCCAGGTACTCGGTGATGTCGCGCACCTTGGTTACAAACTGCATCGCCCGCTCGGAGTATTTCGGATCCTCCTTCAGCAGGTCGGCGTACTCCTTCATGACTGAACCGCAACCGGCGGCGTTGGTCACGATGGCGTCAAACTCGGGACTTAGCATGGAGTCAATGTTCTTGCGGGCCTGCGCGCGCGCCATGTCCAGAAAGCCGGCGTGCAGGTGCAGCGCGCCACAGCAGCTCTGACTGCGTGGGATATGTACCTCGATGCCGTTCCTGGTCAGCACGCGAACCGTAGCGCGGTTGAGTTCAGAAAATGCCACGCTTCCGATACAACCAATGAGGAGCGCCACCCGTCCTCGGCGAGTTCCTTCCGCCGGGTAAACTACGCCGAGATCGCGGAACGAAAAGTCGCCGTCAATGCGGGGCGACAAGGCATCCAACTCGGCGACACGAAGAACCTTCAGCAGTCCGCTTCGCCGCGCTAAAGTCTGCAATCCCGAGCGCTGGTAAAAGCGAATGAACTTCGCATGTCGCGCCAACGCACCGAACGACGGCAGTATTTGAGCGTAAAAATGCGTGCGAATGGCGCGCTGCAACCACGGCCGGTGATAATGCTCGACGATTTGCGAACGGGCGCGCTCCAGCAAGCTGCCGTAGGGTACACCGGACGGACAAGCGGTCTGGCAGTTCATGCAGCCGAGACAACGGTCAATGTGGGTGACGAACGAGTCGCCCAGCGCCAGCCTGCCCTCGTCCACCTGCACCATCTGGTAGATGCGGCCCCGCGGGGAATCCATCTCCGTACCCAGCGTGCGATAGGTTGGACATTGGTCCAGACAAAGCCCGCAGTGGACGCACTTGGAGTACAGGTCCCACGTGGGCTTCTCTCCGGGTAAGAAGTTCGAGGCTGGCTTTTCCGCAACTGGAGCTACAGTGCTCAAAACAGAAACCTCCCGCGATTCAAAACGTCTCGCGGATCGAGCGTCATCTTTACCTTTCGCATGCTCTCCAGGTCGGTGGGCATCGGTCCCCATGCAGTGACGTGGTGGCGCGCTTCCGGCGGGCAGTGGAGAACCGCCATACTGGCATCGCGTGGCAAACGATTACGAAGACCCGACGCAGCGTTGACGAAGTTGACCATCGTAACTTCGGCGTCTGGCGCAGGCCACATGGCAATCAACAGATGGCCAACTCCCACCCTGCCAACTGCCGCCAGAGTTAAGTCGTTCGAATGAGCGACCCAGGCGAGCCCGTCGAGAAGCGGCTGGAGATCGGCCAGCGGAAGCGTCATCGAAATCAGCAGCGAACGCGGATGCCCCTCCTGAACCAGGTGAGAAAAATCTGATACTGCCCGCCAAAGATTGTTTTCTGGTTGGCCCTCAATCTCGCGAGACACCGCTGTTCCCAATTCAGCGCGGTACCGGGCCAGCACGGCGTCGCTGCCCGCTGCGCGAAGCAAAATTGACCACGCGCCACCCGCCTCGAGTAGCGTACCGGCCTCTGGCGAAACCAGCTCAAGACAGATCGGATCGAGTGGAGAATGCAGCACTCGATCACGGAATGCGAACGCTTCTTCAGCATTTGCGAACTCTGCGACGAACGTCAGCGTCTGCCGCAGCGCTGGAAAAAGCTTGAAACTTGCGCTGGTGATAATGCCCAGCGTTCCCTGGCTGCCGATGAGCACCTTCATCATGTCGTACCCGGCAACATTCTTCACCACGCGCCCGCCACCTTTGGCTTTGCGCGCATCTCCGGATACGAACCTCACACCGATGCAGTAATCGCGCGGGCCGCCGTAGCCGTGCCGATGCGGGCCATATAAACCCGTCGCCAGCAATCCTCCGACCGTGGAGCGCGCTGACAGCGCGGCGTCGCCTGCGAAGAACAAATTGTCGGCTGCGACCCTGGCGGACAACTGCGCGATCGTCCAACCCGCGCCGACGCCGATGGTGAGATCGCCGGAATCGTAATGTTCTACGTCGGTGAGGCGCGACGTGTAGAGCAGCACATCGACTTGTGGGGGGACCTTGCCGGTTTGCTGCTGAGTAAAGCCTCCGGCTGGAACCACGCTCAGCCCATGCTCGTTGGCGAAGCGCAAGATAGCAACAATTTCATCCGGCGAACCGGGCCTTACTGCTATCGAGGGGGCGACGCCTAGAATGTTCTCTTTCGGAGCTTCAACAACGTGGTCCACTCCGCAAATAGCACGGAACTCAGATGCAAAGGAGGTGGGTGCCGTAGTGGTGCTCACAAGCCCTCCTGCGCCAGTACAGGATTCCGTGCCGGGCCCGAGATCTCGCGGCACATGCGCGGTGTGGGAAACAGCTTCTCCGGATTCAGCACGTTGTCACGGTTGAACGCATTGCGCAGGCTCGTCATCACATCGAGATCTTGTTCTGTGAACAACACCGGCATCAGGTCGCGCTTTTCCATCCCCACTCCGTGTTCCCCAGTGATGGAGCCGCCGACAGCAATGCAATACTCCAGGATGTCCTTGCTGGCGGCCAGGGCGCGCTCAAGCTGGTCGGCAAAACGGATGTCGAACAGGATCAACGGATGCATGTTGCCGTCCCCGGCGTGGAAGATGTTTCCGATAATCAGGTCGTACTTCTTGGAAACATCCCCAATGAACTGGAGCGTGGCGGCGATCTTGCTGCGAGGCACAACGCCATCCTGCGTGTAGTACGAAGGGGTGACGCGACCAAGAGCGCCGAAGGCCGTCTTGCGGCCCTTCCAAAGCAGCGCGCGCTCCTCTTCCGTCTTGGCGCGGCGCACCTCGCGGGCCTTCTGCTGAAGGCAAACTTCTCGCACCGCTTCCGCCTGTTCCTCGACCGCTTCGCGCAATCCGTCAAGCTCAATCAACAGCACCGCGCCTGCATCCAGCGGATAGCCGGCATGGCAGTAAGCCTCGATGGTGCGCAGGGTCCATCCGTCCAGCATCTCTAGCGCGGCAGGAGTGATACCTGCGGCGGTGATTGCAGAAACGGTCTGCCCGGCATCGTCCACCGACTCGAAAATCCCCAGCAAGGTCGCGACCTTCTCAGGCTTACGCAACAGTTTTACGGTGATGGCAGTGGCGATGCCCACTGTTCCCTCCGATCCGACAAAGAACCCCGTCATGTCGTAGCCGTAGGACTCTGCTGCTTTGCCGCCAAAGTGCACGATTTCGCCGCTGGGCAGCACCACCTCGACTCCGGTGACGTGGTTCACGGTGACACCGTACATCAGAGTGTGCGGTCCACCGGAATTCTCGGCGACATTGCCCCCGATGGTGCAGGCTTTCTGGCTGGAAGGATCAGGCGCGAAGTAGAGCCCTAGATGTGAAACATGCTCCGAAAGCTGCAGGTTGACCACTCCAGGCTGTACTATGGCTCGCTGGTTCGCAACGTCAACCTCGAGAATGCGGTTCATGCGCGAGAAGGCGATAACGATGCCACCCTCTTTCGAGATCGCTCCACCACTCAATCCGGTGCCCGCTCCTCGCGGCACCACAGGCATCTGTGCAGAAGACGCCAGACGCATAATCTGGGAGACCTGCTCGGTTGTCTGAGGAAAAACCACCGCGCCGGGAGTGCTCTTGCGAATACCCGCGTCGTACTCGTACAGCATAAGATCTTCCGGACGGTCAAGAACGGCGTCGCGTCCGGCGATCTTCCGGAGATTTTCGACGACCTGAGGAAGAGTCATGGCGAACAGCGCAAGTGTAGCACCGCCGGCGAGGACCGTTACAAGGTCATTAAGCACATGCCTCTGTGACGTAACCGGGCGACCCTCCAGAAGCGAATCAGCTGCCACCACGTCGCCCGGTACGGCATAATGGAGGGTTCCTTCCCAGCCAAAGGACCGAATTATGCCTATCAACCAAATCACCGAGATTCTGCCTGCAACCCGCATGGCGAATGTGCGTTATGCGATCCGCGATCTGGCCGTCCTCGCCGACGAAGTCGCCAACCAAGGTCACAAGATTCTGTACTTGAACATCGGTGATCCCTGTAAGTACGACTTCCCTACGCCCCCGCACATGATCGAGGCCGTGCTCAAAGCCATGCGCGATGGCCACAATGGCTACGCGGATTCGCTGGGCATCAAGCCTGCCATTGACGCCATCCACAACGAGGCCGAGCGCAGTGGATTTCGCGACATCCAGAGCATCTTCATTGGCTACGGAAGCGGGGAAGTCATTGATAGTTGCATCACCGCGTTACTCAATCCCGGCGACAACGTACTGACACCCAGGCCGGAATATCCGCTTTACGGCGCGATTATGGGCAAGCTGGACTGCCCGGTGAACGACTACGATCTGAACGAGGCCAATGGCTGGGAGCCCGATGTTGCCGACATCGAACGCAAGATCAACTCGCGCACGCGGGCGATTCTGCTGATCAATCCCAACAACCCGACCGGCGCGGTGTATTCAAAGCAGACGCTGGAACAAGTTCTGGAGCTGGCACGGCGGCATGGACTGGTGATTCTTGCTGATGAAATCTACGAAAAGCTCATCTTCGATTCTCGCGAGAAGCACATTTCAATCGCGACGCTAGCGACCGATGTTCCAATCGTGACCTTCAACGGGCTATCGAAGGCCTACCTGGCGCCGGGCTGGCGCATCGGATGGGCAATCGCCACCGGTCCGCGCGAGGTCTTGCATCCCTACATGGAGGCGGTACACCGGTTATTGCGCGCACGATTGTCGGCGCCGCATCCCTTCCAGCATGCCATCCGCGCTGCGCTGGAAGGTCCTCAGGACCATCTCCCCGAAGTGCTCCAGAAATTACGGCGCCGTGCTGACATTACGATCGAATGGGCAAAGCGCACGCCGCGGGTAAATCTCGTGGCCCCCAAGGGCGCGTTTTATGCACACCCTAGCCTGGAGATTCCCGACGACGATCTCACTTTCGTCAGCGACCTGCTCAAGCAGAAGCACGTGCTGGTTGTACACGGGTCGGGGTTCGGTGAGAAACCCGGCACGCGCCACATGCGCATCGTGTTTCTCCCGCAAGAACCGGTGTTGAGCGCAGCTTACGAAGCAATCACGGAGTTCATGCGGGAGCGCTATTCATAGGAGCCTTTAACCACGGATTTGCGCGGATAAACACGGATTTTCTTGGAAGAAAGCTAATCCGGGTAATCGGTCAGAAGCGACGGTTCTTGCACATACCGACACGGACTGTTTTTTCTTTATCCGTGTAATCCGTGTTCATCCGTGGTTTCTGTTTGATCGATATGGTCGACATCCACTGCCACATTCTTCCCGGCATCGATGACGGCTCCAAATCGTGGGAAATGACCGCGCAAATGTGCCAGGTTGCGGTGCAAGACGGCACTACACATATTGTCGCCACGCCACATTGCAACGACGAGTTCGACTACGATCGCGACCGCTACACGGAAATGCTTGGCCAGCTCCATGATGCCGCTGACGGCAAGTTAACGTTCAGCATGGGCTGCGACTTCCATTTTTCGTACGACAACATTCGCGACGCCCTCAATCATCCGCGGCGATATACCATTGGCGAGTCGCGATATCTGCTGGTCGAGTTTAGCGACTACGGCATTCCGCCCAGCGTTAAGCAAGACCTGTTCTCCATCTCCAGCAGCGGAATGATTCCCATTATCACCCACCCCGAACGCAATCCGATTCTGCTGCGTAAACCTGAGGCTGTGCTGGAAATGGTGGAACAAGGCTGCCTGGTGCAGGTCACCGCCAATGCGGTTACGGGATTCTGGGGAAGCCGCTCAAGGAAGATGATCGAGTGGCTGCTCCAGCGGGAAGCGGTCCACGTTGTGGCCAGCGACGCGCACGATCCT
>Ga0209040_10002376_pt1 | contig 14813 bp, 12 predicted proteins | sample BogFormECP12_OM3_FD_188240 | JGI IMG/M metagenome (GOLD analysis project Ga0209040, IMG submission 188240) | Bog forest soil microbial communities from Calvert Island, British Columbia, Canada - ECP12_OM3 (SPAdes) (version 2) | ecosystem: Environmental > Aquatic > Freshwater > Wetlands > Bog ...
CTCGCGCTGGCCCGCGAAGAGTTCGAGCGCGAATGGTCGCCCGATCTGCACATCAAACTCGAACGCGTCTCCAGCACCGAAGCCCGGGTAATCGTCACCAATCTGGCCAAGAGCTCCGTCCTGCTGCAACTCCTGCAGCTGCGCAAACTCTCGCACGCTGTTCCGTTTGAACGCTGCCGCTTGAACGATCCGCTGGTCGGCGGCCTCACCTGGACCCAGGAGATGGGCAAGCGCATTCTGGCCTGCACCGGAAGAGAGTTCGAAGGCCCGATCGCGGCCTGCATGACTTTTTACTGCTCCGGACGAATGTTCCGCACCGACTGGTTCCGGTCGCATATCCAGGTGCGCGACGGACGCATCCTCAGCCTTGAGCCCAGCAATATCCCGGCCCGCCGCGTGCGAGTAATCGAACGCAAAGGCCCCGAACGCCGCCGCGAATTCGCCCAGGACGTCACCGGCGGCATCCACCCGGACAAACCCAACAGGAAGCCGGAGGAGGAGAACTCTTTCGCGGCCGGAGCATGAGCCAAATGCGGGGCAGACCAGCCAGTCTTTCCCTTGAATGGACCTTCTTGGTAGGAAACCTCAGGCTGCCAAGAACTACTAGCTCGCCTTCACAAATTTCAGTGACGCCGAATTCATGCAATACCGCAGGCCCGTCGGCCGCGGACCATCATCAAACACGTGCCCCAAGTGGGCCTCGCACTCGGTGCACGAAACCGCCGTCCGCACCATGCCAATGCTGCTGTCCGATATTTCCCGCACATTTTCTTTCGCCAGCGGCTCCCAGAAGCTGGGCCAGCCGGTCCCCGAATCAAACTTCGTCGCCGAACTGAACAGCGCGTTGTCGCAGCAGATGCAGCGGTAAATCCCCGTGTCGTGCAGATTCCAATACTTCCCGCTGTAAGCAAACTCCGTATCCGCGTGCCGCGTGATGTCAAACGCGCCCGACCCCAACTGCTTCTTCCACTCTTCGTCAGTCTTGATCACCTTCGCAACCTTCACCGTGCCCAGACGTTTGCCCGCGTCCGAGAACTGCACGATGGTCACCTCACCCGGCTCGGACTTCGGCATCGCAGCCGCAATCACGTTCGTGTCGTGCCATCGCCACAGCAGCGCACCCCCAATCGCCGCCGCGCCACCCATCAGAAAAACCCGCCGCCTCGTATCGATTTCGCCCGTGCGATCAGTGTCAAACATGAAGCCCCCCTCTAGTTCTCAGGTGTCAGCACTCAGTTCTCAGAAAAAGGTTCTCTTCCACAACCGAGAACTGACAACCGAGAACTGAGAACTACTGCCCTTACTTAGCCGTATACAGCTCCGGAAACTCCTTCTGCAAATGCGCCACTTTGGGCGCATCGTTGTACACAATATAAGGATTGCTCGGATGCGTCGCCGCATAGTTCTGGTGGTAACCCTCCGCCGGATAAAACGCCTGCAACCCGACCACCTGGGTCACAATCGCCCGCGGATAAACTCCCGCTTTATCGAGTTGCGCAATGTAAGCCTCGGCAATCCGCTTTTGCGCGTCGTTGCCGTAAAAAATCACCGAGCGGTACTGCGTCCCCTCATCCGGACCCTGCCGGTTCAGCTCGGTCGGATCGTGCGCCACCGAGAAGAACACCCGCAGCAACTCTCCATAAGTAACCTTCGAAGGATCGTAAACAATCTGCACCGACTCCGCATGCCCGGTAGTCCCGCCGCTGACCGTCTCATAATCGGGATTCTTCACCCTACCTCCCGAGTATCCCGACGTAGCGCTGATCACGCCCTTCACATGCTGAAACACCGCCTGAATGCCCCAGAAACACCCGCCAGCCACCACGGCAGTCTCTTTCCCATGAGCGGTAGCCCGAGCCTCATCCACCGCCGGAGCCGGCACCGTCGCAATCGGCCCACTGGCTGCCCATCCGCCCGCCAGCACTTCCTTCCGCGCCCGAAAAACCATCACCCCAGCCAGCACCACTAAAATCACCGCCACCACCCGCAACGACTCTCGCGACATAAACCCCTCCCGGCCCGTAGCCGCAATTCTACCGAACCGCTGCCCATTAGAGTTACGAACCCCAAGGAAGTTTCGGATGTCTAAGGCTATGCAAATCAAGGGGAGGAGGCAAGTAACGTGGGGAGCCGTCCCGGGACAAACTCATGTAGGGACAGCCGCCCCCGGCTGTCCAGCGGCCCAGCCGTATCGGGCCGCTAGCTCTTGTTCCAAGGGATTCGGGAAGAGCAAGACCGGGAAGGGCACGACGTTCAGTCGTGCCGCAAAACCATCAAGGAAATGGAGCCCGGCTTCAGCCGCGCCCGAACTATCACAACTCGCGTGTGGGGACAAGCGAGCTACATTGGGGAGAACTTAAGTAAATGCTCCGAAACCCATCTCACGTGAAACGCCTTGTCCTGTTGCCCAAGAAGTATTCCAGCCGGGTGCCCCACTTCTCGCATCCTTTGCGAGAAGTGGGAGATGACCGCCAGCCAGAATAGAGAACCCCACGACCCCCAGTAGCTTCGCGGCCGGCAACCATAAACAATAGCTACCCGCCTTTTTTCCACAATCCAACCCACCCCGACTGTGACATCCGACCTTGTGCCCCCTAGCTAAACTAATAGTAGTATGCTTAACCCCCAGAAATACCCCTCCAACCGTGCCCCGGAAGAACTCGCCGCCATTAAATCTCAAGTAATCAATATTTTCCGCGCAAACCCTTGGCTTTCAAGATTTTATCTCGGCTTCTTCCAGCTCCGGTCCCGTAACCCCAGCCTATACAAGAACATACAAGTTCCACCTGAAATTTTTATTGGTCTGAATCTGGCACCCCCGAACCCGAAAGGTCACAAGTCAATGTCGCTCAACAAGAACATTCGCATCTGCACCCACGTCAAGGTCGATGGACTTCGCTGCGGCTCACCAGCTCTGCGCGGCGAAGTCTTTTGCTATTTCCATCAGCGCATGATCCGTGGCGTGGCCACGCCACCCAAGTCGCGCCTTCATCCCATCGCGCTGATCGAAAACGAGGAGTCCATCCAGGCCTCGCTCATGGAAGTCATCAACGCCCTGATCCGCAACACCATCGACGTCCGCCGCGCCCAACTAATCCTTCGCGCCCTCCATATAGCCGTGAGAAATTCTCCCCGCGTCCACTTCCAGCTCTCTCCGCGCGATATGGTCCGCGAAGCTCCCGAGTACCCCGCAGCCCCCGAGCTGCAAAAGCCCACGCCGCCCGTACTCGCACAAGCCGGCGCTCTCCAACGCATAAGGCCGCCGAAGCCAGTAAGCGTTGCTCGGCCAAAAGCGACCATAGATCCCGAACGCCGGAAGCCGCCTGCCAGTGTCAGACCGCCAGCCCCCGCCCGCGTCCTGGCGCAAGCGGCGGCCCAACCCGAACACCGGCGAAGCGGTGGAGTCGCGTGATGCTTCCGGCGCGAGCGCGAGCGGCCCGATACACCGGACCGCCTGGACGGGCGAATGCGTCCGTCCCCACACGAGCAGGGGCGCCACATTCCACTTGACATTCGCCTTCCCTTCGCCAACAATGTGCGCATGGCGATTACCCGCAGGCAGCGCGAAGTCTATGACTTCATCTCCCGCTTCGTGGCCGAGCGTGGATACTCTCCGTCGTTTGATGAGATTGGCAAAGGGCTCGACCTGAACTCGCTGGCCACGGTGCACAAGCACATCACCAATCTCGAGAAAAAGGGACTGCTCACCCGCGACTACAACCGCAGCCGCTCCATCGACCTGCTGCCGCCCAAGGGACGGCTCAAGCAGGCCATGAGCGTCAACACCGGCGTGATCCTGCCGCTGGTCGGTCGCATCGCCGCCGGCCAACCCATCGAAGCCATCGAGAATCCGGAAACCATCTCGCTCGCCGACTTCGTCCGCTCGAAAGAAGTGTTCGTGCTCGAAGTGCGCGGCGATTCTATGCAGGATGAGGCCATCCTCGACGGCGACTACGTCCTGGTCGAGAAGCTGAAGACGGCGCACAACGGCGATATCGTGGTCGCGATCGTCAACCGCGATGACGCCACGCTGAAGCGCTTTTACCGCGAAGGCGACAACATCCGCCTGCAGCCCTCGAATGCAACCATGAAGCCGATCATCGTTCCGGCCGCAGCGGTGGAAGTTCAGGGCAGAGTGATCGGCGTGCTGCGGAAGTATTGAAGAACAGTGCTTGATACGAAGCCAAACCCGACGTGAAACTATTCCGCGACATCAAAACGATCGACCGAGATTATCTCAGTCATCTGCCGGGCAAGTAGTTTCCAAAGTTTGCGATTGGCGCACTAACAAACTGTGCTCTCTATTCGGATTTCCACGCCACTTTGAAGCTGCTTCCGTCCGTAGTGAGCGCCGAAGGCAACGCTTTGTCCTTGCCCTTGGTATTGACCATTATGATCTCTTCGACGGTGCCCCCGAAATCACTGATCGGACCCGTTATCGACTTATCCGTGGCGTAATTGGTGTCGTTCACACTCGTCGAGTCCTCGCCAGAAAGGGCTTTGCCGAAATCGGAGAGGGGAAGAAAATCCCCGCCAGTCGTACAGCATGGCGCCTCAGCGATCCATTCCGCGGATGACCGTTTTGCTCCGGAGACCGACGCTTTCTTGCTGAAGGACTTTCCCGTAGTTTCGTTCGTAATGGTGGTGACGAACTTCGAGCCATTGTAGGCTACTTCCGCCGAGATCTTATCGCCCGGCGAGACCGGAACGCTGGTGATCAGGAAAGTGGCTTTTGGGTAAAACTCATACCAGGCGTAATACTCGGGGCTCGTGCCATTACAAAAGACAAGCGTTCCCGTTTGCTCAACAGTGGGAGAGGAGTATCCGTCGATGCCAACCCAAAACGCCGCGTAAGTGTTCGGAGTTTTTGTGCAGTTGGTCTTAGGAACGACCCATGAGCCCTTGGCGTCGGTGAAAGCGGAACCGGTCACAGCGTAGCCGCTCCAATTGCCGCTTTCCACTGACCCATCGAGACGCTTAGCGTGGAAACGCATGGGCGCGCTCCGAAACTTGGATATCACTTCGGTTGCTCGCGGGGAAACGGGCCCGCTCGATACCTGCGCTAAGGCAGAGGTTGCGGCGAGCACTCCCAGGACTCCGAGCCGTTTCGATAGCATAGATCCTCCATTCTCCTATGCCGGGCTTTGGACGAGAGTCCCGGAATCGGGCCATTCTATAGGCAAAGGCAGAGAGGTCAAGCCAATTTCTATTGAATAAACGCACAGTGCTGACTGACAAGGCCATGTCCTTCAATTTCAACGAATGATGAATGAAGAGGGGATGCGGTGATGTGCAAATCGTTGCGATTTTACGATGACAATGTGGTCTGTCCCCCGACGAGGCAGTAGGAAGGACGATCAGTTATCCACGCAGACTCAATGTCGTGTACGCCGTCTTTGGCGTGCACTCAAGGTCGGTGCCTATCGTGCCCCATCCCGCTTTCTCTTTCCTCGCGAATCTGCTTAAATCAGAGCAGGACGCAACCCCGGTCGCGCCTTTGTGTTCATCGAATCGTGGTCGACATTCACTCCCATATTCTTCCGGAAGTAGACGACGGACCCAAGTCGCTGGAAACCTCCGTCGCCATGTGCCGCATGGCTGCGGCCGACGGCATCACACACCAGGTCGCGACTCCTCATGCCAATGACCGCTATCATTACGATCGGACGTATCTTCAAGGATTGCTCGCCCATCTGCAGCAACTGGTCGGGGACGCGCTCACCCTGAGTCTGGGCTGCGACTTTCATCTCTCTTACGACAATTTGCAGGACGTGCTGGCCAATCCCGCCCGCTACGCCATCGCCGCCACGCGCTACATGCTGGTCGAACTGAGCAATTACAGCGTTCCGCCACAGACCACCGACTGCTTCACGCAACTGGGCGACCTCGGCATCACGTCGATCATCACCCATCCCGAGCGCAACCCCATTCTGCGCGAGAACCTGCAGCGGGTGCTCGAGTGGGCTGAGCAGGGTTGCGTGATTCAACTTACGGGGTCGGCTCTCACCGGATTCTGGGGCGACCGCACCCGCCGCGCCGCGCACTGGCTGCTGGAGCACGATGCCGTCCATGTGCTGGCCACTGATGCGCACGATACCGAGAAGCGGATCCCCATACTCTCCACAGCTCGCGACGCCGCAGCCGAAATCTGTGGCACGGAAGTTGCGGAAGCTCTGGTTGAAGCGAACCCGTCGGCCATCATCCACTCGCAGCCTCTGCCTTATTTTCCCCGGCCGGCGCTGGGGAGCTATCGCAAAACCTCAGGCGCATAGCGGCTATTAGCAGTAGCAGTTAGCCAGTCGTAATTTTTCTCCAAGACGAAGCCGGCGATAGGACGTTAGGACATGCCGGCGGAAAGAAATGGCTAAATGCTATTGCCAATTGCTAGCCGCCAGCTTTACTCACTGCGGGCGTGGCAAATCCTGATTGGAAGTTGCGGCGGGCGTCGAATTAGCCGGTGAAGGCCGGGTCCCATTCATACGCGCCCCCGGATCGGCGCTGTGCGAGACCGACACGGAGCTTAAAGAAGCCGCATGCGACTGATCGGGCCCGGTGGTCATCGCGCTCTCTGGATTCAGCAAATGGTCGTGGCTGGGGCCCAGTCCCAGGCTGATCAGAGCGCGCGAATCCGGCACCGTCTTCGATTGCCAGCCATGATCGGCCTGATATTTCCGCATGGCGTCTTCGCTGGCCTGGTTCCATGTGCCGGCCGCGTCACCGCCTAAGTAGTGCTCGCGAATCAGAGCTTCCTGAATCGCCTGGGCACGCTCCGGATCAATTTTTTGCTGGCCCCGCGCGGAAGTTTTCTTCTTGGTCTTCTTTCGTGAATTTGCGTTCTTGGTTTTGTTGTTGTGAGCTGCGATGGCGGTGTTTGACTTCGGATGCTTGTCTGCCGGTGGATGCGACGCGGGATGAGGCTTTCGCGGAGAAGTTGTGGTGTTTGCCGCCGACTCGCCGGTGGCAGCCTTCACGTGTTTCTTGGGACTCGCAGTCTTGGTGCCGCCCGTTTTCTCCTTAGGAGAAACGCTGCTGGAAGCCGCATCCTGCGCGATCGCCCGACAGGGCGCCAGGCACAACCACACCGCCGCCAGTGCGCAGGCTGCCGCAAACGTTCCGCCTCGAATTGCTGCCGAACGTGTTTGTCCCAAAGTCGAGGCCCTCAAAACCTCAGAACCGGCGTTCCCCAGCCCAAAAACAAAACCCAACTGGGCTGGCATTGTAATCATCGCCTACTGCAGAAGGCAATGCCAGTTCCGGTTGGGTTCAGGCCAGGTTACGGAAGTGTCCCAGGCAGGAAGATGGTTCCATCCTGGCGCGACGAACCTCGCGGGCGCACCAGGAACACCACATCCTGGCCGCTCTTCAGGCTGGACTCTACCTTGGCGAGATCCTCTTCACTGTTTACGGGCTGTTTGTTCACTTCCAGGATTACGTCGCCGCGATTCAGATTCACGTCTTCGGCAAAGGATCCGGGCTTCACGTCCTTCACGATCACGCCTTTGCCTGCCGGCATGTCCAGCCGGTCGGCCATCTCCGGCGTCAGCTTGCTGACCGTAATGCCAAACTTGTTCTGTTTGGGCGTGTTCTCGTCGTTGCCGCTGTCATCTTCGTTCAGGCGGGCGGCGAAGAGCTTGGCCCGGTCGGCAATAATTACGGTGGTTTCCTGCTGCTTGCCGTTGCGGACGAAACCGAGTTGCACCTTCGCTCCTGGCTTGCGCGACGCGATATCGGCAACCAACTCCGATCCCTTGGTTACTTTCTTGCCATCGACGGTGGTAATGGTGTCGCCGACCTTCAAGCCAGCCTGGTCTGCCGGACTGCCCGCCACCACGCTCGAAACCGTTACTCCGGAACCGTTGCCGTACACCCGGGCAATCGCCGGATTCTCCACCGAATCAAACATAATTCCGATGGAACCGCGCGCCACGCGGTGTTCAGGGCCGATCAACTGGTTGTAGACCTGCACCACGGTGTTCGAAGGCAGGGAAAAGCCCACGCCCGCATAGGCGTTGGTCTCGCTCAAAATGGCCGTATTGATGCCGATCACTTCGCCATCCATGTTGACCAGCGGACCGCCTGAGTTTCCGGGATTGATCGCGGCATCGGTTTGAATAAAGGTTTGAAACTGCCGGCCGGGAACGATGTCGCGTCCCTTGGCGGAAACAATGCCTGCTGTTACGGTACCCACCTGCCCGAACGGGCTGCCGATGGCCAGTACCCAATCGCCGACGTCCATGCTGTCGGAGTTGCCGAGCTTGGCCGAAGGCACGGGACGGTCCATGTCGATCTTGATAACCGCGAGATCAGTCTCCTGGTCTTCTCCTACCACCTTGGCATCGTGCTGGACGCCGGGCGGATCATCCTGCAAGCGCACCCGAATGCGGTCCGCTTTTTCAACCACGTGCCGGTTGGTGACAATATAACCCTTGGGATCGACGATCACGCCTGAACCCAGCGAGCGCTCACGAATCGAGCCGTCGCCCCCAAGCGGACCGCCCTGGCCGCCGCCGCCCGGCCCGCCAAAGAAGCGGTTGAAGAAGTCATCCATGCCGCCGTTGCCGCCGTTTTCGTCGTCGTCGGGGCTCTGCCCGCCACGCCGGCGATGCGGAGTTTTGATGGTCGATTCGGTATTGATGTTAACCACGCACGGGCCCAGTTGTTTGGCGATTTGCGAAAACGCACTGGAAAGCTGTTTGGGGGAAGGAATCGACAGGGGCGTCGCATCGGAAGATTTTTGCCCTTCCTTGCCCTTCACTCCGGATGAAACCACTGTCCCGATCAATATGCCCAGCGCCAGCGTAGCCACAATGCTGAAGGAATAAAGCCACCGACGGGACTTCATCTGCACCCACATCGCCCGCGAATCCATATGCGTACATCCCTCCAAAAACTGACGAACGCTTAATTATACCCGTTTGTAAGGCCTGGAACTCCCATGCGGACACCCCGACAGAGTGCTTGATGGAATTGGGTGATTACCAACAGACGAACCACGATTAGTTAGACGCGCGTGCCCGCGTGTCGTTTTCTGCGAGAGCCTCACTTCGCCTCGAACACCGTTTTCCCGCCCACCACCGTGCGCAGCACCCTGGTAGCCAGCACTTTCTCCGGGGACGCCGCTGTCACATCGCGGTCGAGCACCACGAAATCGGCCAGCATGCCGGGCACCAGCTTGCCCTTTTCTTTCTCCTCGAATTCGGCAAAGGCCGCGCCCGTGGTGTACGCAGCAATCGCCTGATCCATGGTCAGCCGCTGCTCGGGAAAATATTCCTGCTTACCGTTCTCGCTCTTGCGCGTGGCCGCGGCATAGAGCCCGCGAAACGGCGTCACCGACTCAACCGGATAATCCGTCCCAAAGGCCAGCGTCACGCCTTTATTCAGAAACGCCGCCCACGCGTACGAAGTCGCGGCACGTTTCGGCCCCAGCCGGTCCTGGGCCCAGCGCATGTCGGTAAGCAAATGACTCGGCTGCATGGACGCGATCACCTTCAATTCTTTAAAGCGCGCGATCTGCGCGGGGGTAGTGACTTGGGCGTGTTCAATGCGGAGGCGAAAATCGTCGCCGCCATTCGCCGCCTTTACTTTTTGCTCGCGAGCCGCTTTCTCGGCCTCGGCGAAGGCATCCAACGCCATCTGCACACCTTTATCGCCGATTGCGTGAAAGCCAAGCTGGAAGCCCGCCAGCACGCGCTCCTTCGCCATTTCGTTCAGTTTGGCTGCATCGTATTGCGGTAAACCCGAATTCTTTGGATCGTCAGTGTAGGGATCGAGCAGCGCCGCCGTATGCCCGCCCAGCGAGCCATCCATAAATCCCTTCAACATCCCCGTGTGCAGCATCAAATCCGATTGCGGATGCGACTCTCGCTTTTTCCTCAATTCCTGCAGCGAATCGTCGAATGGCAGCCACTCTGAAATGCGCGCCGTCAGCTTGCCGTCTCTTTCAAGTTCCTCGTAGATCTGAAAATTCTCCCAGTTCGGCGAATAATCCTGTGCGGAGGTCACGCCATGCTCGGCCAAGTCCGCGAGAGCCGCTTCAATTCCCTGTCGCCGCTTTTCGTGCGTCGGCTGCGGGACTACCGCCTCCACTGCTGGTTTCGCTGCGTCACGCAGAATGCCGGTGGGCTGTCCGTTCACGTCGCGATCAATCTTTCCGCCCTGAGGATCGCGGCTGGCCAACGTGATGCTCGCCAGTTGCAGCGCCCGGGTGTTTGCCACGGCGAGGTGCCCATCCACGCGATCCAGGAACACCGGATGCCCGCCCGAAACCTCATCCAAATCCCAGCGGCTGGGCAGGGCCTTCACCGGCCACATGGTTTCGTCCCAGCCTCCACCCAGAATCCAATCGCCCGGCTTGGCTTTTTCCACTCCGGCCAGCACGCGCTCGCGAAATTCATCCAGCGTCTTCACCCCGGTCAGATCCACATTCAACTTCTGCAGCCCGGCATCCGCCAGGTGCAGATGCGCGTCGTTGAATCCCGGCATGACAAAGTGTCCGCCCAAGTCGATGACCTGGGTCTGCGGACCTTTAAGTTTCTGAATATCAAGATTCTTGCCCACCGCTTGAATGCGGTCCGCGCGCACCGCAATGGCCTCCTCGCGCAGGATCGAACTGAACTGTGAGTTCGCGGGCACACCGGTGTAAACGTTGGCATGCATGTAGATGACGTCCGCTCTGGGTGCCGAAACAACCGTGGGGGTGCCGGCCGGTGCTGGGCTCTGGGTTTGGCCAAAAGCGAGAGATGTGATGGCGACCGCAAACACGGCCAGTTGTCTTTTGGTTGCGCAGCGCTTCGGCGCTGCGAATACAGGCCTGTCCTGATAAGGGACGTTAGCCCCCGAGGTTGCAGAACTCCCCATTATTCCCCCGCCCCTGCCAGCGCAAGCAGGGTCAGCAGAATTCGCTTGAGCCCCAACTCGCGTCCGTTGCTGTCGAACCATTCCTGCAAAGTGTGAGCGCCGCCACCGGAGCCGCCGCCGCCGATGGCAATCGCCTCCAACCCCAAAGACAGCGGAATGTTCGCATCCGTCGATGCCCGCTGCACCTGCGCCGCATTGTTCAGTTGCGCATCGACGGCGCGAATCACATGCAGAATCCGCGAGCTCACGGCCAGTTCGCCCGCCGGACGATTGCCAATCGCCACCACCTCGCAATTGACCCCCGAAGGCCGCTTCTGTACCGGCGACCGCATCTCCGCCGCCAGCGTCTCATCTTCCACCGCACGATTCAGCGCCTGCCGCAGAGCCTGCTCCAGCCGCTCCATCTCGGCCATCGAGGTCGAGCGGATATCCACCTTCATGCTGGCTGACTCGGGAATCGAATTGACCGAAGTCCCGCCGCGGATCACTCCAATGTTGAAGGTCGTCTTCGGCACAGCCGGCACCGGCGCGGCGGTAAAGGTTTCAATCGCCTTGGCCAGAATCACGATGGGATTGGGCGCGCCAAAATCGCTCCACGAATGCCCGCCCGGCCCGCGCACGATCACCTCAAAGCGGCGGCTGCCCAGCGCCTCAGCGACAATCGTGTCGGAGCCTGCGCCGTCGAGCACCACGCTGTACGCAATCGAATCTTTCCAGCGCGGCGTAGAAAAAATGTGGCGCATCCCGCGCAGGTCGCCCTCGCCCTCTTCGCCCACGTTGCCGATAAAGACAAACGGCAGCGCGTGCCGCAGACGGACCGTGCGTAGCAGAGCAGCAATTCCCAGCATCGCCGTCACGCCTGCACCGTTGTCGGAAACTCCCGGCCCATAAATCCGGCTGCCCTGCTGCCGGACGTTCAACGGCGTGTTCGCCGGAAACACGGTATCGATGTGCGCGCTCAACGCAACGTAGCGCCGGCCAAAGCCGGGATGAATTCCGAACACATTGCCTACATCGTCGATGCGGACGTCATCCAGCGCCACTTCGCGAAAGCGCTCCGCCAGCCACGCTGCGCGCGCCGTCTCTCCAAATGGAGGCGCCGGAATCCGCGCCATCTCCATCTGCCACTGCGCCAGTTGCGGCTCCTGCGTGCGCAGCCAGTTGAACGCCGACCGCACCTCGGGCGACGCCGCCAGCCGCGCCACATCCTGCTGCACCGTAGGCGCAACATCCGGCAAATCCGCGCGCGGAGGAGTAGGAGCCATCGTGGGTATTGCGACAGTTTACAACGCAGGGGAGGGAATGGGGGATTGGCTAAGGCGGGAACAGGCGCCCATCCCGAACTATGCTGGACGGCTCTTCGCGGATTGCTCTCTCTGTTCGACCGCCGCCACGAGCTTCTTCGTCGCTGGAACTTCAATCCCGTGACGCCGGGCCCCGCGCAGAATTGGCCCCGCGATAGCGTCCAGCTCGGGAGGGTTGTGGCGCTCGACATCCTTCTGCATCGAGCTGCGCATATTTGCCGGAAACGCCGCCGTCCCCGAGAGCACCCTCTCTGCATCAACTTTCGCCCCTTCGGCAACGGCAACAGCACAAGCCTCTCGAATACAAGCCTCTCCCAGGCTGCGCCACTGCGGATCGGAAAGGACTTCGCCCACCGTCTTATCCGCCGCCGTCGTGGTCAAAGCAAAGGGAGCGAGAAATACCAGCTTGCCCCACATCAAAGTGGGTTCATCGTCGATGAAGCTGCAGGTAAAGCCCATTTTCTGAAGCTGGTCGACAGTGCTCGCAAGCATATCCCGCCCCGCGGACAAAACATTCAGCCGCGCGAACGGCGAACGGTAAACGATGTGCCCCGGGCTGACGCGCTCAGTCTCGCCCGCAATCGTCGCCGGGATGACGCGGCCTGCACCGTATCTGGCGCGCAGCACAGCCACGTGGTCGATGCCGTTCAGCAGCGGAACAATTGCCCGGACAGAGTCAGGATTCTTGATTGCCGCGAGGGCCGGCTCCAGTTGCGTAGCCTTCACCGTAACCCAGAGCACGTCCACCGGAGGCACTTCCGCGGCGACGGCAACATCCACCTCGAAATTTCCGAAAGCACTTTCAAGCCGAAGTTTTCTCGGATACTGGGCCAGCGTTTCGCGCCTCACGACCAGCGTGACGGCATCTCCTGAATGCGCAAGGCAAGCCCCGATCAGGCCGCCGACGCCACCAGCTCCGAGAATCGCGTGTTTCATCGTCATAGATATTGGGTATAGTGTCCGCGTGCGCTCTTGAGACCATCTGATGACGCCCACTTAAGAACAGGCGTCCCAACCTCAACCCGGCTTCACGGTCGCCGGCAAACATTCCACAATTTCGGCATCGCTCAGGGTGTGGTCGCTGGCTTTGGCCCGCTGAAAGATGCGGTCAACCAGATCGTCCGTCGCCGGGATGCCGCGCCGCTCCAGCCAGAACAGCACATTCGACTTGCCGCTCATCGGCCCAATGTCGATGATCTGCTCCAACCCGAACACGTGGGAAGGAACGCCGGAATAAACCGTGTTGGCCAAAATAATGTCGTTCTTGTGATACGCCTTGATGATCGCGGCTGCGTGCACCCCCGTGGCGGTGCGAAAAGCATCGTCGCCCACCACCGGATAATTCGCCGGAATGGGCACGCCCGTGGCGCGCGAAACCGCCTGGCAATAGTGCTTCAGCTTGGTCAGGTCTTGTTCGGTCCACGGCGCAATTCCCATCAGCTTCAGATTCACCAGCATCTGATCGATCTGCGTATTGCCCACGCGCTCGCCCAAGCCGATGGCGCACCCATGAACGCAATTCGCGCCAGCGATGACCGCTGCCATCGAGTTGGCAATGGCAAGGCCGCGGTCACTGTGGCCATGCCAGTCGACGCGAATCTTTTCCCCGGAAGGTTTCACTACCTCCTCAATCACAAATCGAACCAGCGCCAGCGCGCCCATGGGCGTGGCGTGCCCGGCGGTGTCGCAGATCACGATGGCCCGCGCGCCGCAATTGATCGCCGTCGAGTAAAGCCGCTTCACGGTCTCCGGATCGCAGCGGCTGGTGTCCTCGGTGACGTACATCGAGTCGAGCCCGAGCGAAACCGCATATCTCACGGCCTTCTCGGTGGTCTGCAGAAGAAAATCGTCGGACCAGCCTTCGGTAAAACGGCGGATGGGGCTCGATCCGATGAACGTCGCGGCTTCGATGCGCAGGCCAGTCTTCTGCACGATCTCGGCGATCGGGCGAATATCGTTCTCATGGGTCCGCGCCGCGCAGTTGGCGCGAATCTTCATTTTGTGCGCGACGATCTCGCGCGCCAGTGCCGTCACGTGCTCGACGGCGCGCTCCCCCGCGCCCGGCAATCCGAGATCGAGTGAATCGATCCCCAACGCCTCCATCAGATGCAGGATTTCGATCTTCTCGGGGATCGAAGGATCGCGCACCGAAGGCGACTGCAGTCCATCGCGCAGACTTTCATCGTTCAGCAGCACCGGCCCTGGCGGCTTCAGCCCTGGCGGATGATTGTTGTTCCAGTCGTAGATGAGTTCGGAGGTGTTCATGAAGAAGCTTCGAGCTATGAGCTTCCAGCTGCGAGTATCGAGCTACGAATTTCAGGCTCTGAGCTCATAGCTCGCGCCTCGCAGCTCATTTCTCTTTCGGCGGCAGGGTCAGCCCGAAGACTGAAATCATTCCCTGGCCGGCGACGTTCACCTTCGCTTCCGCGGGATTCGGCAGGTAGAGCGTCCGGCAATGCTCGCAGCGATAGACTTCTGCATTCTTTCCCCAAGCCTTCTCCACGTCGCCGCACGCCTTCTCGATCACGTCAGTCCAGTAAGACCAGCGCTTCAAGTGGCCGCCGCAGAACTTTCCTTTTTCGTTTTTTTCGTTGCAGGCACGCTGTCCGGCCTTCTTGATCTTTACTTTGTGATGGGGAAGCTGGGGGGGAG
>Ga0209040_10002378_pt1 | contig 14806 bp, 19 predicted proteins | sample BogFormECP12_OM3_FD_188240 | JGI IMG/M metagenome (GOLD analysis project Ga0209040, IMG submission 188240) | Bog forest soil microbial communities from Calvert Island, British Columbia, Canada - ECP12_OM3 (SPAdes) (version 2) | ecosystem: Environmental > Aquatic > Freshwater > Wetlands > Bog ...
ACGTCGTCCAGGGCCTGATCAGCGAATACCGAAGAGCGGCCTGACGAGCACAGAAAACACCAGCTCAGAGCCAGTGTCCGAGTTGTGGCACGGCACAGGGCCTCGCTCGCGGGGCCATGAGGCCCTGGGCTTGCGCATTCGTAATATTACGATCATACTATAAACACGAGCGCGATGTCGACGGCCTTCTGATGCTGCGGCAGATCGACGGGTTCATCGCGCAGGTGGAGCCCCCGCGACGGGGTTCTCCGCAGTCGATTCCGTCACGGGGCGGGAACCGGCGATACCTGCCAACAGCAGCTGAGCAATGAGAGAAGGAACGCGATCATGAATAAGTCACCAGAGGCGCACAACGGCTCGATGACGTCGTGGACCGACGTCCCCACGCGCACACTCTCCGCGGGCGGGGTGAAGTTCGCCTACCGTCAACTCGGCCCGGACACGGGGGTGCCGGTGGTCTTCCTCACCCACCTGGCCGCGGTCCTGGACAACTGGGACCCCCGGGTCGTGGACGGCATCGCCGCCCAGCATCCGGTCATCACCTTCGACAACCGGGGCGTCGGCGCCTCCACCGGCTCGACGCCGGCGACCATCCAGGAGATGGCCAGGGACGCCGTCACCTTCATCCGCGCCCTGGGCCTGGACCAGGTCGACCTGTTCGGGTTCTCCATGGGCGGCATGATCGGCCAGGTGATCGCGCAGCAGGAGCCGCAGCTCGTGCGCAAGATCATCCTCGCCGGAACCGGCCCCGCGGGGGGCCAGGGCATCGACAAGGTGACCCGCATCACCTACCTCGACACCGCGCGAGCACTGCTCACCCGCCAGGACCCCAAGCAGTTCCTCTTCTTCACCAGGACCCCGAACGGGCGCCGAGCCGGGAAGGAGTTCCTGGCACGGCTGCAGGAACGCACCAGCGACCGCGACAAGGCCATCTCCGTAGGCTCATTCCGCGCCCAGCTCAAGGCCATCCACCGGTGGGGCCGGCAGAAGCCCGCGGACCTCGCGAGCATCCACCAGCCGGTGCTCGCCATGAACGGTGAGAGCGACAAGATGGTGCCCTCCACGAACACCGTCGACCTCGGCCGGCGGCTCCCGGACAGCCAGCTCGTCCTCTATCCCGACGCCGGGCACGGCGGCGTGTTCCAGTTCCACGAGGACTTCGTCAAGCAGGCTCTGGAGTTTCTCTGAGAGCTCCCGCGCCGCCGCATACCCTCGGGCGGATCCGCGTTGTGCACCCTGTGAGTTACGGCGTCAGTGGCCACGGAATCCGCCACCTCGGGCACTCCGCTGCGGCTCGAACCGAATCCAGGAGATCGAGGATGTGGAGGGTGTGTGTCGTCACACTGCCCCGGATCGGCCTCGGGCCGCCGTCGTCTGCGCTCGCTCGTCGTCGAGCAGGAGTGCCGCCTGCCGCCAGGCCGAGACCTGGAAGTGGATCAGCGCAGTGAACACGGCGATGGCGGCCAGGACGTCGGCGATGAGCGCTGCGATGAGCGAGTGGTCAGAGACCACGGCTGCCAGCAGCCCGGCCGCCGAGCCGGCCAGCACGGCGGTGACGACCCCGACCATCGCCGCGACCGTCAGGAACTTCTGCCAGCGGCCGCCCCCGATCCCCTGCAGGCGCAGTCGCTCCGCTGGCGGGACGCTGAGCAGGTAGCCGTCCAGTTCGGGTGCGTACTGAAAGTAGTAGCCGCGCAGCCGCGCGATCCGGCTTGCGAAGCCGAGGTCCTCGATCCCTGACTGCAGCACCCGGTTGAAAGTTGCCAGCCCCACAAAGGCCAGCGTGGGCAGCAGGATGAGCGCGAAAGCGTAGAACGCTGTGCGGACGCCGGCGGCGGTAGCGATCAGCCCGAGGGCAACCAGCCCCCCGCTGACCGCGCCAAGGAACATTGTCGCCCGGCCGGTCGCTTCCGCGATCGTCGACGAGCGGGCACCCTGGAGGGTGAAATGCTCGGTGGTCACGAACGCGACCGCCGCCGGGCGCGGCTCGGTCTCAGCTTGTCTCGCGCCAGCCTCGCGATCCGCCATGGCGTCGCCCGCTTCCCTGGGATGAGTGGATTGGACTATCTAACCTTCCAGCCTTGGCCCCTTGGCCCCGCCACAGCGGAACGCCGGGCTGCTCGTCACGCTCATCATCCCTGCAATGTTGCTGTGGGCAGTTAGATTATGATCGTACTAACATGGGATGCGGGCAGGGCACGCGGGTCCTCCCGGCGGGAGAAGGAGCACACGGTGCGGTACGGGACAGAGCACAAGCAGGCGACCAGGCTGCGGATCATCGAGACGGCCGGCCGCCGGTTCAAGCGCGACGGCATCGACGGCTCCGGGGTCGCCACGCTCATGGCCGACGCGGGACTGACCAACGGCGCCTTCTACGCCCACTTCGCATCCAAGGAGGACCTGGTCGCCACCGCGGTCGCCGGCCAGCTCCGCGAACAGCGCGAAAGCCTTAGCGCGGTGGCGCCTGGCCGCGCCGGAGTCGAGCAGTTCGTGCGTGCGTACCTCTCGGCCGAGCACCGCGACAACCCCGCCGACGGCTGCCCGTCCGCCGCCCTACTCGACGAGATCGGGCGCAGCACGGACGCCACCAAGCGGGCCTACACCGACGGCCTGCTGGCCGTCATCGACGACATCGCCGCCCGCCTGGATTCGGCCGATCAGCCATCGGCACGGGTGAAGACGCTCAGCGTCTTCGCCCTGATGGCCGGGACACTGCAGCTGTCCCGCGCCCTGGCCGACCGGCAGCTCGCGGATGCGGTCCTCGACCAGGGCCTTCAGAACGCCCTCGCGCTGCTGGGCGCCACGCAACAGCGCTGAGACGCCGCATCACCAGCCCGTGACGCGAGGGAACGCAGGAAGTCGTGCTTGGCGGCGCTGGCGGTGCCGATGACGTATGCGCCACGGGACTTGGCGATCTGGGGACGGCGAGGTGACCGACGCCGCCGGCCGCCGCGTGGATGAGGACCCGCTGCCCGGCGCGGACGCCGGCCGTGTCGACGAGTGCCTGGTAGGCGGTGAGGGCGGCGAGCGGGAGGGCGCCGGCCTGGAGGTGGTCGACGCCGGCGGGCTTGTGAGCGAAGGCGCGGGCGGAGCGGTCACGTACTCGGCGTGGGAGCCGGCCCCGTAGGGGTGGTAGGGCAGCATGCCGACGACCTCGTCGCCCGGCTTGAACAGGGTGACGCCCATGCCGACTGCCTCGACGACTCCCGAGACGTCCCAACGGAGCACGAGCGGCAGGCGGTCGATGGTAAAGGCCCGAGCGCGGTTCCTCCAGTCGGTCGGGTTGACGCCCGCCGCGCGGACCGCGACGAGTAATTCACTCGGGCCCGGCACGGGCCTGGGAATGAGGACCTCCTTGAGCACCTCGGGGGAACCATGGGCGTCCTGGCTGATGGCGCGCATCGTGGTGGTGTTGGGGTTCGTCATGCGTCCAGCATCGCTGCCGCCACCGTTCGGCGCCATGGCATGATTGCCACCTTTCGACGGGATCCTGCCACACGGCAGAGCCGGAGGCTCGTGCAGGGAAGCCATGAGCATGTTCCTTCGGGGTGGTCGGCACTGAACCTGATTCCAATGAGCGGCGCGTAGGTGCGCTGCGACAACGCGCACAAGCCGTGATGCGGAACGTGCGGTCGACTGGACGAAAGCCGGCGGCGGCACTTACCCGTCCACTTCCCGACCCATCGAAGCGGTTGACTCGATGGTGGTGGGGTCGCCCCCGCTTGGGCCTATCGCCTGAAGACCGACAGGTAGTCCGCTGCTCGTCTTCCGCACCGGGGATAGTCGTCGCCCAGCCTGTTCCACCCTTTTCGATCGCCCGGAGGAGACGACAGCGCGAACGCACCGGATGACACGCGTGGGCCGGAACCCCGCACCCGAACGTGAGCGCGCCGGGCATGTTCCTGCATGCCGCCGGACGGCAACTCGACCCCGGTCCACTCGGCCGGCACGGACACGGTGGTCACCGGCAGCTGGGACGTCGATCCCCGCCATCACACCCCGCGGCGTATCGTGCACGGCGGCGCATGGGCAACCGCAATCGAAGGTGCAGCCACGGCCCGCGCCGCTGAAGTTGTCACCGAGCGTCGTCAGTTCGCGGTCAGCGCGGACAACCTCACCGGCTTCCTCAGACGCTTCGGGACGGCCGCGTGAACGTCACGGCCCGCCCCATGCAGACAGGACGGGCGCCGCAGCTTTGGCAGGTCGACCTCGGCGGCCCGTGGGGGACGCTGGCCGCCCGTGGGCGTGTCGCTCTCGCCAGCCAGGATCTGCCCGGGCAACCGTGGCGTTGCCCGCTACGTCCATGAGGTGGGCGAACGCGGCTGGCCGGCCATTCTCACCTCGTCTTGACGACGACCTTGCCTTTCGCCCGGTCCTTATCGACGTAGGCCAAGGCCTCTTTGACGGGGGCGACTTCGTAGTGTCGCCCACGAACCCTGCCGATCCCCACGGGACCAGTAGCGGACAGCGAGCCCGCTCGGCGGCCGAGTGGCCGGCTTTGTCGTGTGGCCCCCGAGCGTCACGACCGATGTGACCAGAGTCAATCTGGTCCGCTCGTGGCGGCAGCCCCGGAACAGCATAGACTTCCGTCATGAGAGTCACCTCGTTCGAGGACGCGAACTGCCCGGTGGCGCTGGGCTTGGAGCGCGTGGGTGAGTGGTGGAGCATTCTGATCCTTCGCGACGCGTTCCACGGCATGGCCCGCTTCGATGAGTTCCAGCGCAACTTGGGCATCTCGACGAACTCGTTGACCAGTCGTCTGAACAGACTGGTCGAGGGTGGTCTGTTGGAGAAGCGTCCCTATCAGACTCGGCCGGTGCGCTACGAGTACGTCCTGACCGCGCGCGGACGCGACTTCTGGCCCGTCCTCGTGGCGCTCTACAGCTGGGGCTCCAAGCACTTCCCGCCGCAAAGCCCGACTGTCTACTTGGTGGACGCCGAGACCGGGCGACCGATCGAGCCGGTATTGGTGGATGCGCCGACCGGGAACCCGGTGGACGGCGACCACGCGGCCTTCGCGCCGGGCCCCGGCGCCAGCCAGCAATTGCGGGCCTCGCTGCAGCGGGCCACCCCCGGCGCCGCCTGACCCTGGCAACTCTCGCCGGCTATGTCCCATCGCCTGTCTATGTCCCGCCGCCGGCGTGTCAGCGTCTTCGGTCAGCCGGACCGCCGACGGCGCGGCAGGACACGCCGGCGGCGTGCAGCGCAGGCTGCTGCCGCCGCCGGCCGGGGCCGGTGGGAGGTCAGGCCAGGCAGAAGCCGGCGTCGATCTTCATCTCCAGCCCGGTGATGTAGCGTCCTTCCTCCGAGGCCAGGAACAAGACCGCGTTGGTGACGTCGGTGGCGTCGATCCACGGCACCGGGAAGGGATTGAGGGTGGCGAAAACCTCGCTGGCTTGCTCCCGGGTGGGGTCGTCAAGATGCGGCATGAACAGGTTATAGGTCGCGCTGTTTTGCACCATGTCGGTGTCCACGATGCTGGGATTGACGGTGTTGACCCGGATGCGATGCGGGGCCAGTTCCAGCGCCAGCGACCGCATCAATCCGATCACCCCGGCCTTGGCGGCGACGTAGTGCGACATGTTGGGCATCGCCCGGATCCCCAGCGCCGAACTGGTGAGGATCATCGCGCCGCCGCGACCGCCTGCGATCAGGTGCGGAATCGCAGCATGAGCCGCGTGATACACGCCGGTGAGGTTGACATCGATCATGTCCTGCCAGGTCGGCTCGGCCATGGCTGCACTCGGTGATGATGAGAGGATGCCGGCGTTGGCCACGACGATGTCAAGCCGGCCCAGCGAGGCAACCCCGTTATCGACTGCGGCCGTCACCGCGGCCTGGTCCGAACATCGGCCTGGGTGGCGATAATGCGGCGGCCCGTCTCCTGGACGAGTTTCACCGTGGCGGCCAGGTCGGCCTCACTGGCCAGCCCGTAATCCACTGAGTCAATCGGCGCACAGAGATCGACCGCGATGATGTCGGCGCCCTCCTCGGCCAGCTTCACGGCGTGTGAGCGGCCTTGACCGCGGGCCGCGCCGGTGAGGAAGGCGACCTTTCCTTCCACTCGTCTGCTCATGTGTTCCTCATTTCTTGTTGGCGAATCCAGCGTCAACGGACAGGGTGGTACCGGTGATGTAGCGGCCCTCGTCGGAGACGAGGTAGAGAACCGCGTTGCTGACGTCAGCGACATCGATCAGGCCGACCGGCATGGGGTTCTGGACATCCGCAGCCAGTTCGGGATGCCCTCCGATAAAGGCCCCATCGAGGCTGCGGTGATCATCGCTGTTTCGACGCCGGTCGGGTCCTGGGCACGGATGGCCCGCTAGGCGGTAGCGAGGAAGTGCCCGACCTGAGCGGCGACCTCGGCCGGGTGCTGGTGCTGCGGGGCATGGCCGGCCAGCGGGTACACGGCAAGCTGCGCGTGCGGAATCTCGCGGTACAGCAGCCACTGATTCTTGACCGGGAAGAAGTGGTCGTCATCGCCGGAGACGATGAGGGTGGGCTGGTGCAGCTGACCGAGCAGGCTGTAGTGGCCGCTCTGGCCGCTCATGAACGCCATGATCAGCTCGCCCATGGCCTGGATCGTCTCCGCAGCGACCAGCGGTTCGCGGTCGGCACGCAGATTGATGCGATCGATCGAGGCCTGCGTCTCCGCGTCGCGTCCCTCGGAGAAGAACAGGTAGCGGGTGTCTTCGAAGGTGTACTCCGGGTGCAGGGCGATCTCGAAGACGATGTCGGTGTGCGGGTCGGTCTCCGGATTGCCGCCCGGCCCGGTACCGACCAGGATGACCTTGCGGATCAGCTCGGGTTCGTGAATGGCGATCGCCTGCGCGACGAAGCCGCCCATCGAGAAGCCGAGGACGTCAGCCTGGCCCAGGCCCTTGGCGCGGATGAAGCTCGCGGCGTTAGCCGCCTTCTCATCGACATCCTTCGCCGGCGTGCCGGTCGAGGACCCCACTGCGGCATCGCTGAACAAGATGACGGTGCGCCGCGCGGCGACGGCGTCTACGAAAGCCGGATCCCAGTCATCGAGTGTGGCCCGGAATCGATGGAGGAAGACCAATGGTGTCGGGTCAGCCGGTGCTGCCGGGCCGAGCTCGCGGTAGGCGTAGCTGACGCCGTCTACCTCCAGGTGCCGGGTCGGCACGGATACGGCGTCGTAGCTGGCGGTCGTGCTAGTGGCAGAACTCATGATCTGACCTCGCTTGGCTAGGACGAGCAGCGCGGCACCCCGTCCGGCGCCACATCCGGGGGGCCTCGGGGATCTTCGCGAACTCGAGAAGGACGGTAGGGCACAAACGTTAGACTAGTCACTTCAATCATGCAAGGGACTAACCGGCGAATTTTCGCGGAGATTCGCCGGGGCCCACGAGGCGGCTATGCCTCGACGGCCGCCAGCTGCCCACGGCTGGTCGCTGGCGCCCGGGGCGCGTAACCGGCGAGCTGATCCGAGCCTGACGGCTGCCGGGGTGACGCGCCCAGCAGGAGCACGCTCGCGTACCCGGACGTCAGCTGCGATGCTCGCTCCGTGCGCAGGCAACGGTCCCGGCACCACCGGTCCCGTACATCGCCAGTTTCGTGGTCACTCCGGCCGCGTCCGCTGGCTGATATCGGGACCGGCCGGCGCTGGTCCGGTGATGTCCCAGCCGGGGATGTCGGAAACCCGGCGGACGTCGCGCTGGCGCACGGGCTGGCCGCAGGTGGCGCAGACGGTACGGCTGCGCAGCGGGTGATCGTGGTGCTGGATGGCGATGGGGGGCGCGGCGACGGCCCGCTTGTCGCCCCACTCCAGCAGGGCCTGCAGGACGGGCGTGAGTTCGCGGCCTGCGCGGGTGAGGTGGTAGTCCGAGCGTGGCGGCGTGTCGGAGTACTCGCGCTTTTCCAGCACTCCGGCCTGGACCAGCGCCTTGAGCCGGGCCGCGAGCCGGTCGCGCGGCGCGCCGGTGTTGCGGGCGATCTGGCTGAACCGGTGGTTGCCGAACAGCACTTGGCGGACGGCGAGCAGCGACCAGCGGTCCCCGACGATCTGCAGCGCGGCTGCGATCGACCCGGCCCTGATCGATGACGTGATCTTCGGGACCGTCGGCCAGATCGGCGAGCAGAGCGCGAACACGGCCCGGTGGGCCGTGCTGGCGGAATCGGTGCCCGCGGTGACAGCCGGCTGGCAGTGCGGGAAGCAGCCAGCAGGCCATCCACTTCGCCGGGCAGGCATTCATCAGCGGTGCCTGCGATCTCGTCATCGCCTCGGGGGTGGAGTCGATGAGCCGGGTCCCCATCGGCAGCCAGGCGACGGGCAGGACCCGTTCGGGCCCGGCATCGCCGCTCGTTACCCGGCCGGGCTCGTTCCGCAGGGCGTCAGCGCCGAGCTGATCGCCGACCGCTGGCAGCTCTCCCGCCAGCAGCTCGACACCTTCGCGGCGGCCGGCCATTAGCGGGCGGCCGCCTGGCGGGGACGGACGGTTCGCGGCCGGTACGCGCTGCAGACCATGTGCGAGGCCGGCGGCCTGGCCAACGCCACCATCATCGAGCGGCTCTGACGCCCCAGTCCGCCCGGGGTGCCTAACGCCGAAGGCGACCGACGGGCCAGAGCTGACGTCTCCAGGAGCCGGAACCCTGATAAGCCAGCATGGGGCTGCCGCGACCCGAAAGGTCAGGGCTCAAGCTACGGGCCGGCTGGGGTAGAGCACCGGAACCCCGCCGGCGAGGGCGGCTTGCACTTGGCGGCTGGTCTCGTCGGCAAGGATCTCATCAAGGTCGTGCTCAATGCCGTCATCGCGATCGCGGCGATATCTTCAGGGTCTGCCTTGGGTGCTGTCACCGACGCCGCCATGTCGGTGTCCATGTAGCCGACGTGGAGGCCGGCGACGCGGATCTGCTGGCCGGCCAGCTGGGTTCGCAGCGCGTTTGTCATGGACCATTCCGCTGACTTCGCCGCGCAGTAGGCGCCGGCCTGCGGGAAGCTTACCCAGGAGAGTACGGAGAGAATGTTCACGATCGTTCCTCCGCCGTTGGCGGCGATCTTCGGGGCGAAGGCCCGGACGACTGACAAGGTCCCGAAGAAGTGCGTGTCCATCTCGAGCCTGATCTTGACGGGATCGCCGTGGAGGAGATCCGCGCCGGTGGACGAGCCGGCGTTGTTGATCAGCAGGGTCGTATCACTGGCTGCGCGGGCGGCTGCCTCCACCGATGCGAGGTCGGTGATGTCGAGCGTCACCGGCGTGGCGCCGGGGAGATCGACCGCGTCAGGATCTCGTGATCCGGCGTAAACGGTTGCTCCCCTCTTGATCAGCTCCATGGCGAGGTGGCGCCCGAGTCCCCGGTTAGCCCGGTGACGAAGGCGGTTGACTGACTGATCTTCATGAAGCGTTTCTCCTGTTTGGTCTGGTGACTGGAGTGGCCCGGGACTAATCACGTCATCACTCATGGGTCTCCCCGTTGCCTTGTGCGGGCTCGGCGGTGACGTTTTGGAGCCGGACCTCGCCGTGGGCGATGAGCCTGCCTGCCTGGTCGGTGATGTTGACCTGCCACAGCTGCTGTGTGCGGCCCTGGTAGAGTGCCACCGCTTCGACGCGGGCCCGCCCGGAGGTGAGCGACCGCAGGAAGTGGGTGGTGTTGGTGAGCCCGACCGCCACCTGCCCCGCGCCGCGCACCGCCAGGCTCGCCCCGACGCTCGCTGCGCTTTCGATCGCGGTGGCATAGACGCCGCCGTGCACGATCCCCCACGGGGTGTGATGGTCCGGCCCGAGATCCACATGGCCACTCACCCCGGAGGCGGTAGCTTCGCCGATGACCAGGCCCGCGGCCTGGACGAAGGCGCCGGCTGCTTCCAGCGAGGCGGCTCCGAGCCGCGGGGCGACGTGCGGCGCCGTCATCGAGGCGGTCCCGGGCGGATCGGGATCCGGAGTATTCCAGGGGTCAGTTTCTTCATAGAACTCAAACTAGCATTATTGAGTTCTATCATGCTACCCACTATTCTGGGCCGGCGGAGCGCAAGAGCTTTCGGACATGCGCTGCTCGGTTGCCCAGTGCCTGGAGGTCGTGGGCGAGTGGTGGTCCATGCCGATCGTCCGCGACGCCTTCCTCGCCGTCAGCCGCTTCGACCAGTTTCCAGGAGCGCCTTGGGATCTCGCGCAACGTGCTCAATCAGCGGCTAGCCCGCCTGATCAGGCCGAGGTCTTGGAGAAGGCGCGCCCAACAGCCGCCATCCCGCCGGCTACGACTACCGGCTCACCGAAAAGGCCGGGACCTGTGGCCGGTGCTCACCGCCATGCGGCAGTGGGGCGACCGGCATGCGGTGCCGTCCGGCCCGCCGCTGGAACTGATGCACCGCGACTGCGGCCATATCTCGCACGACGTGATGACCTGCTCGGCGTGCGGGAAGCCGATCGGGCCCAAAGACGTCCAGGCGTTGCCTGGGCCAGGGGCGGCAGAGCCCCCGGCCGACCGGCGGCTCGCCGACGCGGTCCTCGACCAGGGCCTTCAGAACGCCCTCGCGCTGCTGAGCGCCGGGCAACAGCGCTGAGGCGCCGCATCACCAGACCGTGACACGCCGGGCTGGTGACGCGGTCCGGCCACCGGTTCCTCTTGTAATCCTGTCCGTCTCGCTCGCCGGACCCGCACCATCTGAGGGTCCTTGCGGATCTTTGGTGTCGGTTTCTCGATGCTGATCGGCTGGGCTGCGTCATCTTGCGCTCTGTGCCTGACGTCGGCGAGTTCGTCCGGGCGAAAGCTTCTTCCGGACCCAGCGAGGCAGCGACACTTGCGACCATGAAAAGCTGACACGGTTCAGGTCCGGGCGCTCAAGGCCCGTGGCTCTCCGGCGGGGCTCATGAAATACCTCTCCGGCGCTGCTGCTGACCAGGTGCCTTCCGGGCAGTATCGGTGCTGCCGCCGCGTGAACAAGGCCGACACGGCCCAGGTTGCCAAGACCGCCCTCGACGCGGTCGCCGCCGGCGGGTACGTTCCTCCTCTCCTCCGCGATGAAGGAGACATCAACGCCGGAACGGGCGAGCCGGCCGCCGAAGAAACCGCCGGCACCGCCGGTCCCGGACCCCGCCAGTTTGGTGATCACTCCGGCCGCGTCCGCTGGTTGATATCGGGCCCGGCCGGCGCTGGTCCGGTGATGTCCCAGCCGGGATGTTGGAACCCGGCGGACGTCGCGCTGGCGCACGGGCCGGCCGGCTACGCGCGCCACCGTCGCGGGGCCAGGAGACCGGAGGTGTTCATCTCGCAGGAAGCGCGAAGCCGTCACTAGACCAAATCACTCGGGGCGGATGCCGGCTAGCTGGGTGCCCTCGGCCACCAGCCGTCCGGTGCGGTCCCAGATGTGACAGGTCTCATCGACGCGCCCGTCGGTGATCAGCTGGGCGCGCTGAAGGACCCGGACCGGCCCCGGGGCGGGCTGGGCGCGTATGTAGACGGTGAGCTCGAGGGTGGGCGCCCACCTGAGAACACGATGTCGAAGGTGGCCGGCGGGAAGGCATCGACGGCGAACAGCAGCGACGCCGGGTCGAAGCCGTCTCCGCCGGGCAGCGCCAGCCATCCCCGCAGCTCTCCGCGCCCGCTGGGCTGCCCGCGGGTGAAGCCCGCCGAAGCCGGTTCCAGGCGGACCTCGATCTGCTCCATGATCGCTACCGGCGATCCATCGGGCGTGCGGGGAACCAGCGGACACAGTCGCGGAAGTCGACGGCCCCGTGGCCGGCAGGCCCCGGTCCCAGTAGGGCGTCGCCGTGGCGTCGATCCGGCTTGTGGTGATGAGCGCTTCGACGCAGGCCTGGTTTCGCTGGATCATTCGGGCCCGGACCTGGCTGCCGCTGCGGCCCGCCCTCAGCACCTCGGCCTCTACGCTCACCATGCCCGGTTCGGGCGAGCGCAGATAGTGGGCGCTGGCGGCGATCATGTCCGGATGGGGACCGGCCGCTTCGGCCGCGCGACCCAGTATGGCCAGCAGATAGCCGCCGTTGGGTTTCCCGCCGAGGGTCCAGTCGGGGTGCACCTCGGCTTCGAACCGGCCGGGACCGGCCGCGGCGATGGCACTCACATCGGCGAAGCGCCCCGGGGCCAGCCTCGGTGCGGGCCTGCTCATCGCGTCGTTCCTGCGGCCTGCGCCAGGTCATCGAGGTCGCCGGGTCCGGGCACTGCCCGTACGTCGCGTGCGGTGAGGTGCTCGCCGCAGCCAGAACAGGTCATGACCGCGCCGGCGATCTCTCCGCAGCTCTTGTGGACCAGCTGGAGGGGCGGCCCGTCGGGGGCGGCGTAGGTGTCCCCCCATTGCCGCATGGCGGTGAGCACCGGCCACAGGTCGCGGCCCTTGGCGGTGAGCCGGTACTCATAGCGCGGCGGGTGCTCGCTGTAGAGGGTTTTCTGCAGGACGCCGTGCCCGGCGAGGTGGGCCAGGCGCTGGTTCAGGATGTTCCGGGAGATGCCAAGGCGCTGCTGGAACTCATCGAACCGGGTGACGCCCAGGAAGGCGTCGCGCACGATCAGCATCGACCACCACTCGCCCACCGCCTCCAGGCACTGGGCCACCGAGCAGTGCACGCCGGCGAAGCTCTTTCGTTCCATGGCTTCCAGACTAGAGGGTTGCATGATAGAACTCAACCAGTCTAGAGTGCGTTCCATGACGCTATCTACCAGGCGGGCCTCATCCCCGAGGGCAACCAGGCCTGCGGCAGCTCCTGCCGAGGTCCTGGCGATCGTCTGCGCCGGGGTCGTGCTGGCCAGCCTGGACTTGTTCATCGTGAACGTGGCGCTGCCCAGCATCGCCCGGGATCTCGGTGCCGCCGATCTTTCGGAACTGTCCTGGGTCCTCAACGGCTACGCGATCGTCTACGCCGCCTTGCTGGTGTTCTTCGGCCGGCTGGCCGACCGCTACCGGCGCGATCGCGCGTTCTTGCTCGGGGTGGCGGTGTTCACCGCCGCCTCGGCCGCCTGCGCCGCGTCCACCAGCGTCGGCATGCTGGTCGCCTTCCGGCTGGTCCAGGCGGCCGGCGCCGCCCTGCTCACCCCGACCTCCCTCGGGCTGGTGCTCGCGTCTTACCCGCCCGGACGGCGCCAGGGGGCGGTGCGCGCCTGGACCGCCGTGGGCGGCCTGGCGGCGGCCATCGGCCCGGTGGTCGGGGGGCTGCTGGTGGCGGCCAGCTGGAGGTGGGTGTTCTTGGTCAACGTGCCGATCGGGATCGCCGCGCTAGCAGTGGGCTGGCGCAGGCTGCCCGCCGTGCCGGGACACGACACCGAACGGCCCGACCCGCTCGGTGTCGTCCTGGTCACCACCGGGGTCGGGCTTCTCACCCTGGGACTGGTGAAGGGACCCGACTGGGGCTGGGGTTCCGCCCGGGCCGGCTCGGTGCTGGCCGCCGCCGTCGTCCTGCTGGGCCTGTTCGGGCTGCACTGCCGTCGCAGCCGCGCCCCGCTGGTGCACCCGGAGCTGTTCCGGTCGCGGCAGTTCACCGGCGCCTCGGTCGTCGTCATCTTTTTCTCCGCCGCCTTCGGGGCAATGCTGCTCTCGATCGTGCTCTGGGAACAGGGCGGATGGGGCTGGTCGGCGCTGCGGTCGGGCCTGGCCATCGCCCCCGGACCGCTCATGGTCCCGGTCATGGCCTTCCTGGTGGCCGGCCGCCTCATCCGCCGCTGCGGGCCGGCGCCGGTGATCACCCTGGGCAGCCTGGCCTTCGGCGCCGGGGTGGCCTGGTGGGCCCTGGCCGTGACCGCCTCCCCCGACTACGTCTCCGGGATGCTCGGTGGCATGCTCCTCACCGGGGCCGGGGTGGGCCTGACCCTTCCCACGCTGATGGGCGCCGCGACCGCATCGCTTCCCCCGCACGCGTTCGCCACCGGCTCCGCGGTCATCAACATGATCCGGCAGACCGGCCTGGCCCTCGGCGTGGCGGTCCTGGTCGCCGTGCTCGGCACCGGCGGCGCGCACGGCACCCCGCCGCTGGCCACCTTCCAGCACGGCTGGTGGGTGACCGCCGCCATCTCCTTCGCCGGAATAATCCCCGCCCTCGCCCTGCTCCGGCACCCCCTCCTGCCGGCGGCACGCGCCTGAACCGCGATCTGCCGGCGTGGAGCAAGGAGCGGTACTACAGCCCGGAGCCGACCCAGCCGCGCCATATGACCCGATCTGCACGGCTGAGGGTTCGCTTTCACCGGACTCCGCCGCGGCCCGCCATTCTCCCACGGCTCCGGTCCTGGTAGCGAAGACTGCCGCGAACCGCTAGCTCTCATCGCGAATTACCGGCCGAGGGGATCTGCGGCGTGTTACTTTGGGGTGGTGAAAGATCCCCGTTTCGGGGATGTACCACCCCCGAGGGGGTTCAAGTCCCCCTCGGACACAGTAATTCCCCATATTTTGCCGTTTGCGGGCATGGCGGATCGTCACCCGCGTGCAGGCTGCCGCCAGCGCCGGGCGATCGGCGTTCCGAGCTTTCTTCTCCTCCTTGATCAGGGCTTTCGCAGCCGGTCTAGCTTGCTTTTATGGTGACGGTCTTGGCGGTCTCGGTGCCACGCGCCTGCAGGGCGGCGGAGGCGGGTTCCAGGTGAGGGTGATCTCGTGCTCGCGCAGGTAGCCGATCACCTCGCCCGGGCTGGCAGCGCCTGTTACGTCGGCTCCGGCTCGGGTGCGGCGCCTGGCGCGCACGGCGGGAGTGGTGAGCAGCAGGTGCAGGGCAGGCAGGTGCGGAAGGAGTTTGTCCTCGCGGATATAGGTGTGCAGACGATCAGGTAATTCCCTAGGGGGACGATCGCGTAATTCCGCACCTGGTCCTGGTGTCGATGGTGCAGCTGCTGCCTTCCTCTCGTCAATCCC
>Ga0209040_10002379_pt1 | contig 14799 bp, 8 predicted proteins | sample BogFormECP12_OM3_FD_188240 | JGI IMG/M metagenome (GOLD analysis project Ga0209040, IMG submission 188240) | Bog forest soil microbial communities from Calvert Island, British Columbia, Canada - ECP12_OM3 (SPAdes) (version 2) | ecosystem: Environmental > Aquatic > Freshwater > Wetlands > Bog ...
ATGGCGGAGAATCTGGGTGATGCGATCCCTATTGGGATAGCTGATGAACAAGCCGCGCGGCTTGCGCCAGATTTCGCTGAAGCGCTGGCAGCCTTCACCGACAGTCGGGGTATACACCAGCGGCAGCATTTGCTCTACGTTGCGAACGAGGAGGGAGTAGAAAAGGGTCTCGTTGGTGTCCTGCAAGTCGCGAAGAAAGGCATATTTATTGAAGGAAGTGGACTCCCTGGCGAGGGCCTGCGAGCGGCGAGCGACTTGCTCATCGAGACTGCCGACGTGCGGGGGAAGCAAGCCGTGCAGGTCAAAGATGTCGCGTTCGTGATCGGAGAAGGCGGTGCCTTTGTTGAGGCGGGGAGTGTTGATTAGATCGTAGCCAGAAAGTGAGACTTGCAAGGCTTTATCGTCGGCGGTCGATGGTTCGTTCATTTTTATACCTCCAATATCCAAACCCTTTTTCTTCAGTGCATTGGGTTGAGGGCTCGCGGGTCCGTTAGTTCGTTCGGCACGGTATGTGATGCTCGGCGGCTTGGCGATGGATTAAAAAAAACTCAGAACCTGGTGTGAGGCTGAGATTGGAGACTCGAAGCCGGGGCCAAGGTCCTCCCTAGGGCGCGGCGATTAAGAGGCTCGACGGTTCGTTGGGATTGCTTGGGCTGCCGGGGACGCCGTAGAGCCCGAGGACTCTGGGGCGGCGGCGGAGGGTTAGAACCCGGATGGCGAGCAAGAGGCAAATGTCGATTGCACCTCGAACGGCAACGACGGTTTGGGACGTGCCACGGCGGCCGACGGGTGTTGCGGGTGTGCTAGAATTTTGGGCTTGGCGTTGCGGAATTTGCGGAGAAACCTTTGAAAATCAGCCGGGAAGATGTGGTGCGGGTGGCGGAATTGGCGTACCTCGAATTGAGCGAGGCGGAGCTGGAGATGTATCGGAAGCAGGTGGACGACATTTTGGAGTATATCGGGAAGTTGAACGAGCTGGACACGACGCGCGTGGAGCCTATGGCGCAGGTGCTTTCGGACGATCAGAGCGCGGATGCTACCTTGCGGGAGGATGTGGTGGTGGCTTGCGATGTGGCGGCGGAAATTTTACGGCAGGCGCCGGATCCGGAGGGGATTTATTTCCGGGTGCCGAAAGTCATTGAGAGATAGTGGGGGCAAAGGGGGCAAGGAAGCAAAGGAAGTAAAGGAAGTAAAGGAACGTTCGGTGGGACAGTCTGTAACCGATGGATAGGGCGTGGTCTGGATGACGCCGGTCGCGGCTGAAGCCGGACCCTACGGAAGATTGAAAGGCTTATGACGAATTGGACGATTGATGGGATTCGGGAGGCGCTGGTTGCGCGGAAGATTTCTGCGCGGGAGTTGACGCGCGACTTTTTTGCGCGGATTGCGGAGCGGAATGGCGAGCTGAATGCGTATTTGGCGCTTTCGCCGGAACGCGCTTACGCTAAGGCGGATGAGATTGATGCGGCTATTGCCGATGGCGAGATGTTGCCGCCGCTGGCGGGCGTGCCGGTGGCGATTAAGGATGTGTTGAGTACGCGGGGGATCCGGACGACTTGCGGGTCGAAGATTTTGGAGAATTATGTGCCGCCGTTTGATGCCACGGCGGTGGAACGCTTGGAGGCGGCGGGCGCAATTATTTTGGGTAAGACGAATTGCGACGAATTTGCCATGGGCAGTTCGAATGAGAATTCGGCTTATGGGGCGGTCAGCAACCCTGCGTCGTTGGATAGGGTGCCTGGGGGCTCTAGCGGGGGATCGGCGGCGGTAGTGGCGGCGGGGCTGGCGGTAGCTTCTTTGGGAACGGATACGGGGGGATCGATTCGGCAGCCGGCTTCGTTTTGTGGGGTGCCGGCGATGATGGGGAGTTACGGGCGGGTGTCGCGGTATGGATTGATTGCGTTTGCGTCGTCGCTGGACCGGATTGGGCCGTTTGCAAATAATGTGAAGGATGTGGCTACCGTGCTGGAGGTGATTGCGGGGAGGGATGCCCGAGATTCGACTTCTACTACCGCGCCGGTGCCGCGGTACAGCGAAGAAATTAAGAAGCCGGTCAAGGGCTTGCGGATTGGGATCCCGCGCGAATACTTTGGGGCGGGAATGGACGAGGGCGTACGCGGGAAGATTGAGGCGGGAATTGAGATTTTCCGGAAGCTGGGATGTGAGTTGGTGGACATTCACATGCCGCATACGGATTATGCGATTGCGACGTACTACATTATTGCTACCGCGGAGGCTTCGTCGAACCTGGCGCGGTATGACGGGGTGCGGTTTGGGCTGCGGGCTCAGGGCGATTCCCTGCTGGCCATGTATAAGAATACGCGCGGGTTAGGCTTTGGGGCCGAGGTGAAGAGGCGGATCGTCCTCGGGACGTACGTACTGTCTGCTGGGTATTACGACGCCTACTATTTGAAAGGGCAGAAGGTTAGGGCATTGATTGCACAGGACTTCCGCGATGCGTTTGTGAAGGTGGATGCGATTGTCACGCCGACATCGCCGGTGCCAGCGTTTCCCTTGGGAGAGCGGACAGCGGACCCCTTGCAGATGTATCTTGCTGATATTTATACGGTTACTGGGTCGCTGGCTGGAGTTCCGGGGCTGTCGGTTCCGTGCGGGAAGATTTGCGGGAAATTGCCCGTGGGGCTGCAGATCTTTGGACCGGCGTTTGGGGAGGGAAGCGTGTTGCAATTGGCGCATGCGTTTGAGGGAGCTGGCGGGGCGTACGTTTAGAGCTACGGTCCTTCCCTCCTCAGGGTGAATTGAAGCCCGACACCCACAAAGGCGCGCAGAAATCTTTCGTGACCAAGACACTGAAACCGATTATCGAGAAGTTGGGGACGGCGCAGGCGGGCATGCTGCGGGCGGCGGATGCGGTCAGCGCCGAGCAGTGGCAGACGCGGCCGGTGCCAACGAGGTGGTCGGCAGCGGAGCTGGTGGGGCACGTGATGACCATCGAGCGGGCGGTGCTGGGAACGGCGGATGGCATGGTGCAGAAACCGCCGAGGCAATATTCGGTGCTGCGACGGGTGCATTTGCCAATGGCGCTAACGGAGTCGCGGGTGCTACGGGTGAAGACGCCGATACCGCTCGATCCGGAACTGCTGCAGGAAAAAGAGGCGATGCTGGCGGAGCTGCGCGAGGTGCGGGAACGGACGCTAGCGTTTCTCGAGGAAACGAGCGGACGGGATCTGAGCGGGTATTGCTGGGCGCATCCATTTTTAGGAGTGCTGAACGCCTACGAGTGGATGGTCATGATCGCCAGCCATGAGATTCGGCATACGAAGCAGATGCAGGAAATAGCGGCCAGCCTACGAAAAGTAGTAACAAGTCCACAAAAGTAGAAAAAATAGCAATTTTTTACACATTGGAATGGCTGCTGCCCGGGAAAGTACCATACGCGGCGAGCGGGGATTTGTGCGCAAAAAGCGCGATTCGAGCGGATATTCATGCAAAAGTACTAGACCTGTGGTTTTGCCGTAACAGAACGGTACGACTATTGCTGTGGAGTAGTGCAGCTTCTAAGCTGCAGTCAGCATCGAACGGTAGACGTTGAAACTTTAGCCGACAGCTTGGGTTAGAAATAACAGGAGCAGTCGAAGCGCCAGGAGTCACGGCCATGGTTACCGTAAAGTCGAGCCAGAAGATTTTCACCGATTATGAGGTCGCCAGCTTGACGGGGATTTGCGTCGAGCACCTGCACAATTTTGCGAAAAAGCGGCATTTGGGCTTTATCGCGCGGGCGGCGGAAGCGGCTGGACGACAGGCGGACCAGTGGCTGTTTACGCTGTCGGATTTGATGGTGCTGACCACGCTGTTTGAAAAGTGCTCGCACTAGATAAGGCTCCGGACTCAACCGACGAGAGTTTATGAAATTGGAAAGGCCCTCGATTTTTTGGGGGCCTTTTTTGGTTTGTGCACTGGTGACCGCAGTTGTGGATTTGGGGGGCGGGAGAGTATTCTGCGCCTTGGGAACAGACAGGCAAACCGCGGGTAAGACAGCGCATCGCACCCTGCAGAATCCCTCATGAAGACACTACTGATATTTGCCCTGTTGGGAGTTGGGGCAGCTTTCGTGGCCTCGAGCTCGGCGCGTTCCGCTGCGGGCACTGAACAGAATCCCGGGACGGCCGCAGTTGGCAATACCGGTGCGGCAGTGCCGCCAGCCACGCGCGGGAAGAAACTGGTGTTGAAGGATGGGAATTTTCAGCTGGTGCGGAGTTACGAGCGGCAGGGGGAGAAGGTGCGGTATCTGAGCGCGGAGCGGGGGGCTTGGGAGGAGATTCCCGCAGCGATGGTGGACTGGGAGGCAACTGCAAAGGCGGAAGCGGCGGATGAGGCGGCAGCGAAAAGCTTGGTGCAGCATGTGCACCAACAGCAGGTGGAAAGCGCGGCCGAGATGCCGTCGGATGTGGATGCCAGCTTGCGCGTGGGGAGCGGGGTGTTTCTGCCGGAGGGCGAAGGGTTGTTTGCGGTGGAAGGAAAAACGGTAAGGAAGCTGGAGCAGGTGACTTCGCAGAAGAAGCTGGACAAGAAGCGCGTGGTGGAGCAGGTGATTTCTCCCATTCCGATCGTGCCTAGCAAGCAGAACATCGTGATTCCCGGGGCGCACGCGGCGGCGCGTATTACCCCCGGAGCGGAGCCGCTGGAGTTTTTCCTACGGGAAGCGCCGCCCGATCCCGACAATCCAGTGCCGGTGGTAAACAACGCCAGCGGGACGGATTCGGGGCCGGAAGTGGTGCTGGTGCGCACGACGGTGAAGGGCGGAAAGCGGGAACTGGAATCCATCCGTTCGCTGTTTGGGCAGCAGATAGGCACGGCGGTGAACATGATTGCGATGCAACGCTGGGACGTGGCGCCCAGAGTGTATCGCTATACGCTGAGTGAAACGTTGCAGCCCGGAGAGTATGCGCTGGCAGAAGTTCTGCCGGACGGGTTGAACGTTTACGTCTGGGATTTTGGAGTAGACGGAAGGGCGGCGGCACGGCCGTAGCGTACACTCCACATGAGTAACTTCAGTTCGTTAATTGGTTTACCTTCTTGATGTCGTCGTCCAGCCCTAGTAACTCCCATCTCTGCAATGCGAGCGGCACGTTGCCGTTGCTCCACACATAATCGTGGAAATCGCGAAGGGAGAATTTGTCGCCCTGCTGGAGGCGTCGTTCGGCTAGCATACGCTCGATCTGTAACTTGCCGATCTCGTAGTCGATGGCCAATCCGGGAGCGGTGGCGAAGCCCGCGGCTTCGGCGTCAGCGGTCTTGCGGTCCATGGGAACGGCGCGCGCCAGGTAATCGGCGGCCTGGGCGATGGAGAACTGGCCGAGCGCAAGTTTCACATCCACCTCCACGCGCAAAGCCCGCAAGCGCATAAAGCTGTAGATGATTTCGCGGGTGCGCGGGCTGTCGTCATAGAGGCCCGTCTGCAACATTAGTTCTTCGGCGTAAAAACCGATGCCTTCGTTAACTCCAGAATCGTAATACTGGCGGCGAATGGGGTCGGGATTTCGCCAGGCCAATGACAATTGGAAGAAATGTCCGGGCACCCCTTCGTGCACCCCGGTGGTGCGGGGATCTTGCGCGTAGGCTTTATCGAAATACGGCAGATCGCTGGAGAGCGGCAGGAACCAGCGGACGCCATCCTGATGGAGTCGCGAGGGGCCGGTGAAGTCGTCGAGTTCACCGGCCCCATCGAAGGCGGCGATGTAGTCGGGAGCCTGACGCATGGTCCAGTGGGGGATGTCCGTGGGCACGGTGAGGATTTCGTGCTCGATGAGATAGCTGCGAATGGCGGCGTCGGCGCGGGCCATGCGAGCGGTTTCTTCCTCGGCGGTGGTGGGGAGTCGCAATGGGGGCGCGGTCAGATCCCGCTGATGCTCATAGCTTTCCATGGCGAGGACGCGGTCGAAGTCTTGACGCGCCATGGTGAGCAGCTGGTCCGGCGTGTAGGGGAGCAGCGCAACATGGTGAAGAAAGAATCCGTAGGCCTGATCACCGAGAGCGAAATCCTGGCGCATGTTGGGCATGTTTTGCTTTAGCCATTGGCGATAGCCGATCAGAGCCCGGGCGGCAGCGGAAATCGCCGTACGGAACTGTGCGCGCTGATCGGCACCGGCCAACAGGGGGGAGACGCCGCGCTCCACGCGGGTGAGGCGGGAGTCAATATCGGACAGCATGGCGATGGTCAACTGCGCGAACGGTGCGACGGGCCGCAGATTTTGCCTGGCCTGCTCGAGGATGGAAGGAATGTTCTCGGCGCGCGCCAGAATTTCTTTGGAGCGGGCGTCGTCGAATGGCGGGGGAGGCAAGAGTTCCTCCTCCAACGCGTCGACGGTCTGTTCGACGTAAAAGGTGGGGTCGCGCTGCCAACGAGGATTTCTATCCAATTCCCAGCGGACACGAGCGATAGCGGAGCCCATCAGGCGGTAGTCCACCAGGCGCGCAACCGGCCAGCCATCTGGCTGCGTGGCTTTCCAGCGGCGTTCGAATTCGGCAAGATCCAGGCGTTGTTTGGCAATCGCGGCCGCGGACCAATCTCGAACGCCGGGAGCGTGTTCCATGCGAGGCACGTCGTCAAAGGTGAAGGGCCGATACTTTGCGCGCCAAGTCCAGAAGTCCGACGCCAACTGGTCCAAGGAATCCGCTTTCGCCGGAGTCAAGGGAATGGAAGAAAGGAATAACAGGGTTACAAGGACTCGCCACATAGGGTCGGCAGTATAGCAGTGCTACTGAGGGCGGACGAGGGTCTCGGCAGGGTTTTGCGAGGCGATATCACGCAGCAGCTTCAGAACGTCAGAGATGCGAAAAGGCTTCTGGAGGCGGTGCTGCGCGGAAGGGGTACCGTTGCCGTTGGAAGGCTCCACCACGAGCTCGCCGGTCATGAAGATTACGAACGGTTTGCGCTCGCCAGACGCGGCGAGGACCAGGTCGGCGGCTTGCGTGCCGCTGATCACCGCGCCTCCGGAACTGAGGTTCAGGTCGCACAGCAAGATGTCGTAACTGCGGCGGCGGGCCAGAGCGATGGCGGCTTCGGGCGTGGCGGCAGTATCCACGTGGAAATTCTGCGCGGAGAGACCTTCTTCGAGAAGCATGCGAATGCTTTCTTCGTCGTCCAAAACCAGAATGGCGCGGTCTTTAAGGGCCTCATTGGGGTCAGGAACATTGAGGGAGACAACGCCGGAATCGGGCATGGGCATTCCCGGGGCCCCGTCCGCGATGGGGAGGTAAACCGTGAAAGCGGAACCGCCTGCGGGGAGAGCTTCGGCTTCGATGGTGCCGCCGTGTTCCTTGACGATGGAGAGACAGATGCTGAGGCCAAGGCCGGTGCCGCCACCGGGACGCTTGGTGGTGTAGAAGGGATCGAAGAGACGCGGTAGGGCTTCAGGGCGGATGCCCACGCCATCATCCTGCACGGTAACGAGAATTTTCCCAGCGTATTGCGAGAGGCGAATCTGAATGCGGCCGGTTTCGCGGACCTCGCGAATGGCCTGCTCGGCGTTGGTGATGAGGTTGAGGAAGATCTGGATGAGCTGGTTGCCGTCGCCGATGACGCCGGGGAGACCTGGCTGGGGCTTGAAATCGACGAGCACGTTGTTGCGGCGGAGAGAATGTTCGTGGAGCTGGAGGGTGCGTTCGATCAGGCTGTTGACGTCCAGCGGCTTTTTTTGCGGGGAGGCAGGACGAGCGAATTCCAAAAGATTTTGCACGATGCGCGCGGCGCGGCGGGCCTGGCGATGGGTAAGTTCGAGCTGGCGCTTGGCAGATTCGTCGAAGCCCTGGCGTTCACGGAGTAGTTCGGTAACGCCGAGGATGGCGGTGAGGGGATTGTTGAGTTCGTGGGCAACGCCGGCGAGCATTTGGCCCATGGCGGCGAGCTTTTCCGCCTGGATTAACTGATCCTCGAGGCGTTTGAGTTCGGTGACGTCGCGGCAGGACATGACCACGCCCTCGATCTGGCCGCGTTCATTGGCGAGGGGGCTGAAATGGCATCGCAAGCGCCGCCATTCGCCGTCTTTGTGGCGAACGCGGAGTTCGAGGGAAGCGAAGACTTCCTTGCCGGAGAGCACATTGCCGTAGACAGTGGCCAACGCCAGACGTTCATCAGGGTGGGTGCGGCCACCCAGCTCCATGTCACTGGTTTCTTCCGGTTCGTACCCGAGAACCTCGCGGACGCGCGGGCTGACGAAGGTGTATTTGCCGACAGCGTCGACGACCAGGATGAGGTCTGGAAAGCTGTCGACCAGACGGCTGGCGAATTCCTGTTGGCGATGCAAGCGGCGTTCGATGCTGCGCCGTTCGGTGATGTCGGTAAGCGAACCCTGGTAACGGATAACTTCTCCCGAGGCGTCGCGAATGGCGGAAGCGGTGTTCAGGCAAATGATGGTGGAGCCGTCCTTGCGGGCCAGAGTGATTTCACGGGCTTCCGGAAGGGGGGCTTCGTTAACAGCTTTCATAAGCGTTTTGCGTTCGGCGCGGTCGATGAAAACTTCGGGAACGGAGCGGGCCAGAAGCTCAGCCTTGGAGTCGTAGCCGAGCATGCGCACGAGTGCGGGATTCACATCAAGAATGGCACCGGCGGGGGTGGTGACGTAGATGCCTTCCTGGAGGGTTTCAAAGAGCTCGGTAAAACGCGCTTCATTTTTGCGTTGTGCGGTGACGTCGCGGGCGAGAACGGTGATGCCGTGGACCTGGTCGGCGCGGGTCATGGCATGCGCGGTGCAATCGAAATAGTAAATGGGGCCCTGGTTCCGGAAGCGAACCTGTACGGCGCCGCTCCAATTGCGCCGTTCGAGGAAACGCGCCATTCCGCGGCTGGCTATTGCGGGACCGTCGCCGCTGACCTCCTGAACAAGTTCGGCCAAAGGCTTACCGATGATGTCCTGAAATGGCAGGCCGACGAGATCGGAGAAGCTGCGATTTACGGAGCGGATCTGGCCGTCGAGGGACAGCGCCACGAGGACATCATCGAAGGAGTCGATGAGGTCGCGGTAGCCCTGCTGAGAGCGAGCAATGACTTCGAACAGCTGGTCCATCTGCTTGTCGCTGGGAGGGGCGGCGTCGCGCTGCTCAATGCCGCGGACCATGCCGCGAAGCTCGGAGATTTTCTGGGTACGGCTCCAGGCGTAATAGCCAAAGGAGACCACCAGGAGCACCAACAGGATTGGAAGCGCCTGGTAATGAGCCGCCAAGGAACGGATACGATCCCAGGAAACGAAGGCAAAGGCCACGGCGAGCAGGAGCAGCAGCAAGAACGTGATGCGCCAGAGTTCGCCTTGACGTTGTTCCAGTTGTTCCAGACGCGAAGTCAGCGTGGGCCGGCTGGCCGGCGAGGCGGCGCCGGATGGAGACGAGGAGGCGCTATGGGCGTTTTCAGACATGAAGTTAGGGCAGCCCCGCACCCCAAAGAGTGGAGCGGGGACCACAGAACCAAACGCGAACGTGCTTCTATTGTAGGAACGATAATTCTGATGGAGCAATGAGAGAAGCGGATGGCGTGCCCCAAAGATACCCGTACCAAGGGTTACCAAAAGGAAAACGGCGTCCTGGCCGGGCCGGGACGCCGTTTTTTATTCGGTGCGATGGATCGTCTGGTTGCCAGCGACCGTGACTACCAGGGCCGGTTAGCCTTCGGAGATGGCGTCGCCTTCGGTGTCCTTGTTGAGGAAGTCGAGAGCGGCGGCCTCTTCGGCGGTAAGCTCGGCGATTTCCGGGATTTCCTCTTGCGGCGCAGGGGCGGGCATTTCCGTCAGCAACTGGATGCTGCGGTAGTGCTCGAGTCCGGTGCCCGCGGGGATGAGGCGGCCCATGATGACGTTTTCCTTGAGGCCGCGGAGATAGTCGACCTTGCCAGCGACGGCGGCTTCGGTGAGGACGCGGGTGGTCTCCTGGAAGCTGGCGGCGGAGATGAAAGAGTCGGTGGAGAGCGACGCCTTGGTGATACCAAGGAGCAGGGGACGGCCCGTTGCGGGGCGGCCACCTTCGGCGATGATGCGGTCGTTTTCCTCGCGGAAGCGGAACTTGTCGACCTGTTCCTCGAGGAGGAACGGGGTATCGCCAACGTCTTCGACCTTGACCCAGCGCATCATCTGGCGCGAGATCGTTTCGATGTGCTTGTCGTTGATGTTCACGCCCTGCAGGCGGTAAACCTCTTGAATGGCGTTCACGAGGTAGGCCTGGGTGAACTTCTCGCCGAGGACGGCCAGCAAGTCGTGCAAGTTGAGCGGGCCATCGATCAAAGCTTCACCAGCCTTGACGTGGTCGCCTTCCTGCACATTGATGTGCACGCCGCGGGGAATGGAGTATTCCTTGGTGGTCTTGCCGTCTTCGCTCTCGACGTAAACCTTGCGCATGCCCTTGGCGATATCGCCGTAGCGCACGCTGCCATCGATCTCGCTGATGACCGCGGGATCCTTGGGTTTGCGGGTTTCGAAGAGTTCGACAACGCGCGGCAGACCGCCGGTGATGTCCTTGGTCTTAGTGGTTTCGCGCGGGATTTTGGCCAGCACGTCACCGGCTTGCACGTCGTCGCCATCCTTGACCATCAAGTGAGCACGGGACGGCATGAGGTACTTTTTGCGAACCTTGCCGCTGGAATCGCGGACCAGGATCGCGGGCTGATGTTTTTCGTCGCCGGGGGGCAGGGTGACCACGTCCTGCGAGAGGCCGGTGACTTCGTCGACTTGTTCCTCGATCGTGAGGCCGGGACGCAGATCGTCGAATTTAATCGAGCCTGCGGTTTCCGTGAGGATCGAGAAGGTGAAGGGATCCCACTCGGCCAAGGTCTGGCCGTGAGTGACGTGTTCGCCGTCTACTACGCGGAGACGCGCGCCGTACACCACATGGTAGCGTTCCTTTTCGCGGCCCTTTTCGTCCACGATGGCGATTAAGCCGGAGCGGTTCATGGCGATGGAAGTGCCGCCGCGGCCTTCGACGAACTTGAGGTCCACGAACTTGACGACACCGTTGTTGCGGGCCTCGAGAGTGGAGCGCTCGGAGACGCGAGTGGCGGTTCCGCCGATGTGGAAGGTGCGCATGGTGAGCTGCGTGCCGGGTTCGCCGATGGACTGCGCGGCGATGACGCCGACGGCTTCGCCGAGTTCGACCATGCGGCCGGAAGCGAGATTGCGGCCGTAACAGAGGGCGCAAACACCGCGGCGGGATTCGCAGGTCAGAACGGAGCGGATGCGGACGCGTTCGATACCCGCGCCTTGCACCTGGTTGGCGAGCTCTTCGGTGATTTCCTGGTTAACGTCGACGATGACCGTTCCTTCGAAGTCCTTGATCTTGTCGAGCGAGACGCGGCCGACGATGCGGTCGCGCAACGGTTCGACTTCGACGCCGGCTTCGACGATGGGTTCGACGAAGATGCCGTCGGAGGTGCCGCAATCGCGCTCGTTGATGATCACGTCTTGCGCCACGTCCACAAGGCGACGGGTGAGGTAGCCGGAGTCCGCGGTCTTAAGAGCGGTATCGGCGAGACCCTTACGCGCGCCGTGCGTGGAGATGAAGTACTGCAGCACGGTGAGGCCTTCGCGGAAGTTGGAAGTAATCGGAGTTTCGATGACTTCACCGGAGGGCTTGGCCATCAGTCCGCGCATACCGGAAAGCTGGCGGATCTGCTGTTTGGAACCGCGGGCGCCGGAGTCGGCCATAACGTAGACCGGGTTGATGACGCCTTCCTTGTCCTGGTTTTCGAGAGCCTTAAACATCTCGTCAGCTACGCGCTCGGTGATGTCGCCCCAGATGGCGATGACTTTGTTGTAGCGCTCGCCGTTGGTGATGGCGCCGTCCAGGTATTGCTGCTGGACTTTGACGACTTCCTTTTCGGCGTTTTCGACCAGCTTGTACTTGTCGCTGGGGATAAGCATGTCGTCGATGCCGATGGAGATGCCGGACTTGGTGGAGTAGGTGAACCCCAATTCCTTCAATTGATCGAGCAGGACGACGGTCTTTTCCAGACCGAAGCGCAAGTAGGCGTAATAGACGAGTTGCTGCACGCCCTTTTTCTTGAGCAACCCGTTGATGAACGGGAAATCTTCCGGCAGAGCGGCGTTCATGATCACGCGACCGACGGTGGTCTGAATGAACTGGCGTTCCATTTTCACCGGTTCGGTGTGGGGAACGTCCTGGTTGTCATAGGCGGTGGTCAAATCGATCACCTCGCCCGTGTAACGCAGGCGGATGGGCGTGAGCAGTTCGAGTTCCCCGGCTTCGAGAGCGAGCACGACGTCTTCGGGACTGCCGAATACGCGGCCTTCGCCCTTGGCGCCGGGGCGGGACTTGGTCAGGTAATAGATGCCCAGGACCATGTCCTGCGACGGGACGGCGAGAGGCAAGCCGTGCGCGGGGCTCAGGATGTTGCGCGAACTCAGCATCAGCACGGAGGCTTCAACCTGCGATTCTGGCGAGAGCGGAATGTGCACGGCCATCTGGTCGCCGTCAAAGTCCGCGTTGAAGGCGGTGCAGACGAGCGGGTGGATACGGATGGCTTTGCCTTCGACGAGGACCGGCTCGAAAGCCTGGATGCCGAGGCGGTGTAGGGTCGGAGCACGATTTAGCAGCACGGGATGCTCGCGGATGACGTCTTCGAGAATGTCCCAGACTACCGGCTCTTGCTGCTCGACCATTTCCTTGGCTTGCTTGATGGTCGTGCAGTGCCCTTGGGCTTCGAGCTTGTGGTAGATGAAGGGCTTGAAAAGCTCGAGCGCCATTTTCTTGGGCAGACCGCACTGGTGGAGTTTAAGTTCGGGGCCGACTACGATGACGGAGCGGCCGGAATAGTCCACGCGCTTACCGAGGAGGTTTTGGCGGAAGCGGCCCTGCTTGCCCTTGAGCGTGTCGCTCAGGGACTTTAGCGGGCGGTTATTGGTGCCACGCAGCACGCGGCCACGACGGCCGTTGTCAAACAGGGCGTCGACGGCTTCCTGGAGCATGCGCTTTTCGTTGCGAACGATGACATCGGGTGCGCGCAATTCCATCAGCTTTTTGAGGCGGTTGTTGCGGTTGATGACGCGGCGATAGAGATCGTTCAAATCGGACGTGGCGAAGCGGCCGCCATCGAGAGGCACGAGCGGGCGCAGCTCCGGCGGAAGAACCGGGATTACGTCCAGGATCATCCACTCGGGCTTGTTGCCGCTCTTGCGGAAGGCTTCGAGCACCTTGAGGCGCTTGGCGAACTTGATGCGCTTCTGGAGAGAAGCGTCATTCTTCATCTTGTCGCGCAGCTCTTCAGAAAGCTTGTCTACTTCCACGCGGCGCAGGAGTTCCTTGATGGCTTCGGCGCCCATTTTAGCGACGAACTGGCCGGGATATTCTTTCTGGAGTTCGCGGTATTTATCTTCGAGGAGGACTTCGCGCTCCTTGAGGATGGCGACTTCGCCGACGTCCACGACCACGAAGGCTTCAAAGTACAGAATGCGCTCGAGATCGCGCATGGAGATATCCAAGAGGTAGCCGATGCGGCTGGGCAAACCCTTGAAGAACCATACGTGGGAACAGGGCGAGGCCAGTTCAATGTGGCCGAGGCGCTCGCGACGGACCTTGCTGAGCGTGACTTCCACGCCACACTTGTCGCAAATTACACCGCGATGCTTCATGCGCTTGTACTTGCCGCAGAGGCATTCCCAGTCGGTGACGGGACCGAAAATTTTGGCGCAGAACAGGCCGTCACGTTCCGGCTTGAAGGTGCGGTAGTTGATGGTCTCCGGCTTGGTGACTTCGCCGTGGGACCACGAGCGGATTTTTTCCGGGCTCGCAAGCGAGATACGGATGGAATCGAAATCAGCGATTAGACTTGCGCGATCATAGGGGCTGCTGCGATACAAGGTTGTTTCCTCCCTCCCGCGGCCTTGCGGCTGCGGGATACGGTGCGATGTTTTGGCATCGCACCGGCTGAGAACCCAACTACGAAAACTACTTAATGCTTAAAACTTGCCGAGATGAGGCGCCCCGAAACCGGTCAGGGCGCCCCGCATCGCTCGGCTAATCGGCCGCTTCCGCCACCGTGGGCTTTTGGCGCTTCATTAGTTCCACGTCCAGGCAGAGCGACTGCAACTCGCGGACCAGGACGTTGAACGATTCGGGAACGCCTGGCTCGATGCCGGGCTCGCCCTTGACGATGGCCTCGTAGATTTTTGCGCGACCATAGACGTCGTCGGACTTCGCCGTGAGCAGCTCTTGCAGGATGTGCGCGGCGCCGTATGCTTCGAGCGCCCACACTTCCATTTCTCCGAAGCGCTGTCCGCCGAACTGCGCTTTACCGCCCAGCGGCTGCTGGGTGATGAGCGAGTAGGGCCCGATGGAGCGCGCGTGAATCTTGTCGTCGACAAGATGCGAGAGCTTGAGCATGTAGATGTAGCCGACGGTGACTGGTTGATCGAACTGTTCGCCGGTCATACCGTCGAACAGGTTGATTTTCCCTGCGTGCGGCAAGCCGGCGACTTCCAGCAGGTGGCGGATTTCCGCTTCGCGTGCGCCGTCGAAAACCGGCGTAGCGAAAGGAATGCCTTCCTTGAAGCCTTCGGCGTATTCGAGCAACTCGTCGTCGCTGAGGTTGACCAAGGTCTTCCACACCGAGGTGTCCGTGAACACTTCGCGGAACCAGCGGCGCAGCGCTTCGGCCTTAACTTCCTTGCTCAGCAGGCGCTTCAGGCTGTTGCCCAGTTCCTTGGCAGCCCAGCCCAAGTGGGTTTCGAGAATCTGTCCGACGTTCATACGCGAAGGAACGCCGAGCGGATTGAGCACGATTTCCACGGGAGTGCCGTCGGGAAGCGCGGGCATATCTTCCTGAGGGACGATGCGGGCGAT
>Ga0209040_10002382_pt1 | contig 14794 bp, 14 predicted proteins | sample BogFormECP12_OM3_FD_188240 | JGI IMG/M metagenome (GOLD analysis project Ga0209040, IMG submission 188240) | Bog forest soil microbial communities from Calvert Island, British Columbia, Canada - ECP12_OM3 (SPAdes) (version 2) | ecosystem: Environmental > Aquatic > Freshwater > Wetlands > Bog ...
TTTAGCGCTTTCAATTACGTCAAGCATTCACGCTATCTTATCATCTCTGAGAAATTCATACGGAAGCACATATTCAGTATTGAAAGCGCTTCCATGGTTGCGTAAGTGATCATCAATATCCATGACATCTATTTTATATGATATAAATTGTATGATGTTATGATTACATTATAATAATGTGTTATGTAATTATCAAAAGAAGTCAACGCTTTTCTTTTTTAAATTGGATAACGTCGAGCTGAGATGGGCTGATCCGTGCGCGGTGCTTGGGTGCAAAACAGAGCTGCTTGTATTTCGGCACGAACTGGGTGCAAGATCTGAAGTAATTGGATTGGAGGTGCGACGTGGCAAAGATGGTGAAAAAGAGCTTTGATGCCCCGGAAGAAATACGATCCCTTCACAAGGGCAAGATAGAGGTCGTGGACTTGGGGGGTGTCGAGATCAGGCGCGTGACCCATGAGCCGGGATGGCGCTGGTCTCAAACCGATTGTTGGGACCGACAGTTGCCAAGTTGGCCACCTCATCCACGTCCTCTCGGGGCGGATAGTGGTCCGAATGGACGACGGATCCGAAGCAGAGTTTGGTCCGGGCGATGTGGGGCACGACGCGTGGGTCGTTGGGGACGAACCGTTTATCAGCATCGACTTCGGAGATGCTCTGTACGCCAAACAGCAAAGCTGAGTCGTCCCGATGGCCGAGCGCGCGAGTTGAAGACACCGACGCCGCGCAGCAGCAAATTATCTGGCGTACCCACTTTGTTTGGCGCAATGCGCCGGGGAGAATATGTGCCCCTCACGCTAAGTTTCTTTGCGACGAAGGGCTCTGAGGTTCTCCCGTAGGTTTCGATACAGCAGAAGATTTCGCGCTGAGCCCTTTCCTGAGTCTCAAAACGGGTTCGGTAGGCAGCTACTTTTAAACCTTTGTGGAAACCGAGCCACCTGCTTGACAACAAAATTGAAAACATGCAGTTACTGCCTGCGGCCAACCACGAGACCATTCATGAATAATCAAGAGCCCGAGCCAAACCCAAAGCCGGACGAGACTGATTCCGCGAAAACAAATGAATCTGTCCAGAGAGAGCAATCAGAGCTTCCGGTGGATCAGCAGTCTTCATATCTCAGAAGTCGCCTAATTGCGTTGAAAAAGTTCAGCCCTCAAGTGGGACCCTAGCTGAGGTTTCCTTGTGGAAACCGGAGCTTTAAGGATGGAACAAGGGCAAGCCCGCAGCCCGACATTGCCCTTAGACGCTACGATAAAGCGTCCCCTTTTGACCAGTCATAAAAGGGGTTATGAAGGGTAATACTTAGGCCAAACCATTGTGTTTGTCTGTCTGTGATTTGGGGAATTATTTTGGGCGCTTTTGGATGAGCTCGCTTGCTTTTCCGAGATCACTTGGCGCGCTCCACCCGCGATCTCCTTGAAGCAGGCGGTCGAGTATGGTGGCGGCGGCCGGTACATCGCTGAGCAGCTTGCCCTATTCTTCGATGGGACTGTCAGAGGTGATGATTGCGGAAAGATTTTCGTTTGGCGATGATCTCCTCGGGTCAAACCCCCACGCTCTATGGGTCACAAGTCACCTATATAGGGTATTATCCAACGTTGGAAAACCCTGTCACTATTCCAAATACGGTAACCGTCGGCCCTGGCATCGAGTTTCCCGTAGGATTTGATCCGGCCCTCGACGATGACTATCCACACGAGCATTGCATCCTCAGCGATGGCGTCAAGAGCTTGAACTCAAAGGCAGACCAAATTCATCGTTGATCGTTTGAGTTTGTTCATTTCAATATCAAATTTATAATTAGACTACGCAGGCAAGGTTGCCGTCAGATCATTCTGCGCGGAAGCGCGAAGAAAATTCTCAAAGGCCCAGACTGCCGTCGCCTGCACATTTTCAATGATCTTTTTCAATGATCTCTTTCTGGGCAAAAACGTTGCAGGACGGCAGACCAGGTATCAGCGTACGCGACCATTGCCAAAATGTTGGCTTCGTGGCGGAGGCACTGATCGGCGCGCTCCTGCCCGCAGTCTGCGCCCTGCTCCCCAAAGGCGCCGCCACGCTGGCGGCGTTGCACGACGTGGGAAAGATCACAATCGGTTTTCAGGCCAAATGCCCGCAATGGCTTACACAGGAGCGATTGCCGAGGTTTTCCCTGGGAGAGGTCACTCTATCGGTTACTGATCACGCGCTGGTCAGCCAAATTTTTCTACAAAAAATCCCAAACTCCGCGCCAACTCGCCTTTGGTCGGTGGCGGTGGGTGCCCATCATGGAAGGCCGAAAGGGAAAATCGCACGCCTCAACACCCCTGAAGCCCTCGCGGAATGGGCGGAGGAAAATCGCCTATACGTCATGGAAGAACTCGTGGCGGTGTTCGGTCCTATGCCAACGACGCCGCCGGAGGCGCGCCTTGCTCCCTATTACTCTGATCTCTGGCTTCTTGCTGGTCTTATCTCGATTGCGGACTGGATCGGATCCAATGAAATGTGGTTTTCGCCGGAGCATGGGCTTCGTCCGGACGCAGCACGCCTTCGAGGGCGCGAGGCTCTCTGTCAGATTGGCTGGCCGGGCGGCAAGCTTCGTCAGACCGAGTTTTCCGCCGCCTTTGCTGCGGAGGCAGAAACCGACTTTCAAGCAAATCCGCTTCAAAAAGCGGTTGCGAAAGCGTCGAACGCTCCCGGTGTCCTGATTATCGAAGGACCGATGGGCTGCGGTAAGACCGAAGCGGCACTCTTCGCCGCCCAAGGACTCATCGCCTCGGGGCAACAGCAGGGAATATATTTCGCACTGCCCACCCAGGTGACGAGCAACCGGATTCACAAACGGATCGAACGCTTTCTTGGCAACACCCTTACTGATATTGCCTCGCTGCGTTTGGTCCACGGCAATGCGTGGCTGGAGGACAACTTCGACCTTCGGCTCCGACCAGCCTATCAGAGCCGTACGCCCGAAGAAAAGGAGGAGGTCTCTGGTCACCTGCGTGAGGCGCGGTCATGGTTCGCTTCAGCCAAGCAGGCGCTCCTCGCTCCGTATGGCGTTGGGACCATTGACCAAGCGCTTCAAGCAGTGGTCGCAGTAAAACATTTCTTTGTTCGCCGTTTCGCTCTCGCCGGCAAAGTGGTCATCCTTGACGAGATTCATTCCTACGACATTTACACCGGCACGTTAATCACCGCGCTGATCCGTGAACTAGTGAATCTTCGCTGCTCCGTAATTATTCTCAGCGCAACGCTCACCGCCGTCCGGCGCCGCGAATTGCTGGCTGCCGCCGGGATAATTGAAGCTAATGCCCCCACCGCCTACCCCTTGATCACGACCGGCACCAGTGGAGGCGACGGCCGACACACGATCCCGGAATGGTCTTCTGATCGGCGAATTGCCCTCAGATCGGCTGTGATCTCCGAAGAAGAAACTCTTGGCGAACTCATCGCCCGGGCCCAATCCGGCCAGCGGGTTCTCTGGATTCGCAATACCGTCGTTGAAGCCCAGGAAGCCTTTCGAGCCGTGTCTGCTTCTGTGCGTGAAGGCACCGTGCGGATCGGACTCCTGCACAGCCGGTTTCCCTTTCAACGTCGCACCGAATTGGAGAATTACTGGCTCGAATATCTCGGCCGGAACCGTCCCGTCGACAAATCCGGCAGCGTCCTCATCGCAACCCAGGTGGTGGAGCAGAGTGTGGACATTGATCTCGATTTCATTGTCTCGGATCTCGCGCCCAGTGACATGTTACTCCAGCGCATCGGCCGCCTCTGGCGACACGAACGCCTCTACAGGCCTGCGACCACGGCGGATTTTTGGGTTCGTCTGCCAGAGTTGTCTGAAGCCTTCAACGCGACACAGTTGAAAAAGGCCCTGGGCCGTAGCGCGCGCGTTTATGCGCCGTACGTTCTGCTCCGTACCGCCACGGTCTGGAGCGGCAGAGAAGAGCTTTTTCTGCCCTCTGGCATTCGACCACTTCTGGAAGCCACCTACGCGGAGCCTGAGATGCAGGAACCGGAAATGTGGCAGGAACTGCACGCCGCTCTGGAACAGGAAAAGGCGACACTCGCCGCCAACGCTACGGCCGCCACCCTGGTCTTGGGCCGTCCCATGCTTAGTGATGAGGACGACGTGCTCACTCGTCGCCGGGGTGCCCCTACCACGCCGGTCGTGCTGCTACGGTCCGTTACCACCGGCTCGGGCGGATTCGTTTTTGTCGTTGGGCTGGATGGTTCGCGAGCCGAAATAAACGAACGCGAATGGCGCAAAGCCTCCGCCCAGTTCCTTCATCACTGGCTCGTGCAGACGCCACGGTGGATGGTTCCAGTCGACTCCCAAAAACCTCAGTGGCTCACACTGCATGGGCCCCCTGGTATCACCTTCGCGGTTGTGCGCGACGACGGCCGCTGTGCCTTCGGCGACGAAGTTTTCACGATGACCTATGACCCGCGTCTGGGCATCTTCGCCGAAAGTATCGCCCAACTCACCCCACAGATGGTTGACGATGAATTTGACTATTGATCCCTGGATACCCGTAGTGCAGGCCGATGGCAGCAGCGAACTGCTCAGCCTCCAAGGCCTTTTCGCGCAGGCTCACGAGCTGCACGACCTCGCCGTAAAACCCCACGAACGTGTTGCTTTGATGCGCCTCTTGCTCTGCATCACTCAGGCCGCCCTCGACGGCCCAGAATCTGAAATCGAATGGCAAGACTGTCAGCAATTGATTCAACCCGGCGTCCGAGACTACCTGGAGAAGTGGCGGTCGGCGTTTGAACTGTTTGGGGACGAAGAGAGGTTCCTTCAAGTCTCGAACCTACAACCCGGCAAGGAGGCGGACGAAGGTAACGCCGCTACCAAACTCGATCTTGCGTTGGCAACCGGAAACAACCCGACGCTCTTTGACAACCTCGCTGGAGAAGATCGTAGAGTTCAGAGCGCTCGTTCCTGCCTTAATCTTCTCACTTTCCAATGTTTTGCACCCGGTGGGCGCATCGGCGTCGCGAAATGGAATGGCAAGGAAACGCCGGGCAACGGTTCGAGTAATCACGCCCCCTGCACTCCTTCGAGTATGATTCATACCTTGCTGCTGGGGAAGACGTTGTTGGAAACTGTCCATCAAAACCTCCTCACCCGCGAATCAGTAACTGACGCATACGGACCAGACCGCTGGGGAAGGCCAGTTTGGGAGCTACCCTTAGAAGCGGCTCAAGATAAGAAAGCTGTTGAGAATTTGACCCTGACCTATCTAGGACGGCTACTTCCTCTCAGCCGGACTATTCGCCTAAACGAGGATGGCCTCTCGATTATTCTGGCGAATGGACTCGATTACCCAATATTTCCGGAGTTTCGAGAAGCCAGCGCGACGATCGTAACACGAAAGGAGAAGCTAGCCATTCTTCCAGCATCTACCAGTCGTAGTCTTTGGCGACAACTGGCGGCGATTTCGGTTAAACGTCGGGCCGGCGTTAGTTCGGCGAGCGGTCCGTTGGTCTTAAACCGTCTATCACCCTCAGATGAGCCCACAATCTGGGTCGGAGCTTTGGTAACGGACAAAGCCAAGATCGAGGACGTTGTTGAGGCTACCTATTCCCTTCCTTCCGGAATGTTTAATGAGTTTGGCCGGGCCGCTTACGAAAAAGGCATAGCTTACGCCGAGGAGCGGGAGCGCATCCTCATTCAGTCTGTCAAAACCTATGCCTCTACACTGAAGATTGCCTCACCTGCCTATACGCGCGCACGCCAAGAATTCTGGACGCGCGTCGAGCAACATCTTTCCGCCATTTTCGACCTGGCCCGCAATACGGAGCTGGCTACCGACCTCCCGAATTGCCTATGGGGTAAAGCCGTTCAAGCAGCCGCGTTCGACGCCTACGAACAATCCTGTCCGCGCCAGACGCCGCGTCAGATCGAGGCTTACGTCCTCGGCCTCCGCAAACTCACGTTCCGTCCAAAAAACCATCAATCAACACCCCTCGCCCATGAGTGAAGCAAAACGTACTCCCAAGGAATGTGCCGCCGATTTTGTCGGCGCTCTGCGCCGTATCCGCGAAGATCGCGGTAAACTCGCTGCCCTACGTCGCGGCCTTACCGACAACCCGCGGATGCACATAGACGCCTGGCCAGTTGTCGCCGGTCTCGGGGGCGACATCGGCCAACCGATCTTTGTCGCCGTCGGCGCGCTCTTCGCCAGCCATCCCGTGGAATCCAACGCGCGTAACTTCGGTGAAACGTGCCGTCGGATCGCCCAATGCGATGGCAAGGAAATAGTCGAGAGCTTCGAGCGCCGTTTTCGTCGCTTACTTGCCTGCGGTGAAGTGAGGGATGTGATTGACCAACTCCGCTCATGGGTTCGGCTCGCAGATAGTAAGAATGTAGGTGTGAATTACGAAAGCCTGATGTTCGATCTCATGCTTTGGAACAAATACGCAGATGACATCCGCGTTAGATGGGCCCAGGCCTTCTGGCAATCAGGCGAGGCTTCCGTCGAAACTCAAACCGCCAACGTCACTACCCCATGAGCACTTCGGTCTCCCACGGTTCAACGGCCCTCGCCACGGCCACACTGCACCTAACGCAGATTCTTGTCTCCTATGAAGACGCCGTGCGCCTCTTGAGAATCCGAGACACCTACGACTGGCATCAGCGCGTTTGGCAGGTCTTCGGCGCACGCGAGGACGAAGCAAGGGACTTTCTCATCCGGGTAGATCGCAAGGAAGAGGCTTACCGCGTAATCATCCTCTCCCGCTCTGTCCCGAGAAAACCTAATTGGTGTCCCACCGCTTGCTTCGGCACGAAGACTATTCCCGATGACTACTTCCAATACGCACGCTACCGCTTTAGCCTACTGGCCAATCCCACGAAGAAGCTTCGCGTGGACAATGCCGACGGAAGTCGGAAAAAGAACGGCCGCCGCACGCCAATCGTGAAGCGCGAGGAACTCCTCACGTGGCTACAACGCAAGGCGAAGTCCGGCGGATTCTCCGTGGAACTTGACTCGTTGCGCACCCTTCCGCGTGGACGTGAATTCTTCCACAAGCCCGATGCGCACGGCACCCACAATGCCATCGATTTCCAGGGCGAACTCGTCGTGCTCGATGCCACGCAATTCCGCGCCACCGTCGCCACCGGTCTCGGCTCGGCCAAAGCCTTCGGTTTCGGCCTGCTCACCATCGCTCCCATTTCCTAAACCCTCTCAACAATTCACTTTTATCTCATCAACTCGATATGCGACTGATCGAAGTCCACATCCTCCAATCATTCCCTGTGTCATGCCTCAATCGTGACGACGTGGGGTCACCCAAAACTGCCGTTTTCGGCGGCGTCAACCGCGCCCGCCTCTCCAGCCAGTCCCTCAAGCGTGCCATTCGTGAATACGCCCAAGACAACCTGCCCGACGCGCGCTTCGGCGGAGAACGGACAAAGCTCATCGTCGAACCCCTTGCCGAGGCGCTGAAAAGGCATGGAGTGACGGATGCAAGGTCTGCTGCTGAGCATGCGGCTAACATTGCGGACAAACTGGCCAAATTGACTAAGCCCGATGCAAAAGCGATCAAGGATGGTGAGAGCCCACAGGTCGGCACCCTCACGTTTCTCGCCCCTTCAGAAATTGACTCGATTGCGCGTCAGGTCGCGGAATTGCTGAAGGAAAATCCCCAATCGAAAGAGTACGAGAAAAAGCTGGATAAGTTTTGCAAGTCGGCGGGATTGCTTGACGGGGCAGACATCGCGCTCTTCGGCCGCATGGTGGCCAGCCTGCCGTCGCTCACCCTTGAAGGCGCGGCCATGTTCAGCCACGCCCTCTCAACGCACAAGTCCGACAACGACCTTGACTTTTACTCTGCGGTAGATGATCGCAAACCCAAGGGCGACGACGCGGGCGCGGGTATGATCGGCACCCTGGAGTTCTCTTCCGCCGTGTATTACCGCTACGCCGGCCTCAATCTCGATCTGCTCGCGGATGCAGATCATCTAGCCAGGCTCTCTCTAGAACAACGCAAACAGGTCGTGGATGCCTTCATCCGCGCAACGCTTCAGGCAGTGCCAGGCGCACGCAAAAACTCCATGAACGCCCACACCCTCCCCAGCTACGCGCTCGGCACTTTCAAAGGCGCCGGCCAGCCCTTGCAACTCATCAACGCCTATGAGGAATCTGTGCGTCCCAAGTCCGGCCTGTTGGCCGAATCCATTGAGCGACTCAAAAAGCATCACGAGGAGCTCAAACAGACCTGGGGTATCACTTGCGACGTCGAAGTGACGATTCCCGAGGTTAACCTCAACGCCTTCTGTGAGGCCCTGAAGAAAAATGTCATCTGAAGCCTGCCTCGCCCTGTTGCTGGACGGTCCCATGCAATCGTGGGGTCACGTTTCGCGCTTCGAACGTCGCACCACCGCACTGCATCCCACCCGCAGTGGCGTCATAGGCCTCATTGCCGCGGCTCTCGGCATCAACAAGCACGGCCCGGATGAAGCGGAGCAAATTGCGCGATTCGCCTCGTTGAATGTCACAACAGTGCTACTCCCCCACCATGACCGTAGTGGCGCCGAATTGCCCATTCGTCGCCTGGAGGACTACCACACCGTCACCGGTATTCGCCGTGCGAGCGGCAAGGTCGACAAAGACGCCACCGCACAGACCTATCGCCACTACCTTCTCGACGCCCGATTTGGCGTGCTGCTTGAAGGTGCGGAGGACTTGTTGGAAGAAATAGCGGCCGCCCTGCGCAATCCCCGTTGGGGAGTTTTCCTCGGCAGAAAGTGCTGTCTCCCGGCCAGCCCTTTGCTGATTACGATTTCACCCAGTCGCGCCAAAGCGTGGTGCGAAATGCTCCGGTGCACGGGTCACTCAGGAGAGGAACCCGAAGAACGATTTGATCGCATCATCGAAGTCGCCGCCACCGATTCCGGTGCGGATATGATCGAGGACACACCTATTGGCTTCGGAAAACCTCTTGGCACACGCCACGCCCCCCGGTGGATTCACCGCATTCCGAAATCCTCAAACCCCAGCCCTCCCTTATGAATTCCCTATGGCCTTGTTTGAACGTCCGCCATTAGAAGCATTGGCCCCCGCTAAGGACCGCTGGACACCGCTCTATCTCGAACACGGTCGCCTTGAAGTGGACGATTCCAGCGTGAAATGGATCGGGGCCGACGGCCTGCTTTGCCGCATTCCCGTGGCGACGGTTTCCGCTCTCATCCTCGGTCCCGGTACCACTGTTACCCATGCAGCCATGAAAGCTTGTGCGGAGAGCAACACCACTGTCTCTTGGACCGGCGAAGATTCCCTGCGCTTCTATGCCTTCGGCCTTACGCCCAATCATACCAACGACATGCCCCGTCTCCATGCCGAGGCTTGGGCCGACAAACGCCGCAGAACCAACATCGCCCGAGCCATGTTTCAGATGCGCTTTCCCGATCTGGACGTGAAAGGGAAATCAGTTAAGGAACTGCGCGGAATGGAAGGCTTGCGGGTGCGAACGCTTTACGCCCAGTTCGGCCTCCAGCACGGCGTCACGTGGAAGAGCCGCAACTACGACCTTCAGAACTGGGCCGTATCCGACGACATCAACCGTTCCCTCTCTTGCGCAAACGCCAGCCTTTACGCGCTCTGCGCTTCCATCATTTGCTCGCTCGGCTATGTGCCCAGCCTTGGCTTCGTTCACGATGCCGGCACGCTACCGTTCATTTATGACGTGGCTGACCTTTACAAGCACCTGACCAGCATCCCCGCCGCCTTCCTGGCCGTGCGGCAGGACCCGAAGGACGATGGCGAACTTGTGCGCAAGCTCTTCAAGCAATACGTGGAGGAGCAGCGTATCCTGCAACGGATGCCCAAGGATCTTGCCGATCTGTTTCAAACCGCCGAGGCCACGCCCATACAGGCCGGAGATCGGCCTTCTTCCGCCCTCACATGACTGTTCTCGTGGCCAACGACACACCGCCCGCGATTCGGGGAATGCTTAAGCGATGGTTTGTTGAACCGAAACCCAACGTTTTTGTGGGCACGGTAAATCGCCGTACCCGTGATAAGGTCTTGGATTACGTGAAGCGCAACGCCCAAGGCATGAGTCTACTTATCCTGTCGAGTGAACCGAATTGTCAGGGGTTCAAAATCGAACGTTGGGGTGAACCGGATCGTCGTGACGCTTACTTTAGCGGCCTGTGGTTGGTGGCCGAACAGTGGGTGGATGAGGAAAATCAACCGTTCTGATTCCCGAAAAAACTTGGACCGTGCGCTGTAACCTGTTGATAATCCAGGGTTCTCCCCACACGCGTGGGGATGGTCCGGATTAGAAGATAATGGTGTCGGACTAGGTGTCGTTCTCCCCACACGCGTGGGGATGGTCCGAATTTCTCAACACGTGCGAGCCGGCAATGGTTGTTCTCCCCACACGCGTGGGGATGGTCCGCAATTGAAGCATTTAAAATCGAGTCTCCATATGTTCTCCCCACACGCGTGGGGATGGTCCGCTGACAGGCAATCAATTTTTCAAACCGGGAATGTTCTCCCCACACGCGTGGGGATGGTCCGATTTGTACAATTGGGAAGATGCCGGTGAGCAAGTTCTCCCCACACGCGTGGGGATGGTCCGGACTAACTAACCTATCAAAATCGAAATTTAAGGTTCTCCCCACACGCGTGGGGATGGTCCAGGAGACGAATGAACGAATGGATGTGCCCTAAAGTTCTCCCCACACGCGTGGGGATGGTCCGGTCGCATTCGCCCACAAACGATCTCCATACCAGTTCTCCCCACACGCGTGGGGATGGTCCGCGTGTTCTCGGCTGAACCGGCTCCGGCGAACTGTTCTCCCCACACGCGTGGGGATGGTCCGCACGCACAGCGATAGCACATCCTCATAACCGGGTTCTCCCCACACGCGTGGGGATGGTCCGCGTACGACGTCACGCCGAGCACGACCAGCGGCGTTCTCCCCACACGCGTGGGGATGGTCCGTCCGCTGCCTGCCGCCATAAAATAGGTGCCTTGTTCTCCCCACACGCGTGGGGATGGTCCGTTGGATCCAGCCGGCCCCAACATATTCAGTAAGTTCTCCCCACACGCGTGGGGATGGTCCGCCTGTTCCGAGTCCGAAGCGCAACGCCGCTGGGTTCTCCCCACACGCGTGGGGATGGTCCGTGACCATTACGGCAGCCAGGTGACACAGGCGAGTTCTCCCCACACGCGTGGGGATGGTCCGTATGTTCGATCTATTGAACAAAGCAATCGCGGGTTCTCCCCACACGCGTGGGGATGGTCCGCCCCCAGGGGGCGAACTGTAGCCCGCGCACATCGTTCTCCCCACACGCGTGGGGATGGTCCGCGAACCGGCACCGGCCCCGCGCGCAACCGGGCGTTCTCCCCACACGCGTGGGGATGGTCCGAAATGTTTTGGCGCTAAGAAATCGGCCGAGACGTTCTCCCCACACGCGTGGGGATGGTCCGAGCGTCGCGACTCGGCTATACGGCAACGCTTGGTTCTCCCCACACGCGTGGGGATGGTCCGTTAGTGCTCGGTAACAGGGTTGCCTTCTGGTAGTTCTCCCCACACGCGTGGGGATGGTCCGGTGTTGGAGGAACCGTATGCCACTGCTTTCTGGTTCTCCCCACACGCGTGGGGATGGTCCGTGCTGTACGGGATTAGGCCGGCCCCAGCCGTGGTTCTCCCCACACGCGTGGGGATGGTCCGTATATCTCGGGCGCGCATACGCCGTACTTGATGTTCTCCCCACACGCGTGGGGATGGTCCGAGGATGTTCTTTTAGCCTCCGATGGAATTAACGTTCTCCCCACACGCGTGGGGATGGTCCGCTTTTCGGAACAGCAATATGGGAAATTGAACAGTTCTCCCCACACGCGTGGGGATGGTCCGAACCTGACTGCCCGCCAGGCCGTTGCGTTCGAGTTCTCCCCACACGCGTGGGGATGGTCCGCCATCACGATTGCGCTCAAGCCGCCCATAAGCGTTCTCCCCACACGCGTGGGGATGGTCCGGCTTTCTTTACAGCAGATCCGCCCGCATTTGGGTTCTCCCCACACGCGTGGGGATGGTCCGCTACGGATTTGCCTGATCTTCGGCCTACGCAAGTTCTCCCCACACGCGTGGGGATGGTCCAGATGGTGTTTCGCATCGATGTCGCGGTCCTGGGTTCTCCCCACACGCGTGGGGATGGTCCGGAATTCTCCACGGTACACCCACCCCGGAGTTAGTTCTCCCCACACGCGTGGGGATGGTCCGTATTTCCACACCCGTTTTCCGCTCCCGGTCACGTTCTCCCCACACGCGTGGGGATGGTCCGATTAGTGAACGGATTTGTGGACAGTCGGCACGGTTCTCCCCACACGCGTGGGGATGGTCCGGCGAACCGCCTGGCGTGACGACCGATCCGCCCGTTCTCCCCACACGCGTGGGGATGGTCCGCTGGTTAATCGTGACCGCGTTCTGGTTCGTCAGTTCTCCCCACACGCGTGGGGATGGTCCGAAATGTTTCCCAATCGGAAAACTGATACATGGGTTCTCCCCACACGCGTGGGGATGGTCCGTCAAACTCAACGCCAGCCCAATCGTTGACTTTGTTCTCCCCACACGCGTGGGGATGGTCCGCTTTTCGACGCTCGGTTGGTTACGGCGCGAGAGTTCTCCCCACACGCGTGGGGATGGTCCGATATGGTCGCCACTTTATGAGCATTCTAGCCAGTTCTCCCCACACGCGTGGGGATGGTCCGGTGACATGGACGATTGGCTGGCTGGCCTGATCGTTCTCCCCACACGCGTGGGGATGGTCCGTTGGTTCGGGCTGTTGGTTGCGCCCGTTAACGGTTCTCCCCACACGCGTGGGGATGGTCCGGGGCGCGACGGCAAGCCGGATGGAAGCACCCTGTTCTCCCCACACGCGTGGGGATGGTCCGTGCTTACGGACCTAAAATCAGCGTGGGAAGATGTTCTCCCCACACGCGTGGGGATGGTCCGTACGCATCGTTTTTGATGGTGGCGCATGATCCGTTCTCCCCACACGCGTGGGGATGGTCCGATTTCAGGGTGCGTTCAACATCCTGCTTGGTTGTTCTCCCCACACGCGTGGGGATGGTCCGTCCGATCCGCGTTTCATCCGGAAGGGCGATTTGTTCTCCCCACACGCGTGGGGATGGTCCGAACCGACCGCTCTCGGACGAAACAATTAGGCGGTTCTCCCCACACGCGTGGGGATGGTCCGTTTTCCAGCGCTATGATGCGCCGGGATACGCTGTTCTCCCCACACGCGTGGGGATGGTCCGAACGCGGTTTGCTGGTCGACGGTCATTTGCCGGTTCTCCCCACACGCGTGGGGATGGTCCGAAATTCCCGTTCTGCCACACGCCATTCCCACTGTTCTCCCCACACGCGTGGGGATGGTCCGCGCAAACGGGAGATCGAGGAGCGGCGTAGGCGGTTCTCCCCACACGCGTGGGGATGGTCCGTGCGCTAACATTGGTTGAATCGACTGTAATCAGTTCTCCCCACACGCGTGGGGATGGTCCGTTTTCCAACTATCGTCGTTAAGAACCTCAAAAGTTCTCCCCACACGCGTGGGGATGGTCCGCCAGATTGAATGCGCGGAGACGCTACGCTGCCGTTCTCCCCACACGCGTGGGGATGGTCCGGCAGCGAATTCCGGGGTATATCGGGCGACAAAGTTCTCCCCACACGCGTGGGGATGGTCCGGAAATATATGAGCACTAAATACAGCCCTTTCTGTTCTCCCCACACGCGTGGGGATGGTCCGTTCGAGCAGGAAGGGTGGACACCGAACAGTCTGTTCTCCCCACACGCGTGGGGATGGTCCGATCGGCAGCAACGGGAGCGAGACAGTGATCAAGTTCTCCCCACACGCGTGGGGATGGTCCGTATGCGGAGTGCTTATCGCACGGCAGGCGATGGTTCTCCCCACACGCGTGGGGATGGTCCGAAATGTATTCCATGCGAACACTCGACCCGAATGTTCTCCCCACACGCGTGGGGATGGTCCGAGAGGCGCGCTCGTCGAATCGAGCGTGCTGAAGTTCTCCCCACACGCGTGGGGATGGTCCGGTGTTCATTCGCCAAGTCTGCTCGCCCTGCGAGTTCTCCCCACACGCGTGGGGATGGTCCGAAATATTATTTGCTGAATCCTTCGTGAATAGTGTTCTCCTCACACGCGTGGGGATGGTCCGACCAAATTTCTCTGGTATCCTCCCGTCGAGATGTTCTCCCCACACGCGTGGGGATGGTCCGCATTGAAACGGCGGCTTGATGATGCCACGTCCGTTCTCCCCACACGCGTGGGGATGGTCCGGACTCTGGTCGCATGTCTGCCAATTAGCAGGCGTTCTCCCCACACGCGTGGGGATGGTCCGTCGAATCTCTTGGTTGCGAAGCGGGAAACTGCGTTCTCCCCACACGCGTGGGGATGGTCCGCTTTGTGGCTGCGCCGGTTGAACGGCAGATAAGTTCTCCCCACACGCGTGGGGATGGTCCGCACCAAGAAGGTGTAAGCAACATGAATCACTTGTTCTCCCCACACGCGTGGGGATGGTCCGGACAAGAATCCGGTCGCAGCAATTCCCGCAAAGTTCTCCCCACACGCGTGGGGATGGTCCGGTGAGCGAGATTTTCACATCAGCGATGTGATTGTTCTCCCCACACGCGTGGGGATGGTCCGCTCACTCCCTGGCTGTCCTGGCCGCCAATATATACGCAACAGGGCCAATGTCCGGTGATGGGTATGTCGTTTAGCGAGAGGAATAAGAATCTTTTTGCGGGACATTTGCGCCGCGATTTTTTATCCTCGCGGGCAT
>Ga0209040_10002383_pt1 | contig 14787 bp, 10 predicted proteins | sample BogFormECP12_OM3_FD_188240 | JGI IMG/M metagenome (GOLD analysis project Ga0209040, IMG submission 188240) | Bog forest soil microbial communities from Calvert Island, British Columbia, Canada - ECP12_OM3 (SPAdes) (version 2) | ecosystem: Environmental > Aquatic > Freshwater > Wetlands > Bog ...
GAAACGGTGTAGCGATAGGCGTTCTGAGCCGACCAACTCGCAAGCCTACGTGGCGAGCGCGGCTCGCAATCTGGTTTACGAACCACTCCGGAGAACGAAGGCCTCAGGACGGCAGGCTGAGAGCTGACGGCTCACAGCCAAAACTAAGCCGCCGTTGCCGCCTCCTGCCGCTGCATTTCGAGCGGCACCGGCTGATGCATCTCGCGATAGCGCTTGGGAGTGATGCCCACGATGTGGCGAAAGACGCTGGTGAAGTGGCTCTGGGTTTCGAAGCCAACCTGCGTGGCGACGTTGGCGAGCGCGGTCCGGCCTTCGCGCAGCAGTGCCTGCGCGCGCTCCACGCGCTGCCGCATGACGTACTGGTGCGGCGTCGTGCCGGTGCTGGTCTTGAACAGCTTGGAGAAATAATACTGGCTCATGCCCACGGTCTTCGCCAGCTCGGCAACCGACACTTCGTTCGCAAGATTTTCACGAATGTGAGCAAACACGCGCTGCAGTCGCCAAGGCGGCAACCCGCCGATTGCCTCCACGGCCGCGAGGGTCGCGCGCAGATACGCGTCCACCACCTCGTGAGCGCGCTCGTCGTCCCAAGCGTGCAGCGCGAGCACAAGGACGTTCATGCCCTCAACGTGAGCTCCAAGGCGCGCCGAATGAGGGTCGTTGCACAAGGCGGCGCGAATTCCTGGAACGCGGTTCGCGGCGACTGATGCACCCACCGCGCGACTGGTGATGATGATGCCACGCTCGGCGTCCCGGCGGAGCACGCAGAGCGCCACCTGCTCGGCGTAATCGGGACGCTCGCGTGAGGCAATCGATGGCGCGGCATCCGCGACGTCGTGCCCGGCCGCGTTAAGATTTGCGGCGAGACGCTGTTTGGCTTCATGGCCTGCTGGATCAGACGCAATTGCAATACGCACTTTCCTTAGTCCTCCATTCGTCAAACTGGGATGGTGGCGGTGGAAGCAATCTGGCCACAATATTTGGCAGCCCTGAGAAGGCTTGTGTGCAGCGGCTTGATCGTCCTTATCGCCAACTCAATCCGTTCGAGAGCCGCAATTTGGCCCTTGAGGAAGGCGCGTGGCCACGTAGCTAGAACTCGCCACATAGGGTATCGTTTTACCCCGTGCGATTCGCGCTCCTCGTCAAGATGCACGAAGCGACCATCCGGATGCCTCATTCATCACCTATTCACCAACAAAGCTCCCATAGTTCCACGGAGATGCTGATTGGGAACCGAAAATGTATGAGGCGGCGGCTGCAATCAAATCTTAATGAGGCGAGGATCTTCAACTCGCGATACACTTCCCGGTTTGGACCTTTTTTGCAGTGGCGACCCTAAACGCGGCCATTATGACTTTCCAGAACCCAGCGCCCGGCGGCCCGGGCATGCCACCTCGCTGGACGCGAGGCGCAAAAGAAGCGGTCGGTACGGCGTATTCGACTTCCAGTCGACTCTGGTACACGGTCGCCGACGGCGTCATCACCGAGTGCTATTACCCCACCATCGATTCTCCGCAAATCCGCGACCTGCAATACCTGGTAAGCGATGGAGAGACCTTCTTCCACGACGAGCGCCGCAATACGCAAACCACTATGGACTGCTTGGGAAGCGCGGCCCTGGGCGTGAAAATCACCAATGCTGATCGGGAAGGGCGCTACTCGATCGAGAAGCAGATCATCACCGACCCTCACCTGAGTTGCCTGCTAGTGCATACAAAATTCAATGTGGCTCCTGAGTGGCAGGGGCGACTACACCTGTATATGCTCTGTGCTCCTCACCTGCAGATCGGCGGATGGCACAACAACGGTGAAGTCTCCGAGGCCAGAGGACGAAAGTTCCTGGTGGCTTATCGGGACAACGTCTATCTCGCAATTTCCTGCCTCCCCCGTCCGTTCATCAAACTTTCTTGTGGATATGTGGGAGTGAATGATGGGTGGACCGACCTTTTTCATCACCTCAAGATGACTTGGGAGTACGATGCCGCGCTGGATGGCAATATTGCCCTAATGGGAGAATTTGATCTCTCCCGTGGCACCGAATTCACCCTGGGCGTGGGATTCGGCCACACTCGCCATAATGCTGCAGCTATGGCGGCCCAAGCGCTTAGCATATCCTTCGACACCACGCTGACCACCTTTGTTGACCAGTGGCATCGCACCGGCAAGCGCTTGGCCCTGCTGGACAAGATTCCACCCCATGATTCCTCGCTCTTCGCGCGCAGCATCAATCTCCTGCTCGCTCACGAGGACAAGCTGTATCCCGGCGCCATGATCGCCAGCTTGAGTATTCCCTGGGGTCAGGACAAAGGCGACGATGATCTCGGCGGCTACCATTTGGTGTGGACGCGTGACATGGTCAACAGCGCGACCGCGCTGCTGGCCGTGGGCGACACGGCCACGCCATTACGTGCTCTCATCTATCTGGCAATCGCTCAGCGGGAGGATGGTGGCTTCTATCAGAATTTTTGGATTAACGGCGACCCGTACTGGATGGGTGTGCAGCTCGACGAGGTGTCCTTTCCTATTATTCTGGCGTGGCGCCTGTGGAAGGCGGATGCCCTCGCCAACTTCGATCCATTTATGACCATCAAGCTGGCTTGCGGCTACCTCATCCGCAAGGGCCCGGCCACCTCGCAGGAGCGCTGGGAAGAAGCCTGGGGCTATTCGCCATCCACCCTGGCCAGCAACATCGCAGCCCTGATCTGCGCGGCTGAGTTTCTGGAAGCGCGCGGAGACCAGCACTCGGCGGAGTTTGTGCGCACCCATGCCGATTTCCTGGAGTCCCACGTGGAGAAGTGGACGGTTACGAACCAAGGCACGTTAGTACCGGGAATCACACGGCACTATATCCGCATCAATCCCGCTACCAGCTCGGAGGGCGCAAGGGGAGACGAAGACCCCGATCATGGTGTGCTGGAGCTTGCCAACCAGCGTCCCGGAGACCGCAACAAGTATCCGGCAAAGGAAATTGTGGACGCTGGATTCCTGGAGTTGGTGCGTTTCGGAATACGGAAAGCCGGCGACCCGCTCATCGAGGACTCGCTCAAGGTGGTGGATGCCGTTCTGAAAGTGGACACGCCCAAAGGTCCGTGCTGGAAGCGCTATAACCATGACGGCTACGGGCAGCGCGATGATGGCAGCTCCTTCATCGGCTGGGGCGTGGGGCGACCTTGGCCGCTGCTGACCGGCGAACGGGCGACGTATGAGCTGGCCGCCGGTCGCGACATCGATGCTTACTTGTTGGCCATCGAGAATTTCAGCACCGGAATCGGCCTGATCCCGGAGCAGATATGGGACCAGCCTGATATCCCAGATAAGCTTATGTACTTTGGCGGTCCAACCGGATCGGCTATTCCGCTCATGTGGGCACATGGCGAGTATGTAAAATTATTACGGTCTTTGGTGGACAAGCGGATCTTCGATCTAATCGAGCCGGTGGCGCAACGATACCGCAACGATAATCCGCGTCCGGTAATTGAAGTATGGAAGATGAATCGGCAGGTCCGTAGCGTCCCTGCCGGAGGCTTGTTGCGGGTGCAGGCTTCTTCCCCGTTCGTGCTGCACTGGAGCAGCGACGAGTGGAAGACCGCGCAGGACACCACATCCACTCCAACCGCGGTTGGAGTGGAGTTCGCCGACATTCAGGTGGCGCCGGCGCAAACCATGCCCGTGCGGTTCACGTTCTACTGGCCACAGGACCGCAATTGGGAAGGTCAGAATTTCGAGGTCGAAGTCACCCCGGTGAAGCAAACTTCAAGCAGCAGAAAGGTGGGAGCGAGTGAGTAGCGAAGTGAAAATTTCCGCTGAGGACAAGAAACAGGCAACCGCGGTCGCGCCCCAACACGGAGTTGGCAGCCAAACGCCGGAGCAGCAACTCGCAACCCTTTGCATCAACACCATCCGCACGCTTTCGATGGATGCGGTGCAAAAGGCGAACAGCGGGCATCCGGGCACGCCCATGGCGCTCGCGCCGCTGGCCTACACGCTATGGGACCGCTATTTGCGCTACAGTCCGCGCAATCCGCATTGGCCAGGCCGCGACCGTTTCATTTTGTCCAACGGGCACGCGTGCATGCTGCTCTATTCGATGTTGTATCTGACCGGCTACGAGCTCTCGCTGGATGACATCAAGCAGTTCCGGCAGTGGGGATCGAAGACGCCGGGACATCCTGAATATGGACTCGTGCCGGGAGCGGAAGCCACGACCGGCCCCCTAGGTCAGGGGTGTGGAAATTCGGTCGGCATGGCGATTGCCCAACGCTGGCTGGCTTCACAGTTCAACAAGAGCGGCCACAATCCGTTCGACTATCGCATTTACGTGTTCTGTGGCGACGGCGACTTGATGGAAGGCGTAAGTAATGAGGCTGCCTCGGTCGCCGGGCACCTTGGGCTCTCCAACCTGATCTGGTTCTACGACAACAACCACATCACTATCGAGGGCAGCACCTCGCTCGCGTTCAGCGACGACGTTGCCATGCGTTTCCAAGCCTGGCATTGGAATGTGCTGCACGTCACCGACGTTAACGACCTCGATATGGTCGACGTCGCCATCCAGGCTGCGCAGAGAGAGCCAGCACGCCCAACACTTGTCGTCGTTGACACGCATATCGGCTGGGGCTCCCCGCATCGCCAGGACACCAAGGAAGCTCACGGCGAAGCGCTGGGCGAGGAAGAAGTTCGTCTGACCAAGATCGCCTACGGCTGGCCGCCCGATGCTCACTTTCTGGTACCCGAAGAAGTGAAGGCCTACATGGGCAAGGCCGTGGAGCGGGGCGCGAAATGGGAGCAGGAATGGAACGATCGCTACAACGCATGGGCGAAAGAATTCCCCGATCTGGCAAAGAGCTGCCAGCAGATGCTCAATCAGGAGTTGCCGGATGGCTGGGACAGGGACATTCCGTCCTTCCCTGCCGACGCCAAAGGCCTCGCCACACGGGAGTCAAACAGCAAGGTGCTGAATGCCGTCGCCAAGAATGTCCCGTGGCTGATGGGCGGTGCGGCCGACCTTTATCCTTCGACCAAAACGCTGATCGACGGCGCCGGCAACTTCGAGAAGGGCAGCTACGGCGGACGCAACTTCCACTTTGGAATCCGCGAGCACACCATGGGATCTATCGTGAACGGCATGTCGCTATCAGGTCTGCGCGCCTACGGAGCGACCTTCTTCATCTTTTCCGACTACATGCGGCCGGTATTGCGACTGGCAGCGATTATGGACCAGCCAGCGATCTTCATCTACACTCACGATTCGTTCTGCCTGGGAGAAGACGGGCCGACGCACCAGCCGATCGAGCATCTCATGTCCGTCCGCGCCATTCCGCGGATTTTGCTCTTCCGGCCAGCGGACGCCAATGAGGTTGCCGAGGCGTGGCGTTGCATCATGCCCATGAAAAAGATACCCGTGGCGCTGGTACTCACGCGGCAGGCGGTTCCCACCTTCGACCGCACGAAATATGCGTCGGCTGCGGGTCTCGCTAAGGGCGCGTACATCATGGCCGATTCTGGCGGCACGCCGGACATCATTCTCATTGGAACTGGCTCTGAGGTGCAGCTTTGCGTCGGCGCCTATGAGCGGCTCACAGCGGAAGGCGTAAAGGCGCGCGTCGTCTCGATGCCTTGCTGGAGGCTGTTCGACGAGCAATCCGCGGAATACAAGCGCCAAGTGCTGCCGCCAGAGGTGCGAGCGCGCGTGGCCGTTGAAGCGGGCACCAGTTTAGGCTGGAGTGAGCATGTCGGTCCCGAAGGATATGTTGTTTCCCACGACGACTTCGGCGCATCTGCTCCTCTTAAGGAGCTGTTGAAACACTTTGGCTTCACCGTGGACGACGTGGTGGCCAAAGCGCGCGAGGTCGTGAAGAAAAGCAAGTCTTAATGCTGGGGTCGTAACATTGTCATGAGAATAGCCGTAGGCGCTAACGATGCCGGAGTTGCGTGACCGAAACTGTGAACTACGGCAGGCACGACGCAGGAAGCCGGACGACTATCCGCACTACGCTAAGGCCATGCTCGATGGCGAAGCCGATCGAGCGGTGTTCATCTGCGGCAGCGGTGTGCAGTGCCCAGTGAAGATTGACGGGCTTGACGTGAAAATCTGTGAGGACTGAAATGAGCAGCAACCCATTAGTACAGCTTCATTCCCTCGGCCAGAGCGTATGGCTCGACCAGATGCGCCGTTCCCTGTTGACGACGGGCGAGCTTCAGCGGCTTATCGAGAACGATGGCCTCCGCGGCCTCACCTCGAATCCGACTATCTTCGAGAAAGCTATCAGCGGCAGCCGCGATTATGCCGAACAGTTAGGACAACTTGCGCGGGCCGGAAGCAGCGTCCCGCACATTTACGAGGAAATCGTCATTCAGGATATTGGCGGCGCCGCCGACATGTTCCGCGGCGTTTACGACGCCAGCAATGGTGGCGACGGGTTCGTCAGCCTCGAAGTCTCCCCTCTGCTGGCCAATGAAACCAAGGCGACCATCGAGGAAGCCAAGAAGCTGTTCGCGCGCCTGAATCGGCCGAACGTGATGATCAAGGTTCCGGGCACCCCGGCCGGACTTCCTGCTATCGAGGAGCTGATCGCTTCTGGACTGAACATCAACGTGACTCTGATCTTCGCGGTCGAGGTGTACGAGAAGGTTGCCGATGCCTACATTCGGGGCTTGGAGCGCCGCGCCGCAGCTGGTCAACAGGTTGACCGCATTGGTTCGGTTGCCAGCTTCTTTGTCAGCCGAATTGACTCCATGGTGGACAAGCAGCTTGCCCAGCTAGCGGAGAGAGCTGCCGACGAGCGGGAGAAACAGCGCATCAACGCGCTGCTAGGCAAGGCTGCCATTGCCAACGCGAAACTAGCCTACGATTCTTTCAAGCGGATCTTTGGCGGCGAGCGGTTTGCAGCGCTAAAGGCGAAGGGCGCAAAGGTCCAGCGTCCGCTGTGGGCCTCCACCAGCACCAAAAACCCCGCCTATCGCGACGTTATGTACGTGGAGACGCTCATCGGTCCCGAGACGGTCGACACCATGCCTCCGCAAACGCTCGAGGCCTTTCGCGATCACGGGGAGGTTGAGCCCACGCTTGAAGCCGGGCTTGACGAAGCACAACACATCTTCGACGAGCTGAAGGCCGTTAGCATTGACATGACAGCGGTGACCGACAAGCTAACCGAAGATGGCGTCAAGTCGTTCTCGGATTCGTTCAAAGAACTGATCGAGGTGATCGAAGCGCGGCGCGACGAAGTCACGCGCGGTACGATTGTCCGCCACACCGCCGCCCTTGGGCGGTATGAAGAAGACTTCCAGAACGCGCTCAAGATCCTCGAGAAAGAAAACTTTGTCACGCGCATCTGGAAGAGGGACCCCACGCTGTGGAAGAGCGACCCCGAGCACGAAAAGGTCATCAGCGGTGCACTGGGCTGGCTGACCGTCGTCGAAGCTATGCAGCCGCATGTCGGCGAACTGGTCGCCTTTGCAGACGAAATCCGCAAAGCCGGATTTGAATTTGCTGTCGTGCTCGGTATGGGTGGGTCCAGCCTGTGCCCCGAGGTCTTGGCCCGCACCTTCAGCAAGAAGGATGGCTATCCACAGGTCTTCGTTCTTGACTCCACCGTGCCTACGGCAATTCGCCATCTGGAGCAGAAAGTCAGCGTCGGCACGAGCCTGTTCATCGTGTCGTCAAAGTCGGGCGCCACAACCGAGCCGCAGATGTTCCACCGCTATTTCTACGATCGCGTCAAGAAAGTTAAGGGCGACTCGGCGGGCGAGAACTTTGTTGCTATCAGCGAACCCGGCACGCAGCTTGTCCGAGACGCTTCGCACGATCACTTCCGCCGCGTCTTCCTCAACATGCCCGACATCGGCGGGCGCTATGCGGCGCTGTCGTACTTCGGCATGGTCCCCTTCGCGGTCATGGGCGGCGACGTGAAGGCTCTGCTGACCCGTGCGGCGCACGTTGCTCATTGTTGTGCCGGCCCGGTTGGGATCGGCGAAAATCCCGGCGCGCGCCTAGGAGCGATACTTGGTTCGCTGGCCAACGCCGGCCGCAACAAGCTGACGTTTATCACTCCACCGCCGCTCACTTCGTTCGGGCTGTGGATCGAGCAGCTCATTGCCGAGAGCACCGGCAAGGAAGGCAAAGGCATTGTGCCCGTCGCCGGAGAGCCTCTGGGTCCGCCGGATGTTTATGGTGACGACCGCATCTTCGCGTACATTCACACCCACTCCGCGAAAACCGGCGACATCGAAGAGAAACTGTCGGCGCTGGAAGCGGCCGGGCACCCGGTGCTTCGTCATACGTTGCATGATGCACTCGACCTCGGTGAAGAGTTCTTCCTGTGGGAATTTGCCACCGCTGTCGCTGGGTCGCTCCTTGGCATTGACGCCTTCGATCAGCCGAATGTGGAGGAGTCGAAGGACAACACCAAGCGCCTGCTTGCTGAATACGTCCACAGCGGCTCCCTCACGCAGCAGAACCTGATCGTGGCCGACAATACTCTCCGTGTATTTGGCGATGCCGAAACACGCGACGCTCTGCGTCGTGGAGGCTCTTCGCTTCAGGAGATCATTGCCGCCCACATCGCGCAGGTCAAGCCCGGCGATTACTTCGCCATCACTCAGTTCATCGAGGAACTGAACAATTACGAGGCCTTATTGCAGGAGATTCGCGTCACCATCCGTGATGAGAAAAAAGTCGCGACCACCTCCGGTTACGGCCCGCGCTTTCTGCACTCCACCGGGCAGTTGCACAAGGCCGGTCCAGACAGTGGCGTGTTCATTCAGATAACCTCGGACGACATCAACGACATCGACATTCCAGGCGAGAAGTTCACCTTCGGCGTGCTCAAGCAGGCCCAGGCGCTGGGTGACTTCGAGTCGCTGGCCAGCCGGCACCGCCGTGCCATACGCGTCGATCTCGGCGGCGATGTGGAGAAGGGACTACGCCGGCTGCTGGCGTTGGTCAAGGCCGCGGTTTCGCCGCCTGCCGTCATGGAAGTTGCCGCTCGCAGGTGAGAAGCGGCGTTGACGCCATCCTTTAGCTACGCGTCCCAGACGTCGTACTGTGGAGTGATATCGCTATGAGCACGATCGTTCAGCCAGTCCCTGTCAAGCTTGCGAAGCCAACGTTGCCCAAGGGTGACTCCTGCCTACTGGTCATCTTCGGTGGAACCGGCGACCTCACAAAACGGAAGTTGGTTCCTGCGCTCTACGATTTGGCCTGCGTCGGCTGCACCAACCGGAACTTCGACGTGCTCGGCATCGGGCGCACCAAGCTCACCGATGACGACTTCCGCGCACGTTTGCGCGACGGGGCCGCGAATTCAAAAGACACTCGAAACTTCACCAATGACGGCTGGAACGATTTCACCAAGCGCCTGCATTACTTGATCGGCGACGCCAACCAGCTGGACTTCTATCCCCACCTCAAGGCCAAGATCGAGGAGATGCAGAAGAATGGCGCCAGCCGGAACATTTTGTTCTATGTGTCCACGCCGGCTTCGCTCGCTCCTCCTATCGTTGAGGGCCTGGGCTCTGTCGGTCTGGCGCGCAACAGCGGGGGTTGGACACGCATCATCCTGGAGAAGCCGTTCGGGCGCGATCTCCAAAGCGCGCGCGAGCTGAATGAGATTGTCGCTCGTGTTTTCGACGAGCCAGCGGTTTATCGCATCGACCACTACCTCGGCAAAGAGACGGTGCAGAACATCATCATGTTCCGCTTCGGCAATTCGATGTTTGAGCCAGTGTGGAACCGCAATTACATCGAGTACATCGAGATCACGGCTGCCGAGAAACTCGGGGTGGAAAACCGCGGAGCATTCTACGAAGAGACTGGAGCGCTGCGGGATATGGTGGCCAATCATATGCTCCAGTTGCTGATGCTGACCGCGATGGAGCCGCCGGTGAACTTCGACGCCGATTCCGTGCGGGGGCACAAAGTGGAAGTACTGAGCGCCATACCTCCCATGTCGAAGGACGAGGTCGCAAAGCGCACGGTTCGCGGCCAGTACGGCCCGGGACAGATTGACGGTAAGCCTGTGCCCGGCTATCGCCAGGAACCCGGCGTCAATCCCAATTCCCTCACTGAGACTTACGCCGCAGTCGAGTTCCACATTGATAATTGGCGTTGGGCTGGGGTTCCATTTTACGTGCGGGCGGGCAAGCGGCTGGCGAACCAGACGACGGAAATTGCCGTCCACTTCAAACGCACGCCGCAGGCGCTGTTTTCGCGGAGTCCCACCGATGTGCACCACAACGTAATCACCATGCGCATTCAGCCCAACGAAGGCATCTCTCTGAGCTTCGGCGCCAAGCAGCCTGGCCAGCAGATGCGTGCCATCCGCGTCGACATGGACTTCTCCTACCGTGACGCCTTCGGCGCGGAGACCCCGGCAGCGTATGAGACGCTGCTGCTCGATGCTATGCGCGGCGATCCAACATTGTTTACGCGTCGCGACGAAGTGGAAGCGGAGTGGCGCATCATAACTCCCATCGAAGAGGCGTGGTCTGAGCTTCCACCACCGCAATTCCCTAATTACCCGGCCGGCAGCGAGGGGCCCGCAGCGGCAGACCATCTCATTCAGTACGACCACCTCCGCTGGCGTCCGCTCAAGCGAGAGGACGGATGGGAGCTGTAATGGAGCATTTCGTCTTCGCTGGAGCGCAGAAAACGCTGGCGGCTGACTGAGCGCTCTGCCGACATTTACCTGCCAGTCGATGTAGCAGATCGCAACCGCAGATCAAGGTGAACTGGAAGACACTCTTCTTAGGATCGACCGCGGCCCGCCAGGTCTTGCATGCGCCCCTTCCACTCCCCGCCGCGTCCGGACCAATACTTAAACGCGGAATACAAGGTTGCCCACATGTAGAACGCCGCGCTGAAAGGCAGGGTTAGTGCCCAGAGAACGTTGAGCCCGTAGAAGCTCACCATCGGCAAATAAGCGATGAACATCAGCAAATAGGCCGCTGCGCCCAACACCACAAGCGCCCGAGATCCACTGACGAGCAACACCATCGGCAGCAGATACGTAAGTGTGAGTCCTGCGAGCGCACCTATCAACAGCCATGCCGAATGCCCCAACTGGTTAAACGCAGTCCGCGCGATCATGCGCTCGATCTCAGCGAACGATCCGTAGGCGCGCAAGCTGTAAGTATTCGGTGTCAGTCCGAGCCACAGCCCTCCGCCGCTGCGTTTCACCGCAGCAGCGAGAGCGCAATCGTCGATGATCTCATTCCGAATCGCAGCCATTCCGCCAGCCCGCACCAACGCCGCCGGACGAATCAGCATGCAGCCTCCGGCCGCGGCTCCGGTCTTGCGCCGGGGGTCGCGAATCCAGTCCGGCGGATACAGCATGAAGAAGAAAAAAACAAATGCCGGGATGAGCAGCCTCTCAGCCACGTTGCGGCAGTGCAGCTTCACCATGAACGACGTGAGATCATAGCCTCCACGTTCCGCCACGGCGACAAGCGTGGCTATATTCTCCGGTGAGTGCTGAATGTCGGCATCAGTGAGCAGGAGGAATTGCGGCTGCAATCGCAACGCCTGCTCGATCCCCTGCTGCATCGCCCACAGCTTGCCAGACCAACCCAGTGGCAACGGCTGCCCGGAGATCACGGTCACTGCGTCCGCGCGGACACAGCTTGCCGCCGCTTCCCGCGCTGCGTCTGCGGTTCCATCGGTGCTGTTGTCGTCCACAAGGAAGATTTGTATCGAGCCGCCACAGCTCTGCTGCAAGAGCGATCTCACCGAGCTACCGATCACATCGGCTTCGTTGCGCGCCGGGATGACTACTGCGACGAGTCCCGTTTCAGGCGGCGACGCGATCTCAGCTTCGAGGCGCGTCGCCATCCAGAAACGTCCGCGCGCTACCAGCAGATAGAACCAGATGATGACGCAGAGGGCTCCGGCCATCATTGCGAAGCCATGCATGGTCATTGCTTGCCAAGCTCTTTGGCGCGCCGCACACTGGCGCGCACTGCGCGATCCAGCATTTTGGTGTAACCGGAGTCCTTAAGCGACGCCATCACCGCAGCGGAGGTGCCGCCCGGAGTGGCCGCTTCTCGTAGGAGGTCGTCAAGCGATGAACCGCTCGCACGCATAGAGAGGATGCTTTCGGACAGTGCGTGCCTCGCTGCGGCTCACGTCCGCCTTCTCAAAAACTCCGTGACCGCCGAAGGAAACGATCTCGTAGAGCACATCTGTGCCAGTCTTGTGGTTCACATCGGCGAGCACGACCGATGCACGCTCGCGCGCCAGCAAAAGGGCGGTCGCGCGGCCGATGCCGGACCCTCCGCCGGTCACGATGGCTACTTTGCCGCGCAATGCGCCGCCTGCTGCGGTATCTGTCATCGGCTAGCGAGGCCTCCGGCAGTTTCAGCGCCGTCGATCACATACACATGTCCGTTGAGGTAGGCGGCATCGTCAGAGGCTAGAAACGCGAACAGCGCGGCAACTTCTTCCGGCCGCGCGTGGCGGCCCAAGGGAATCTTCTGGTTCACAGCTTCCAGCATCTCGTCGGAGTATTCGGCGCGCTGCATCAGAGTCAGCACATATCCCGGCGCGACGGCGTTCACCCGTACCTTAGGCGCGAGTTCGAGAGCCATGGAGCGCGTCAGTTCAATCACTCCGGCCTTAGTGGCGTTGTAGTCGGCGTAGTAAGGATAGCCCAGGATGCCGTTGGTCGAAGCTGTATTCAGAATGACGCCGCCCGCATGCTGCATCATGTAACGGGCGGCGGTTTGCGCCACGTTGAAAACGCCGGTCAGGTTCACCGCGAGAACCTTGCTCCACTCGTCCGGTGTGATGTCTAGGAACTTGTGGCGAATGCTGATGCCAGCGTTATTGATAACTACATCCAGACCGCCAAGCTCACAGGTGATGGCAGCAAAGGCTTGCTGAACCTGATCGTGGTCGGAGACATCGGCCACGAATGTGCCCGCGATCGCTGGAAGCTCCTCGCGGATATTGGCGCAGCCGCTCTGGTCGCGATCGAGGATCGCTACAATTGAGCCCTCCTCCAGGAAGCGCACTGCTGTGGCCGCCCCGATGCCGCTGGCGCCTCCGGTAATGACAACACGCTTGCCTTTGAGTCCGCGCATGGAATTCGCTCTCTGCTATTGGTTATTGGCAGGCTCCCGATCATAACGAATTCCGGCAAATCACGAAAAGCGGCCTTAGTGCTTTTGCGGAGGAAGCGGTTTGCCGCTGACCTGCTGGTCCGGCATATTCTCACCCGACGGGAGCAGGCTGGGACGCGACGAGGCGGATGTAGCAGCCGCGTCCGGCTGAGTTGTGTCCGCCCCGGAGGTGGCGGCAGTTACTTGATGAGCTTCGGGCTGCGAATCAGCGGTCGCCGCCCGAGCAGATCCCGTGGCCGGCTGTGTGGTCGACGTAACAGCTGCTGTCGGAGCGGGAGCCGCAGTTGGCGCAACCGTAGGCACGTTTTCTCCGCCTCCCGGCTTTGTCGTGCTGGCTTCTTCCTTGGTCAGCGGCTCAGAATCAAAGGCGATTTTTTCCTCCAGCAGCTCCTTCAACTCGCTGTCGTGAGGTGCTGCGAAAAACCACGTCAGCAGATAGCCTCTCCGCGATGTCACGGCCATGGCGATGGACAATCGCCGCGAGAGCTCGTCGCCCGGAACTTGAAACGCCACCGTACCGTGGAGGTAAATAACGACGCTGCCGCCGGCAGTAAAGGCCTTCGCGTCGCGCATATCCCGCAGAACGGGATGAGTCAGTCCCAATTGCAAGAGGAAATCTTCGATGGACCGCTTGTCGGTCGGCTTTAACGGAAACCTCATCCCCGGGAAACATGCCATCGATATCGCCGAAACGGTTACTTCGCCGAAGTCGTCATACGAAAGCTGGCCATCAGCTCCGGGATGCTTCGCCCATGCCGAGAACAGGGTCCGGTTGCAGACCTTCATCAGCTCACGTTCACCCGTGCCCATCCACGGCTGTTCGTAATCCCTCTTCCGTGAACGCTCGATGGCGGGCTGCACTGCTCCTTCGGATTCCAGTATCCAGCCGGGCTGAATGCGATAGCGGAAGCCCAGCGATTGGTTCTCGTATACGTTTCCGGCAAGCTTCCCAGCATCGATGTGGTTCGCGGGCGGATCGGCCTGCAACTGCGCCAGCCGGTGGGACGAGATTGCCGGCCCTTCATATTCCCAGGCATCCGCGCCGGCATACTCACGAACTTTCGCGGGAGCAATAAACGTCACGTGCTGGAATGACGACTCCAGCTCTTTGACAGTTTTCTCATTGTTCGCCCCCAGCACCGCCACTACCACGTAACCTTCGAGGTTGGACGCCAGCGTCATGTGCCGGTCCGCTCCTCGACGGGTTTCATAGAAATAGAACAGGTGGCCGGCAAGCGTAGTCTTGGAGAGACCATGCAACTCTTCCACACCGTAAAAGAGCTCCTGGTCGAGCGCTTTGCGAAGAATGCCCTTCGCGTCCGTCGACGGCTTCGCGTGCAACGGAAAAGCGAAGATCGATACGGCGGCATATGCCGGCGGAGGGCCTGCTAGTTGCAGCATCTGAATTCGGCCGTCGTGCGCTACCGGCCGCGGGACCGGCTCTAATTGCACATCGGGCGGAAAATCGAAGGCGAATCCGAAGTACAGGTTGGCGTAGCGCGTGGAGGAGAGATAGCCCTGGTCGGGATCCACCCCTTGTGCCGCCGCAGGCGTGGAAGGGCTCGGAAGCCCCTGCCCGCCGAGCAACAACGGGCAGCTCAGGAGCGTACCTAAGAGTGCAGAGAGAACCCCGGGCACCTTCATCGCATCTCGTATCCCTAGTTATTG
>Ga0209040_10002384_pt1 | contig 14785 bp, 15 predicted proteins | sample BogFormECP12_OM3_FD_188240 | JGI IMG/M metagenome (GOLD analysis project Ga0209040, IMG submission 188240) | Bog forest soil microbial communities from Calvert Island, British Columbia, Canada - ECP12_OM3 (SPAdes) (version 2) | ecosystem: Environmental > Aquatic > Freshwater > Wetlands > Bog ...
GGGGTTGCAGCCGACGAGCAATGGCCCGTCGGACTGGCGCAGCACGAACTGGAAGAGGCAGGTGACCCCCGCGGTAACCCAGCCTTGGTAGCGGGGGCGGGATTTGAACCCGCGACCTCTGGGTTATGAGCGCAGTCTGGCCCTGTTCACCCCTGTCCGGCATTGACCGTAAACGTGCGGCAGTTCTCACCGTCGCCGTCTGCGTACCCGGCGGGAGGCGTCGACCATCGACGCGAACTGCGACGGCTCGATGATCGGCCGGCCCCGCCAGGGCGACATGCTCGTGAGGTCCGCGTCGGCAGAGACGATCAGGAACGCGCCTACCGCTGCCGCCAGATCCAGGATCCGGTTGTCCTCCCAGTCTGGGCAGTCTCCGACGGTCTGCGGCGGGTCGGTGATGCCGCCGCCGGACGCCTCGGCCATCTCGGCCAGCGCCCGCAGGTAGTCATCGGCCTCCTCATCCGGGGTCTTCAGCACCGTCGCCAGCACCCGGCCGGTGTTGGCCAGGATGTGCGGCGAGAGCCACAGCGCGAACTCCGCCGCGTCGTTGACAACGCCCAGGCAGTCCGCACTCGGGTTCCCCGACGTCGGCGGAGGTGACGGCCAGCTCCGGAACGGCGACTCCCCCACGGCAACCGCCAGCACGAGCACGTTCACGTCGAACACGACCGGCACCGCCGCCGGGCCGGGCACGCTCACTGCCCCGGCGTCCCGCCCTTGTACGCCCGGCGGATATCCGCCAGCAGCGACTCATAATCCTGGCCAGCCGCCGCGGCCCGCTCCGCGTTACGGGCCTGGAGCTCACGCAGCCGCTCGGCCCGGGCCAGCGACTCCATTACCGGCAGCGTCGCCCGCAGGTACGCCGACCGGTTCCCGTGCCCGAAATGCTCCACCAGGCGGGCCAGCCGCTCCTGGTCCTCATCCGCCACTGCGAACCCAACAGTCGATGTAGACATGCCAGCATTGTATCTCAATTGCATCTCCAGATGCAATTCATTAGCAGCATGGGAGGACTCCACGGCCGGCCGCCAGTCCAACGGCTTCGCTAGCTACGGAAGGTAATGCTGTATTACCGGCCTGGGAGCGCACACCCCCATGGTCCGCTACCCACCGACAGCCATGACCGGCATCCGCACCGACCGCGCCAGCGACTCTGGCTTCGTCGTCCTGCGCGGCAATGGTCGCCCCCACCACATCGGCATCGGACGGACCCTCACCCTTACCCGCGCCCTGATCTGCACCCGGGACCTTGATATCCGCATCATCAACGCCACCAGCGAACTACTGCGCAACTTCACCCTCCGCTGTTGGTGATGAAAGGTTCGATTTCACCCGCTGTGCCACAATGCGGTTTATGACCAGGCTGTTCCGACGTAGTGAGGGCTGCTGTGTCAAACCTCGGTGACCACCCATCGGCGCCCGACCCTGAGATTGGCCACGCTGTCAGCACAGAGGGCCGACTGGGCCTGGTGCTCCGTGCGTTCGCCAACGCTCCGCTGGACGCCGACACTCCGCAGTTGCTGATCTCTCAGGCCGTGGCGGCCACCGGCTCGAATGACACGAATGGCGGCGTGGTCTGCGGAGAGCGGGGCGACCGCCTGGTGGTCCTGGCAGCGAGGGCTACACGCCAGCTCAGCGGTTGGCGTGCGGTTCGCTCATGCTGGGGGACGGGCCAGGCGGTGGCCACCCGGGTGCTCACCGCGATCGCGGACCTAGAGCGCGACGCGCTCTCCCGGCTGGCCGCGACACAGATCGCCGGTGGCAGGCACTACCGATCGTCCACGCTGGCCGCCGACCCGGCACGTCGCGGCTGGGTTGAGCCCGACCTCGCGCCGTTCCCCTGGTCAGCACAGGACGGCAAGGCCGACTGACCGCCCCTGGATCAGCCCTTGGGTCGTGGCCGGCCGACGGCGCGACGGCCGTGACGGCGGTGTCGCATGGCCACGATGGCCGACGCGGCGATGGTCGCCACGCGACGGCCGACCGGGACCTTCCTGGTGCCGGGCGCCTCGGGGACTGCTGCCACAGGAGGTGCTGCCTCAGGAGCCGGCGTTTCACGGCTTGGCGACTCGGCGGTGGGCGGCTCAGTGGCTGGCGGCGGTTCGGGAGCCGACGGACTTCTCCTCCCGAGAGGTCATGGCGGTATCCAGGCAGGCCAGTACGCATAACAAGTCCGCTTGCTATTTCCTACCGTAGCGGCCGGGAGAGCCGTCAGCCGACCGGAAGCCGCCGGACGATGAACTCCTGGCTGGCCTGGGTCTGAACCGAGTCGATGCCGGTCACCGCGGCGCCCGACGCAGCCAGCGCGGTGAGGTCGTGGCTGCTCCCCCCGGTCAGGCCGCTGACCGGCGCTCGTGTCCAGGTCACTCCGTCAGCCGAGGTCCATACGGCGGCCCCCAGGTCCCCGCCGGCCGCGCCGAACTGCCCCGCGGCCGTGAACCCGCCTGAGCTACTGGTCAGCGCGGTGAAGGTGACACCGGGTCCCGGTGGGCTGAACGGCACCGGCTGCCAGGTCAGGCCGCCGTCGGTGGACCGCTCGGCGAGAGGCTGGATGCCGTCCGCGGTGGTCTGCTGGCCCAACGCGACGACGCGGCTCCCGTTGACCGCCACCTGCTGGATCACCCCGGCCGAGGCTCCGGCCGGCATCTGGAGGTTGATGGTCGTCCAGGCACGGCCATCGGGGCTGGTCCATACCGCGGGCTGGTTGTCGTGCGAGCCGGCCGACACGAAGCCGGACGGGCCCGCGGCGACCGCCAGCACCTGACTCGAGCCGCTCGTCTCGTTCAGGTCGTGCGCCATGGTCCAGTTGGTCAGGTCCGGCGACCACCAGGCATCCCGCGAGTACACGCCGCCCGGCCCTGCGGGCGCGCCGGCGATCACGTAGCCGCGCGGACCGCTGGCGGCCTGCACGGTGGACACGCCGGCCAGATCGTGCGTAATGGCTCCGGCGGGCTGCCAGTTCGTACCGTCGGTCGAGGTGAGCACGAGGCCCAGCCCGACGGCGAGCCATCCGTGCGGCCCGTGAGCCACGGCCGACAGCCCGGCCAGATCCGGATCGGCGGACACCTGCGCCAGCGAGGAGACCAGGGCCCACGGCCCCTCAGACACTCGCCGCCACACCGCCGGATAGCCGTCCGCGCTGCCCACGGCGATCTGCTCGTTCCCCGCCACGGCGGTGCTGTTCACCGCCTCCTCGGGGATGAGGCCGCCCGAGATGGCGGTCAGCGGGACCGGCTGCAGGTTTCCCGCCGTGTCCGCCTGGAAGAGCAGGCCCTGCTGGCTGGTCTTGTTGGCGTTGGTGCTTCCGGCCGCGATCACGCGGCCGCCCGGTCCGACCGCCGGGGTGAAGCCCGGCCCATCCGACCTGCCGCCGAGCGGCCCGGTCGGCAGCCACCTGGTGCCGGTGTCGGTACTGGTGTAGGCAACGTACTGGTTACTGGTGTGGCCGGTGACGACGAAGCCGTAATCGCTGCCCTTGACTACGTCCGGGCTCCAGCCGCCCGCCGCGTCGATCGTGCCGGCGTACTGCCAGGTCTGGCCGTCCGGGGAAAAGTAAGCGACCCCATCGGCGGCGCCGGTCGCGGTGCGGCCGGGCCGGACCGCGACGAGCCCGGACCCATCGAACGACACGCCGCTGATCGAGGTCTGGGCGCCGTGATCGACGGGGACCGTCACCGGCGTCCATGTTGATCCACTGTTGGTGCTCAGCCACACGCCAGTCTGGCCGTCGGCGATCACCGTGTCGGTCCCCCGCGAGGTAGCGAAGTTAATGCTGTGCGGGGTCGCGCCGGCCGCGGCCAGCCCAAGCTGCGCCGCCGTCAGCCGCTGCCAGGTCACGCCGTCGCGCGAAGTCCATATCACCGCCTGCTGCCCGGCACTGGTCTGCTGGTTACCGCCGGCCAGGAACCCGTCGGGCGTGCTGGTGACCACGTTGACCGAGTCACCACGCTGCTGCGGGGTGATCCCGTGTGTGGCCGCCAGCGTCCAGGACCTCCCGTCCGGGCTGGTCCAGATGGCGTCCGGACCCTCCGCCATCCAGCCGCGCGGGCCGCCCGCGATCCGCACCGCCGGATACCCCAGCGGGGGCTCACCGCCGCCGGGCAGCTGAACCGGGGCCAGATGCCAGGTGCGTCCGGCGTCAGTGGAGACGAGGAACTGCTGGCGGATCACGCCGCCGGTGGTCTGCGAGCCCGTCGTCACCATCGTGTTCCCCGACGCGACGATGCGCTGGATCGTCTGGAAGACACCGCGCGACAGCTGGCCGGGATACGTAGGCAGGGTGTTCGTGGTGACCGGACTCAGCGCCCCCGAGCCTCCCTCGTTCGCGCTCGAGCCTGCCTTCGGCGTGCGGCCCGGCAGTGTGACGATGACGACGGCGACGGCGACGGCCGCGATCGCCAGCGCCGACGCGCCTATCGTCCTGGCGCGACGGCTGAGCGGGCCCTTTCCGCCGGCCGGCGGTCGATCGCCCGGCGGGCCGGCGCCCGGCGGTGCGGGATCGAGCAGCAGGGAGCCCTTCGCGCCGCGGTCCTCGCGGCTAATCTTGGGCTCGGCGGGATGCGGCCCGGTTTGATGCCAGGTTTTCGACAGGATCGTCTGGGTGGGCGAGTCCTGAACGCGCTGCGACCGCATGGACGTGCTGGTCAGCCGGTCAAGCAGTTGCTGGGCAGTGGGCCGCCGCTCCGGGTCCTTGGCCAGGGCGGCCGCTACCAGCGGCCGCAGCGGTTCGGGCACAGCGGTGATGTCGGGATCGCCGTGCACGACCCGGTACAAGATGGCGTGGGTCTGCCCCGTGCCGAACGGTGACTGCCCGGTGGCCGCGTACGCCACCGTCACCCCCCAGACGAAGATGTCAGCGGCCGGGCCGGGCCGCCCGCTCACCTGCTCCGGGGCCATGAAACCGGCCGAGCCGACCATCATGCCCGTCTTGGTCATGGAGGTGGCGTCCAAGGCCTGCGCGATACCGAAATCAATGACTTTCGGCCCGGCATCGGTCAGGATGACGTTGGAGGGCTTGAGGTCCCGGTGCACGATGCCTGCCGCGTGGATCACGGTCAGCGCTTCGGCCAGCCCGGTGGCCAGGCCGTAGAGCGTGTCGGGGGCGAGCAATCCGTACGTGTCGATGTACTCGGCCAGCGACGGACCTTCGGCGTATTCGGTGACCATGAACGGCCGGGCTGACTCGGTGTCGGCCTCAATCACCCGCACCGTGCAGACGCCCCTGACCCGCATCAGCACCGACACCTCACGGCGGAACCGGCGCCGGAATTCCGGGTCATCGGCCAGTTCCGGGCGCAGGACCTTCACCGCCACCTGGCTGCCGTCCCAGCCGACGCCCAGGTACACCACGCCCATGCCGCCCGAGCCCAGCCTGGCCGTCAGCCGGTAATGGCCGATCCGCGCAGGATCACCGGCCCGAAGAGACGCGCGAGCCAAAGAATTCCCTCCCCAAAAGTCCATGGTGGCCTCTGGGCAGTCGGCGCACAACAGCGTCCTTGCCTTTATTTTACGTAATTGACCAGCCAGGCGTTCAATTCCGCGGCGCCATTGCCGCCATTACCTGGTGTTATCCCGGACTCCGCGGTCAGTGGCGCGGAAGGGCCAGGAGAAGGAACTGCCGGCCCGCCACGGTGGCCGTCGAGCCGATGCCGGTGACGGCCGAGCCGGACGAGACCAGCGCGGTGACCGCAGGACTTCCGCCGCCGCCAAGGCCGCCGACCCGGGCTGGCGTCCACGTCAGCCCGGTGGCTGAGGTCCACGTCACGACGGTCTGCTGGCCTGGCTCGCCGTACTGGCCCGCGGCGGTGAAGCCACCGGAATCGGCGGTCAGCGCGGTGATCACCGTGTTCGGGCCAGGCGGGCTGAACGGTACCTGCCGCCAGCTCGCGCCGCCGTCGGACGATTGTTCGGCGAATGGCACGGAGGCCCGCTGGCGCGCTGCCAGGTCGTGCCGTTCGCCGAGGTGAGCATCACCGGGCCGGGCACGCCTGCGGCGAGCCAGCCGGACGGCCCGTAGGTGACACTGGTCAGCGCGGTCAGGCCTGGATAGGCGGAGACCAGCGACAGCGAGGAGACCCGGCGCCAGGCACCGCCCGGTGGGCTCTGCCAGACCGCCGGATAGCCGTCGGCGCTGCCCACCGCGACCATGGTGCCGCCGGGAGAGACGGCGGTGCTGTTCACCGCGAGTTCCGGGACGATCTCACCCTGGACGGGGACGGGACGCACGCTGCCCGTCGTGGTCGCCTCGAGGAAGACCGGCTGCTGGCTGACCGTGCTGCCGCGCGTGGCGCCGACCGCGACCACGGTGCCGCCGGGGGCGACCGTCACGGTGGGCATCGACTCGCTGGCGGCCGAGCCGAGCGATCCTGTCGGCTGCCAGGTGGCGCCGGTGCCGGTGCTGGTGTAGGCCACGAAGTTCCCGGTCGCGGTCTGGCCATCCACGACGAAGCCGTCGTCGGTCCCCTTGACCACGCCGGGGCTCCAGCCCGCCGCCGCGTCGATGGTTCCGGCGTACTGCCACGTCAGTCCGTTCGGGGAAAAATACGCCACGCCGAATGCGGTGCTCGGTGATGTACCGCCGCCGGGCCTGACCGCGATCAGCCCGGCATTGTCGAAGGCCAGGCCGCTGATCGTGTCAACGGCCCCGTTACTGACCGGTATGCTCACCCGGGTCCATGCCGACCCGCCGTCCGTGCTCAGCCACTCGCCGGAGTAGGTGGCCCCGCCAGCGATGACCGCGCCCGCGATCAGCGTGTCGGCGCCCCGGTAGGTGGCGTAGGAAATGCTCTGCACGGCCTCGCCGGCCCCCGCTAGTCCCAGGCTGGGGGCCGTCATCCGCTGCCAGGTCAGGCCGTCTCGCGATGTCCAGATCACCGCCTGCGTCCTGCCGCCCGGGGCATTCCCCTTGCCCGCCGCCAGGTAGCCGCCCGCGGTCTTGGTGATCACCCACACCGAGTCACCGGGCAGCTGGGGGGATACGCCCTGGGTCGACGCGAGCGTCCACGACGTCCCGTCCGGGCTGGTCCAGATGGCCTGCGGGCCGATCGCCAGCCACCCGCCCGGGCCGCCGGCCAGCAGCGTCGCCTGATGACCGAGCGGAACCTGTCCCCCGCCGGCCGCGTGCAGCGGTGCGAGCCGCCACGTCTTGCCGCTGTCGGAGGAAACGAAGAACTGCTGGCGAACCAGGCCGTCGCTGGCCTGCGAGCCCATGGCCACAATCGTGCCGCCCGAGGCGACGACGCGGTTGAGGGCCTGGAAGACGCCGCGCGGCTGCTGGCTGGGATAGGTCCCGAGCGCGGCCGTGGTGGTGCCCTGGGGAGCCAACTGGTTCGCGATCAGCTGGCCGAGATTGATGACGTGGCCCATCAGCAGCCCGGACACCAGGGCGCCGACAGCGACCACGACGACGGCCGGTACCCCGACCATGGTCATCCGGCGGCTGAGCCGGCCCCGCCCGAGCGTCCGCAGCCGGGAGGACGGCGGGGTCTTCGGGTCGGGCTCGAACAGGAGGGAGCCGTTCGGCGGCCTGCGGGCGCGATCGGCCCGGCCGGCACGGGCCTGGCTGGCACGGGCCTCGCCGGTGCAGGGCTCGCTGGCGTAGGGCTCGCTGGTCTGCGGCTCGCTGACGATCGGCGCGCCGAGGGGCGCGCCGAGCACGGGCTGGCCGACGCGGGGCTGGGTGGACGGCCAGGTGTAGGCCAGCACGGCCTGAGCGGGACGGTCCTCGCGGGCGGCCGGGTCGATCAGCACGTCCAGCAGCTCATGCGCGGTCGGCCGCCGCCGCGGGTCCTTGGCCAGCGCGGCCATTACCAGCGGCTGCAGCGTTGGGGGGACCGCGGCGACATCGGGGGAACCGTGCAGGATCCGGTACACGATGGCCAGCGATTCCCCGGTGCCGAACGGCGGCTGCCCGCTGGCGGCGTACGTGATCGTCACGGCCCAGGCGAAGATGTCGGCGGCCTGGCCGGCCCGCCCCGTGACCTGCTCCGGAGCCATGAAACCGGCCGAGCCGATCATCATGCCCGTCTTGGTGACGGACGTCGCGTCCAGCGTCTGGGCGATCCCGAAATCGATGACCTTCGGGCCGCCCTGCCCCAGGATCACGTTGGACGGCTTGAGGTCCCGGTGCACCACCCCGGCGGCGTGGATGGCGGTTAGCGCCTCCGCGAGCCCGGTGGCCAGGCCGTACAGCATGTCGGCACCGAGTGGCCCGTTGGCGTCAATGTATTCCGACAGCGAGGGCCCGGCGGCGTATTCGGTGACCATGAACGGCTGGGATGACGTCGTGTCGGCCTCGACCACCTGGACCGTGCACTCGCCTCTGACCAGCATCAGGGAAGCTACCTCACGGCCGAACCGGGCCCGGAATTCCGGGTCATCGGCCAGCTCGGGGCGCAGCACCTTGACCGCGACCTGGCTACCGTCTCCGTCCGGGTCCAAACCGACGTACACCACGCCCATGCCGCCCGAACCCAGCCTGGCCGTCAGCCGGTAACGCCCGATCCGCAAGGGATCATGATCCCTGAGCGGCTCGCGAGCCAACGAGCCCCCTTCCCCCGAGTGACAATGGCGGCACCTGCGGCGCTCTACGCAATACGTTCCGTGGGGCATTAAGTCCTAAATGCTAGTTATGTAACTCTATTCGTTTTTCCTGGCCGCTGCTAAGCCCAAACCATTACGTATGTGTGACAGGCCAGGTGATGTTCGGCGGGCGCAGGGGCGACGCCGGCGTTGCCGCGAGGTCACAACGGCTGGCAGCATGACGACGTGGACTACCTACTGGCGCAAGTGAACATTGCCCGGATGCGTGAGCCGCTGGACAGCCCGCTGCTCGCGGACTTCGCGGCCGCGCTTGACCCGGTGAACGCGGCAGCGGACGCGGCTCCCGGGTTCGTCTGGCGGCTGCAGACCGAAGACGGCAACGCGACCGCCGTGCACGCGTTCGAGTGGGACCAGGGCGGGAGCGCCGGCGTCCTGGTCAACATGTCGGTCTGGGAGTCGGTCGAGGCGCCCGCCGCATACGTCTACTCCGACACCCACCGCCAGGTCCTGCGGCGCCGCCGCCAGTGGTTCGAGCGGATGGCCGAAGCCTACGCCGCCCTGTGGTGGATACCGCGCGGCCATACTCCGACGACCCATGAAGCCGAAGAGCGGATGCGGCACCTGCGGGAGTCCGGGCCCACGCCGTACGCGTTCACGCTCAGGGAGCACTTCCCGCCGCCGGACGTAGCCGGCTTCGGGCCGATCCGCAGCCCGGAAGGATGGACCTGCCGGCCTGATCTCTGGGAACCTGCTCCCTGATATGCAGGAGGGTGGCGTGCGGGTGCCCCGCACGAACCAGAAGGGAGAGCGGCGTGATTCTGGTGACCGGAGCGACCGGGCGAGTGGGCTACCGCCTGATGGAGGCGCTGGCGGACGCGGGCGCCGATGCCACCGCCATGGTGCGGGTGGAGGCGAAGGCGGCCGACCTGCCAGGGGCGCCGCGGCACGTGGTGGCGACCTTCGACGATCCGCCGCCAGCGGAGATCTTGCGGGGATTTGACCGGATCTTCCTGCTGAGCCCGGCGCACGAGGAGCAGGCCGCGCTGGAGATGGTGTTCATCGACGCGATTGTGACGGCCGGCCACCGCCCGCACATCGTCAAGGTCGCCGCGGACGGCTTCCAGGATCCCGACTGCGAGGTGCGGTTCATGCGCAGCCACCGTCAGGTCGCCGTGCACCTGGACGCCCTAGGCCTTCCGGTCACCTACCTTGCCCCCAGCCTGTATATGGAGAACCTTCTGGCCGCCGCCGACACCATCCGCGAGGAGGGCACGATCGCCGCACCCGCGGGCCGGGGCAAGGTCGGGTTCGTGGCGGCCAGAGACGTCGCCGCTGTCGCGGCCCGGGTTCTCACCAGCGCGGGCCATGACGGCGCTGTGTACGTGGTGTCCGGCCCGGAGGCGCTGGGGTACGCGGACGTCGCGGCGCATGTCTCGGCCGTCTTCGCGCGGCAGGTGGACTACGAGAACCAGTCGGTTAAGCGCGCGCGGGAACTCATGCACGCCAGCGGGATGGGTCGCTGGGAAGCCGACGGCGAGCTCGAGCTGTTCGAGTGGGTCCGGCACGGCGGCGCCGACACGGTGACGGATACCGTGCGCGAAGTGACCGGAGACGATCCCCGCCCGATCCAGGATTGGCTCAGCGATGAACGGGCGAGCTTCGTCGGGCGGCCGCTGGACCTACCCCCGCCGGTCTTCTAGGCGGAACCCCAGTGCGGCGGGCGCTCGCGATTGAGGCGCTCGTCATCGTCCGGCGCGGGCGGTTCACCCCAGCCGACGTCGGTATCTTCCTGGCTCTGCGTCGGCAGGACCGGCTCGCGCCGATCCGGCGGGCTGACGCGGGCCGGCTGCTTCGGTGCTTTCTCCGGCGGCATGGAGTCATCATCCCAGGTGCGGCCGATGAACCCACGGGTGGCCATGGGACTCAGCGACAGCTAGCTGCGGTGTGAGAGAGTAGCGGCAGTACCGACGGGGAAAGGGGGGCCGCGGATGCAGCCGATGCCGGAGGACTGGGACCGGGCCGTCGCCGTGGTGGCTCACCCAGACGATCTCGAATATGGCGTCGCCTCCGCCGTGGCCCGGTGGACCGGCCAGGGGAAACACGTGTCCTACCTGCTCGCGACCCGGGGCGAGGCGGGCATCGCCGGCATGTCGCCCGACCAGGTCGGCCCGCTGCGGATAGAGGAAGAGCGCCGCAGCGCCGCGGTCGTCGGCGTGACCGAGGTCGAGTTTCTCGATCATACGGACGGGCTGGTGGAGTACGGGATCGCGCTGCGGCACGACCTGGCGGCCGCGTTCCGCAGGCGGCAGCCCCAGGTGATCATCACGATGAGCTTCGACCTCACCTGGGGCGAGGAAGGCCCGGTCAATCACGCCGACCACCGGGCCGTCGGGCTCGCCACGCTGGACGCCTGCCGGGACGCCGCCAACGAGTGGGTCTTCCCCGAGGCGGGCCCCCCGTGTACCGGCATCAGGGACGCCTATGTGGCCTCGGTCGGCACGCCGACTCACTTCGTGGACGTCACCGACACGATCGACGCGGGCGTCGCGTCGCTGCGCGAGCACCGTGTCTACCTCGAGGGCCTGGGCCGCGAATTCGATCCCGACGAGTTCCTGAAGAACATGGCGGGCTACGTCGGCCTGGGCGCCGGGTGCGAGTACGCCGTGCCTTTCCGCCGCTATCCGATGGGTTAGGCCTGCCGGAGCAGGGTGGCGACCTGATCGTCGAGCGGCGCGGCGGCGGTGAGGCGGTTATCCACGGTGACATGCGGAGCGGCCGGCTCCGTCCCGAGGCGCACGTTCCGGCAGAAGTCCTCGAACTCCGCCAGCTTGGCGGAATCGCGCTCCAGCCCGCGGGCGCCAAGGCGGTGGCGCAGCGTGGCCTGGTCGGACCTGATCCAGACCAGCCGCACGGTACCGCCGCCGAGTTCGGTGACCCAGGTCCGCCACCGCTGAGCGTCGTGGATCTGCCCGGTAAAGGGGCCGGACAGCAGGACTGGACAGCCGTAGGCGCGGATTTCGCGGGCGGTGGCCGTCATTCCGGCGTACTCGTGCACCTTGACGTGCTCGTCGTACCACGGGCCCTCACGCTCGCCCGGCGGGCGGCCGGCGGACGCGAGGACGGCGGCCACGAACGATCCGTACATCGTGTCCTTGTCGAGCAGCGCGGGAGTCGGCTCGAGCACGGCGAGCAGCAGGCCCGCGACCGTGCTCTTGCCCGCGCCGGGCGGTCCGGCCACCACCCAGGCAGGCGCGGGGGCGCTCAAGAGCTCAGGATGGCCCAGCTGTGGCCGGGCACCAGGGCGGGGTCGTCGGGCCGGGCGCCGGGATCGGGGGTCTCCGCCACCGCGAGTCCGGCCACGTCGACCGGGAACCGGAACGCGGTGTCGCCCGCGTTCAGCAGGACAAGTATCCCGGCGTCGTCTGCGGCGGCCCGGAAGGCGATGGCTTCGTTGGTCAGGTGCTGGACGGACGTCCGCGCCCGGACCAGCCACGGGTGGCGGCGGCGGAAGCCGATGAGGCGCTGGTGCAGCCGGTAGACCGGCCAGCCATCGGGCGACAGCTCAGCCGGGCTGGCCGGGAAGGCCGGGCGGATCTCGTCGTCGCCGCCCTCCCGCTGTTCCTTGGTGCCGCGGAACGCCTGCTCGTCGCCGTAGTAGATGCTCGGGATGCCACCGACGGTGAGCAGCACGGCCAGCGAGTGGCCGAAATGCCGTTCGTCTGTGAGCTGGCTGGCCAGTCTGGTCACGTCATGGTTCCCGGTGAACGTCTGCGCCATCACGCCGTCGAGCACCTGGTTGTGCCGGTCAAGCGCCCAGGCCAGCTCGAAGAAGTTCCGGTCGTTCAGTGAGCTCCAGATCGCCTTCCACAACTCGTACTGGGTGACTGAGTCCAGGCTGGCCTCCGCTGCGTAGGCCACGTAGTCGCCGTGGAGGATCTCGCCGAGGAACCATGCGCCGGGGTGCGATTCCCGGACTCTCGGCAGCACCTTGGACCAGAAGCTGGCCGGCGCCGTGTACGCGGCGTCAAGCCGCCATCCCACCGCACCCCGGTCGAGCCAGTAGTTCATGACCTGGACGACGTAATCACCTACCTCGGGTTCCTCGTGGTCCAGGGCGACGAGCTGGTGGTGACCCTCGAACGTCGCATACTCGCCGCTGGTCGGATCGCGCCGGAACCATCTGGCGGCGGGCGAGTCCGGCCCGCCGGCGAGCGCGGCCGCAAACGCCGGGAACGAACGGCCGACATGGTTGAACACCCCGTCGAGAGCGATGCGCAGGCCACGCCGGCCGGTTTCGGCGACCAGATGGTCGAAGTCCTCCTGATCGCCGAGCCGGGGATCTACCTCGAAGTGATCGACGGTGTCGTAGCCATGGGTCTCGGCCGCGAAGATAGGCCCGAGGAGCAGGCCCGAGCAGCCGAGTTCGACCACGTAGTCGAGCCATCCGTCCAGCTGCCGCAACCGGTGCCGGACGGGCTCCCCGGGCGTCAGCGCCGCCTTCTCCGCGCCCGTGAAGCCCAGTGGGTACACATGCCACCAGATGGTGTGCTCAGCCCATGACGCCACTCGGTAACCATAGCTGGCCGGTGTTACAGGCGGGCATGTACGGGCTCCGGCCCGGTCTCCGGGGAGATGAATCCGAGGACGGCGGCGGCGCTCAGCACGGCGGCGGCCAGGCCGAAGGCCGCGGCGTAGGAGGCCGAGTCGACCAGGAAGCCTCCGGCCACGGGTCCGACGACGGAGCCGACGTCGCCGGCCATCTGGTAGGACGCGACCAGGGTCCCGCCGCCGCTGTCGATGATGTCGCCGATTATGGCCGCCGGGGCTACGTCAAGCAGGCCTGAGCCGAAGCCGGCCACGGCCAGCGCGGCCAGGTACGCGCACGGGCCGGGCAGCAGCGCCAGCATGGCCATCCCGACGGCCGAGATCACGCAGCCGGCGATGATGACCGGGCGCCGGCCGAGGGTGTCGGCCATCCGGCCGCCGGGCAGCAGCGCAGCGCCGTTCAGCGCGGCGAACAGGAGGAACCCGATCCCCGTCCAGACCGCCGACCGGTTCAGGACCTCCCGGACGAACAGCGGCACGAGGGCGCCGCGCATGCCCAGCGCGCCGAAGCCGTCGGCCAGGTTGGCCGACGCCGCGGCCCGGTAAGTGGGGTTGCGCACCGCGCGGCCCAGGGTTACCAGCGAGCCGACCTGCGGCTGGCCGGGCGCCGCCTGCCGGTGGATCGGGCCGACGGGCGTGAATGCGGTATACCGGGTCAGTCATGAGCAGCGGCGGGCACAATGACGCCATGGCATCACACGTTGCACTGCTGCGCGGCATCAATGTCGGCGGCCGGAACAAGGTCCCGATGACGGACCTGCGCGAGGTCGTGACCTCGCTCGGGCACACCGGGGTGACCACCTACATCCAGACCGGGAACGTGCTGTTCAGCACCGCGGACACCGACACCGCCAAGCTGGCCGCGGCGCTCGAGTCGGCCGTCGCCGAGAGGTTCGGGATCTGGTCCTCCGTGGTCGTCCTGAGCCGGGACGAGCTGGCGGAGGTGCTGGCCGGCAACCCGTATCAGGATGAGCCGAACCCCAAGCTGGTGCACGTGATGTTCCTGAACGCCGAGCCGCCGGAGGACCTGCTCGCCCGCATCGCGGCCGCCGAGAGCGCCGCCGCGGCCAAGGGCAGCCGGGACACCGTCCGGGCGGCTGGCCGCGCCCTGTTCCTGCACACGCCGGACGGCTACGGGACCAGCGAGCTGGCTCAGACGCTGTTCCGGATCGTCAGCGCGCCCGCGAAACAGAAGAAACAGGACCTAGCGGCCACGGCCAGGAACTGGGCCACGGCCACCAAATTGCTGTCCCTCTGCGAGGAGAGCCGGTGAGGCGGGCGGTACTGGTGACGGGGGCTTCCCGGGGCATCGGCCGGGCGGTAGCCCAGGCGTTCGCGGCGCTGGGCGACCGGGTGGCGGTGCATCACCGCGGGTCGCCGGAGCTGGCCCGCGAGGTGCTGGCCGGGCTGCCGGGCGGCGGCCACGCCGTCGTCCAGGCTGACCTGGCCGATGCCGACGCCGTCCGGCGGATGGTAGACCAGGCTCAGGCGGACCTCGGCGGCCTGGACGTGCTGGTCAACAACGCCGGGATCTACGTCGGGCACCCGATCACCGAGGTGTCCTACCAGCAGTGGCAGGACGCCTGGCGCGAGACCCTCGCCGTCAACCTCACCGGCGCGGCCAACGTGACCTGGTGCG
>Ga0209040_10002385_pt1 | contig 14779 bp, 13 predicted proteins | sample BogFormECP12_OM3_FD_188240 | JGI IMG/M metagenome (GOLD analysis project Ga0209040, IMG submission 188240) | Bog forest soil microbial communities from Calvert Island, British Columbia, Canada - ECP12_OM3 (SPAdes) (version 2) | ecosystem: Environmental > Aquatic > Freshwater > Wetlands > Bog ...
CAGGCCGGCGACCGAGCGCACACTGCGCAGTCTGCGGTCGAGATGGGACTCCATGGCCTCGGTGGCCAGCGCCGCAACCTCCTCGGCGCACGGCGGCGGCGGGCCCGATAGCACCGACCCGAGCGACCCGCCCAGGATCCGCCGCAGGAGCTCGAGCGCGTCGGGACTGATCGGACGCCCGCGCCGGCAGCGTCGGCAGAGGGCACCACCCTCGACGAGATCGAAGGCGACCAGCTCTACCTCGCCGTCGGGTTCCCCGCACGACACGCACACGTCGAGGACCGGCCCGGCCCCCTCGAGCACCAGGGCCTTGAGGAAGAAGGCGGGCGGGACCAGCGTCGGGTCGCGCTCGGGGTCGGCCAGGACGCGCAGGGCCCCGACGAGCATGGCGTATAGGCGGGGGTCGGCGTGGCGCTCCTGGGCCAGCTGGTCGGCCACCTCCAGCAAGGAGAGACCCTTGCCCACCCGGCCCAGGTCCTCGCGCACCGTCCGGAAGTTCTCGAGGACCTCGGCCTGGTCCACGATGTCGAGCTCGCTGCGGCCCTGCCACAGCAGCAGGGCAACGTGGCTCAACGGCTCGAGGCGGGCCCCAAACCTCGACGCCGTGCGCCGGACGCCCTTGGCCACCGCCCGGACCTTCCCGTGGTGCTCGGTCAGCAAGACGATGATCCGGTCGGCCTCGCCCAACCGGTAGGTACGGAGCACGACCCCCTGGTCGCGGAACAGGCTCATGCGCCCACGTCCGATGCGCTCGGCGGATCGCCGCTGGCCGGGGTCGGAGGACCGGGCTCGCCGCTGACCGCGCCCCCACCGGGCCCGGGCGCCCGGCCCTCGGTGGTGGGACGATTGGGCACCGGGCTCTCGGTGGCCGGGCTGGGGCCGACCGCCCCGTCGGGCGGGTCGACGCCGTAGAAGCGCGACGACGGTGGGCCCGGCGGGACCCGGTGCAGGGTGGTACGGCCGCCCAGCCAGTTGCCCCCGCCGACCAGGACCACCAGGGCGACCGCGGTGACGACGAGGCCGGTCGCGGGCGCCGACCCGGCGAACGCGAGGTAGCAGAGGAAGCCGAAGACCACCACGCCGAGCGCGACGGCGAGCCGGGTGACGATCACCGGGCGACCTGGGTCGGCGGAACGGACCGTCCGCTCACGACTTGATGCCCCCGAAGCGACGGGTCCGGCGCTGGAACTCGAGCACCGCCTCGTAGAGGTGGCCCCGCCGGACATCGGGCCAGAGCACGTCGGGGAATACGAGCTCGCTGTAGGCCAGCTCCCAGAGCAAGAAGTTGGAGATCCGGTGTTCGCCCGACGTCCGGATCACCAGGTCGGGGTCGGGCATGTCGGGGAAGTAGAGGTGGCGGCGGATGGCCCGCTCGTCCACTTTGTCGGCCGGGACGCCCTCGGCCACCAGTCCTCTGACGGCGTCGACGATCTCGGCCCGCCCGCCGTAGTTGAAGGCCATGGTGAGCGTCATCCGCCGGTTGTTCCGGGTGAGCTCGATCGACTCGTCCATGCGCCGCAGCACCCGGCGGGGCACCCGCCAGTCCCGGCGCCCGGCAAAGCGGATCCGCACGCCCTTGTCGTTGAGCTCGTCCCGCCGGCGCATGAGGAGCGACTCGTTGAACCCCATGAGGTAGCGCACCTCGTCGGGGGGACGCCGCCAGTTCTCGGTGGAGAAGGCGTACATGGTGATCCAGCCGATCCCGATCTCGAGGGCGCCGTTCACCACATCGAGCAGCGCCTTCTCCCCCGCCCCGTGCCCCTCGGTGCGGGGGAGTCCCCGCTGGCTGGCCCAGCGGCCGTTGCCGTCCATCACGCAGGCCACGTGGGCCGGGACCCGGCTGCGGTCGAGCTCGGCCGGGACCGGGTCGACGTCGGGCGCCCCGGGCTCCCCGGACGCCCCGTCGTCGACGCCGCCGTCCCCGGGTCGCCCAGAGTGCCGTCCCCGCATCGATCGGGGGCTGGAACGAGCCATAGAGGCGAACTTACCGCCCCGGGGGTGCGGCCCCGGGCGAAGGGGGCGTCCGAAGTGGCCTGGCCGGTCAGCCCCGGCCACCACTGCTGGATGGCGGGACCCGGGCCCTCGACGCCTGGGCATGCGAGGGACGGGATCGGGACCGCCAGGTCGATCACCCAGCCGGTCCTCTCGGATGAGGCGGTCGCCGCCGCGGTGCCATCTACGTCGGCAGATGACCACCCTGGCCGACCCGAACCCTCGGGTCAGCTCGTCGGTACGGCCCCCACGATGTCGGCCACGTGGACGCCCACGCCCGGGAGCGATCCTTGGCTCACGGCGTCGCCGAAGGCGTAGACCGACCCGTCGGCCCCGACCACGTAGTAGCCCTGGCCGTCGGGGGTCGACGCGATCCCGCTGATGTCGTTCACGTGGACGCCGATTCCCGGGAGCGACCCGAAGAACGGGGCATTGCCGAAGGATCAGCCAGACCGCCTTGTAGGTGATGGCGGTGCGCAGATCCAACGCCACCCAGAACGACGTTGCTGGGCAGAAGACCGCGTTGAGGCCGACGCCATCGTCGATATCGACGGGCGCGGACCATGAGGAGCCGTTCCACGTGATGCCGTTTCCGTGACCGTCGACCGCAATGCAGAATGAGCGCGAGGAGCAGGAAACCGACAGCAGCTCATTGCTCGCAGCGTCGATCCTGTGTTGGGACCACGAGCGGCCCTTGAATGTGAGGGCCTTGCCATTTCCGTCGACCGCTATGCAGAACGACGGCGACGGATAGGGGACCGCGCTGAGGACGTTCCCCCTGTCGATGCTGTGTTTCAACCACGACGTCCCGTTCCAGATGAGGGTGTTTCCGGCCAAGTCGGCTGCAACGCAGAACGACGGTGACGGGCACGAGACCGCTTTGAGAATGTTGCCCTCGTCGATGCCGTGCCTGGACCACGAGGTTCCGTCGTAGGTGAGGGCGTTGCCGCTCCCATCCACGGCAATGCAGAACGACGAAGAATGACAGGAGACGGCGGCGAGGGAGTCATTCGAGTCGATGTCACTCGGCGTGGACCAATGTGGCATTGGCATGCCTTGGGTAGTGACCTTCGCCGTGAGCAGAGCGGCAGGGACATGCACCGGGAATGAGGAGCACCCGGCCAAGATGGCAGCGAGGAACAGGCTGGAAACGACGAGAAGTCTCGGAAGTCGGAGTGGGCAGGGGGTCGCCAGGCAACGGACCACGCCCATGTACTGGCGCGCCGTGGTCATCTACGTGCGAGAGAGCCACCCGGTGCGACCGCCCACGCCGGACGTCTTTGGGCGGAAGATCGCTGACGAACTCACCGCGGATGCGATCCACGCTCAGCGATCCTACGTCACCGAGACTTGGCGGACGGTCTCAATGCTGAGATCGCCGAGTGAGCAGGATCCCCGATCTCCGCACCGAAGACGCACGGGTGGTCCCGACCGTGCTCGAATTTGGAAGGGTCGGCTGCCATGCAATACGCACCTGGCGTGCGTATCGCATGAACGGTCTTGCCTTGGGTCAGACGTTTGCCCCAATCGGTGAGGCTCTGGCACCGATGACTTGACCCGGTCACCGCAGATGCGCAAGCCGATCGTGCCAACGCGAACTGCTTGGAGCTGTATCGTCGCTTGGTGAGTGATTGACGTGGAACAAACTGCTGAAGAGGTTGCCGAACTACTTGCGAAGGCCTCTTCGGCGTTACCCGGTGGCGGCGAGAAACGGCCTGGCCAGGTGGCAATGGCCCAGGCCGTGGCGACGGCGATCAGCGAGCGTCGTCACCTCGTCGTCCAAGCAGGCACCGGCACGGGGAAATCGCTCGCCTATCTTGTCCCGTTGGCTCAGTTAGGTGTCAAAACGGTGGTCGCGACCGCCACTAAGGCCCTGCAGGACCAGCTGGCCGACAAGGACCTGCCGATCGTGGAAGCGGCGCTGGACCGATCATTCACTTTCGCCGTCCTGAAGGGTCGGAGCAACTACCTGTGCCGTCAGCGGGCGACGGAGCTCGGCGACCGTGGCTTCCAGCAGAGCCTGGACGAGGCCGCGGACGACGACGAGACCGACGACGCGAGCCCGCCCGCCCCGGTCGACGACGCGACCGACAGCGCCAGGGGCGGCGACGCGCACCGGGCGGGCGACCCCGGGGACCCCGGGCGCCTGGTCGACCAAGTCCGCAACCTCATCGGCTGGGCCGATGAGACCGACACCGGGGACCGGGCCGACCTGGCCTTCGAGCCGCACCCGCGGGCCTGGGCCATGCTCAGCGTGGGCCCGCGCGAGTGCCCGGGTGCCTTCCGGTGCCCCTCGGGGAGCCGGTGCTTCGCCGAGGACGCCCGGGCCCGGGCGGTGGCGGCCGACGTGGTGGTGGTCAATACCCACCTTTACGGGGCCCACCTGGCCAGCGACGGCGCCGTCCTGCCCGAGCACGACGTCGTCATCTTCGACGAGGCCCACGAGCTGGAGGAGGTGATGACGTCCAGCCTGGGGGTCGAGCTCTCGTCCGGGCGCTTCCGGGCCCTCGTCGCCCTCGCCCGGCCGGTGCTCGGCGCCGAGGAGGGCCGAGGGATCCTCGACGCCGTGACCGAGGTGGCCGCGTCGTTGTCCTCCGAGCTGGCCGACCGGGTCGGGAGCCGGGTCCTCCACGACCCCGACGACTCCGCGGGCAGGCGCGCCGGGCCGCCGGCTGACCCGTCGGCCGGGCCGGGCGACGACCGGTGGTCCGAAGGGCGCGAGCTCCGCCGGGCGCCCCCCGCCGGCCGGGGCGGGCGGCGGGGCGTGGCGGCGGGGTCGGTCGACGACGACGAGCGGCGGCACCGGGACGAACGGCTGGCCCAGGTGCTCGAGCTGGCCGGGACCCGGCTGGAGGCGCTGACCTCCCTGATCCGGCGGACCGAGCACCCCCCCACGCTCCTCGACGGTGACGGTGACAGCTCGGGCCGGCGCTCCCGGGTCCTCAGCGCCGCCGGTCACCTGACCGGCGACCTCGAGCGTCTGGGCGCTCGCGGCGAGGACGAGGTGGCCTGGGTCGACGGGACCCGGCGCGCCCCGGTGCTGCGGTTGTCGCCCATCGACGTCGGGCCGCCCCTCGCCGCCGCCCTGTGGGGCGACGTCACGGCGGTGCTGACTAGCGCGACCATCCCGCTCCGCCTTCCCGAACGGATCGGCCTGACCCAGTTCGCCCTGACCGAGCTCGACGTCGGCAGCCCGTTCGCCTACCGGGATCATTCGCTGCTCTACGTGGCCCGCCACCTGCCGGACCGTCGGACCCCCGAGGCCGAGCCGGCCATCCACGAGGAGCTCGAGGCCCTGATCCGGGCGGCCGGCGGCCGGACGCTCGCCCTGTTCACGAGCCATCGGGCGACCGAGGCTGCGGCGAGCGCCCTCGGCGCCGTGCTCCCGTACCGCCTGCTGGTCCAGGGCGAGCTCCCCAAGGGACGCCTCCTGCGCACCTTCGCCGACGACGAGTCCTGCTGCCTGTTCGCCACCCTGGGGTTCTGGCAGGGCGTCGACGTGCCGGGACGTTCCCTCACCCTCGTGACCCTCGACCGGCTCCCCTTCGCCCGCCCCGACGACCCCCTGCTCGAGGCCCGCCGCGAACGGGCCGGGGACGCCGCCTTCCGCTTGGTCGATCTGCCCCGCGCGGCCACCCTCCTCGCCCAGGGTGCGGGGCGGCTCATCCGGTCGGCCGACGACCGCGGGGTGGTGGCCGTGCTCGACCCGAGGCTGGCCACGGCCGGCTACCGGGGGGCATTGCTCGCCGGGATGCCGCCGATGCGCCGCACGACCGACCGGCGCCAGGTCGAGGATTTCCTCCGGCGGATCCTGCCCTCGACCTAGGAGACTGTTGCAAGGAAGCCGTCCGGCCCACCCGCGCATCATGTCAGTAGCCGAGGCGGTCCAGCGCGTCGTGGCGCTGCTGCCAGCGCTTCTCGACCCGCACGAAGAGCTCGAGGTAGGCGCCGGGCGGGAGCTCGGCCCGCACCGCCGTCCCCACGGCCTTGAGCACCTCGCCCCCCTTGCCGATCACGATGGCCTTCTGTGAGTCGCGCTCGACCAGGATCTCGCAGCGGATCCGGGGCCACTCCCACTCGGTCACCCGGCAGGCGATGGCGTGCGGCAGCTCGTCGCGGGCGCGCACCAGCAGTTGCTCACGGACCAGCTCGGCCACACGCTGGGCTTCAGGAGTGTCGGTCACCATGTCGGCCGGGAAGTAGGCCGGGCCCTCGGGGAGCCGCTCGACGATGGCCTGCACGAGCGTCTCGACCCCCTCACCGGTGGTGGCCGAGACCGGGAAGTACTCCACCTCTGGCTCGTGGCCCTCGCCCCAGTGGCGATCGGCGAGGAGGCGATCGACCGCCTCGGCCACCGTGGCCAGCCGCTCGAGCACCTGCTCGGGTCGGGCGGCGTCGACCTTGTTGACCGCCACCATGAGCGCAGGCGGGGGGGCGTCGTTGCTGCCCGGACCCCCCGAACCGTTGCCGTCGTCGTCGTCCCCGGTGCCGCCGTCCCCGGCGTCGACTCGGGAATCGTCGGCGTCCGCGTCCTCGGGACGGCCGGTCGCGGCCCTCGCCTCGGGTGCCAACGCCAGCCCCTCGATCCGCTCTTCCTCGTCAACGTCCCCGGCTCCGCCCGGGCCGCCCGGGCCCGACAGGGCGGCGGTCCGCCGGAGCGCATCGAGGGCCCGGCCGAGGACGATGCGATCCCCCGGTCCGACCACCGCGGTGGCGTCGACCAGGGCGACGACGACGTCGACGTCATCGAGCGACGTGGAGACGGTGTCGTTGAGCCGCTCCCCCAGGGCGGTGCGGGGGCGGTGGATGCCCGGCGTGTCGACGAAGACCACCTGGGCGTCGGGACGATGCAGGACCCCGCGCACGGTGTGCCGGGTGGTGTTGGGGCGGGGTGAGGTGATCGACACCTTCGATCCGACCATGCGGTTGATGAGGGTCGACTTGCCGACGTTCGGCCGCCCGACCACGGTGGCGAATCCGCTGCGCATCCCTCAGCCCCCTTGCTCGGGGGCGCCGGGGGGCGGCCCGGTGCGCTCGATGCGGACACGGCCGATCCGGCGCCCCTGGACCCGTTGGGCGATCAGCCGGAAGCCGTCCACCGCGAAGGACTCACCCTCGCGCGGGACCCGGCCGGCCAGGTCGAGCAGGAGACCGCCGACGGTGTCCCACGCCCCGGTGGGCAGCTCCGCGTCGAGGAGCTCGTCGGCGTCGTCGATGCCCATGCGGGCGGTGACGACGACGCTGCCGTCGGCCTGGCGCTCGACCATCGGCTCCTCGACGTCGTACTCATCGACGATCTCGCCGATCAGCTCCTCGATCAGGTCCTCGAGGGTGACCAGGCCGGCGGTGCCGCCGTACTCGTCGACCACGATCGAGAGGTGGTACTTGCGGTCCTGCATCTCGGCCAGGAGGCTGGTCAGCCGCTTGGACTCGGGGACGAAGTGGGCAGGGCGCACGTGGTTCCGGACGGGGTCGCCGCCCCGTCCTTCGTGCTCCACCTTCACCAGGTCCTTCACGTAGGCGATCCCCACGATGTCGTCGACATTGTGGTCGTGCACCGGCAACCTGCTGTAGCCGGCCTCCAGGGCCTCCTCCAGCCCGGCACTCACGGTGGCGTCGGCTTCCAGGGCGACCATGTCGGGCCGGGGGACCATCACCTCGCGGACCACGGCGTCGCCGAAGTCGATGATCGAGTGGATGAAGGCGCGCTCGGTGGTCTCGATCACGTCGTCGGCGTGGGCCACGTCGGCCATGGCCAACAACTCGGACTCGGTGACGTTCGAGCGGGCGACGTTCTCCCCGTCTCCGCGTCCGATGAGCAGGTTGGCCAACCCGATCAGGACCCACGAGATCCCCCGTACCAGGGGGAACCGGACCACGGCGTAGACGATCGGGGCCGCAATCAGCGCGGCGCGCTCGGGGTTGTGCACGGCCCAGTTCTTGGGGACCGCCTCGAAGAGGACGAAGATGACGACCACCTCGAAGACGGTGGCCACGAGCACCCCGAGGCCCCCGAGCCAGGCCGAGGCCAGCACCCCGACCAGGGTGGCCGAGACCAGCTGGCAGATCAGCACCAGCAGCAGGACCGGGTTCAAGAACTGCTCGGGGTGTTCGACCAGCCGAACGAGCTGGCGAGCCCCTCGCCGGTGTTCGGCGAGCAGGGCCTGGGCCTTGACCCGGGAGGTGCGGACCAGGCTGGTCTCGGAGAGGGCCAGGAACCCCGAGATTCCCAGCAGGACGACGATCACGGCAATCAGCAGCCAGTCGACCCCCCGGAAGCCGGCGGTGGCGATCACCCCTCGGCCCGGTCGCTCGGTCCCCCGCCGGGCGCCCCGGGGTCCGGATGGTGGTAGCGGGCCAGGAGCTTGCGCTCGAGGCGCTCCATCCGCTCCGCCTCAACGTCGGTCTTGTGGTCCATGCCAAGGAGGTGAAGCAGGCCGTGGACCACCAGGAGCGCCAACTCGTCCTCGTAGGTCGCGCCGTGCTCGGGGGCATTGCGGGCGGCGACCGCCGGGCAGATCACCACGTCGCCCAGCAGCACCAGCGGGTCCTCACTGATGTCGGAGCCCGGGCCGGTGCCCCCGAAGTCCGGCGAGCGTCCCCCTGGTGCCGGGTCGTCCTCGATGGGGAAGGCCAGCACGTCGGTCGGGCCGTCCCGGTCGAGGAACTGCTCATTCAGCGCGGCGATCGAGGGCTCGTCGACGAACAGTAGCGACACCTCGGCGTCGCCCTTGATCCCCCGGTTCTTGAGGACGGCGCGGGCGAGTGCGACCCAGCGGTCGAGGTCGACCGGGCACTCGGCCTGTTCGTCGGCCGCGTAGACGTCAACGGCCACCGTCGGCCGGGCCTCCCGCGCGCCGATCGTCGTGCTGCCGCTCCGGTTGGGCCTCGGCGTGCTCGTAGGCCTCCACGATGTCGGCCACGATCTTGTGGCGCACCACGTCACGGCGCGTCAGGTGGACGAAGGCGATGCCGTCGACCCCGCCGAGGACCGGTTCGAGGCCGACCAGCCCCGAGCGGCCCCCGGCCACGTCGACCTGGGTGACGTCGCCGGTGACCACGCACTTGGAGCCGAAGCCGATCCGGGTCAGGAACATCTTCATCTGCTCGGGCGTGGTGTTCTGCGCCTCGTCGAGGATGATGAACGACTGGTTGAGCGTGCGGCCCCGCATGAAGGCGAGCGGCGCCACCTCCACGGTTCCCCGGTCGAGCAGCCGCTGGGCGCCCTCGGGCTCCACCAGGTCGTAGAGGGCGTCGTAGAGGGGACGGAGGTAGGGGTCGACCTTGGCCATCAGGTCGCCGGGCAGGAAGCCCAGCCGCTCGCCCGCCTCCACGGCCGGGCGGGTCAGGATGATCCGATTGACCTGGCGGCTCTGAAGGGCCTGCACCGCGGCGGCCACCGCCAGGAACGACTTGCCGGTGCCGGCGGGACCGATGCCGAAGGTGATGATGTGCTGGGCGATGGCGTCGGTGTACCGCTTCTGCCCGGCCGTGTTGGGCCGGACGGTGCGCCCGCCCGCACCCCGCACGACCTCGGCGTTGAGGACCTCAGACGGCCTCAGGTCCTCGCGGACCATGTCGATCGTGCGCGCCACCTTGGCCGCGTCGAGCCCCTGGCCGGACTGGAGGACCAGCACCAGCTCGTCGAAGAGCCTGGCCACCCGCTCGGCGTCGGGCCCGTCGGCCGTGATCAGGTTGCCCTGGACGGCGATGCTGGTCTTCGGGAAGGCCCCCTCGACCAGCCGGAGCAGCTCGTCGCGCTGGCCCAGCAAGCCGGCCATGAGGTGGTTGTGGGCCACCAGGGTCTCGGCCCGCCCGGCAGCTGTCCCGGTGACGGGGAGCCCGGTCCCTCGCTCCGTCGTACTCACCCCGGCGGCCAGGTCATGGCGCGGCCACCGATCACGTGGAGGTGGAGGTGCGGCACCGAGTTCAGCGCGTCGGGTCCCACGTTGAAGATCAGCCGGTAACCGCGCTCGGCGCCGGCCACCCCCTCCGCCTCGGCCACCTGGCGCGCCGTCACCAACAGGGCGGCCAGGTCGTCGGCGTGCTCGGCGGTGATGGCGGCCGCGTTCTCGATGTGGGCGCGGGGCACCACGAGCACGTGCACCGGCGCGGTCGGGCTGATGTCGCGGAAAGCGACCGTCCGATCGGTCTGGAGGACGATCTCAGCGGGGACCTCGCCTGCGATGATGCCGCAGAACAGGCAGTCGGTCATTCGTCCTCGTCGCCCGGCTTGCGGGGCGGGTGGAGGTGCCCCAGGTCGCCGGGCGCGATCCGGCACGACTCGATGAACCGGTCGATGTCGACCTCCTTCAGGCGGATCACCCGCCCGAACTTATATGCCGCGAGATCCCCTTCGTCGATGAACCGGTAGAGGCTCCTCAGAGTGACACCCAGTCGGCCGGCGGCCTCCTTGGTGCTCAGCCACCGGGTGCTCTGGGCCATCGGTCAGACTCTCCCACTTCTTCCTGCCCGGTCGGCGCTGGGCCGCCGCCGGGGAGGGCGTCCGTTCACGCTCCGGCCACCGTACCGTCGCGTACCGTCCCGTCCCGTCCCGTGCCGTCCCGCACGATGCCGTCTCGGAGCGCGGCGAGGATGGCCCCGGCCACCACGGCGGCCGTCTCGGCCCGCAGCACCTGGCCGGCCAACCCGACGGTGGGGATGCCCCGGCCTAGCTCGCTGACGCTCCAGCCGCCCTCGGGCCCGACCGCCACCGACGTGACCAGGTGGCTCGGAGGGGCCCCGCCCAGCTGGGCCAGGGCGACGCCGGCAACGCCCGCGCCGTGCCCCCCCTCGGCCGAGCCGGCGAACGCCGAGAGGGTGGTGACCGGCCCCAGTTCGGGCAGGCGGGCCCGCCGGCACTGGGCCGCCGCCTCGCGGATCACCCGTTCCAATCGCTCGAGGGCCCGGGCCCCGCGCCCGCCCTCCCAGCGCACCACCGAGCGCTCGGTGGACAGCGGGACGATGCGGTCGATCCCGAGCTCGGTCAGCTTCTGGACGACCCACTCGGGTCGCTCGCCCTTGACCGGGGCGAAGCCGACGGTGAGCGGTGGCGATGGCGGCACCTCGGTCTCGACGGGCCCGTCCACCTCCAGCACGGTGTCGGGCGCCGGGTCGGCGGCGGCCCCGATCCGGCACAGCGACCAGTGGCCGTGGCCGTCGGCGGCGACCACCTCCTCGCCCCGGCGGAGCCGCAGCACCCGGACCAGGTGGTGCAGGTCGGTCGGCTCGAGGACCGGGTGACCGGGCTCGGGCACGAACACCTGGGCGGCGGCGGCGGCCCGGATCGCCATCTGGGCACGGCGGCGTTCGGCCGCCCGCTCCGCCGGAGGCGGGAGCACGGTCGTCAGCCGAAGGCGGAGCGCAGGCGGGAGAACATGCCTTCGCCCCCGCTCGGCGCGCCGACCTCCTCGCCCCGTTCGGCGGCGAGCTGACGGAGGAGCTCCTCTTGCTTGGGGGTGAGGGACGTCGGCGTGTCCACCACCACGTGCACGAACAGGTCGCCCCGGCCCCGGCCGCGCAGGTGGGGCACCCCGACTCCCTTGAGCCGGACGACGTGACCGGTCTGGGTGCCCGCCGCTACCGCCACCTGGCGCGCCTCCTCGAGAGTCTGCACCTCGAGCTGTGCCCCGAGTGCGGCCTGGGCCACGCCGAGGTGGAGCGTGGTGTGGAGGTCGTCGCCGGCGCGCTCGAAGCGCGGGTCAGGGGTGACGGCCAGGTGGACGAAGAGCGAGCCGTTGGGACCGCCCCGTGGACCGGCCGGGCCCCGGTCGGCCAGCCGGAGGGTCGAGCCGTCCTCCACCCCGGGCGGCACCTCGACCACGAAGCTGCGGTCCTCCAGCCGGCGACCCTCCCCCCGGCAGTCCGGGCACGGGTCCGGGATCGTCTCGCCCAGCCCCTGGCAGCGACTGCAGGCGACCGAGGTGACCACCTGGCCGAGGAGCGACTGGCGGATGCGCCGGATCTCGCCCGTCCCCTGGCAGTCCGGGCAGGCGACGGCTGAGGTCCCGGGCCGGGCCCCCGCACCGCTGCAGGTCTCGCAGGTGACCGGGAGGCGCACCGAGAGCTCCTTGCGGGCCCCGAAGGCCGCCTCGGCGAAGGCGAGTCCCAGGGTCACCTCGGCGTCGGCCCCGGGCTGGGGGCCCCGCCGCCGGCCGCGGCCGGCGCTGCCCCCCATGGTGCCGAAGAAGGCATCGAAGAGGTCGCTGAGCCCACCGTCGAAGTCGAACCCCGGACCGCCGGCACTCTGGCCGAAGACGCCCTCGGGCCCATAGGAGTCGTAGCGGGCGCGCCGGTCGGGGTCGCTCAGCACCTCGTAGGCGAGGGAGACCTCCTTGAACCGGGCCTCGGACTCGGGGTCGCCGCCGTTGGCGTCGGGGTGCAGCTCTCGGGCCCGCCTGCGGTACGCGCTCTTGATCTCGTCGTCGGTTGCGGTGTGGGGTACCCCGAGCAACGCGTAGAGGTCGGTCCTCGAGTCAGCGCCGGGCACGTCGCCCCCCCCGTCGCCTGGGCGGTGCCGCCGGCCGGCCCCCGCCCTCGGCTCCGGCCCCGAGCGTCCCGCCGATGCGCTCGCCCAGCCGCTCGCCGACGACGTGCGCCGCCGCCAGGGCCTGGGGATAGTTCATCCGGGTCGGGCCGAGCAGCCCCACCGCGCCGGCGTCGAAGCCGTCCACCGAGACCGGAGCCACCACCAGCGCGCAGGAGGCGAGCGGCTCGTAGCCGTGCTCCACCCCGATGGCCACCGACAGGCCGCGGTCCAGCACGTCACGCGGGAGCGAGACGACCACCATCTGCTGTTCGAGGATGCCCAGCACCGAGCGCACCGTCTCGACGGCGTCGAAGGCCCCGGCGAGCCGGGACGGGCCGCCCACGAAGACCTGGTCGGCCTCGCCGGTGCTCGACAACCCGAGCAGGGCACGACCGGCGACGTCCAGCACCCGGTCGAGCGCCTGGTCGCCGGTCCGGCCCGGCTGCCCGGGATCCGAGAGGAGCCGGCCCTGGGACATGGTCTGGAGCTGCGCGGTGACCGCCGCCAGCATCTCATCGGACACGTCGATGGGGAGCTCGAGCGAGCGCTTCTCGACGGTGCCGTCGGCCAGGACCACCACCAAGAGGGTGAGCCGGGACCCGAGGCCGACCAGCTGGACCGAGCGGATGGCCGTCGACTCGTGGGTCGGCCCGACCACGACCGCCGCGTAGGAGGTCAGGTCGGAAAGCAGGCCCGAGCTCCGCTCGAGCATCTCTTCGATCTCGCCGTGCACCTGGTCGAAGAAGCGGCTGACCTTCTGGCGCTGGGCCGGGCCGAGGACGCCGGGTTCGGTCAGGTGGTCGACGAAGAAGCGGTAGCCCTTGTCGGTCGGAATGCGCCCGGCGCTCGTGTGGGGCTGCACCAGGTAGCCCTCGTGCTCGAGGGCGACCATCTCGGAGCGGACGGTGGCCGAGGAGACCTGGACGCCGGCGGCCCGGACCACGTGCTGGGAGCCCACCGGCTGGGCGGTGCCGATGTACTCGGTCACCACCGCCTCCAATATGGCGGCCTTGCGGTCATCGAGGGCGCGGCCGGGCCCGGTGGGGCCCTCACTGCTCGTATCGTCGGTCCTGGGCATGGCCTCCACCGGTTGCCTGGCACTCGATTCTACCGAGTGCCAGGCTCGGGGGGTGCCGGGATCGGGCCCCTCCCTCAATCCTCGAGCCGCAGGGCGGAGATGAACGCCTCCTGGGGGACCTCCACCCGGCCGATGTTCTTCATGCGCTTCTTCCCCTCCTTCTGGCGCTCGAGCAGCTTGCGCTTCCGGGTGATGTCACCGCCATAGCACTTGGCCAGGACGTCCTTTCGCTTGGCCTTTACCGTCTCGCGTGCGACCACCCGGCCGCCGATGGCCGCCTGGATGGGGACGTCGAAGAGCTGCCGCGGGATCAGCTCGCTCAGCTTCTCGGTCATCCGGCGGCCATAGCTGTCGGCCTGGGTGCGATGGACGATCGTCGAGAAGGCGTCGACCGGGACGTGGTTGATGAGGAGGTCGACGCGGACCAGGTCGGCCGTGGCATACCCGGCCGGCTCGTAGTCCAGGCTGGCGTAGCCCTTGGTCCGGGACTTCAGCTGGTCGAAGAAGTCCACGACCACTTCGGCCAACGGGATCCGGTACACGAGCTCGAGGCGCTCGGGCGACAGGTACTCCATCTTGTTCATCTCGCCGCGGCGGCTCTGGCACAGGTCCATCACGGTGCCGGTGTAGTCGGCCGGGGTGAGGATGGTGGCCGTCAGCATGGGCTCGTCGACATGGTCGATCCGGCTGGCCTCGGGGAGCTCGGTCGGGTTGTCCACGTCGACCTCGGCGCCGTCGGTGAGGAAGGCCCGGTACTCGACCGAGGGGGCGGTGGCGATCAGGGAGAGGTCGAACTCGCGCTCGAGCCGCTCACGGACGATCTCCATGTGGAGGAGGCCCAGGAACCCGCAGCGGAAGCCGAAGCCCAGGGCCCGGGACGACTCGGGCTCGTAGGTGATGCTGGCGTCGTTGAGGCGCAGCTTCTCGAGGGCGTCACGAAGGTCCGGCAGCTCGTCGCCGTCGATCGGGAACAGCCCGCAGAAGACCATCGGCAACGGGTCGCGGTAGCCGGCCAAGGCCTCGGCAGCGGGCCGCCTGGCCGAGGTCACCGTCTCTCCGGAGCGCGCTCCGGAGACGTCCTTGATGCCGGCGATCAGGTATCCCACCTCGCCGGGCCCGAGCTCGTCGACGGCGACGGTGGCCGGGCTGCGGACCCCGATCTCCTCGACCTCGTGATCGCT
>Ga0209040_10002386_pt1 | contig 14778 bp, 16 predicted proteins | sample BogFormECP12_OM3_FD_188240 | JGI IMG/M metagenome (GOLD analysis project Ga0209040, IMG submission 188240) | Bog forest soil microbial communities from Calvert Island, British Columbia, Canada - ECP12_OM3 (SPAdes) (version 2) | ecosystem: Environmental > Aquatic > Freshwater > Wetlands > Bog ...
AGCGGCCGGTACTCTTTACCAGCCCCAACAGCGCGTTTGCGCCGGGCAGGGCGATCCGCGGCGGCATCCCGATCATCTTCCCGTGGTTCGGCGCCAGTCGGCATGCGCCGGCGGCGCCGCAGCACGGGTTTGCGCGTACCGCGCCATGGCATCTCGACGGGGTCGAAACTGCCGGCCGCGAGTCGCTGACCCTGACCTTCAGTCTCGCCAACGGCGATGTCGGCTCGCCGTTCTGGCCGGAGCCGTTTCGCGCGATCTACACCGTGGTCTTCGCGCAGACCCTATCATTGCGCCTCGCCGTGCAAAACCGCGCGACGCATGCGATCACCTTTGAGGAGGCGCTGCACACCTACTTCGCGATCTCCGATATCAGCACCATCGCAATCTCCGGTCTCGCCGGCACCACCTACATCGACAAGACCGACGCGGCACGGCGCAAGCCGCAGACCGCGGCGCTCGTCACCATCACGGGCGAGACCGACCGCGTCTACCTCGATACGCCGGGACAATGCACCATTGAAGATCGCGGGTGGCGCCGCCGCGTCGTCATCGAAAAGGTCGGCGCCGCCTCGAGCGTGGGGTGGAATCCCTGGGCTGAAAAGGCCGCCGCCATGGTCGATCTCGGCGACCCCGCCTGGCGCAGCATGGTCTGCGTCGAGACCGGGAATATCGCCGACAACGAGGTGCGGCTCGCCGCAGATGACGAACACCAGATGTCGACGGCAATTTCCGTAGATGCCGAGCCATGACATTCTCGGAAATGACGCGATGGTCGCGCCAGCGACCTTTGCCCGCGCAGTCGTGTCATTTTCTTTTACTCGGGTCGCGATCGCCGCCCTGTCCAAGAAACGCAGGATCAGTTTATCAAGCGTGGCTCATCTGTGAAGGAACTCGGTGACAGGCGCGACCTAGCCAATTGCGCGAATGGCCGCCATGGGTGGTGAGCACCCGTTCCCGATTTGCCCAGCCTGAGTGCCCATTCCTCGGTAGCGGTCATTGACGGCCTGAATCCACACCCCCGACACGACGCCTATTTCAACGCTACCGCTGGTAGCTCAAAGGGCAGAGGTGTATCGTCGTCGATGAGGGGTTGCCGCTCCTCGGAGCCGAGGATCGCCGCATGGACATTGCGGCATGGCTGCAGAATTTGGGCCTCGAGCGCTATGTGCCGGCCTTCCGCGATAACGAGATCGACGAGACGGTCCTGCCGAGTCTGACGGCCGATGATCTCAAGGATCTTGGCGTCACTTTGGTGGGCCATCGCCGCAAGCTCCTCGACGCCATTGCCGCGCTCGGCGCTGAGGCGCCGGTAGCGGCACCAGCTAGGAATCCGGCCGCGATCGACGTCGCTCAGGGTCCGCGCACGCCGCCCCCACCCGAGCAACCTCGCCGACAAGATTCGCCAAGCGAGGCCCGCACTGGAAGGCGAGCGCAAGCACATCACCGTGCTGTTCGCCGACGTCAAAGGCTCGATGAACCTCGCCGAACGGTTCGATCCCGAACAATGGTTTCGCATCGTCGAGGACTTCTTCCGGTCGCCGCCGACGGCGTGCATCGGTTCGAGGGCACGGTGAACCAGTTCACCGGAGATGGCGTCATGGCGCTGTTCGGCGCCCCGATCGCGCACGAAGATCACGCTCAGAGAGCCTGCCTCGCCGCCCTGCACATGCGCGACGCCGTGCGCGCTTTCGCAGAGGATGTTCACGCCAGGCACGGCGTGCGGTTCGACATTCGTATCGGCCTCAACTCGGGCGAGGTGATGATCGGTCGCATCAGCGACGATCTGAGCATGGATTACACCGCGCTTGGCCATGACGTCGGCGTGCCGCAGCGCATGGAGTCGCTCGCCGAAGCCGGCCACATCTGCCTGTCCGAACAAACTGCGCGGCTGGTCGAAGGCTATTTCCAACTGCGCGACCGGGGCCGCATCCAGGTCAAGGGCGTGGTCGAGCCCGTCGGCGTGTTCGATCTGGAAGGGGTCGGGGCGCATCGCACGCGCCTCGATCGCTCCCGCGCCCGCGGCCTGTCCGCCTTCGTCGGGCGCGACCACGACATGGCGTGGACATCTTTACGTGCTACTGACAGCTACACTCTTCGCAGCCGGGCTGCGCCGTCCGAACCGCCCTCCCCTACTCGCTTCGCGGCATGACGCCGGCGCGGCGCGCTCTGATAGCGCCGATAAACTTCGCCCGGATTTCCTCGAAAAGCGTATACGGCAGCTGCCCGTAGGCGACTGTTGCGGCGTCTCCCGACCGCGCCGGCCGCAGGTCGGGCCCCGGCCACAGGAAGCGGTTCGCTTCGCTCAGCACCACCCAGGAACGCTCGTCATCCAGCCCCAAGCGGCGCTTGGTGGCGGCAGGTATCTCGACGGCGAACTCGGGAACGGAGGGCGGCGTGTGCGTGATCGGCAGCACGGTCACCCATTGCTCACCCGCTTCGTCGGTAGTGACGAGAACGACCGCGCAAGGCCGGTCCTTAACCCCCTCCTCCTGCCCGCGGGCGTGTTCCTCTGCCCACAGATAGCCGTAGCGGATTACGAGGCCGGGAACCGGTTCGGGGAGTGGCACACGCCTATGGGGATTTCAGTTCGCCGTCGAAGGCCTTCGAGGCCTCCGGCGCGCGCGTCTCTTCCAGCGCGGCGATATCCTCGCCGGTGAAGTCCTCGAGGCCCATCACCAGGCGGTCGCGCCGCTTGAGGCGGTGATACTCCTCGACCGAAATCATCACCGTGCGCTCGCGGCCGTTGCGGGCCACGACGACCGGCTGGGTGAGCGCCATATCTTGGTATCTGCCGATGTTGCGCTGAAACTCGGCCGCGGAAACCTTGATCATGTTGCTGATGTTTTCCATAGATAGCATGTATATTACAGCAATTGCATGATTTATGCAATCCGAAACGCTCATGCAAGTCACGTCTGGCGCTTCACGACGCCCCCCTAAATCGTCCCGCGCTCGAGCATCACCGCGACCATGGTTTGGCCCTCGTTGCGGAGCGTGTCGAAAGACTTCTTCACCGGCACGAGGTCCGCCGACAGCGAGAAGTGCATGTCAAGCTCCGCCCCCCGGAATTGCTGGACGAATCCGCGAATCTTCATCGCATAGACGCGATCGAACAGCAGCCGGCGCAGGAGGAGGTCGGCCTTCTTGGGGTCACGCCATGTGGATCTGTCCGTGCGGCGGCTCGTGCAGCGTGGTCGGGGCGAGGGAGCCGGGAAAGGGAAAAGCCGGCTCTGTGACCGGACGAAGGAGGACAGCGGCACGCCCTCACCTTCCCGTCCGGCGCCGGCCCGGGCTGCCAAGTGCCCAGAGGAAGAGGGCCGAGAAGGGCTTTGTGACGGGTTTCACAGGGCGAGAGACGGCTCCCGCCCGCCCGTCACAGGGAGTCCCCGCCATGACCGCCAGATCCGCCCTTCGCAATATTCCGCTCGACAAGCTCGTGCTGTCCCCGACCAACGTCCGCAAGACGCCCCCCTCCGCTGCCGAAGACGCTGAACTCGAGGCCAGCATCCGGGCGAGCGGATTGAAGCAGAACCTCGTCGTTCATCCGATGGGCGATGCCAAGGACGTGCACGCCGTCGTTGCCGGCGGAAGGCGGCTCAAGGTCCTGCAGAAACTCGCCGCCGAAGGCGCGATCCCGGCCGGCTTCAAGGTGCCGTGTCTGGTCGAAGAGCCCGAAGCGGCGCTGGAGACCTCGCTGATCGAAAACACGATCCGCTCGGCGATGCGTCCGGCTGACGAATTTGTCGCGATGGCGTCCTTGATCGATGCCGGCGAGGGAATTGAGGCGATTGCCGTTCGTTTTGGCGTTTCCGAACGCCATGTGCGGCAGCGCCTGCGCCTCGGCAAGCTCGCGCCCGAATTGCTCGACGCTTACCGCGCAGGAGAGATCGGGCTCGAGGTGGTGACCGCCTTCACCCTCGGCATCGATCACGCAGCGCAGCTCGCCGTGTGGCGCCAGGTCAAGGACAATTCCTACATCCAGCCCTATACGGTGCGGCGTCTCTTGACCGAGACGGCGGTTCCGCTCGACTCCCAACTCGGCAGCTTCGTCGGCGCCGAGGCCTATGAAGCCGCCGGCGGAAAGTGACGCGCGATCTCTTTAGCGCCGACGAAGACGGCTTCCTCGACGATGCCGCGCTGGTGCGCCGGCTGGCGATCGAGAAGCTCGAAAAGAAGGCCGCCGAATTGCGTCCGCAATGGGCCTGGACCAAGGCGGTGCTCGATCCCGAGTACGGCTCGATGGCGCAATACGGCCGCGTCCGTCCGCAGTCGGCGGAGCTACCGCCCGAAATCGCCGCGGAGATCGAGCGCATCGAGCAGCGCCTCGGCGAGCTCGAGGAAATTCCTGGGGACGAGCGGACCGAGGAGCTGATGCAAGAAGCCGCACAGCTCGAGGAACGCCGCGACCAGCTCAGCGAGACCGCCGAAGGCCTCGCGGTCTATGCCGAGAAGGACCGGGCCCGCGCCGGCTGCATTGTCACCATCGGCGAGGACGGCGATTTCCATCTCTACGAAGGCCTGGTCGAACGCTCCGCCAGCCGCGGCGGGGCCGCTGCCCATGCCGGCGAGACCGGCGATGGCGGCGACGAGGCGCCCGCGTCGGCGCCGTCCGAAGACGAGGATGACGATCCCAGCCCCCGTCCGTCCTCGGCCAGCGCCGAACAGGCGGTGCGCAAGGAATGCGGCTTCAGCCAAATGCTGGTCGACGACCTCAAGGCGTCCCGGCTGCAGATCACCAGGGCGCACCTCGCGGGGGATTTCGGGGTGGCGTTCGATCTGGCGCTCTATTCGCTGTGCGTCGCTCTCTTTGAGCGGTTTGGCTATCGCTCGCATCCGCTCGATCTGCGGGCGACCGAGAGCGAACTGCGCAGCTCGTTGAACGATCTCTCCGGCACGCCGGCGGATCGCCTGCTCGAAGCCCGCCGCAAGGCGCTCGATCTCGACTGGCTCAAGCTGCCGCCGGCCGAGGGGTTTGCCGCGCTTTCGGCGCTGCCGACAGAGGCCAAGCAGCGTCTCTTCGCCTGGTGCATCGCTTCATGCCTCAAGCCGCAGCTCGCGATCGAGGACCGGGCTGACCCGGTGATCGAATGTGCCGGCCGGCGCCTGGCGATCCCGTTCGCTGATTACTGGCGGCCGACCGCCGCCAACGACTGGGGCCGGGTGAAGAAGGCGCACGGCCTGGCGATCGCCAAGGCTATCCTCGACCTGCGCTGGGCGCGCGATCACGGCGACGCCAAGAAGCCCATCCTCGCCGCGGCGCTGGAGAAGGCCTTCGATCCGGCGGCCAACACGGCCTCGATCGGTCTCGACCGCGCGGCGCGCGACGGCGCCGCGGCGTGGCTGCCGCCCGGCATGGCCTATGCGGAAGACCCCGGCGATGGCGCGGACCCACAGTCCGGCACCCCCACCGATGTCGACGAGTTCGAGGCGGAAGCCGCCGAGATCGACCTGACGGACGCCGAGCTGCCCGCCTTCCTCACCGAGGATGACGCAGCCGGCGTCGCGCTCAACGGCGCATCGGCGCCCTGACGCGGAACGGAGACCGCGCACCGCCGGGCGCGCGGTACCTCGGCTTCACCCCGTCCCTTCGACGACTGGATTACGCGCGATCCGTCCGACTGCCGTGGATGGGGCGCACCGTCCAACGAGGGAGGGGTCGCTGTTTCCGGCGAGGCGATCCTTCATGCCGCGCGGCTTTATGTGCAGGCGAGCCAGTCATGCATGGGCTGCGAAGCCGGGATCCTGTTCCGGTCGTGCGACGGCCGGCAGGACTATGTCGGCGGCCGCAACCATTTCGCGCCGCTCGATCTGCTGAACCACCCGGCCGCTCTCGCCACTCTCATCCGGCGCAACGTCCTCCTGCCGGTCCCGTAAAGCGCCCGAGCGGCCAGCCGCTCGCCGCCCCTTCATCCGCAAAACGCCCACAGCGACGCGACGGCCCGCGCCGCTGCCGGACGCATGCGTCGTCACCGTCGCCAAAAAGGAGAACGACAATGACCGAGAAAGCCGACGTTTACACCCGGGTCACTAACAAGATCCTCGCCGATCTCGAGCGCGGAAATCTCACCTGGCTGCAGCCATGGCAGGCCGGCCACCAGGCCGGGCCGGTATCGCGGCCGCTGCGCGCCGGCGAGAAGGCCTACCGCGGCATCAATGTCCTGATGCTGTGGGCCGCCGCCATGGAGAAAAACTACAGCTGCCCGCTCTGGCTGACCTACAAGCCGGCCGCCGAGCGGCGGACAGGTGCGCAAGGGCGAGAAAGGCTCGCTGGTCGCTTACGCCAACGAGATCGTCAGGACGGACACCGACGACACCGGCGCCGACGTCGAAATCAAAATTCCTTTTATGAAAGGCTACACGGTCTTTAACGCCGAGCAGATCGACGGACTGCCCGGGCATTTTTATGCCACCGTGCCGACGCTCACCAATGAGATCGAGCGGCTCGATGCCGTCGAGGCGTTTTTCGCCAATACGAAAATCACCATTCAGCAGGGCGGCAATCGCGCCTTTTACAGCGTCGACCGCGACACCGTGCAGATGCCGGAATTCCGGAGCTTCCGCGACGGTGAATCCTATTACGCGACGCTCGGTCACGAATGTTGTCATAATGCCGTGGCCCGGATTATGCCGCATGGCCGATGCAGGCGACGGAATCGCTGACGTTCAGCCATGCGATGTTCGGCATAATCAAAGCGCTTCCAGGAAGGCGAGCAGCTGGTCGTCCGGTCGGTAGCGGCCGGGACTGGCTGCCGGAGCTGCGATGCGCGACAACGCCTTTTCCTTAAGCCGCATGTCGGCATGGAGGTAGATCTGCGTCGTTTCGACGGACTCGTGTCCGAGCCAGAGCGCGATCACGGACTGATCGACCCCATGCTGGAGCAGCTCCATCGCGGTGCTGTGCCTCAGTGTGTGGGGGCTGACGCGCTTACCCGCCAGACTCGGGCAAGATCGCGATGCCGTTAGGCTGTGCTTGCGGACCAGATGCTCCAAGGCGTCGCGGCTCAGCTTGTCGCCGCGCATTGAAGGGAAGAGCGGCTGATCATCATCACCCCGCCGCTCTTTGAACCACGTCTGGAGTACCCTTACGGTGTCGCGTCGAAGCGGCGTGCACCTTTCCTTCCTGCCTTTACCCAGGCATCTGACATGTGCGCCGGTGCCCAATACAACGTCCCTGCACCGAAGGCTGATCAGCTCGGACGCCCGCAGTCCGGTCTGAAGCGCGACGAGGAGGATGAGGTAATCGCGTCTGCCCGCCCATGTCGATCGGTCCGGCGCCGCGAGCAGAGCTGCGATTTCGCTCGCTTCGAGGAACGTCACGGTCCGCTTGACATAGCGCTTGCTGGGCATCGCCAGGATTCGCTGGCAGTGGAGCAGCCAGGCGGGCTCGCTCATGGCGACGTAGCGGAAGAAGGAGCGGATCGCGGCGAGCCGCGTATTCCGGCTGCGGGCTCCGTTGCGACGGGTGGTCTCGACGTACAGCAGGAAGTCGCCGATCAGGTCGGCATCGAGGTCTTCGATCCCGAGCTTCGTCGGGATCCGGCCTCGTTGCTCGCTCGCGAAGCGAAGGAGCAGCCGGAACGTGTCGCGATAGCCCGCGATCGTATGGGCGCTCGCCTCCATCTGTGTGCACAGACGGTCAGTGAAGAACCGCTGGAGCAGCGCCGGTAAGATCGAGGCGGTCATCGGCACGCCACCCGGTCGACGGACTCTACGACGCGATGCGAGGCCAGCTCGAGCAGTTCGGGGACCGCTTCTATGTACCAGTAGGTGTTGTCGGGTGAAGTGTGGCCCAGATAGGTCGTCAGCTTGATCATCTCGCGCGACGCGTCTTTGCCCCTGCGGTACCAATCGATGATCGTTCGCGCCGCGAAGCTGTGGCGGAGGTCGTGGATGCGCGGACCGCGACCATGACGCCCATATTACTGCGGAGAGCGCAGACCGATCCCCTGGCATACCAACGCAAAGTTGTAGCGGGCACCACAGTCTCGGAGCCGATCGCCCCTGCAGGTGACGAAGAGCGGCTCCGGCGTAAGGCCGAGCAAGCGGTCGCGCTCACCGGCATAGGTTCGGAGGCGGTCGGTGACGCTGTCGGCGAGCGGGATGAGCCGCTCCTTGCCCAGCTTACCGCGGCGGATGCGAAGCACGCCTTCGTTTAGATCGACGTCGCCAGTGTCGAGGCCAAGCGCCTCACTGATCCGCAGGCCGGTCACCGCGATCAGGCCGAATAGCGTCGAACAGGTGAGGCCTCGCATTCCATAGACCGATGGTAGCTCGGCGGCGGCACCGACGATCGCGGCGATTTCTGCCTCACTGTAGATATAGGGTCGCATGCGCCGGTAGCGGCTCGGGATGAGCCCTCGCGGCGGCACCTCGTGGGTCGGATCAAGCCCGTGCAGCCATTGTGCGAAGAGCCGCACCATGCCGAAGCGCGCGGCCCAGGTCTGTCGCCCCGCCTGACCGAATGTGTCCTGCCAGCGCAGGAACAGGGCCGTGGTGACGTGCTGCGCCTGCGCGGCCTCGGCGAAGTCGACAAAGCGGCGTAGCACCCGCTCGGACGTGCCGAGGTTATAGCCCAGGCTGCGCCTGACGGTCAGGTAGCGATCGAGCTCGTGACGGAGGCTCATTTGGTCCCTCCCGCCGTCGGCCAAGGCTGCACGATCGAACGGAGGCCATCGATATCGAGCTTCGCGTAGATCATGGTGGAGGCGCGCGAGCGGTGGCGCAGCATGTCGCTTACCTCGGCGAGCGATGCCCCCTTCCGCACCATGTTGGTCGCCAGGCTGTGCCGCAGCACGTGCGAGCCAACGTATGGGCTCGGCGGCTCACGCCCGTAGCAGCGAATGCGTCCTTGAGAATGGCGTTGAGCACTTGGCCATCCTTAAAGGGACCGTGCGGTGCGCGCAGCGTGACGAACAGGGCTCGCGACGTGGAGACGCGATCGTGTCGGAGATAGGCGGTCAGCGCTTCGCCAACGTCGGGCGGAATCGGCACGCGATCGTGCCGTTGCCCCTTGCCGCGCACGAGGAGCTCACCCGCCCGCCAGTCGATATCATCGAGCTGGATGGTGATCACCTCGGGTGCACGCAGTCCAAGGCGGGCCAGCAACAGCATCATCGCATAATCGCGCCGCCCATGCTTCGGGTTGGCGCACACCGCTGCCAGGACGGCTTCCACCTGGTCGGGCGTGAGATGGCGAGGCAGCCGCGCGTCATAGCGCCTGGCCACGCTCGGCACGCACAGCGCCAGGTTCGACGAGGTCAGGCCGCACTTGAACATATATTGGAAGAAGTTGCGCAGGTGTGTTGCCGGCGTCTTGTCGCGGAACGGCGCCTTCTTCGAGGTCAGCAGCTGGAGGAACGTGATCACGTCGCCGGCCGACGTCGCGCCTAGATCGATTTCGGCACCGCCGAAGCGGTAGTCGAGGAAGCGATCGGCGAAGCGCCAGCTATGAAACCTTCATCCTGATGGTCTTGATGGTGGCAATGGAACAGCGTCGGGCCGGGGTTATCAGCGACAAACTCGATCTCTGCCGTTGTAAATCGGACCATGTTCAACGTGTCCTTCATCAGCCCTGCTGTCGGCTTGTCGCCGACCTTGGTCACCTCGAAGGTGTGCCGGTGCAGGTGGACAGGGTGCGTGTCGCCGCTCTTGTTGGTCATGACGAGGCGGTATCGCCTGCCCCGCTCGACCGTGAATAGGGGGTTTGTGTTCGGCCATGACTTGCCGTTGATCGTCCAACGGTTGTAGCCGCCCCGACCTCCGAGGATTTTCTCGAACGTCAGCGGGAAGACGCCGTCCGGCTCTGGCGCGGTTCCCTGCCTTCCAAATGCTGTGTAGTCCCAGGTCGCCTTTGGCGGTTCCGACCATTGCGGCTCGCCATGCTCGTTAGCGTATTCGATGACGATGCCGAGGCCCATCTTGCGGTAGTCATCATCGATCTCGCCCATTATCCAAACGCCCGGTCGATTCATCTCGACGATAACGTCAGCACGTTCGGCGGGAGCGAGATACAAGACATCGACGGTGGCCGCAGTCGGCACCGGGTTGCCGTCGAGCGTGAGCACGGTGAAGCGGTGGCCGGGAAGAGCGAGCCTGATGTTCTCGGTTGCGCTCGCGTTCAGCAGGCGAAACAGGACGCGCTCGCCTTCGCGGACGCGAACCGGCTCCCCGTGACCGAGTATTTTGTCGTTGAAGGAGGCGGCAGCATACATGACTTCAAGCCCGTTATCGGGCGGCGGCCCTTTCCGCATGTCCTGCATGCTGACCCATCGACCGTCCCAATGATGCGCAGCGAGCAGCACCTCTTGATCGTAGCGTCCGGGATCGCTTGTGGGTTCGACGATGAGGAAGCCGTAGAGTCCGGCGTATGTGCTGCGCGTCAGATCCGTCCCGGCAACGTCGTGGCTATGATACCAGCGCGTCCCGGTCGGCTTGGGCGTGAAGGTGTAGACCTTCGAGCCGCCGTGAGCCGGAACCATTAGCGATCCCTCCTCCATTGCGCCGTCAGCCTCGGACGGGACAAAGAGACCGTGCCAGTGAATGATGTCGTCGATGTCGGTGTCATTGACGATGTTAATGCTGACCTGCCGACCCTCTTTCAGCCGCAAGACCGGGCCGGGAACCGTGCCGTTGTAGCCATAGGTCTTGATCACCTTGTCGGGAGCCAGTTCGACCGACACGGGGGCGATACGGATTGTGTAATCAATTTCCGGCGCTGCTTGCGCGACAGTCGAGAATGCCCTGGCGAGCGATAGCCCAGCGGCCCCTGCGCCCGCCAGGAATTGGCGGCGGCCAAGCGGCGGAATCATGGCGGGTCGCGAACCAGCATGGGACGGCATGAGTCCTTCCTCTGCATTTTCTCGTCATTCGCTCGGGATAATTGCCGCGCGTCAGACATCGGTTTTTGGCGGGCGGTCAGCGATCTTCGCGTCTATCGAGCAGCCGCCCCCACCTTCGATCAACAAGTAGAGGCATCCGAGCAGCATGGTGAGATCGGCTCGCGCCTCGTGGGCCATGCTCCAGAAGCCATAACGGTCCAGCTTTGGTAGGTGGAAAATCCAAAAGTCCTCTCCAGTCCAAATCGGCAGCTTCGTCGAGACGATTGCGACGATCATGATGATGATCAGTGGGATGGCTGCCAGCCGGGTCAGCAGCCCGACAATGATCAATGCGCCGCAGACGACTTCGACCACGCCGACGAATAGCCCCATCAGATTGGGATAGGGAATCCCGATCCGAGAGAACCGCCCAGCGCCGAGAATGGCGGGAAAGGCGAGCTTTTGAATACCTTCCGGGAAAAATACGACCAGACCGACGAGGAGGCGCACGAGGACCGTCCAGCAGGAGGCCCGAGTCCGAAGCAGGGTTCGCCAAGTCACCGTTCTATCCCGCGTGGTTAGGAAAGAGTCGCCGCGACCACGCTGGCCGCAACGGCCCCCAGAATGACCACCAGCCAGGGCGGCACGGACCAGAGCGTCAGTAGCAGAAACGCGATGATCCCGAGCGCGAAGTCCGTGGGTGCATGTATCCCGCTCGTCCAGACCGGATTATAGAGCGCTGCAAGCAGTAGTCCGACGACGGCGGCGTTGACGCCTTTCAGGACCGACCGCATCGCCGGATGCTGGCGAAACCAGTTCCACAGATGAAGCGGGCCGATCGCCAGGAAGAACGACGGCAGGAATATCCCGACCAGGCAGATCAATCCGCCGAGCCAGCCGTTCGGCTGCGGCCCCATGACCGTGCCGAGATAGGCCGAGAAGGTGAATAGCGGACCCGGCACAGCCTGCGCAGCGCCATAGCCAGCGAGGAAGGAATCGTTGTCCACCCAACCGGGTGGCACGACGGTGGCCTGCAACAGTGGCAGGACGACATGCCCGCCGCCGAAGACGAGCGATCCAGACCGATAGAAGCCGTCGAACAGGGCAACGCCATGGCTTCCGGTTGCGACCGTGAGTAGCGGCAGCGCGATCAGCAGCCCGAAGAACAGGATGATCGAGCCGGTAGACCACCACCGGCTGATGCGCACCGGCAGCGGGATCAACGGAATGGTCTCGCCCGGCAGATACCACCAGCCGATAAGCCCGCCCGCCACGATGGCTCCGACCTGACCGATGGTGGAAGGCACTCCCAGAGCCAGCACGGCGGCGGCGACTGCTATAGTCGCGCGTTCCCGATCGGGGCAGAGGTTTCGCGCCATTCCCCACACCGCCTGGGCCACGACGGCGACCGCCACGATTTTCAAGCCGTGGAGCCAAGCGGCGTCGCCAAGATGGCCGAACGCGGCGACGCCGTAGCCGAACAGGATCAGCGCCAATGCGGACGGCATGGTGAACCCAACCCAGGCGGCGAGCGCCCCAGGTATTCCAGCCCGCGACACCCCGATGATGATGCCGACCTTGCTGCTCGCCGGTCCCGGCAGGAATTGGCTCAGCGCGACGACATCGGCGTAGTGCGTTTCGTCAAGCCAGCGGCGATGCTCGACGAACTCGGTGCGAAAGAACCCGAGATGAGCTATCGGCCCGCCGAAGGATGTGAGGCCGAGCCTCGTAAAGACGCGCAAGACTTCAAGCGCCGAACCGGGGTGGACGGTTGCCTCTGCCGCTTGTTCACTTACAGCGCTCATCACCCCCCTCTCCATTAGGCACAGGGGTTCCCGACCGGCTCGATTGTCCGCTGAACCCGTGGTCTTACCTGTTCGGCGAAAAGTTCAAGTGTCTTGACGACATGCTCTTGGGAGAGATTCCCCAGGAAACCCGTCACCAGCATGAAGTTGCCGAAACCAAATTCAACATGGAGGGCAGCGACCCGCTCGGCCACCGTCTCGGGACTGCCGACGATCGCCACTTCCCGGAGCCAGCGTTCGGTGTCGTGCTCCTCTTCCGTCAGAATCCCTCGTCGTAGCTGGTCGCCGCCGCGACGGTACCCGGCAGTCACCCTCTCGGCGGCTGGCCACGCAGCCTGACAGGCGGCTTCATCGGTCTCACCGACGACGATGAACCGGCTGATCGGCACCTGTGCTATGTTGCCGCCCGCGTCCTTGAAGGCGGCGATGCAACGCCGGATGCTGCCGACCGATTGCTGGCTTCCCTGGAACAGCGTGAGGCCGCAACGCGCCGTCCAGGCAGCACCTTCCTCGCGGTATGTCGCCACATAGATTGGCGGATGTGGCTGCTGCACGCATTTCGGTTCGATCGACTCGGTGCGGCAGCCCACCTTGACCTTCGGCTCAGTCCAGTAGCGGATCAGCCTCTCGTGGACCGCATCGAACGCGGCAGAGCGATCGTCGTAATCCAGCCCCCACGCCTCGAAATAACGGCTCGTGTTGCCGCGAGAGACGCCCAGGTCAACACGACCCTCGGAAAGCACATCGAGGGTGGCGATCTCCTCGGCCAGCCGGATCGGCTCGAAGAGCGGCAGCACCAGAACCGAGAAACCGATGCGGATTCTGCGCGTCCGCATCGCCAGCGCGGTCGCCAGAAGGATCGGCGACAGACAGGTCCGGCTTCCCTGACCAAAATGTTCCTCGTTAATCCACAGGCCGTCGTAGCCAAGCGACTCAGCGAGTGGTCCCAATTCGAGCAGGCTGCTCCAGGCCAGCACCGCATCCCGAGAGGTCGAAACGCATTCGGAACAGCCCTCCCCAACATGCTTTGACCCGATCTCTTTCATCCCTTCGCCAGATGGCTTTCTTGCTGGGTGTCGTCCTCGAAAAGCTCGCCAAAAAGCTCGCGCACCTTTAGCTTCGCGGCGGCAAGGGCTTCCGCACCCAATTTGGTTGCTCGGTAGACGCGACGGGCGATGCTGCCCAACCGTTCCTCGGTCGAAGTCAGATAGCCGCGTTCCTCAAGTCCGTGCAGGATCGGATACAGCGTGCCAGCACTCAACTTGTAGCCGTGCCGAGCCAATTCCTCGATCATCGCCAGCCCATAGACTGGCTCCTTCGCCGCGTGATGCAGGACATGCAGACGGATCAGGCCAGCGTAGAGGAACCGATCATCGATCATATTGCAACCCGATATTGGAACTCGATAACGCTGTTCGTCAAGCGATTTCGATCCGTGTAGATCCGTTACTCAGTGGAGCGTCGATAGGTCTCTCACGGCCTGACGAGGACCTCGCTCCACCATCGGATGCGGGGGAAACAGCCCCGTGCCCTTCCGAAACGGGTCCCTGGAATCGATGGATCGTTTCCTCGACCCGTAGCCGTCGTTGAGGCTCAGCGGGTCCCTATGCACTGCCTGGTCAACAAAACCCAAACCGGGGGTCCAGTTCCTAATGTCGAACAGGGTCCGGTCCCGAACGGCGGTTGACAGGGTCAGGGCATCTGGTGAGGACCCGTCCTCCCGTGGAATGCTCAACCGGTCCAGGCGCCTGACTCAACTTTTTTCAGCGACCTGCTCAGAGCGGCAAACTCTCAGTGTCCGTGATCACCCGCGTAGTAGTCATTGCCACGAGAGAATTCGACGAACACGCAAGGCTCATTGCCCACGGACCACGCATCGTGACCCGGTGGCAACAACATGACATCGTTCTTTGAGAAGTCTTGTTGCGCGCCATCATCCATCACGACCCGGAGCGTTCCGGAAAGCACGAGGGCGACATGTGGCAGTTGACAGCTATCAGTCCCCGCGTACTCCTTCAGATCATTAGACCATTTCGCGCCGACATCGAAAGTCACGCGTGTCACAGACACCCCCTGGAGGGTAACCGTCTGCTTCTTGATCTTCCCATGTGCGTCGGACTTAACGGAATCCAAATTCCCTTTTTGCATCCCAGGAA
>Ga0209040_10002388_pt1 | contig 14775 bp, 17 predicted proteins | sample BogFormECP12_OM3_FD_188240 | JGI IMG/M metagenome (GOLD analysis project Ga0209040, IMG submission 188240) | Bog forest soil microbial communities from Calvert Island, British Columbia, Canada - ECP12_OM3 (SPAdes) (version 2) | ecosystem: Environmental > Aquatic > Freshwater > Wetlands > Bog ...
CCGCACGCCGGTCGGCGGCCCGGCGCCACCGGCTGCCCCGCCGGTCCGGGTGCGTTCGCCGTGACCCCGCGCGACATCGATCCCGCGACAGCCCTGCTGGTCGTCGAGGGTGAGCTCGATCTCGCCACCGCACCCGGGCTGAAGTGGGCACTCGGCGATCTCATCGACGCGGGCCGCAGCCGCATCGTGGTCGACCTCTCGGCGGTCTCGTTCATCGATTCGACCGCCCTCGGCGTGCTCGTGGGCGCGCGCCGCAGCATGGGCGCCGGTGGGCGCATCGCGATCGTGTGCACGAACGAGAGCGTCCTGAAGATCTTCGAGCTGACCGGCCTGGAGGACACCTTCGGCTGCTTCGCCACGCCAGAGCTGGCACTCGCCCACCTCCGAGGGAGTGCGGCCGCAACGGGTTGATGTCTACTCGCCTGCGCTCAGCCCTGAAGTTGATCCCGCCGCCGGCGGGTGTGGCGTTGAGCGCGTCGCTCAGCTTCTGCGCATTTGCGGCTGTGTGCGTGCCCGCCGCCACCGCCAGCCACGAGCACGAGCATGGGGGCGGCTCGGTGCCGGCCGCCGCGGTGGCGCCCGCGACAGGCTCGACGGGCGGCGCAGGCTCCGCCGCAGCGCCCGCCCCGACGAGCGCGCAGCCCGCCACGCGCGCCGGACACCGCGTGCACTCGACGGGGTCGAGCACTCCCGCGCAAGATGCGCCGTCGGGCTCAAACGGCCGTCCACACGCCGCGGGCGCTACGCCGACGGGAGCCGCCGCACCCTCGCGCCCCGCGAGCGCCGGCAAACGCAGCCGGGGCCCGCGCTACTCCGCAGCCGGCGACGGCGCAGGCGCAGCGGCTGCGCCGGGCGCCGCGGCTGCGCTCACACCGGCCGCTGCGCCGGGCTCGCACGGGAAAGGCAAGGGCGCCCGGACGGCCGAACGCGAAGCTAAGGTGCGCGAACGTCAGGAAGCAAACGGCAAGCGCCCGCGCCGCAGCACCGCCCCGCCGCCGTCTCATCAGGAAGCCTCCGCCGGCGTCTCGCCGAGCGCGGGCGCTGCTGTGCCCATCGCGCCGGCCACCGCGCAGACAGCCACGGTTGCGACAGCGCCGCCGGCCCCCTCCGGCCGCTCGCAAAGCACAGGCAGCGCGCCGTCCCGGCACGCACCGGCGCACCCTCGTGGCGCCGCTGCTCGGCGGCGGGCTCCCGCGGCGGTGGCCTCCGCGGCCCTCGCCGCGACGCTCGTGCCCGTGGCGCCCAGCGCCGCCGCGACGTCCGCCAGGGCACGCCCGCACACCCGCGTATCGCGAGCGCGCCCACAGCATGGGAGTACGCGCTCGCCGCTGATCGGCACGGTCACGCGGATCATCGACGTGGTTCCGCCGCTCGTGCGGATCGTGATCGCCGCGCTCGTGGCGCTGGCGCTCGCGCTCGCCGCCAGCGCGCGCCTGGCCACCCGGCGCGCGCTGCGGCTCGCGCGCCAGCGCGAGAAGCTGCTCGAGGACGTCGGCCTGCTGCAAGGCGCGTTGCTGCCCGCCCTGCCCAGTCGGCTGGGTCCGGTGGGCACCTCCGCGGCCTACCGGCCGGCATCCGGTCCGGGCGCCGGCGGCGACTTCTACGACGTCTTCGCACTCGGCGACGGCCAGCTCGCGGTGATCGTCGGCGACGTCTCGGGGCACGGCCGCGAGGCCCTGCCGCACACCACGCTCGTGCGCTTCACGCTGCGCGCGTATCTCGAGGCGGGCCTCTCGCCGCGCGGCGCGCTGCAGGCTGCCGCCGCGGTGCTCGAGCGCCAGCTCGGCGGCTCCTTCGCGACCGTCGTCACCGCCACCTACGACCCCGAGCGGCGCACGCTCACCTACGCCTGCGCGGGCCACCCACACCCGGTGTTCGCGCAGGCGCGTGCGCTCACCCCGATCACCGCCTGCTCCTCACCGCCGATCGGCGTCGGCGAACCGACCGGTCAGCGCCAGACGATCGTGTCCCTGCCCGGGCGAGCGCTGGTCTGCTTCCACACCGACGGCGTAGTCGAGTCGCGCGTACGGGGAGAGCTGTTTGGAGCGCCGCGCCTGCGCCAGACGCTGGAGGGGCTCGAGGCCGGCGCGACCGCGTCGATGCTCCTCGACAGCGTTGCTGCGCAGACCGATCGGCGTCCCGACGACATGGCAGCGTGCCTGCTGCGCCTCGACGGCGACGGGCGCGACGCGAGCGTACAGGTCGAGGAACTCGAGCTCGAAGGGCTCGAAAGCGCACCGGGGCGGGCCGCCCGGTTCCTGGCCGCGGCCGGACTCCCGCCAGGCGAGGTGCACGACGTGCTGAACTCGGTGCGCAGCGCCGTTGCGCGCCACGGCCGCGTGGTGCTCGCACTGCACCTGCGCGACGGACGCCCCGAGGTCGTGCTGCGCCCTCAGAACGTGGCGCTGCTCACACCGCGCACAGCTGCGAGCAGCCGCTCGGTGGGGATCTCGATATGAGCGTCAGGCCGGCTCCCGACCAGGATGCCGCGATGGTCCTCGGCATGGCCTCGACGGCGATGGCCTTCGCACGCACGCCCGCGGCCGAGGCGGAGCGGTGGCTTCGCATCCTGCGCCTGCACGGCGAGGCGGGCGTCGCCCTGCAGGCCCTGGGCGTGGGCGAAGCGTCACTCGAAGCGCCGGCCCCGGAGCCGGCGGGAACTCGCGCCACAGGGGCGGCGCCCGGCGACCGCGACGTCGTTGCCGAGGTCGCCGAGGCGGCCGTCGCGCGCGCCGGCGAGCGGGGCTCGCAGACCGTCGCCACCACCGACGTCCTGCGGGCCGTCATGGACGTCTACGGCGCGTGCTTCGACGGCGTGCTGCGCGTGCACGGCACCGACCGCGAGGAGGTCCTCGAGCGCCTCGGCGCGAGGCCTCCCGGCACCCTCGCCGGCTGAGCGCCCGCGCCGCGCGCGGTGGCCGGGGAGGGCGCGCAGGCGCGGGACCGTAGGATTGCGCGCCGTGGCTCGGATCTTGATCGTCGGTGGCGGCTGCAGAGGCAGGCGCCTGGCCGAGACGCTGGTTGCAGACGGGCACGCCCTGCGGATCACAACGCGCACCGAGGCCGGCCGGGCCGCGATCGAGGCCTGCGGCGCCGAGTGCTGGATCGGCACGCCCGATCGGCTGGCGACGCTGCGGGCGGCGCTCGAGAACGTGACGATCCTCTGCTGGCTGCTGGCCTCGGCCGTCGGGCCCGCGCAGGAGCTCAGCGCGCTGCACGGCACGCGCCTGGAGTTCTTCCTCACGCAGGCCATCGACACGACCGTGCGCGGCTTCGTCTACGAGAGCGCCGGGCCGCGCACGCCGCCGCCGGCGCGCGCGGAAGGCGAGCGGATCGTGCGCCGGATGGCGGCGCTCAACGCGATACCGGTGGCGTACCTGACGGCCGGCCACAGCGACATCGACGCATGGCTCAACGAGGCCCGCGCCGCGATCGACGCACTGCTCTTGAGCGCATGATCGCGCGCGTCCTTCAAGCCGCCGGGCCTCGAGACCGATGAGCCCCACACGATGCACCGCGAGCGCTCCCGATACGGGCTGTTGGCCTCGGCGCTGGGCGCGATCGTGCTCGCGATCTCGGTGTTTCTGCCGTGGTACGGGGTCAGCCTCACCCCCGCCGGGATCGCGCTAGTGCAACAGGTCGGCGACAACCTCGCCGCACAGTTCGGCAACGCCACGCTGCAGGCCGATGTCGGCGGGTTGCACGCCGATCTGGCCGGGCTGGCCGGACAGCAGGTCGTTGCGCTGAGCGCGCACCAGGCGCTCAAGGACATGAATATCGTGCTGCTCGTGCTGGCCGGCCTCGCGCTGCTGGACGCGCTCATCCCGCTGGCCCGCTCGGCCTCGCCGCTGCCCGACGGCGCCGGCGCGTCGCTCGTGCTGCTCGGCAGCGTCGCAACCCTCTGCGTGCTCTACCGGATGATCGTCCCGCCCACGCCGCCCGGCGGCGTGATCGCGCTATCGCTGCGCGAGGGCGCCTGGCTTGCGCTGCTGGGCTCGGTGACGATGCTCGTGGCCGGCTTGTGGCCGCTGCTCGCGCCGCGCGGCGCAGCCCGATCGGGTGATCTCGAGGCCTCCACGCAGGGCGTCTGGACGAACCTGTCCGGATGGACGCCCGAAAGCTGAGCCGCGCGAGCTACACGCGCCGAGCGCCGAGCGCCGAGAGCGGAGGGACAGCTGCGGGCTCTGCCCGGACCCCCTACCGGCGACAGCCGCGGGCGCTGCTCAGAGGCCGTGCGCGGCAGCCTGGCTGGGATCGAGCACGCGCAGCGCGAGCGTCCGTTTGCCCTCCGCTGCGCCGGTGTCCAGGCGCTGCAGCAGCTCCTCGAGGATGCGCGCGGTCGCGCCCCAGATGAGGTGCCCGTCGAGCACGAAGGCGTCGGTCTCGAAGGAGATCCCGCGGCGCTCCAGGCGGGTGCGCGTGCGGCTCGCCTGGAGCGCCGCCACGGGTAGCTCGAGCACGGCATCGACCTCCCGGGCAGAAGCTCGCCACGCGATGCCGGCGGGAATCTCGCCGACGAACGGGTGGATCACGTAGTTGGTCGCGAACGTCGAGGTGGGCGGGAGCTCTCCGAGCAGGCTCACGCGGGCGCGGGGCAGGCCGATCTCCTCTTCGGCCTCACGCAGGGCCGTCTCGCCGAGTGTCGCGTCCTGAGCGTCGCGGCGACCCCCGGGGAAGGAGATCTCACCGGCGTGGCGGCGGAGGTCGGCGCGCCGCCTCGTGAGCACGACGTGGGGCTCGGCGGTCTCCCTGGGCACGAACAGCGCCACCAGGACCGCCGCCGGGATCGGCTCGGTGCTCGCTGGGGCGGGTGCGTCAGGCGGCCAGGTGAACGCGCTCAATCCGCTCCTGGAACATGACCTCGCCGTCGAGCACGCGGTGCACCGGGCACTTGGCTGCGATCACCCGCAGGCGCTCCACCTGCTCCTCGGGGAGATTCTCGGGCAGGCGCATCACGAGCTCGAACCTCGTCGGGCAGCCACGCTCGGCGGGGCTGTACTCGACATCGACCTCCACGTGTCCGATGTCCCAGCCCTTGCGCGCCGCATACATCTCCATCGTGATGGCCGTGCAGGATGCGAGCGACACGGCGAGCAGCTCCTGCGGATCGGGACCGGCGTCGTCGCCGCCCGCGCTCGGCGGCTCATCGACCGTGATCTGGTGATCTCGCACCTGGACGGTGTGCCGCAGCATCGAGCCGTCACGCCGCACGGAGGCTTTCATCCTTGTGAGCCCTTGCGTCTCGGTCATCTAGATCCCTTCGATCGTCCGTCTCGCCTCGATCCCCATGATATCCGGGGTGTCTAGGCGAGTGGGTTGAACAGCAGTCCCGTCAGCAGCTTGGGGTAGAAGAAGGTCGACTTGGGTGGCATGTTCTCACCAGCGGCGGCCACGTCGCGGACCTGGGCGACGGGGGTCGGGCGCATGAGGAAGGCGGCGTCGTATTCGCCCGAGCGAACCATCGCGAGGGCCTCGGCCGTATCGCGCGCGTAGAACATCCCGTTGAAGTGGGCGATGTCATCGTCGCTGAGGCCGAGCGCGCCCTTCAGCAGCAGCGTCTCGAGCACACCGGTGTCGAGATGGCGGTAGGCCTCGGAGTGGCCGGCGAGCGCGGCGTCGGCGATCGCCTGGTCCTTCAGCGTCAGGCGGTACGGACGGTTCTCCTGGCCGTCGATGTAGCCGAGTACCAGTGGCCCCTCGCCGGGCGGGGGTGCGATCTCCTCGACCGGCACCTCGGCGATCTCGAAGTCGCGTTGCAGCGCCTGCGCGAGCGCCTGACGGCGCGCGTCGTCGAGCCCCCTGACGAGGCGGTGGGTCGGGAACACCGTCAACCCGGGATCCTCGAGCGCGACCAGGCACATGAGGATGTAGCGATGCTCGCCCTCGCCGCCGACCTCCTGCGCGTATGCCTGCATCGTCTCGTAGCGGTGATGGCCGTCGGCGATCAGCAGCTCGGCGTTCGCGGTGGCGGCCTGCACGGCGGCGATCGCGGCGGGGTCCGAGACCCGCCAGAGCCGGTGGAGGGTGCCTTCGCCATCCTCGACCTCGCCCCAGGGCGCCCGCTCGGTGGCGGGCTCCAGCGCCCGCCAGGCCGCATCGGCGGGATCGGAGTAGAGCGAGAAGATGGGGGAGATGTTCGCCCGCGTGGCCCGCGTGAGGCGCAGCCGATCCTCCTTGGGACCGGGATGGGTGCGCTCGTGCGGGCGCACGCGCCCGGGGCCGTACTCCTCGATGCGCACCCTGCAGAAGAAGCCGCGGCGCGTGCGCCGCTTGCCGTCGGGGCCAGAGTAGTCCTGGGTGTGTGCCCACAGCGCCGGCTCACCGTCGCGCACGAGCACTCCCTGCAGCTGCCAGCTCTCGAACAGTTCGCCGGCTGACGTGTAGGGGTCCCGCCCGCCGGGCTCGGCCTGGGGCAGATCGACGGCCACGACGTTGAACGGCGAGCGCGCGATCAGCGCGGCCCGCTGCGTCGCGTCGATCACGTCATAGGGCGGCGCGACGACGTTCGCGAGGGCTCCCACGACAGCGGGGTCGTAGTGGATCGCGCGCAGGGGTTGGACGTCTGCCATGCCGGTCGCGGAGGCTAGCAGCGGGGAGCACCGCCGCGAATGCCGCCTCGACCTCTACGCTTAGTGGCACGGGGCGTGGCGCAGCCTGGTAGCGCACCTGCTTTGGGAGCAGGGGGTCGCCGGTTCAAATCCGGCCGCCCCGATACAGTGAAGGGCCATCAATCGGCACATTCGCCGGCTGATGTGCTGAGGATCCAACGATGACGAGCACTCGGCGATTTCCGTGCAAGCCCGAGGCCGTCGCTGCTGCGCGCCGATTCGTGCGAGACGTCCTGCGCGAGCAGTCCCGCGAGACGGTCGAGAGTGCCGAGCTGATGGCCTCCGAGCTGGCCACCAACTGCGTTCGGCATGCTCACACCGGCTTCGAGCTGACGATTCAGACACAGGGGGGCATCCGCATCGAGGTGCGCGACGGGGGGAGCGGGCGACCGCAGGTCCTCCACCCGACCCCGCGCGAGCCGGCTGGACGCGGGCTGGGCATAGTCGAGGCGATGGCAGACGCCTGGGGCGTGATCGAGACGCCGGAGGGCAAGGCCGTGTGGTTCACGCTCGCGCGAGGCGGTGCGCCGAGCGGCGAGTGAGCAGTCCACTCGCGACCGCACCCGCGGCGGTCGGGCTCAATGCTCTCCCGCGGCGTCCTCGGTCGCGGTCGCCGGGTCGATCGTGGCCTGCACTGCGCGCCAGGCGATGAGGCTCTCGAGCGCCCCGTCGACGATCCGGTTGAGGAACTCGACGCGGTCGTTGATGTGCGGAAGGGGCACATCGGGAATGGGCAGCTCGAGGAAGTCGCAGAGCGGCTCCCAGCCTTCGCGCACATCCCACACGAGCAGCCGCTCGGGTGCGATCGTGCGCCGCACCTCCTCGTTGTGGCTCAGCATCCCGTCGATCAGCTGCTCCGCGCTGGCGTGCCCGGCGGCGAACGTGCCGGTTCCCTGCCACAGCAGCGCATCGATCATCTGCAGGAATGCGTTCCACTCGGGGTCGATGTGCGCTCGCGCGCTCGCCAGCAGGCGGCCCGGCGAGTCGCCGTTGCGCACCGCCCAGACGGTCTCGCGCACGCTCTGCTCCCACGTCTCGGGGTCGCGAACGCTCAGCACCACCTTCGCCTCCGGGTAGTACTCGGCGAGCTCACGGTAGAAGTAGCCCCCCGGCCAGTCGACCGTCGACTGGAAGCCCGTGAACAGCTGCGGCCACGGTTCGCCTCCTGCCAGCGCCTGCGACCACATGCCGGCCTGATCGAGGTCGGCAAGCACGTTGACCATGTGGTAGCAGGGGCCCACGCCGAGCAGCTCCAGCGCCATCTTCTGTGTGAGGGTGCCGGTCCGCGGCATCCCCGCTCCTATGACCTTCATGCTCCTCCCAACGGCAGGGATTGGCGGCGACGCCCACAGTCCGCCGCCCGGCTCGCCCACGAGCCTACACGGCCGCTGGGTGCGCGAGGCGGCGGAGCGGGCCGCACTCGGCTGGCCTCGGTGACACAATGCCCCCGCGATGCGAGCGATCAAGCCGAGGGCGAGCGCCGTGGCCGCGTTGGCGCTGAGCGCGCTCGCGCTCGGGGGCTGTGGCGAATCTGCCGAACAGAAGGCCACCGCGCAGGTGTGCAAGGCGCGGACGGACATCTCCACGCAGATCACAAAACTGGAGGGTCTGCCGATCTCGACGAGCTTCCTTCCCGAAGCCGAGAAGGGCGTCGAAGCGATCCGCAGCGACCTCAAACAGATCAAGGCCGCGCAACCCAACCTGGCCCCGGCGCGCAGGGAACAGGTGGCGGTGGCCACGCAGGGCTTCGAAAAGGAGATGAGCGCGCTCGCAGCCGGCCTCGCCGCGGGGGTCAAGGCCGGCGTGGGGCCGGAACAGCTCGCGGCGGCAGCCCCCCAGGTCAAGGCCGGTCTCGCGCAGCTGGCGAGCGCCTACAAGCAGGCGCTCGCCCCGATCAGCTGCTCCTGAGCGCCGCGGTGCCGCTCGCGCCCGGCTCACGCTCAGGCAGGCTGCTCGGCGCCGGTATGCCCCTCGCAGATCGGGCAGCCGGAAGCGAACGGGATCGGGCTGACCGCGGCGTCGTGGGCGAGGCGGTCGAGCAGCTGCTGCTTGAGGTCGAGCAGGGCATCGTGGGCGGCGAGGATCTCGGCGGCCTCGCTGCAAGCCTGAGCGTCGTCGAAGAGCCCTTGGATCAGAGCCTCGGTGGCCTCCAGCCGTAGGCGCACGTCGGCCTCGGGCAGGCTGGGCAGCCGCGCGACCTTCTGACCCTCGACATACACGCTGAGGTGCTCCTCGCCGTCGAAGGTGTCGTTGAAGTGCTGGACGGAGAGCTCGTGCGGGTGCCTGGACTGCCCGTTGCGCGAGCGCTCGACGGTGCGCACGGCGAGGCGGTCGATCAGCGCGCCCAGCGCGAACGGAGGTTCGGCGAAGCCGCGCGCGGCGGCCGCGCCGGCGAGCCACTCCCACAGTCGGTCCGGTGCGGCCCGCGCCCGCTCGACGCCCGCGTCCCACTCCTCGAGTAGGCCGGCGAGCACGGCGAAGTGCGCCTGGAGCGCTCGGCGATTGCTGTGTCCGCCGGCGGGCCCTTCCGCGTAGTCGCACGGACCCTCGAGCTCGATCGATGCCCGCAGCACGTCGAGCAGCGTTTCGAGGTCCTCCTGGTGTGCCGGCTCGGCCGGGCCGAGCAGGTCGCGCTCGAGCATCTCGCGCATGCGATGCACGGCGAGATCCGCGCCGAGACTACGCATCGGATGCTCCCGCGGGGAGCGCCCGCGCCTTGGTGGGGGATTGTGCTCGTTGCATCGAGTCTGACACGGGCTTGTATCGGCAGCCACGGGCACCTCTGCACAGCGCGCGTGGCGCCTGGACGAGCGTATGACGAGCAATCCGTCCGTTCGCGTGTCCGCGCGCGGCGCGGTGCGCTAAGCGGCTGCTATCGGCTGCCGCGCGCCGGTACGCGCCCGCTGGCCAGGGAGAACAGCGGCCAGCGTCCCGGGACGCCCTTGAGCTCGTGCAGGCCGCGGTCCTCGAACTCGAAGGGCCCGCCGACGACGGTGCCGTAGACGGTGCCCGAGGTGAGCACCTCGCCCGAGCCGGCGAGTCCGGCGACGCGGGCTGCGATGTGCACGGCCATGCCGCCGACGTCCTCGCCGATCAGCTCGCACTCGCCCGTGTGCACGCCGATGCGGACCTCGATGCCGAGCTCGCGGGCCGTCTCGGTGATCGCGAGCGCGCACCGCAGCGCGCGCGAGGGCGGCCCGTCGAAGGTCGCCAGGAAGCCGTCGCCGACGGTCTTGACGGCGCGCCCGCCGAAGCGCGCGAGCTGGGCGCGCACGCGCTCATCGTGCTCGGCCAGCAGGTCACGCCAGCGTCCGTCGCCCAGCCTCGCCGCCCACGCCGTCGCGTCGACGATGTCGGTGAACATCACGGTCAACAGCGATCGCGCCGGCGTGCTGCCGCTGCGTCCTCCGGTGAGGAACTCCTCGACCTCTTCCACGATCGCGTCGCTGTCGCCGAGGAAGGGGAACGAGTCGTTGCCCGGCAGCTCGACGTAGCGAGCTCCGGGGATCCTCTCGGCCAGGTAGCGCGAATGGCGCACGTCCCACACCTGATCCCCGGAGCGGTGCATGACCAGCGTCGGTACGCGTATGCGAGGGAGCAGCTCGCGCACGTCGAGGTCGTTGGTGGCCAGCACGATGATCTGCGCCTCGCCGGGGCTTGCGGCAAGGCGCTGGGTGCGCGCGAACCAGGCCGCCAACGCCGGGTCCTCGCCCATCGACGGCGCCAGTCGCGATATCAGGGCCCGGTTTGGCTCGCCCCAGCTCGCGGTGTTCTGCAGCGTCGCCTGCGCGCGCTCCTCCTTGCGCAGAGCCCAGTCGTAGTCCGGCGCCCAGGAGGTGCGGGCCACGGAGGCATAGGCGATCAGTGCGCCGACGCGCTCGGGGTGCTCGGCGGCGAGCATCACCCCAACGGGACCTCCGGTGGCGTAGGTGAACAGCGCCGCCCGTTCGCTGCCGGCCGCGTCGAGCACCGCGACCGCGTCGCGCGCCTCCTGCTCGGGCGTGTAGGTGTCCAGAACGCGATCCGAGAGCCCAGTGCCGCGGCTGTCGAAGAGGATCAGACGGCCGAACGTGCTGAGGCGCTCGAGAAAGCGCCGCAGGGCGGGCGCCTCCCACAGCTGCTCGATCTGGGAGATCCAGCCGGGAAGGAACAGAACGTCGAGCGCGCCCTCGCCGGCGACCTGGTAGGCGATGCTCGCGTCGCCGCTGCGCGCGTAGCGCGTGGTGGGAACCATCACCACTCGCCTTCGATCAGGCTGCGGAACGGGCCCGCGGGCTCGACGCTCGCGCCGGCGGCATGCACGCGGTCGCTGAGCCAGAGGTCGGAGGTGACCACGCGAACCGCGCCGGGCTCGGGGTCTGCGGCCAGGCGGCGGACGATCTCATCATCCGCGGAGTCTCGCCGCGGGCGGGGAGCGTGCGCCACCTCGATGACCGTCGAGGTGATCGGGGGAGACGGGGGCTGCTCGAAGACGACCGTCACATCGGCGCCGCTGAGAGCCGACCAGCGCTCGAGCAGGTCGACCAGACCGATCATGGCCGCGTGGCGATCCTTCCACCAGGCGTCCGGACGGGTGCCGATCACGTTCATGCCGTCTATCAGCCAGCGCATCGCGTCCAGCCTACGTACTGGGGAGGGTGCACGTGGATGCACACACGCTGCTCGCGCGGTCCCCGCGCCCGCTCGAGCGGTCCGTCGGTCGGTGCACGCGATCGCATCCGCTGCGCGATCTGCTGGAGTTCTCGCTCCAGTGCGGCTCGAGGGCATCCAGACAGGCGACATCGTGGAGGTCGACCACAAAGGCCGGCGCTTCCACGCGATCGTGACCGGGTCCGTGCCGGGCGGGCTGGCGCTGCGCCCGACCGATCGCCGCGTCAACCACTACAGCTGCCGCAGCAGGGAGGTCATCGCCCACTGGGCCAAGCGGGGCAGGCCCCGCCGGACCAGCGAGCCGCTGCGGCCGTCCCCGCGTCAGCTGGAGATCGATCTGCCCGGGCTGGAGGATCGCCGCCCGTTGTGAGCGCCGGCGTCACGCACCCTGGCGAGCGGCTGCGTCGGCGGCTTCCTGCAGGCGGTCATCGCCCCAGAAGAGCTCGCCGTCGACGATCACGGTGGGCACGCCCCAGACGCCCAGGGCGAGCGCCTCATCGGTGTTCCGCCGCAGGGCAGCCTTGATCTCGGGGTCGGCGAGGGCGTCGCGCACCTGCTCCGGATCCAGGCCGGTGCGCCGTGCCGACTCGAGCACCGCGTCGAGCTCGCCGAGGTCCCTGCCGTCGATGAACGACAGGCGCATGGCGCTCAGTGCGAACCGCTCGAGCATGCCGCGACCCTCCGCGAAGCACATCGCCCGCGCGACGAGCAGGTCGCTCGTGGGCCACGGATCGGGCCAGCGGATCGGCCCCTTTCCATGCCCGGCCGCCCGCGCCTCGCAGTCGGCGATGCCCGCGTCCCGGTCAGCGGTGAGCCCCCAGGAGGTGCGGTCGTTCGCCTTGAACACAGCCCCCGCGAGCACGACCTGCCAGCGCGCCCGCGGCAGCAGCTGCTCGATGCGCTCGGCCGCGAGCCACGAGTAGGGGGACATCGCACCGAAGAAGAACGTGGGCGCCGACGCGGCCATGCCCTGATGATCGCGCATCGCTGCTCCCGGACCGGTGCACTGCCGGCCTGCCGCGAGCGCGGCTCCCCGCCACCGCGCGCTTGCGCCTAGTGCTGCTCGGCAACCTCTGCACGGGCGGCGAAGCTGGCCGCGCAGCCCGGTGAGCAGAAGTAGTCGGTGCGCCCATCGTGCTCGACCGTCACCGCCTTGGCCCTGTCGACCTTCATCCCGCAGACCGGGTCGCGGGCGCCGCGCCTGATGGTCAGCGCGAACAGCGCCAGAAAGATCGCCGTGGCGAGGACGTTGGTGAACAGCTTGTAATCGAGCGCCGGCGCCGCGAAGATCTCTGCGCGCGTGGGCCGCGCGTGCGGGATCAGGCCGGCCGCGCTGAACAGGCCGTCGACGATGAGTGCGGCGAGGACCATCGTGACGAACATCAGGGCGACGATCCGCCGAGCGAACCGCTTGCCGTAGTACTTGCGGTAGATCGCCACGATCGGCAGGATCAGCAGGTCGGCGAAAATGAAGGCGATGACGCCGGCGAAGGAGATCCCGCCCGACCACAGCACGGCGGCGAGGGGCACGTTGCCGACCGAGCAGACGAAGCTGAGCACCGCGATCAGCGGTCCGACGAGGACGTTCTCGAGCATCCGCAGCGGTTCGGTGGCGTGCGCGGCGAACAGGCGCTCGAAGAAGTTGTTGCTCAGCAGTCCGAGGAATCCCGCCAGCAGGAAGCCGGCGATGATCTCGCGGTAGACCATCGCCCAGTCGTTGCGGAAGTTGTGAGCCACGTCAGACCACGCCGCGGGGGAGCGCAGACGTCTGCGCAGGGGCATGGGCTCGCCCGCGGAGTGGTGCTGATGGCCGGCCTTGGCCGCACGCGCGTGCTCGCGCGCGCGCGCTTCGAGCACGGGCGAGACGAACACTCGCAGCAGCACGCTCATGATCGCGATCATGACCAGGCCGCCGACGAACTCCGCGAGCGTGAACTGCCAGCCCAGCAGGACCCAGATCACGATGCCGAGCTCGAACACGAGGTTGGTGGAGGCGAACTGGAAGGCGAGCGCGCTCGCGGCCGACGCGCCGGCCGCGAACAGCGACCGGGCGATCGCGACGGCCGCATATGAGCACGACGAGGAGGCCGCGCCGAGCGCAGTCGCCATCGAGATGGGGCGCGCCCCGGCGCCGCCGAGCGCGTGCTCGATGCGCTCGCGCGGTACCCACGCCTGCACCACGGCCGAGATCGCGAACCCGAGCACCAGCGCCCACCACACCGTCCACGCCATCTCAAGGGCGTTGGAGAGCCCTTCCCAGAGTGTGTTCAGAACGCCCATTGTCTTCTGCGCCGGCGATGCCAGCAGCGTCGGCTCGAGGGGCCCACACTAGCGTCGCTCACCGCGGTGGGCGCGCGCCGGGCGGCGCCGTGCTGAGCCGTTCCAAGCGGTGTGTAAGCTCGGATCGACTGCCAAGAGGGCGCTCGGTCGCGTAGCCGCGCAGCCGGTGCCCGGACGAGAGGGAATGCTCCCATGCACAGAGAATCGAGCGGGTCGGCAGCCCTCGGCGGAGGGCGCCTGCAGCGGGCGATCGTCCTGCAGCTGCTGCGCGAGGACCGTGCGCCGAGGTGGTCGGGCGAGGAGCTGGGAGCGGAGCTCGGGGCCGAGCGGGCGGCGGTGGAGGAGGCGATCAGGGGACTCGGCGGCGATGGGGTCCTGTGCGCCGCGGGCGGCGAGGTGTGGGCCTCGCGCGCCGTGCAGCGCCTCGACGAGCTCGGCCTGATCGCGCTCTGAGCCGCCTGCCTGGGCGCGCGGCGGCAGGGGGTGCTGAGCGGACGTTGACCGGCCACTCACGGCGTGACCCAGGCGCGCGGCGTAATAGGGTGCCAGCCATGGGCAACCGTGTGCTGATCCTCTCCTGGGAGTACCCGCCCGTGATCGAGGGAGGCCTGGCTCGACATGTGCGCAAGCTCGCCGAGGCGCTGGTTCGCCAGGGTGCGACCGTGGACGTACTCACCCGCGGGACCGGCGAGCCCTCCCGCAACGGTGCCAGCGGCCCTGCTGCGGAGGGCCCGCTGCGCGTGCATCGGGTGCGCGAGCCCGGCTGGCCTCGCGACCTCGATCGCTTCGTCGCGTGGGTCGCGCAGATGAACGCTGACATGCTCGCCGCCGGCGAGGCGCTCGCGCAGGAGAACTCCTACGATCTCGTGCACGGGCACGACTGGCTCGTGGCGGGGGCGTCGGCCGCGCTCGCCGAGCGACTAGGCGTGCCCTACGTGACGACGATCCACGCGACCGAGCACGGGCGCCACCAAGGCTGGGTGGCCGACCCGCCGCAGTCCCACATCCACGCCGTCGAGCGGTGGATGGCTCATCGTGCCGACGCGGTGATCGTGTGCTCCTACTACATGCGGGGGCATGTGGCCGACATCTTCGACATCGACGAGCGGCGCATCGCGGTGATCCCGAACGGAGTGGACCCGAACGATCTGCGCCCCAGCGGGGATCTGGGGGCGCTGCGCCGCGAGTTCGCGGCACCCGATCAGAAGCTCGTGCTGCTGGTCGGACGGCTCGTCTA
>Ga0209040_10002392_pt1 | contig 14765 bp, 12 predicted proteins | sample BogFormECP12_OM3_FD_188240 | JGI IMG/M metagenome (GOLD analysis project Ga0209040, IMG submission 188240) | Bog forest soil microbial communities from Calvert Island, British Columbia, Canada - ECP12_OM3 (SPAdes) (version 2) | ecosystem: Environmental > Aquatic > Freshwater > Wetlands > Bog ...
CATTACATGGACGAAGCGGAATCGCTGTGCGACCGAATCGCAATCGTCGACGGCGGCAAGATAATCGCACTGGATACGCCCATTGGACTCAAGGCGATGGTGCCGGGCGCGGACCGGATCGATCTGGTGGTCGAAAAAAATCCCGCCGCTATCGCCGAGATGCTCAAGCCGATGCCCTATCTGCGCGAAGTGAATCTCGACGGCGGCAACCGCCTGCAGCTTTCGTCGAACGACGGCGCGCACGCAATCCCGAAAGTGCTCGACGCCGTCGAACAAGCCGGCGACCGCGTGACCTCGATCACCGTGCAGAAGCTTTCACTCGAAGACGTCTTCATCCACTTTACCGGGCGCACCCTGCGCGACGAGCCGGCCAAGAAGGTCAGCCTGTTCGTCGGCGCCGGGATGCCGCAGCAGCGCTGAGGAGGGCCGCCGATGTTCGGGCTGAAATTCCTCGCAATCATGCGCCGCGACTTGAAGAAGCTGACGCGCAATCCCATTACGCTCATCTCCGTCATCCTGATGCCGATCGTCTATCTCGTGATCATCGGCAATTCCTTCCAGGGCCAGCTAAAGCATCTGCCCGTAGTCGTCGTCGAGCAGGATCACGGTCTCTACGCGCGCCGAATCGTCGAACAGTTGCTCGCGCTGCAGGCGGGACCGAAGACCGTCGACGTCACCTTCGAGAGCGACCCCGGCATCGCGGTTGACGAAGTGCGCGACGGGCTCTACAAGGGCGTCGTCGTCATCCCGCCCGACTTCAGCCACGACGTCGCCGAAGGCCGCATCGCGCAAATCGGGTTGTTCACCGACAACGTCGACAGCATCAGCTCGCAGACACTCGAAGGCCTGCTCGATCAGGCGGCCGCAACCGTGAGAGTTGCATTCGTCACCGCGCGCGAACCCAAGCTCAACGAGATCTCGCTGCGCCCGAACTGGCTGTTTCCATACGTCGACTACGATCGATCGCTCATCCCCGGCGTCATCGTGATGGCGATCTTCATGGGCTCGCTGATGTCCGGCGTTTTCAACTGGGTGATGGATAAATTTATGGGCGTCACCGAATGCTACCTGGTGACCCCGTTGTCACGATGGGACATCGCCGGCGGCATCCTCGCCAGCGGCGTAACGGTAACCAGCGTCGGCGGCATTCTGGTCTTGTTCCTGGGCCTGATGATCACGCGTGGGCGAATCCTGGGCGGAGTCACGGCGCTGGCGATGCTGGTTGGAATAATCGTCATCAGCGCGACCGGTCTGCTGGCGATGACGTTCTCGATGCTCGGACGCGCCGGCCATCCTCGACTGGTCGGGACGTTCTCGGGGTTTCTGAATGTGATCCTGTTTTTCCCGAGCGGCGCGATTTATCCGGTGGAGAGCTTTCCGCCGTGGCTGCGGACCTTCGCGCACATCAATCCCGAGACCCATTCGGTAAGCGCGATAAAACAGATCCTGTTCAAAGGCGCGGACTTCACCGCCGTAAGCGGCGACATAGCGTTCCTGCTGGTCTTCATGGTCGTGATGCTGGTACTCGCCAGCGTATCCTTAAAACGCACGCTGTAATTTTCGGTCGCTCATCGCAACGCTGAAAGTTCAGCGCGCGAGGGCTTCGCCAATCACGCGGCGCAGTTCGGCAATCGAAACCGGCTTCAGCAGCGAGAGGTTCGCGCCCGCCGCCTGCGCCGCTTTGTTGAGTTCAGGCGTGTTGTGCCCCGACATCACGATGATTGGCGTGATCGGCGACTTCGCGCGCACGTGGCGAATAACTTCGATGCCGCTGATGTCGGGCATCTGCAGATCCATAAGGGTGATGTCCGGCCGGTGCCGCCGGAACTGGTCGATGGCCTCGCGTCCCGTCGAGGCCTGCGCCACCAGCTCCATGTCCGGTTCGATCTCGACCAACGATGCGATGCCCTGGCGCAGAAGCGCATGGTCATCGGCGGCGAGAATTCGGATCGTCTTGGTTTCAGCGTTCATGGATCCACAGCTTTCTCCGTAGGAACGACAAGGCACCACCGTTGGAGGCCCCGTAGGCGACCGCCGCGGGGACAGTCAACACGGCTTCGGTGCCGGCGCCGGCTTCACTCCAGAAGTCCAGTTTGCCACCAAATCGATTGGCGCGCTCCCGCATCCCCGGCAGGCCATAGTGTCCGGCACGCCCGCCGGCCTTGAGAACTTCGGGGTCGATTCCTTTTCCGTCGTCGCGGACGTGCAAGCGGAACTGGCGGCTGTCGTAACGGATCTCCACCTCGATCCGGCCGGCCTGAGCGTGGCGGAACGCGTTCCGCAGCAGTTCGCGGGCGATCCGGTAGACCTCGTCCTGGATCAGTGGCGCCACATCCCGCCGCGCCCCTTCCAGCGTCACGCCGAAGGCCGGTGGATTCCCCTCCGCCTCCTCGGAGCGCGCCAGTTCCTGACCGGCCGTCGTGATTAGTTCCGCGAGATCGCCCCCGCCCGCCGGATGGAGGCGCAGATCCTGAATGGCGCTACGTCCCTCCGCGATCGCCCCGGCGGCCGTATTGATGGCTTTGTCGAGGCTTTCCTCGGTCTTTTCGGGGCGCCGGGCAAAGATGTTGCGCGCGGCCTGCATCTGGATCAGCGCAGCCTGAAAGCTCTGCAGCATGGTGTCGTGCAACTCCCGAGCAACGCGCAGCCGCTCGTCCACGCGCCCGTCCAACTGCGCGTTGAACTCCCGTCGGATCTGATACAGCCGCAGCCGGTACAGCCCCCAGAGCATGGCCAGAAAGGCGGCCACGCACGACGCGTAGAACCACGTGGTCTGATTCCAGGCCGGGGCGATGGAGAACTCCAGCGTGTCGCCGGTCTCGTTCCAGACGCCGCTGTTGTTGCAGGCGATGACGCGGAAGCGGTAGTTGCGCGGACCGAGATTTGTATACGTCGCCTGGCGCTCGTTGATCACTTCGTGCCAGTTCTTGTTCTGTCCGTCCAGTTTGTACCTGAAATGGATCTTCTCCGGCTCGACGAGGCTCAGGGCGGTGAATTCGATTCGGAGGGTGTGGACGTTGGCGGGCAGGCGCATGCCGGGCTTGAAAGCGTATGACTTGTCGTCAGCGATGATGGACTCGATGTGGACCGGCGGGCGGAGATTGTTGAGCGGCAGATGGGCCGGGTCGAAGACCTGGACGCCCTCTAAGCTGACGAACCAGATCTTGCCATCGGGCGATTTCGATACTCGCGGGCTGTATACGCTATACTGCGGCGCTGACAATCTCACGCCATCGGCGCTGTCGAAAACGCTGGTTTGAACCGTGCGCTTTGGGTCCGCAGTCCAGGCGTCCAATTCAGGGCGTGGGATGCGAACCAGGCCGCACGGCATGTACAGCCAGAACGAATCATCGTCGTCCACCATTAACCAGTGCACCGAGTCGCACGGCAAGCCGTTGCGGCTGTTCAGCGTAGCGACGTGTCCGTTCTTGATGCGGCTGAGCCCGCCTGCGGTAGCGGCCCACAGGGCGCCATCCCGATCGAGGCTGAGGCTTCCGACCTTACCCTCAGCCAATCCATTTGCCTGGTACGATTGCCGGATCTCTCCGTCCTTGAAATAAATGATGCCACTGTCAAGACTGGACCCGATCCACACGCCTCCTGGTTCAGGGCTCGCGAGTAGAGTCAGCGAGGTCCGTTTGGCTCCAAGCCGGGACCATGGGACGTCCTCGACAATGCGTCCGTCCCGCAGGTGCAAAAGGCCGCGATCTTCCGAGAGCCAGAGGTTGCCCGCACTGTCTCCCGCCATAGCATGCACCCGGCCGCCGGCCACTCCGGTGACCGGTGTGAATTTACCATGTTCAAACGAAACAAGTCCCCGTGACGTGAAGGCCCAAAGCCGGCCGTCGTGACCCTCTAATATGGATTGGGCCGCGGGATCGGGCAGCCCCGCTTGTTTTTGGAAGATGGTGATTCGTCCATTCCTCCACAGATTCAACGCGTTCTGCTCGCCAATCCAGACGTTGCCGTCACGCGACGCGAGGACGGACCACACGTAGTCGCCAGATAGTCCTTGCTTCGAGGAAACTGTCGTCACCACGAAGTCACGGAACTTATCGAGGCCGGCAGTCGTGCCTACCCAAATGTTACCTTCGCGGTCTTCAAAGAAGGTGAGAACGTAATCGCCCGTGAGGCCATCCGAACGAGCGAAGCGGTCGGTACGGCCCGCGTGCAAATGGAGGAGGCCGGAGGCGGCGGTTCCGATCCACAGGCCGCCATCGCGATCCCGCAGGATGTTAACCGGCTTGTCCGGCCGCTTGCCGGGAATCGTGTACGGTTGGAGGTTGTCGCCGACCACTTCTTTGATTCCGCCGGCCGTAACGACGATCAATCGGCCATCCGGGGTCTCATTGAGAGCTTGGTCGCGCCCGGCGCCGGAGATTGGGTAGCGCTTCAGCGCTCCAGCCGCCAATCGCCACAAACCGGATTGCGTCAGGGCCCAGACTTCTCCGTCCCTCGTGTATAAGGACTGAACGTAGCTGCCGAAAACGCCGTCCTGCCCGTAGCATTCAGAACTGCCTTTCCGGACGCCGCAGATTCGTGCGGTAGGAAGAGCATCAGCCCCAACCCACAAGGTTCCGTCTGGGGCTTCGCGGAGATTGAAAATCCGAAATCCCGCGAATTCCGGGTGAACGGTCAGGTTGCCATTGTTCCAGCTAGCGAGCCCGTTATCGGTGCCGATCCAAACGGTTCCATCGCGCGCCGCGAGAAGCTTTGAGATGAATGTGGAAGGAAGACGCTGATCTTTCGGCGGCTGCCAGTCCGCGAAACGGACGCCATCGAAGCGAACTACGCCGAATTCCGTCCCGAGCCAGAGATAACCATCGGCTGTCTGAGCGATGGAGAAGACTGCGCCTTTCAAACGCCCCTCGCGGATGGTCCAGGCGGTGTGCGCGTATTGGTTGATGTCCAGAGAAGGGTTCAGGGCGAACGAAGACCGGCAGCAGGCGGCGAGTAAGAGCGCAAACACAGCGATTGCGTTCCCCGAGTGGAATCTCGCAATGTGGTGTGTTCCCACGTAGACCATTATGGCTGTAGGCACAGGGCTTCAGGGCGGCATCTTTCAGCGCCGCCCCCGTCCCCGGTGCAACCTGAGCTAGTCCTGCAGGAATTCGAAATCGTCGGCGGCTATGCCGTCCACGTCGGCTGAGCCACCAATGATACCTTGGATTACCTCATCGGCTTGCCCGATCAGTGTCAGTTCGGGAATTTCATAGAATTTCGGCATTCGATTCACCTCCTTTCGTGCTTTTGTGAAGAAAAACTGTTGGTTACGCAGCTTGCGCTTGAAGCCGCCGGTTGCGATTCTGCCAGCGATGGCGCAGCCAAAATTCGAGCAGCACGATCTGCTGCAACTGATGCGCATTGCAGTCCAATCCCGCGGACAGCCGCTCGAGTCGCGAGCGCAGACTGTCGCGGTCCACAAATCCACGACTGACTACTTCCAGCTCGCGCGATGCCAGAAGTTGGCCGGCCATTGGACGCAAGGCCTCCTGCCACGGTGCGCCAAACAGGCTCTTCGAGCGCCGCTTTTGGAGCCTCGCCGGCCATAGATCGGCAAGGGCACGGCGCATCAACCTGCGCGGCTCGCCGGGGCCGCAGAGCACATCGGCAGGCACGCTCATGAGAAATTCTACCAGCGGCCGATGCGCAAACGGATGCGTGTACTCGAGATGCTGGAATGGCTCGGGCGCCTTGAGCGTACGCTGCTCTAGCATCGAGGAAAGCGCCTGGAAATGTTTCCGCCGCTCCGGCGGAGCCTGCATCCAACCGTTGGAAAAGAAGCGGCGCGGATCGAAAACCTCCGTCCTCCCAGCGAATGCCGGCGCGAGCGAGGTCTCGCTGCTCTTAGCCACATAGGAACCATCCGGCATCGTGTAGACTCGGGCCGGCGCGAGCGACGGCGGCAGAGCCGCCCGCAATGCGCGCCAGAGCGTCCAATACACTGGAAGCGTCAGAATCCTGCTCCACGCGATCGCCTCTTTGCATGCTCGGCGAAGCTGCAATCGCCGTAGATGGCTCGCCACCTGAAGCGAATCGTCGAACCAGTTGCCCATCATGAGATCGCCGCCCTGGCCGGTGAGGAGGACGCGGGCCCCGAGGCGGTCGGCGATTCGCGCTGTCGCACTGCGGACGGGCGCGAACGGCTCCGGCATCGCACGGCCTACTTGCGCGGCGGAGATCACCGGGTCTTCGTGTGTCGAGATATGAAAACCTTCGATTCCGCAAAACGATTCCATGTCGCGAACGAATGGCTCGTCCAGGGAGTTGCGCCAGAGATAGCTCACGGTATGGAGTGAGGGCACCGCGACCGCGCCGCTTCGGATCAGGCGGCTGGCCATGGAAACGACGGACGAAGAGTCGAGCCCACCGCTCAGTTCGGCGAGAACCGGCGACCCGGTCTGGAGTCGAACAGCGACTGCCTCCTCGAAGAGCGATCGGAACTGCTCCTCGTAACGGCGCTCATCGCGGTACCGGATCTCATCAGCGACCGGTAGATTCCAGAACCGGCGAATGGATACACCGCTCGCCGAGACGCACACCGCGTGGCCCGGAGGGACGGAGAGTATCCCCTGATATGGTGTCCGATTTGGGCAGCGGCCGAACGTGAGGAGGCCGGCGACGTACTGCTCGTCCAGTTCGCGGGCGTCAGAGGCGTCCACCAGCGCCTGCAGGTCGCTCGACCACAGGACGCGGCTCCCCTCGAACGCGTAATACAGAGGGCGCACGCCGGCGAAATCGCTGGCGAGCACGATCGTGCCGGTGCGGCGGTCGCAAAGTACGGCGCTCCAATCGCCGATCAGGTGCACCAGCCCGTCCGTGCCCCAACGGTCGTAAGCCTCGGCCGCGAGCGCGGCGTTCGTGCGCGCTGCGGCCAGCGAAGCGCCCAGGCGGAAGAGAAGGTCGGCGCGGTTGTCGAGGCGGCCATCCCAGAAGAGCGTTTCGGCGGCCTCGCGCCCGTCCAGCGGGCGCAAATCGAGCATGGCAGTTTGAACTTTCGATTGCATATTGGACTCTCGATGGTTACAGCGAATATAAAATCTGTAATCTCTGGTAGGCGGGCGAGCCGTTCACGATGCGGCCATCCACCTCCACCCAGGCGTGGGAAAAGAACGGCGCGGGGCGGTAGCCAACGACCAGCTTGGCCCCGATCCCGCTCTTGCGCAGCAGGCGGACCGCGCAGACGGAGCGCTGCAGGCAGAGCACTGGTTTCCAGTAGAGGCAGGTTGCCAGTTGGACGGCATCGCAGAACTCCGTGGCCAGATCGGGAGACGGCGCTTTAGGCGCAGGGGACCAATTTCGGACCTGACGCTGCATGTAAGCAAACCCGAACAGCCTGAGGACGATGTCGTAACTCGCGAACCCCCAGAGGGCTCTCAAGACCAGCCAGATGTATCGCGCGCGGTTCATGCCGCCCTCCGCTCGATGAGCCCATTGCACTGAAGTTGATCGAGAAACCGCGACGTATGCGCGTGGGCCATTGTCAGCCCCACTTGGAAATCGTTGTGCAGCTTCGCGGCGATGGCATCGGGTGAGAGCCGATGTTCGATGCATCGCCAGATGTACGCGCCTGCGGGGCCAGAGCTGTACAGCCGGCCCTTGCTATTGTCGAGGATCACTACGCCACCCTCATGAACGGAAGCGACGGCTTCCGGATTGATCTTGATGTCAGAATCGTAAACTCTTTTTTTCTCAGAAGTCATTGCTATCACCGGATTCAAGAAATGCAATTCCAGAATGAAGCCAATCTCGTGAATGCGGAACCCACGTACCGGTGAGGCTGAAGTAGTGAAATGCGGGAGCAACCGGCCGCCCATTATGAGCCTCCCGCTGATGGCGAGATCCTCATCCCAGCCGGTCCCTCGAAAGTGGGCACAAATTGCCGGCGTGAGGCGTATAATACCGTATGCGAATCAGTCTTGCGATTGCGGCGCAATCCGTCGTGGTTGCGTTGCTCGCCGCGACGCCGCTCCACGGCCAGGGTGCCGAAATCTCGGGACTCATCTCCGACCCTTCGGGTCTCGCCGTGCCCAACACAAAGGTCACCGTAAAGGGCCAGGCGATGGGCGTTAGCCGCGAAGTCAAGTCCAACCAGGAAGGGTTGTATAGCGTACCCGCTCTCTCGCCAGGTTCTTACGACCTCACAGTGGAAGCGAGCGGATTCAAGTCGATTCATCAGAATGCCATCGTCCTGGAAGTGGACCAGCGAGCAAGGCTAGATTTCCTCTTATCCATTGGCCCCACAAGCGAAAGCGTCACAGTCGAGGGAAGCGCGCCGATACTCAACTCCTCCGATGCATCCGTGAGCACTGTGATCGGAAACCGGTTCGTGGCGAACCTGCCGTTGAACGGGCGCAGCTTCAGTTCTCTGATCCAGCTGGCGCCGGGGGTGGTGCTGGCGCCCTCAAATTCATTTGAACAGGGCCAGTTCAGCGTCAACGGCCAGCGGCCCGATGCGAATTACTTCATGGTGGATGGCGTGAGCGCCAACGTAGGCCCTGCCGGTAACGGCAACCGGACCGGCCAGAGCGGCGCCGGGGAGCTTCCCGCGACGAACGCGCTTGGCGGGATGAGCAATCTGGTGTCGCTGGACGCGCTGGAGGAGTTTCGCATTCAGACTTCCACCTTCGCGCCGGAATATGGCCGGACTCCGGGCGCTCAGATATCCGTGGTCACGAAGTCCGGCACGAACGACTATCACGGCACTGCGTTCGAGTATTTCCGGAATGACAAGCTGGACGCGAACGACTGGTTCGCAAACCGCAACGCACTCGCGAGACCGGAACTGCGGCAGAACGATTTCGGCGGCGTGTTGGGCGGCCCCATCCGCAAGAATAAGCTCTTCTTCTTCGGATCGTACGAGCGCATCAGCGTGCGGCAACCGCACATCGCGAACACGTATGTGCCGTCGCTCGCGTCACGGCAGAGCGCGCCGGCCGCTGTTCAGCCGCTGCTGAACGCTTTCCCGCTTCCCACCGGGCCGAACTTCGCCAATGGAACGGCCGCGTTCGCGGCGGGGTACTCGGATCCCTCCTCGCTCGATTCCGGCAGCGTCCGAATGGATTACTTGCCGTGGCAACGAGTGACGATCTTCGGAAGATACAGCATCGCTCCTTCGGAACTGGTTGTACGAGCCCCAACGGCTTATGCGTACAACACCAGTGAGTGGTATAAATACCGGACCCAGACAGCGACCTTAGGAAGCAACCAGACACTGACTCCGGGATTCATCAGCGAACTGCGCTTGAATTACAGCCGCAGCAGATCCCACAGCACCTTTTCGATCGATAACTTCGGCGGCGGAACGCCGCCACCGGATTCGTTGCTGTTTCCAGCGGGCCACTCGGCCGGGGACTCGCGCTTCACGTTCTTTGCCGACTCCGCGCCTTACGGCATTCGATGGCTCACCGGCAGCTTTGCGGATAACGTGACAGAACAGATCAATGTCGCGGAAAACGTTTCTCTCACCGCGGGTACGCATCAGTTCAAGTTCGGGCTGGACTACCGCCGCCTCCATTCCACGGCGGCATTCAACGCCGCGACCTGGACGTATGGCTTTCTTTCCCTGGCCAACGTTCTCACGAATAGCGTGCCTCAGGGCGTAGTCTCTGCGTACACGCCGAACACCCAGTTGGTGATCTCGAACTGGAGCTTGTTTGCCCAGGATACGTGGAAGCCGGCGAGAAAGCTGACGATCACGTACGGCTTGCGATGGGAGTACAACGGCGCTCCTTCTTCGCCCAACGGCACGCTGCCGTTCACCGTAATCGGCGTCGAGAACCTGCGGACCATGACGCTGGCTCCGCAGGGCACTCCCTTGTGGGAGGCCACGAAAGACAACTTCGCGCCGCGGCTCGGCGTAGCGTGGTTAGCTGCGCCGAACCTTGTGGTCCGGGCAGGCGGCGGCATCTTCTACGATTTGGGATACTCCGAAGCGGCAAGCGGCATCAGTACGTGGCCGTATCAGCAACAGAAGGTCATTTTGAACACCTCGTTTCCCATGAGCACGGCTAATCTCGCGCCACCTCCGTTTTCCACGGCTCTCCCGGCAGGGTATATGGTCGTAATGGACCCGAACCATGCTTTGCCGAGGACCTACGAATGGAATGCGGCCGTCGAGCGTAGTCTGGGAGGCGCCGATTCGATGGCGCTAACCTACCTGGGAGCTGCCGCTCGCAAGCTGATGCGGAGAGACGATTACATTCCGCCGAATCCCAATTTCCCCAATGAATTCGACGTCATGAGAAACGGCGCTTCCTCGAGCTACCAGGCGCTCCAGGCGCAGTTTCGGCGTCGATTTGCGCGCGGACTGCAGGCGCTGATCTCTTACACTTGGGCGCATTCGATCGACGATGTCTCGTCGGGCACGAATGTCATCAATGTGCCGCCGGGTTTTACAAACTTATCTAACCGCGGTTCCTCCGACTACGACATCCGCCAGACCTTCTCAGTCGCGATCTCGTACAACATCCCATCGCCGCCGCAAGGCGTCGCGAAGGCGATTGCAGGAAACTGGTCGGCGGACTCAATCTTTTATGTGCGGACCGCGCCGCCGGTGAACGTCACCACCGGAACCAACCCCTTTCCGCTCGCACATTCCGGGGCGAACAGCGTGCAGCGGCCGGACATTGTGCCGGGAACGCCGGTGTGGATCACAGATCCGAATGTGGCGGACGGAAAGCGGATCAACCCGGCGGCGTTCAGTAACCCGGTTGGGACGCTGCAAGGCAACCTCGGACGCAACGCGCTGACCGGATTCGGCGCGTCGCAGATGGATTTGAGCCTGCGCAGGCAATTCAGACTTAAGGAGCGTCTCTCGCTGCAGGCGCGTGCCGATTTGTTCAACCTGTTTAACCACCCCAATTTCGGGCCGCCGGTAAACTACCTGAGTTCTCCGTTATTCGGGCAGGCTACACAGATGCTCGGATCGTCGATGGGAGCGGGCGGCGACAGCGGCGGCCTGAACCCGCTGTACCAGATCGGCGGCCCGCGCTCGGCGCAACTGGCGCTGAAACTCATATTCTGAAGAAGGCAACGTCCGTGGTTTACGAAGTTGCATGGCTGCGCTAGTGTCATCCTTGCTCGGCAGCAAATTGCCCGAGCTTGCTCTTGGGGTGCGGTTTACGACGACGAGCCAGGCGTCCCTGGACAGTACCCGGCTGGTCTTTGCTTCCACATTTCGAATCTCTCTCTAGTGCTCCCGGCCACCGTCTTCGAGCAACGGATCTCGATGCGAACGGTCGGCTTCTTGGCCGCAGTATCACCGTATAGCCACGGCAAACAGGCTTACGGCTGCTGGCAAGCCAAGTGCAATGATGGATTCCGGACCGCAGATTTTGGAGGTGGTTCATCATGAAGAACATCAGAGAAATGAGCCCCAGGCTGGCGCGGATCGACGTTTCATCCCAGGGGCGGATAAGCGCATCTCTTTTCTACGAATTGGCGAAATTCGTCTCGTGGGGGTCACAAAACCCGCGGGTCGTCAACGAGCACCCGGAACTTGGCAGACTGCTGGAGTCCTCGGCAGCAGCGCTTTCTAAAGGTGGCGTTTTGGAATATCCGGCCCAACCTCTGGCCGCATAGTGATCGGCGCCTGCCGTGTCGGGATCGGCACTTGCCGCTCTGGATTGTCACGTGCCGTGTCGCGATGGGCAGGCGCGTCCTCACCTCATCTCGATGGTCTTCGGAGACCGTGCAAAATGTAATAAACGGATGTGAAAATCGATCTTGACAGTTCTCAAGCAGAAGTTTATCTTCGAGTTGTCACCTGACATAAGGACGTATGGAACACGAGGAGCGTGGGCGTGGGCCAAAACAGACTGGCCCCGCTACTATTTTCGAATCCGAGTCGCAATCGCTCGACAGGCGCGCCGTTTCTTCCGATCCTGAGGATCGGAATAGACCGCCGCAACTCACTTGGCCTCGCGAGACCAGATCGAAACACGAAAAAGCTCTGGCTGCGTCTGCCACTCCCGGCACCGAATACTGGCTGCCATAATGGCTGGCGTCTGATTAGCAACGAAATCTAAACCCGCCCGTTCGAAGGGGTGATACCTCATTTGTTTGTCGCGGAGGCGCCTTCTGCGCGCCACCGCGACAGTGGTTCAGTACGGTTCGATCAGCCTCATAGAGTTGACATGGAGTGCAACCATCGGTGGGCCGTCATTCTTGCCGGCGGGGACGGCGTGCGCCTGCTGCCCCTGGTCCGTCGGATTTGCGGCGACCAACGGCCCAAACAATTCTGCCGTGTGCTGGGGAGCGAAACCCTCCTCAGCCAGACCCGGCGACGGGCGGCCCGAATCGTTCGCCCGGACAGCATTCTCGTCGTACTCACCGCCGCTCACGAACCGTTCTATCGCGAGGAACTGGACGGCCTTCGTTCATCGTCCGTGTTGATTCAGCCATGCAATCGCGGTACAGCGCCGGCCATTCTCTGGGCACTCGCGTACATCAGACAACTGGATCCGGATGCCCTGGTCACATTCCTTCCATCCGATCACTACATTGCGAATGAATCGGTCCTGTGCAGCCACCTGGATGGGGCGTTCCTCGAGGCGGCCAGGAATCCCGCGACCGTGATTCTGCTGGGTGCTCCGCCCGACGCGCCGGAAGTAGAGTACGGATGGATCGAGCCCGGCCTCGCGCTCTCCGGCGCGCGGACTCAGTGCTTTCACGTCCGGCGATTCTGGGAGAAGCCCCTGCGAACGCTTGCCTCCGCCCTCATGGAACTCGGTTGCCTTTGGAATACCTTTATCATGGTGGGCCGCGTCAAGGCATTCTTACGGCTGTTCCAACGCGCCGCTCCGGCGCACTTCCGGTCGCTTTACCCCACGATGTCCCGCCACGTCCGGTTGGACCCCGTGTCCTGGAGCGGTTTTTATGCTGGAATTCCATCGACGAACTTTTCGCAGGCTGTCCTGGCCACGATGCCTGGCGCACTCGGCGTGATTCGTGCCGATGGTTTAGGGTGGAGCGATCTCGGCGACCCCGTGCGGGTTCTCTCGATCGCGCAGCGCAAAGGCGTCGATCGGGAATGGAGTCTCGACCAGGATACCCAGCGCGGTCTGGTCGCCCGAGCTTTGGGGAGTTAAGTGCGGAAGAACTCTTCTGAACTAAACTCTCTCTGTCGAGGTGTTCTATGCGTTTCAGACATGCAGCTTTGATTGTCCTCGTAGGGCTTTTCGCCTCCAGCGCTATCCATGCAGACACGTGCGTGGAATGCCACCGTAAGGTGACTCCCAGCATCGTTCAGACTGGCAACTGAGCAAGCACAGCCAGAACGCGATTGCGTGCGACGCCTGCCACGGCGGCGAGCACAAATCCGCCAACGATGCAGCCCAGGCCAAAATCCCGACCCCGGAAACGTGCGCCCAGTGTCACGCCGACCGCGTCGCGCAGTACAAGGACAGCAAACATGCGGCGGCTTGGGCCGCCATGAAGGCCATGTTCACGTTCCACTACCAGCCCATGGCGATGACCGAGGGCATGAAGGGCTGTGGCGCGTGCCATAAAATCGGTGTGAAGACCGAAGCCGAGATTGCGGCACTCAAGAAGGAAGGGAACGGCTTCGGCACGGCATCCTGCGACGCCTGCCACACGCGGCACACGTTCTCGGTTGCGGAGGCCCGGCAGCCGCAGGCCTGTGAAACGTGCCATATGGGCTTCGACCACCCGCAGTGGGAGATGTATTCGGCGTCGAAACATGGAATCCGGTATCTGCTCAAACAGAGCAATGTGATCCCCCAATCGGCAGCGGCACCCACGTGCCAGAGCTGTCATATGCAGGGCGGAGATCACAATGTCCAGACCGCCTGGGGCTTCCTGGCCGTACGGCTGCCCTTGCCCGAGGACAAGCAATGGGCTGCGGATCAGGCCACCATCCTGCAAGCGCTCAATGTGCTCGATCCCAACGGTAAACCGACCGCGCGGCTGGACGTGGTGAAAGCCGCCAACGTGGCGCGCCTCACCCAGGTGGACTGGCAGAAGCAGCGCGACAAGATGCTCGCGACGTGCAACCAGTGCCACTCGGCGAACTTCGCCAAAGCGGAATTGGCCAAGGGCGACGACATGATCCGCGAGGCCGACCATCTGATGGCCGAAGCCATACGCATTGTGGCCGGGCTCTACCAGGACGGAACGCTGCCCAAGCCGAAGGAGTACGCTTACGCGTTCCCCGACCTGCTGACGTTCCACGACGCCCCCACGGTGGTCGAACAGAAACTGTTCGTGATGGCCATGGAGCATCGAATGCGCACCTTCCAGGGGACTTTTCACGCCAACCCGGATTACGCGCTCTGGTACGGATGGAGCGAAATGCGCCGCGATTTGACCGAGATCAAGACTCTGGCGGAAGACTTGCGCCGGCAAGCGGGGCGAAAGCCGGCAGTGCAATAGCTCATCCTCTTCGATCGACCGCCGCATGTCCCAGATGGGCACTAACTAAGATCATGATGCACGAAGTGATCCCGATGGCGATCGCGCCCACGCACACGGAATTGCAGTCTGAATGGCATGGTTCTTCATGGCGACGCTGCTTTTCTCGCGAGAGAGAATTCACTCTCAGCCTGTCAGGGCTGCGAGTGGAGAGTCTCACTCCGATCCTCCACGCTCGACGCAGGCAGCATTCGAATCGACTATCTCCGCCGAGCGAGTGACGCTCTTCGGCAGGTACAGTAACGCGCCGTCAAATATCAACGTGCGCGGTGGAACGGTTAACGAAGTCTCCAAAACACCCAATACGGAACGCAAGGGTTGACCGTCGGCAG
>Ga0209040_10002394_pt1 | contig 14763 bp, 15 predicted proteins | sample BogFormECP12_OM3_FD_188240 | JGI IMG/M metagenome (GOLD analysis project Ga0209040, IMG submission 188240) | Bog forest soil microbial communities from Calvert Island, British Columbia, Canada - ECP12_OM3 (SPAdes) (version 2) | ecosystem: Environmental > Aquatic > Freshwater > Wetlands > Bog ...
GCGGGATGAGAAGAACCTCGAAGACGTCGCCCTCGACCGCATTGACGGTTAGCGAGGTCCCGTCGAGTACGACCGAGCCCTTGACCGCGATGATTTTTCGCAGTCCTTAGGCACGCGGAAACGGAAATGAGCCACTCGGCGGTCCTGAGTCTCGCCCGCGTGACGGACAGCGCCGGCCTGGTGTTCGGACATAGACGACGCGCCGGCCCGCAAACCGGGTCACGCTTCCTCGCCCCGCCACAGCCGACCGTCGGATGCGAAGGGCCGGATCGCAAGGATGCTGGCGCGCTCGGCGTCGGGATGGACAGGATTGAGAAGAAGGTTGCGGCCTTCGGGGACGATCGCCGAAGGCACTCAAGACCGCCGATCGGCAGAAGGCGAGCCAGTCGTCACCGACCGCAACCGTGTCGTCGGGAAAGATGTCGATGCGCTCGACCGCCGCCTCGTCGAGGTCGATCGTCATGAGAGCGTAGTCCGCGGGAAGCGGGCTCCAGTCGAGATCGAGATGGACCCGCACCTCGAGGACCGCGAGCGCCGCCGATTCGGATGCATAGACGACGGCGCGGCCGGACGAGTTCCAGCGGCCGCCGAGAAGGCGCGCCCCCTGCCCCGAAAGGTCAGCGAATGGGCGCCGGCAGATCCGCCACGCCAGAGTCAAGCCGCGAGGCCATGATCGATCCTCGACAGCAGCCGTTCGACCTGCCGGGCGCCACCCGAAGTGTCGAGCAGGTCAAGCGGCGCGTCGCCCCCGAGGGCGGTCGTCTTCCTGCGAAGCCAGCGATGCGCTTTTTCACTTGAACCAAAAGTCTCCTCCGCCGCCGCAATGACGCGCGCGACCCGGATCAGCCGATCCGACTGGTCGGGGGTCAGCGCGCCGAGCCCGCGCCGATGGCTCAGCGTCTTGCGCGGCAGCACAATCCGGTCGATCTCCGAGAGTGACAGGCGGCCTGTTTCGACAAGCGCATCAACGGCCGAGACCGACAGTCCGCGGCGCGTCGCGTCGATCGCTGCGCGGCCGTCGGCGGCGGCGATTTCGAGAATGTGGAGCGGGTGGGCGGAATCGGACGCCATTGGGGATTTCTCTAACTTCTGCGGCCGTCGGGCATTTGCCTATGATATAAGGGCATTTCGCCAAAATGAGAGGGCCGGCGGATCAGAGGAAGGGAACGGCGCCTTTCGCTTTCAACGCCGCTCTCGTCGCTTCAACCAGCCTCGATCAGCCTCGCCGCGAAGCGCGCCATCTGGTCGACTTCGAGATTTGCCGCTTATTTCATGCCCGGGCGGCGCCGATTGGGTGGCGGTTATCGGGGTTGGAGCGTGCCGGTGGAGTTTTCTTGCAGTTGGAGGAGTGATAGGGATCAGCGTGGAGGGCGCGACGGTGCGTGCATGGGCGATGGCGGCGCTGGCGTTAGTGGTGTGCTCGGCGGCGCGCGGCGGCCAGATGGTCTGTTTTTCGGACGATTGGTGCCAAGAGCTCAGCCCTCCGATGAACGACGCGTCTGGACAACCGCTCAGCCGCGGCGGGTCCCGCCTGCTCATGCCCTCAACCGACAAGAAGGGTGTCCTATACCTTGACTGCGTGTGCGGAATTCCGAAGGGCGCAGGATGGGTGCGACGGTGGTTTGGACAGATCCGGGCGAAGTTAAGTCTGGCCACTTCGATTTTTATTTCTACGAAGTTAAGGAAACGAAATTGGTGTCGGTTCCGTTGCGGGCCGGCGGGGCAAAAGCGGAACTGGGCGCCATCGACGTGCCGGACCTGGCCGCTATCGTCGGATCCGGAGACTTTTCGCTAGTGCTCGCGCGCGATGACCGTGGCCATGAATACCCGGTTACACTGAAGCCCCTCCGCGAGCACATGAACGAAATGGCCGAGCATTGCGAGCGCTTGGGCAAACAGTGAGCATCGATCGAGGCGGCCCGAGCGCTGGGTGATCTGCTCGAACGTTGGTCCTGCGTGTTAAACCGCGCAGGCTTTTTCATGCGCGAATAGTACTGCGGACGGCCGAATTCTCCCGTTTTCCCCGACTCTTGGCGACTTAGGCGCACAATTCGCCGCGCGGCAAAAGCGAGGCAGGGGTGAGCGGTATGCTAGCGGGCGCGCTGTGGCGCATATCGGGACTGACATTGAGGTTTCTGAATCATGAGACGATCTAAGAGAAGCAACACCCCTGCGCCCCTCCACGAGGCCGTGAAAGGGGCGGCGGATGGGATTGCGCGCGCCTCGGCCGGCGACCAGGCCGAACTGTTCGGCCTGCCGTGCGAGGATCCGCGCGGCGAGATCGAGAAGGCTCGCGCTCGCGGGGTCAGGGAGGGTCGGCCGAAAGGGGCGGAGAGCATCGCGACGCGGGAGCTGCGCCGATGGCTCTTGAGCCGCGGCGTGCTGCCGCAGCAGAGCCTGATGCAGTGGTTCCAGCTCGGCCCGGAGGGCTTGGCGCAGGCGCTGGGCTGCCCGAAGCTCGAGGCGTTCGATCGCTGGGCGCGGCTCGGCGAAAAGCTCGGGCGCTACTTCATGCCGATGAAGCCGGCCAAAGGCGAGGGTGGGCCGGCGCCGCAGATCGTTGTGGAGATCGGTGGCAGCCGCGGCGTGGTCAACAAGGCCGGCGAATTGCGTCCACCATGGGAATACATGGATGAGCAAAATGAATCTATTTGCAGCAACCAGCTCGAGCCATCGAAACCAGAAGATGAGCCGTGACAGCGAAATGCAATCGCACCAAGAGCTTATTCCATCCAGATCGGGCGCGCGGTTGCGGCGGCCCCTGATTGCTCCCCCTCGCCCGTGATCGGCCGGCATCTACGAATCACTTGAGGAATCAACGAAACGTTCTTTTTCGTCTATCTCCCCTTGAGCGCTCTTTTGACGCTGCGCCGCGTTGGCTCGTCCGGCCTCGATCAGCCGCGCGGCGTAACGGGCCATCTGGTCGACCTCGAGATTGACGAAGTCGCCGGCCTGTCGTTCGCCCCAGGTCGTGACGGCGAGCGTGTGCGGGATGAGAAGAACCTCGAAGACGTCGCCCTCGACGGCATTGACGGTGAGCGAGGTCCCGTCGAGCGCGACCGAGCCCTTGACCGCGATGAACTTTTCGCAGTCCTTTGGCGCGCGGAAACGGAAATGCGCCATGCCGTCGAAGTCGCGCCGCGCCAAAATTTCGGCGACGCCGTCGACATGGCCGCTGACCATGTGGCCGCCGAGTTCGTCGCCGACGCGCAAGGCTCGCTCGAGATTGACGCGCTCGCGCACGCGCCAGCGGCCGAGCGTCGTCACCGCAAGAGTCTCCGCCCCGACGTCGAAGGCGATGCGCGAGCCCGCGGCGCTTCTCTCCACGCCGACCACCGTGAGGCACACGCCCGCATTTGCGATCGAAGCTCCGACCTCGATCGAGGCGGGGTCGTATGCGGTCGCGACCGTCAGCCGATGGCGTTCGCCGATCGGCGTCATTTCAAGGATATCGCCGACGTCGCTGATAATCCCAGTGAACATTACAGGCTCCCGGAAGGCGCTCTATGACAGCCGCTCGAACCGCCGCATGACGTCGGCGCCGTATTCCGCCCGTTCAAACGGTCGGTAGCGCGCCGGGTTCAGAAGCGTCGCGCGCGCCTCCTCGCTGAGCGAGGGAAGCCCCCGACGGCCGAGCGGTTTTTCGGCGGTGATGAGCACGGCCTCGTCGGCAAGACCCAGAGGGATCAGCCGCGACGCTACTCGCGGACCGCCTTCACTGAAGACGCGGGTCACGCCGCGCGCCGAAAGCGCGCGCAGCGCCTCCCCGAGGTCGACATGGCCCGCGGGGTCGAGGCCGACCCTTTCGACCGCGACGCCGAGATCGCCGAGACGCGCCGCCGCCTCCTCCGGCGCGTCGGGCCCGGCGACAACCAGGGTCGGCAGGTCGCGCGCGCCCGTCGCGAGGCGCGATCGCAACGGCAGGCGCAGATGCGTGTCCAGCACCACGCGCCACGGTTTACGATCGAGGCCGGGCAGGCGCACCGTCAAAGCGGGATCGTCGGCGATTGCGGTCTCGACGCCGATCATGATCGCCTCGTGGGTCGCGCGCATGATCTGCACGCGCAAATTGGCGATTTGTCCGGTGATCCGCAGCCGCGGATCGTTCTCCCCCCCGGAAGCAAAGCCGTCCGCGGTCTCGGCAAGCTTCAAGGTCACGCACGGCCGACCGGCTGTCACCCTCAGGATATGGCCGCGATGGTCGCGCCTCGCCTGAAGGGCGCCGGGCCCGACCGAGACCTCAATTCCGGCCTGCCGCAGCCGGGCGTGGCCCCGCCCCGCCACCTCCGGGTTCGGGTCTTCCATCGCCGAAACGACCCGGGCCACGCCGGCCTCGACGACCGCGTCCGCGCACGGCGGAGCCTTGCCGAAGTGCGAGCAGGGCTCGAGCGTCACGTAAAGCGTCGCTCCGCGCGCCGCCTCCCCGGCCCTGCCAATGGCGACCGGTTCGGCATGGGGACGCCCCCCCGGCGCTGTCGCTCCCCGCCCGACGACCGCGCCGTCCTTGACCAGAAGCGCGCCGACGGCGGGATTTGGGGCCGCCAGCCCGAGCGACCGCTCCCCCAAGGTAAGGGCCGCTTCCATCCATCGGTCATCGTCGGGATTCGCCCGCTCGGTCATTGGGCCGGCGCTTGCTTGCGGGCGGCCCCATCTTGAAGGGTCTCAGGTTCAGCTTCAAGTTCGCCGACGATAGCGTTGAAATCCCGCGCCTCGCGGAAATTGCGATAGACCGAGGCGAAGCGGACGTAGGCCACGTCGTCGAGGGCCTTGAGTCCCTCCATGACCAGTTCGCCGATCCGCTCGGTCGGGATGTCGCCGTCGCTCTGGCTTTCGAGCTGTCGAACGATCCCGTTGATCATGCGTTCGACGCGGTCCGGCGCGACCATGCGCTTGCGCAGGGCGACCTGGACCGAACGCACGAGTTTGTCGCGGTCGAACGGCGCTCGTCGCCCGTTCTTCTTGACCACCATGAGTTCGCGCAGCTGCACGCGTTCGAACGTTGTGAACCGGCCGCCGCAATCGGGGCAGACCCGCCGTCGGCGAATCGACGAGGAATCGTCGGTCGGCCGCGAATCCTTGACTTGCGTATCGAGGCCGCCGCAGTAAGGGCATCGCATCGCAAGCCGTCCCCTTCAGCTGGTGCCGATCTCCTAATAGATCGGGAAGCGGCGCGTCAGCTCGGCGACATCGGCGCGCACTTTGGCCTCGACCGCGACATTCCCCGATTCGCCGTTCGCCGCCAAGCCGTCAAGGGTCTCGACGATCAGCCGCCCGACCTCCGCGAACTCGGCCGCGCCGAAGCCGCGCGAGGTGGCGGCGGGCGAGCCCAACCGGATGCCGGACGTCACCATCGGTTTTTGCGGATCGAACGGGATGCCGTTCTTGTTGCAGGTGATGTGGGCCCGGCCCAACGCCGCCTCCGCAGCCTTGCCGGTCAGGGCCTTGGGCGTGAGGTCGACCAGCATAAGATGATTGTCGGTCCCGCCGGTCACCAGCTTGTAGCCGCCCGCCAGGACCGGTTCTGCCATCGCTTTGGCGTTGGCGATGACCGCATGGGCGTAAGCCTTGAATTCGGGCGTCAGCGCTTCGTGAAAGGCGACCGCCTTGGCGGCGATGACGTGCATCAGCGGCCCACCCTGAAGGCCGGGGAAGATCGCCGAGTTGATCTTCTTGGCGAGGTTGTCGTCGTTGGTGAGGATCATGCCGCCGCGGGGTCCGCGCAGGGTCTTATGGGTCGTGGTTGTGACGACATGGGCGTGCGGGAACGGCGAGGGATGCGCCCCGCCCGCCACCAGCCCGGCGAAATGGGCGATGTCGACGACGAAATAGGCGCTGACCGAGTCGCAAATCGCACGGAAGCGCTCGAAGTCCCAGTGGCGCGCATAGGCCGAACCGCCGGCGATGATGAGCTTGGGCTTGTGCTCCTTCGCCAGAGCCTCGACCTGATCCATGTCGACGCGGTGAGACGTCCGATCGACCGTGTAGGACACCGGTTTGAACCAGCGCCCCGACAAGTTGACCGGAGAGCCGTGAGTGAGGTGCCCGCCGGCGGCGAGGTCGAGCCCCATGAACGTGTCGCCCGGCTGCATCAGCGCCAGGAACACGCCTTGGTTAGCCTGGCTGCCAGAGTTCGGCTGAACGTTGGCGTAGCGGCAGCCGAACAGCATGCAGGCGCGATCGATCGCAAGCTGTTCGGCGACGTCGACGAACTGACAGCCGCCATAGTAGCGCCTGCCGGGATACCCTTCGGCGTATTTGTTGGTCAGAACCGAGCCCTGCGCCTCGAGCACTGCGCGCGATACGATGTTCTCCGATGCAATCAGTTCGATCTCGTCGCGTTGGCGGTTGGTTTCCAGTTCGACCGCGCGGGCGATCTCGGGGTCCACCGCGGCGAGCGGCGCGGAAAAGAACGAATTCGAGCGGCTCGGCGCTTTGGCGGTGACGTTCATGGGCGACCCTTCCTGATCGAAGCGGCGTTGGTCAAGCGCGCCTTAGCATGGGCCGCCCGTCAGCAAAAGCGCGGAAGAGGATCCGGACAGGCGCTCGGTTGCCGGCGCAAGCCCCGTGCGGCCTAGCGGCCATGATCCGTGTTGGTGAAAATGACGACCTCGTCCTTGCTCACCCGGTTGAGCTTGGTGTGCGCTTCTTCGTCGAGGAGGTCGCGGTCGACATTCTCGGGCTCGAGGGCGGCGACTCGCCGCTCCCATCGGGCGCGCTCTTCTTTCAGCGCCGCGAGCTCGGTCCTCAGCGCCTCCGCCTCGGAGTCATATTTCAGTTTGGATTTGAGGCCGTGCTGCCCGTTCGATGCGCCCCAGACAAGATAGCCGCTCGCCACCCCGAGCGCGAGGTAGAACAGGATCGGCAGCACGATCGAGCGCAGGCGGGTTCTTACGACCATGGGCCGATCCTGCGGCGTCGTTGGTTAAGGAGGCGTTACCCGTCAGGCCGCCTTGATCGCAGCCCGGCCGCCGTACCGGGCCTGGTCGCCGAGTTCCTCTTCGATGCGGATAAGCTGGTTGTATTTGGCCAGCCGGTCCGAGCGCGACAGCGACCCGGTCTTGATCTGTCCGCAATTGGTGGCGACCGCGAGATCGGCGATGGTCGAATCCTCGGTTTCGCCCGAACGGTGCGACATGACGGCGGTGTAGCCGGCGCGGTGGGCCATGTCGACGGCGGCCAGGGTCTCGCTGAGCGAGCCGATCTGGTTGACCTTGATGAGGATCGAGTTGGCGATCCCCTCCTTGATTCCGCGGCCGAGGATTTCGGTGTTGGTGACGAAAATATCGTCCCCGACGAGCTGGCGGCGCGCGCCCAGCGTCTCGGTCAGAAGCTTCCAGCCCGCCCAATCCTGCTCGGCCATGCCGTCTTCGATTGTCAGAATGGGGTAGGAGTCCGCCAGCATGGCAAGATACTCGACCTGCTGCGCGATCGAGCGGGTCTTGCCCTCGCCCGAGTAGACATACGCGCCGTCCTTGAAGAATTCCGACGCTGCGCAATCGAGCCCGAGGGCGATGTCCTGACCAGGCCTGAACCCCGCCGCCTCAATCGCCTTCACGCAGAATTCGAGCGCTCCCTCCGCCGACGGGAGATTGGGGGCGAAACCGCCCTCGTCGCCCACGTTGGTATTGTGCCCCGCCTTCTTGAGCGCGGATTTGAGGGCATGGAAGGTCTCCGCGCCCCAGCGCACGGCGTCAGCAAGCGAGGGCGCGCCGACAGGCAGGATCATGAACTCCTGAAAGTCGATGGGATTGTCCGCGTGAACGCCGCCGTTGACGATGTTCATCTGCGGCGTCGGGAGGACTCTGCTGGTCGTTCCGCCGACATAACGATAGAGCGGCAGTCCCGAGGCCTCGGCCGCAGCCTTGGCGACGGCGAGCGACACGCCGAGGATCGCATTGGCCCCGAGTCTCGACTTGTTCGCCGTTCCGTCCAGGGCGATCATCGTCTCGTCGATCTTAAGCTGGTCTTCCGCCTCGAGGCCGGAGACCGCGTCGAAAATGTCGCGGTTGACGGCCTCGACGGCGTGCAGCACGCCCTTGCCGCCATAGCGGGCCTTGTCGCCGTCTCTGAGCTCGACGGCTTCGCGGGTGCCCGTGGAAGCGCCGGACGGAACCGCTGCGCGACCCATCGAGCCATCTTCCAGCACGACATCCACTTCCACCGTCGGATTGCCTCGGCTGTCGAGAATTTCACGTGCGACGACGTTCACGATTGCGGTCATGGCTTGTCCTGCTGGCGGTTGCCCCCGCGTGCTTTTACGCCATCCCGACAGGAGGCGGAAGACGGACGCGACGATTCGCGGCGCCGGCACTTTTGCTTCCGGGAGACAACAATTGACCAACGGAGGTCGTGCCAGAAAAAAATGCGCCGCAGGGCCCTCAGCCACGTGACAGGGCGACAAAAGTGGACTAGCAATGGTGTGCGAAAAGGAGGCCGCTGCCAAAAAGTTTGGCGCCGGACGCCGCAAAGTCTGTGGGAGGACGACGCGCCTTATCGTCTCGGCCCAGCCAAAATGGGTCAAAGAAAAAAACATTAAGAACAATCGAGTCGACAGGGCGTATGCGAGGATGGAAACAAGGGGCGGGCCGCCGATGGGCGTCTCGCCCCTTGAACTTGCAAAGCGCCTGCTTTACTCCGGCTTAACTTTCTCGTACGAAGTAATAAAGCCTTCAGCACGGTTCCGCCTCTCCCTCAATCCAGCCATTGCGCGTCTTCGCGATGAAGGCGTCGAGGCGTCCTTCGCCGATCGCACGACGAGCGCCCGCCATCAGATCCTGATAATAGGCAAGGTTGATTTCTGTCAGGCCCATCATGGCGAGGATTTCACCCGACTTGATAAGATGACGCCAATAGGCGCGCGAATAATCACGCGCCATCGGCGACGACGACAAGGGGTCGACCGGGCGCGGATCATCGGCGAAACGCGCGTTGCGCAAGTTCATGCGGCCGAGGCGGGTAAAAACCATCCCGTGCCGGCCTGCCCGGGTCGGCATGACGCAGTCGAACATGTCGACCCCGACGCGCAGCGATTGCAGGAGATCGTCGGGAGTTCCGACCCCCATCAGATATCGAGGCTTGTCCGCGGGAAGGCGGGGAATGACGGTTTCGATCATGTCGAGCATTTCCGCCTGCGGCTCGCCGACGGCCAAGCCTCCGATCGCGTAGCCGTGGAAGCCCATCTCGACGAGAGCCTCAGCGCTCTCAATGCGAAGATCGCACTCTACGCCGCCCTGGACGATGCCGAAAATCGCCTTCCCCGGCTGGCCTTCGAACGCGCCCTTCGATCGCTCCGCCCAGCGCAGCGAAAGACGCATCGCGCGCTCTGCCTCATCGCGCGAGCACGGCAGCCTCACGCATTCGTCGAACTGCATCTGGATGTCGGAGCCGAGCAGCCGCTGGATCTCCATCGACCGCTCCGGCGTCAGCTCATGGCGCGACCCATCGATGTGCGACTGGAAAGTCACCCCGTTCTCGCTGAGCCTCCTCAGCTTCGCGAGGCTCATGACCTGGAAGCCGCCGGAGTCGGTGAGGATCGGATGCGGCCAGTTCATGAATTTGTGCAGGCCGCCGAGCGCGGCGATGCGCTCCGCGCCGGGCGACAGCATCAGATGGTAGGTGTTGGAGAGAACTATGTCGGCGCCGAGCGCCCTGACCGTCTCGGGACGCATCGCCTTGACCGTCGCCGCCGTGCCGACCGGCATGAAGGCCGGCGTGCGGATGACGCCGCGCGACGTCGTGATCTCGCCGAGCCGGGCCGAGCCGTCGACGGCGCGGACGGCGAAGGAAACGTCGTCAGTCATGCCGACGTCCGATCTTCTTTTCTGTCCCACCGATCAAGAGGCAGGCGTCGCCGTAGGAATAGAAGCGATAACCCGTTTCGATCGCATGCGCATAGGCCGCCCGCATGCGCTCGAGCCCGCTGAAGGCGCTGACGAGCATGAAGAGCGTCGAGCGCGGCAGATGGAAATTGGTCAGAAGGGCGTCGACCGCGCGGAAGCGGTAGCCCGGCGTAATGAAGATCGAGGTCTCGCCGGCGAACGGCCGAATGCGGCCGCTCTCGTCCGCCGCGGTCTCGACAAGGCGGGCGGAGGTCGTGCCTACGCAGATGATGCGCCCGCCGCTCTCGCGCGCGGCGTTCAGCGCCCCCGCCGTCGCCTCATCGATCGCGCCCGCTTCAGCATGCATCCGATGGTCGCCCGTGTCCTCGGCCTTGACGGGCAGGAACGTTCCAGCGCCGACGTGCAGCGTCACGCGAAAGAGCCGCACGCCCCGCGCCGAAATCCGCTCGACCAGCGAGGGAGTGAAATGGAGTCCCGCGGTCGGCGCCGCGACAGCGCCCGGTTGGGCCGCGAACATCGTCTGGTAGTCGGCCCGATCCCGTTCCTCCGGCGCGCGGCGCGCGGCTATGTAGGGCGGCAGAGGCGCCGATCCCAGCCGTTCAATCGCCTCGTCGAGCGTCGCGCCGACAAACTCGAAGCGCAGCAGGACTTCGCCGGCTTCGCCCTCTTCCTCGACTTCGGCGTTCAGCGCCGCGAGCAGGCAGGTCATGCTTTCGCTCGTCTCGCCGAAGCGGATGCGCTCGCCGATCTTGAGCTTCTTGGCGGGTCGGACCAGCGCGCGCCAGCGGTAGTCGTCGACGCGCTTGATGAGGGTCGCTCCGATTGCGGCGGCCGCATCGCCCCTGACGCGAATGCCGTCCAGCCGCGCTGCGATGACGCGGGTGTCGTTGACCACCAGCGCATCTCCGGCCCGCAGGAAATCGGGCAGGTCGGAGACGCAGGCGTCCGTCAAATCCGCGCCGGCCCCGACGACGAGCATCCGCGCGCTGTCGCGCGGCGATACAGGCTTGAGCGCAATCCGCTCCGGCGGGAGTTCGAAATCGAAGGCGTCGACGCGCATCGTCGGCTTGGGCTCAGCTTCCCGCACCTTCGGGACGTTGGTGGCGAAAATTCGCGGCCAACCCCGCTAAGCGATCAACTCTTTGGCCGTAAGACGGTTCACCACCAGAACGCCAACCGGCGCAAAGATCATACTGCGCCGACCCCGGCTCCCGCACGTCAGCTCAAGGTCGCCTTGACGATCTTGTCGGGATCCTTGACCGGCTCACCGCGCTTGATCTTGTCGACGTTCTCCATGCCCGAGACGACTTTGCCCCAGACAGTATACTGGCGGTCGAGGAAGTGGGCGTCGTCGAAGCAGATGAAGAACTGCGAATTGGCCGAGTTAGGACTCGACGCGCGGGCCATCGACACCGTGCCCCGAACATGCGGCTCGGCGTTGAACTCCGCCTGGAGGTCCGGATATTTCGATCCACCCGTGCCGCTCCCGTGCGGACAGCCCGTCTGGGCCATGAAGCCGTCGATCACCCGATGAAAGACGATCCCGTCATAGAAGCCATCGGACACCAGTTTCTTGATATGGGCGACGTGGCCCGGCGCGATCGCCGGATTCATTTCGATCACCACCGGTCCCTTGGTCGTCTCCAGGGTCAGCCTGTTGCCTGCGCTCATCGCTCAAACTCCTATTTCGATGCCATGTGCATCGTGATGATTTTGTCGGGGTCCATCACCTGGCCGTTGTTGGCCTGCGTTCCGGCCTTGATCTTGTCGACGACGTCCATGCCCGAGACGACTTCGCCGAAGGCGGTGTATTTTCCGTCGAGGAACTCGGCGTCGGCGAAGCAGATGAAGAACTGCGAATTGGCCGAATCCGGGTCGTTCGAGCGGGCCATGCCGAGAATCCCGCGGGTGAAGTGGGTGCTGTTGAACTCGGCAGGCAGATTGGGCAGGTCAGACCCCCCCGAACCTGTGCCGGTCGGATCGCCTGTCTGCGCCATGAAGCCCGGAATTACGCGGTGGAAGACGATGCCGTCATAAAAGCCGCGCTTCACCAGGGTCTTGATCTGGGCGACGTGCTTCGGCGCCCAGTCGGGGCGCAGCTGAATGACAACCTTGCCATGCTTGGTCGTAAGCACGACGGTGTTGTCGGCGTCCGCCGTCGCCCAGGCGGAAGAAGCAGCGACAAAGGGCAGCGCGAGAGCGACGCGGCGGCTGAAAAGATGCATGCGGGCCTCGGAAAGGCTGCGGCAGGGTCGCCGCGGCCGGCGTGATAGCAGGTTAGGGCGCCATTGCAACCGGCGCTTGGCGGTTAAGCGCCCTGCGACAATTCATCCACAACGCCGAGAGCCTGGCGTTCCATTTTCGCCGCTTTTGCAATTTAGCTGGAATTGTGGCGCGGCGGCGCGCATAGTCGCTCTGCCCAAGTAGGCTGGTTCGACCTTAATTCAACGGAATTTGAATGAACTGCATCCCACTGACGCTTGCCGCTTTCGCCCTGCTTCTGACGACCCCCCTTGCCGCCGAGCCGATCACGCGCAGTTGCGATTATAAAGGGGATGGAAAACTCGGACCGCTCACCATCGCTTTTGACGAAGCCGCCCGCTCGGTGCGGGTGACCACGCATGACGGTCGCGTCTACCGCTACCAGGACGGCGTGACCGGCCGCATCAGCCCGTCATCGGCCGACGACGACCTCGGGCCGGTCGAGCAGTTCGTCAAGTTCCTACCGGACGAGGTCGAAGTGGGCTTCCGCTGGCTCGACGATGGCTCGACCGGTCACCTCGCCTTTTTCGAGCGGGCAGCGTTCAAGGACCCGGGCAAGCGCTGTTTGTGGCGCTCGCTGTGGAACTTCGCCACGGGGTAAGCAGCCGGGGCGCAGGAGGCGTCGCCGCGCTCAGCCGCGGCGACAGCAGCGCATGCCTTCTACTCGGCCGCCACCTTCGGCAGATGGGCGAGCGAAGTTTCGAGCGCCCTCGGATCGTAGTCCTGATCCTGCAACTTTCCGGCGAAGTAGTCGGTGTAGGCTTGCATGTCGAAGTGACCGTGGCCGGAGAGGTTGAAGAGGATCGTCGGGGACTTTCCCTCCTCCCGCGCCTTCAGGGCCTCGTCGATCGCGGCGCGCACGGCGTGGTTCGACTCGGGCGCCGGCACGATGCCTTCGGAGCGGGCGAACATCACGCCCGCCTCGAAGCACGGGTTCTGATGATAGGCGCGCGCCTCGATGAGGCCGAGCTCCTTGCAGTGGCTCACCAGCGGCGCCATGCCGTGATAGCGCAGGCCCCCCGCGTGGAAGCCGGGCGGGATGAATTCCGACCCGAGCGTATGCATCTTGACGAGCGGCGTCAGATGGCCGGTGTCGCCGAAGTCGAAGGCGTATTTGCCGCGCGTCATCGACGGACAGGCTGACGGCTCGACTGCGATCACCCGCACGTCCTTCTTGTCCCGCAGCTTCTTGCCGATGAAGGGGAAGGCGATGCCGGCGAAATTGGAGCCGCCCCCGGCGCAGGCGATAACGACGTCGGGATAGGCGTCGGCCTGCTCCATCTGCTCGATCGCCTCGATGCCGATCACGGTCTGATGCATAAGCACGTGGTTGAGCACGCTGCCGAGCGCATATTTCGTGTCGGGGTTCTTTGCCGCGACCTCGACCGCCTCCGAAATTGCGATGCCGAGGCTGCCAGGCGAATCCGGATGCGCGGCCAGAATGGCGCGTCCCGATTCGGTCTCGTTGCTCGGACTCGCGATGCAGCGCGCGCCGTAGGTCTCCATCAGCGCCCGCCGGTAGGGCTTCTGACTGTAGGAAACCTTGACCATGTAGACCTTGACCTCGAGCCCGAACAGCGCACCGGCGAAGGCCAGCGACGAGCCCCACTGCCCCGCTCCGGTTTCGGTCGAAAGCTTGGTCACGCCTTCCTGCTGGTTGTAGAAAGCCTGGGCGACCGCGGTATTGGGCTTGTGGCTGCCCGCCGGGCTGACGCCCTCATATTTGTAGAAGATGCGCGCGTTGGTTCCGAGCGCCTTCTCCAGCCGCCGCGCGCGATGGAGCGGCGTCGGGCGCCACATGCGATAGACGTCGCGAACCGGCGCTGGGATCTCGATGTGCCGTTCAGTGCTCACTTCCTGCCCGATGAGCGCCATGGGAAAGAGTGGCGCGAGGTCGTCAGGCCCCACTGGCTGGCCGGTGCCGGGATGCAAGACCGGCGGCGGGGGCGACGGCAGATCGGCCACGATGTTGTACCAGGCGCGCGGAATCCGATCCTCGCCCAGGGTGTATTTGTTTTGCTCGCTCATGATTCCTCCCGTTGCCGCGCCGGCGCCTTTGCAAGACGCTTACACGAGCGATCGCCGTCTTTAAAAGGTCTTTTTCGCGGGAGGTGAGACGCGCTTCCTCACAGCCTGTCCGATCCGGACGTGTCGGTCGGGGCCTGAACGAGGCGGTCGGAGAGCGGCGCGTATCAGTAGTGGCGGGGGAAGCCTCCCATCAACATCCCGGCGCCCACGCCCGTCACGAATCCGCCCATGAACTCCGACGGACGGCCTGTTTGGGGCGCATTGCTGTCAGGCAGTCCGGCTCGCCTGCACCATGTCGGATTCCCATTGCAAGCGGGAGCAGCGGCAGGCGCGGCTTCGGCGGTCGCGGCCGGAGTCGAAGACGATCGTCTCGCCGAACGACGGACCGGCACCTTCACTGGGGCCGCGGGCTCACTGACCGCCGCTCGCGTCTTGGCCGTCCGTGCCGCCGGCTTGACGCTCTCGGCGGCCTTTGGTTTGGGAGCCGACTGAGCCGCAAGAAGCCGTTGGTAAGAGGTCTCGCTTTCGGCCCGCAGCGCCGCCAGTTGCATCGGCCCGAGGAAGGAGGTGAGCGCCGCGCCCCGGGTCTTCTGCCACTCCGTTATCGCTGCGCGCGTCAGGGTGTCGAGCGTTC
>Ga0209040_10002395_pt1 | contig 14761 bp, 14 predicted proteins | sample BogFormECP12_OM3_FD_188240 | JGI IMG/M metagenome (GOLD analysis project Ga0209040, IMG submission 188240) | Bog forest soil microbial communities from Calvert Island, British Columbia, Canada - ECP12_OM3 (SPAdes) (version 2) | ecosystem: Environmental > Aquatic > Freshwater > Wetlands > Bog ...
TGGGCCGTCGCGCACTTAGGTCTCAGATAGGTTACGAAACGGCATCAGCCATGTCCAACACGAGACGCAAACTTAACGGGAATTCTTAGTCTTTTCGCTAACTAACGGTTCAAGCCACTCCCGTGTCGCCCCGGCGGTGGATCGGAACCAGCCGCAATCGCGGCACCAGACCCACTTCCGCGAGGGCCTCCAGTGCCGCGCGCTCGTCGTCCAGCAGCGTGTCGGGGGTGCCGAGCAAGACACTGACGACGCAGTCCTTGCACGCGGGGCCGCGCACCGCGCAGTCGTCGCAGTCGATGATCACTTCGATCCTTTCGGTCGTAGGGCCCGCGGGTTCTGCTCGGGAGGCTAGCCACACCCACCGACACGACGCCGGCTTGTCTCGACTTGTCACCGCCGCCTCCTACGGTCTGGGTCCATGGAGCAGCTCAGCTTCGCCGACATCGACGCCGGAGCCGGTTCGGTGGGGGCGGAGCTGTCGCTGCGGGAGACGACGTTCGTGGTCGTCGACCTGGAAACCACCGGGGGCCGCGCCAACGGGCCCGACGGCAAGTGCGACGCGATCACCGAGATCGGCGCGGTCAAGGTCCGCGGCGGGGTCGTGCTGGGTGAGCTGGCCACGCTGGTCGACCCCGGCCGCGACATCCCGCCGCAGATCGTCGCGCTGACCGGGATCACTTCGGCCATGGTCTGCAACGCCCCCACCATCGACGCCGTGCTGCCGGCTTTCCTCGAGTTCGCGCGGGGGGCGGTCCTCGTCGCGCACAACGCCGGCTTCGACATCGGGTTCCTGAAGGCCGCGGCACGGCGCTGCGACATCGGGTGGCCGCGGGCGCCCGTGCTGTGCACGGTTCGCCTCGCGCGGCGGGTGCTCAGCCGCGAGGAGGCGCCCAGCGTGCGCCTTGCCGCGTTGGCGAGGCTGTTCTCGGCGGCCAGCACGCCCACCCACCGCGCCCTCGACGACGCGCGGGCGACCGTCGAAGTCCTGCACGCGCTGATCGAGCGCGTCGGAAACCAGGGCGTGCACACCTACGCCGACCTGCGCGCGTACCTGCCGAACGTCACCGCTGAACAACGGCGCAAACGCGTTCTGGCCGAACGGCTTCCGCATCGCCCGGGCGTTTATGTGTTCCGCGGCCCCGGCCGCGAGGTGCTCTACATCGGCACGGCGGTCGACCTGCGCCGGCGCGTTGCCCAGTACTTCAGCGGCGCCGACCCCCGCGCTCGGATCAAGGAGATGGTGGGCCTTGCCTGCCAGGTCGACCACGTCGAGTGCGCGCACGCGCTCGAGGCCGGTGTCCGGGAGCTGCGGCTGCTGGCCGCGCATGCCCCGCCGTACAACAGGCGGTCGCGCTTCCCGCACCGCTGGTGGTGGGTGGCACTGTGCGACGAGGCGTTCCCGCGGTTGTCGGTGGTCCGCACGCCGCGGGGTCCAAACGCGTTGGGGCCGTTCCGGTCACGGGCCGATGCGACCGACACCGCCGCGCTGCTGGCCCGTTTCACCGGCGTGCGCACCTGCACCACGCGGCTGGCCCGCTCAGCGATGCACGGCCCGGCCTGTCCGCAGCGGGAGGTGGCGCCGTGCCCCGCGGCGCGCGGCGCCACCACCGCCGAATACGCCGCCGCGCCGCAGCGCGCGGCGGCGCTGATCGAGGGCCGCGACAACGCCGCGCTGGCCGAGATCGTCGCACACATCGCCGATCTGGCGGCCCGCCGTCGGTACGAAACCGCCGCGCGGCTGCGCGACCGGGCCGCCACCGCGATCGACGCGCTGTGGCGCGGGCAGCGGCTGCGAGCGCTCGCCGAGCCGGCCGAGCTGGTCGCCGCGGCGCCGGACGGGAACGGGGACTGGCACATCGCGGTGATCAGGCACGGTCAGCTCGCCGCCGCGGGCGCGGCACGGCGCGGCGTCCCGCCGATGCCGGTGATCGACGCCCTGCTCGCGGGCGCGCAGAATGTGCTGCCGACGGCGGCGCCTCTGGGCGGCGCGCTGGTCGAGGAGACCGCGCTCATCGCGAAGTGGCTCAGCCGGCCCGGGGTGCGAATCGTGCGGTCGGAGCCGGGCTACGCGTCGCCGGTCGCGTCGGCCGGCCCGTGGTCGGAGTGGGCGGCCGCAGCGCGGTCGGCGCGGCTTGCCGCCGAGCAGGACGTCGCGAACTGGACCGCGGCGTCAGATTTTGTGGGTGAACCGCGCCCAACGCGCGAGGAGCTGTTCGGCGGCGCCCGAGTCGATCGCGTCGACCGCACGTTGCAGCGCCGACTCCCAGGCGGGCAGCCATTTGGCGTCGCTGGATAGCCCGGCGTGGGCCACCATCGCGCCGGCGGCGTTGAGCACCACCGCGTCGCGTACCGGGCCGGTCGCCCCGCCGAGCACCGACCGCGCCTCCTCGGCGTTCTCGTCTGCGTTGCCGCCCAACAGCTGGTCGAGCTCTGCCCGCTCGAACCCGAACGCGGCGGGATCGAACGTCAGCCGCTCGATCGTGCCGGCCTGCACCCGCCAGATCGTGCTGGTCGTTGTCGTCGTCAGCTCGTCGAGCCCGTCGTCGCCGTGTACCACCAGCACGCTGGACCGGCGGGCGGCGAACACGCCGGCCATCACCTCGGCGAGGTCGGCGAACGCACAGCCGATCAGCCCGGCCCGCGGCGAGGCCGGATTCGTCAGCGGCCCCAGGAGATTGAAAACCGTCGGCACACCGATCTCGCGGCGTACGACCGACGCGTGCCGGTAGGACGGGTGAAACAGCGGCGCGAAGCAGAAACCGATCCCGACCTCGGCGACGCTGCGCACGACTTCGTCGGGGCCCAGGTCGATGCGCACCCCGAGCGCCTCGAGCATGTCCGCGCCGCCGCTGCGCGACGACGCCGCCCGGTTGCCGTGCTTGACCACCGGTACCCCGCTGGCCGCCACCACGATGGCCGCCATCGTGGAGAGGTTCACCGTGTTGGCGCCGTCTCCGCCGGTGCCGACGACGTCGACGGTGTCGGTACCGATTTCGTCGGTGGGCACCCGCCGCCCGTACCTGAGCATGGTGTCGGCCAGCTCACGGACCTCGGCGGCCGACGGACCCTTCATCCTCATCGACACACCGAACGCCGCGATCTGCGCGGGTGTGGCGGCACCGGTCATGACCTGCTCCATGGCCCATGCCGCCGCACCGGCGGTCAGGTCACGGCCGGCCGTCAGCGCACCGAGAACCCGCGGCCAGGACGGCGAGGTGGACTGCGCCGAAGACGGCGAAAGCGGCTGCGCCACGTGCCGATGTTCGCACGCACCGCTCACCGCGCCCAAGGCGGGATGGCCAAGTTGTGACCAAATGGGTCCCCGGGTGGAGTTCGACAACTACAAAGCGTCATACTTCATGGTGTGACGAGCGCTGTAGGGACCTCGGGAACCGCAATCACGTCGCGCGTGCATTCGCTGAACCGACCCAACATGGTCAGCGTCGGCACGATCGTGTGGCTGTCCAGCGAACTCATGTTCTTTGCTGGGCTGTTCGCGATGTACTTCACGGCGCGGGCGCAGGCCGCCGGCAACTGGCCGCCGCCGCCAACCGAGCTGAACCTGTATCAGGCGGTCCCCGTCACGCTGGTGCTCATCGCGTCGTCATTCACCTGCCAGATGGGCGTTTTCGCGGCCGAGCGCGGCGACGTGTTCGGTCTGCGGCGCTGGTATGTGCTGACGTTCTTCATGGGTCTTTTCTTCATCCTGGGCCAGGGCTACGAGTACTGGCACCTGTCAACGCACGGCACCACCATTCCGGGCAGCGCCTACGGTTCGGTGTTCTACCTGGCCACCGGCTTTCACGGCCTGCACGTGACGGGCGGGCTGATCGCGTTCATCCTTCTGCTGCTGCGGACCAAGATGAGCAAGTTCACCCCCGCGCAGGCCACAGCGGCGATCGTCGTCTCCTATTACTGGCACTTCGTCGACATCGTGTGGATTGCACTGTTCGCCACGATCTATTTCGTCCGATGAGCAACCGGTCCGGCTCGCATCCGCGAGGCACGGTGAAGGGAGTACTGCGTTGAAGAGACCGGGGCTCGTTGTCACCGACCGGTCCCGCCGCCGGCTGCGCCGCCGCGTTTCGGCCGGGCTGCTGTTGCTGGTCGCGCTGGCCATCGCCGGCGGCCTTGCCGCCACGCTGACCCCGCAGCCGCAGGTCGCGGTCGCCGACGAATCCCAGTCGGCGCTGCTGCGCACCGGCAATCAGCTGTTCAACACGTCCTGCGTGACGTGTCACGGCGCGAACCTGCAGGGCGTCACGGGTCGCGGGCCCAGCCTGATCGGCGTCGGCGAGGCGGCGGTTTACTTCCAGGTGTCGACCGGCCGGATGCCGGCACAGAGCCTCGGCGCGCAGGAGCCGCAGAAGCCGCCGATCTTCGACGACAACCAGATCGACGCGCTCGGCGCGTACGTGCAGGCCAACGGCGGCGGGCCGACCGTGCCCCGCAACCCCGACGGCTCCGTCGCGATGCACTCCCTGCGCGGCGACGACGTCGCGCGCGGCGGCGACCTGTTCCGGCTCAACTGCGCTTCGTGTCACAACTTCACCGGCAAGGGCGGCGCGCTGTCGTCGGGCAAGTACGCGCCTCCGCTCGAGTCGGCCAACGAGGCGCAGATCTACACCGCGATGCTGACCGGTCCCCAGAACATGCCGAGGTTCTCCGACCGCCAGCTCACCCCCGACGAGAAGCGCGACATCGTGGCCTACGTCAAGACGGCCACCGAGACGCCCAACCCCGGCGGGTACGGGCTCGGCGGGTTCGGCCCGGCGCCCGAGGGCATGGCGATGTGGATCATCGGGATGGTCGGCGTCATCGCCGTCGCACTATGGATCGGATCGCGCGCATGACAACTGAATCCCCCGAAGCCCCGAAGGTGCCCGACGAGAAGGAGCTGAACTCGCTCTCCCGCGACGAGCTGGTCAAGCTCGGCACCGAGCTCGACGGCGTCGAGATCGTCTATCGTGAGCCGCGCTGGCCGGCACCGCAGACCAGGGCCGAGAAGCGCGCGGAACGAGGCGCCGCGTTCTGGCTGTTGCTGGCCGGGTTCTCCGGGCTGGCGCTGCTGGTGATCTTCTTGTTCTGGCCCTGGGAATACAAGCCAAAGGGCGAGCCCGGCAACTTCCTCTACACCCTCGCCACCCCGCTGTACGGGGTCACGTTCGGGTTGTCGATCCTGGCGATCGGCATCGGCGCCGTGCTCTTCCAAAAGCGGTTCATCCCCGAAGAGATTGCGATCCAGGATCGCCACGACGGCCCGTCGTCGGAGCAGGACCGCAAGACGATCCTCGCCGAACTCGAAGACGCGCTTGACACCTCGACGCTCCCGCGGCGCCGGCTGATCAAGATGTCACTGACAGTTGCCCTGGGCGCGTTCGGGGTCGGCACCCTGGTGGCGGGCATCGGCGGGCTGATCAAGAACCCGTGGAAGCCCGTCGTTCCCAGCGCCGAGGGACCGAAGGCGGTGCTGTGGACGTCGGGCTGGACCCCGCGCTACACCGGCGAAACCATCTATCTGGCCCGCTCACTGTCCGGCGGCGTCCCGGCCGCCGGCTCACTGCAGAAGATTCGCCCGGAAGAGATCGACGCCGGCGGCTTGGAGACCGTGTTTCCCTGGCGGGACTCCGACGGCAACGGCGACACGGTCGAGTCGCACGAGAAGATCTCGGACATGTACATGGGCGTGCGCAACCCCGTCCTGCTGTTCCGCGTCAAGGCCAACGACTTGCCCAAGGTGGTCAAGCGCCAGGGGCAGGAGAGTTTCAACTTCGGCGGACTGTTCGCGTTCACAAAGGTCTGCTCGCACCTGGGCTGCCCCGCGTCGCTGTACGAACAGCAGACCTACCGCATCCTGTGCCCGTGTCACCAGTCGCAGTTCGACCTGCTGCATTTCGCGAAGCCGATCTTCGGACCGGCGGCACGGGCGTTGGCGCAGTTGCCAATAACCATCGACAAGGACGGGTATCTGGTCGCCAACGGCGACTTCATCGAGCCCGTCGGGCCGGCATTCTGGGAACGGAAGACGACATGAGTCCCACACTGAAACCGCCCAAACTGGGCGACATCCTGGCCGAACAAGGCGAGGCGATGGATGAGCGCTATCACCTCGCGTCGGGAATGAAGCGGCAGATCAACAAGGTCTTCCCCAGCCACTGGTCGTTCCTGCTCGGTGAGATCGCGCTGTATTCGTTCATCGTGCTGCTGATCACCGGTGTGTATCTGACCCTGTTCTTCGACCCGTCGATGACCGAGGTCACCTACAACGGGGTGTATCAGCCACTGCGCGGCGTTGCGATGTCACGGGCGTACGAAACCGCGCTCGACATCAGCTTCGAGGTGCGCGGCGGGCTGTTCGTCCGCCAGATCCACCACTGGGCCGCGCTGATGTTCGCCGCGGCGATCATGGTGCACCTGGCCCGCATCTTCTTCACCGGTGCGTTCCGCAAGCCACGCGAGGCCAACTGGGTGCTCGGCTCGCTGCTGCTGATCCTGGCGATGTTCGAGGGCTACTTCGGCTACTCGCTGCCCGACGACCTGCTGTCCGGCACCGGGCTGCGGGCCGCGCTGTCATCGATCACGATGAGCATTCCCGTGATCGGCACGTGGATGCACTGGGCCTTGTTCGGCGGCGACTTCCCGGGCCAGATCCTGATCCCGCGGCTGTACATGCTGCACATCCTGCTGATTCCCGCGATCATCCTCGCGCTCATCGGTGTGCACCTGGCGTTGGTCTGGTACCAGAAGCACACACAGTTCCCCGGGCCCGGCCGCACCGAGCACAACGTCGTGGGCGTGCGGATCCTGCCGGTGTTCGCGGTGAAGTCCGGCGCGTTCTTCGCGATGACGACGGGCATCCTCGGCATCATGGGCGGCCTGCTGCAGATCAACCCGATCTGGCAGTTGGGCCCGTACAAACCGTCGCAGGTGTCGGCCGGCTCCCAGCCCGACTTCTACATGATGTGGACCGACGGGTTGGCCCGTGTCTGGCCGGCCTGGGAGCTCTACTTTTGGGGTCACACGGTCCCGGCGGCGTTCTGGGTCGCCCTGATCATGGGCCTGGTGTTCGTGCTGCTGATCTCCTACCCGTACATCGAGAAGAAGTTCAGCGGCGACGTCGCCCACCACAACCTGCTGCAGCGTCCACGCGACAACCCGGTCCGCACGGCCATCGGCGCGATGGCGATCGCGTTCTACATGGTGCTGACCCTGTCGTCGATTAACGACATCATCGCGCTGAAGTTCGACATCTCGCTGAACGCGACCACGTGGATGGGCCGCATCGGCATGGTGGTGCTGCCGCCGATCGTGTACTTCGTGGCCTACCGCTGGGCGATCGGCCTGCAGCGCAGCGACCGAGAGGTGCTCGAGCACGGCATCGAGACCGGCATCATCAAGCGGCTGCCGCACGGCGCCTACATCGAACTGCACCAGCCGCTGGGCCCGGTCGACGAGCACGGCCACCCGATCCCGCTGCAATACCAGGGTGCCCCCGTCCCGAAGCGGATGAACAAGCTCGGATACGGCGGCGCGCCCGGCAGCGGGAGCCTGCTGCGGGCCGACCCGGCCTCGGAGCAGCGGGAGCTCACCGAGGCCGCGCACGCCCAGGAACAGCGGGCGATCACCGCCCTGCGCGAGCACCAGGAGGAGAGCACCAACGGCTCGGGCAACGGCTCGTCGCCCAACGGGCACCACTAGACTAGACGGCTAGCTGGATCGCCCGGTGGCTGCGATCCTCGCGCGCAGCTGCCGCAGAAACAGCCACGGGATCACCGGCATAGCGACCGTGACGACGGCGGCGACGATCAGCGCGGCCCACGCCGCGCTGATCTCGTCGACTGCCATCAGGTAGGTCGCCGCCGCCACCGCCAGCATCGCCGTCCCCATTGCGGCCGCGATCGAGGCGGTGACCCGCAGCCACATCCGCTCGATCGATTCCGGCGACAGCGCGATCCGCGACGACTGCGGCGGCCGGTTGACGGATGTGCCGCGGCCGGTCGGGTCGGCCGCAGTGCCGAACACCCGCAGCTTCTCGGTCGGTGCCTCCCGGGCGGGCCGAGCCGGCCCGGCCGTAGCGTAATTCGCTTCCCCGGGAACGGGTTTCACCGGCGCGCGCGGGGGTTCGGCAACGGCGTTGCGGCGGGCGCGCAGCAACAGCGGAATCGCGCCGACGATGATCACCGCGGAGACCGCGATCACCACATAGAGCAACCACGGGGTCTGCGAGCCGGAGCCCGACTCGGGCTGCCGACCGGTGCCGAGGTCGACAAGTGCGACAGTGGCTGCCACGCCCACCCCGATCACCGCCAGCCAGATCACCGCAGTTCCGATCACCAGGATGCGATCCACGGTGTCAGGGGAGCGCAGGCTCCCCGACTCTCGCCGAGTTGCCATCAGCAGCTGGTCTGCGCGGAGTTGTTGGTGTTGGAGGACAACACGGTTCCGTCGCTGGTCGTGATCGAGCAGTTGAGCCTGCTCACCAGGAACAAGCTGGACGCCTCCACCGAGCCGACGTCGGAGGTCGAGATCGGCGTGACCGTCAGCGACCACGGAATGTAAACGTTGCGCTGAGTGCGCCGCCGCCCCGACGCGTCGACGTACGTAACGGTGATGATGTCACCGGGCGCCTTGGTCCCGGTCACCGAGTAGGTGACCTGGCGCGGCCCGGCGGGCGTTGTGGCGGTGGTCGTGACGGGCGGCGCCGTCGTGGTCGCCGTGGTCGCGGGCGGCGGCGGAGGCGGCGGGGGCGCCTCGCTGGTGGGCGGAGGTGGCGGCGGCTCGGTGGTGACCGTCACCGTTTCGGTGGGCGGCGGAGGAGGCGCCTCGGTGGTCGGCGGCGGAGGAGGCGGTGGCGGCGTGGTCGTCGGCGGCGGGGGAGGAGGCGGCGGCGCGGTGGTCACCGGGTTGGACAGGTTCGACGTGTCGGTGTGGGTCACCAGCAGCGAGACGGAGGCCACCAGCACGATCGCGGCCAGGATCGCCGTGATGCCGACCACCCACGGCCAGCGGGGAGGCTTGGGCTGGTCGACGAGCTCGGTGGCGGGGTCGTAGGTGTCGTACTCATAGAGGGCCGGGTCGGCCGGCACGTAAGGGCCGCTGGTGAACTGCTCGGACTCGGGCGCCGAGTATGCCTGCACGGACTCGGTCGCGCCGGTCACTTCCTGGGTGGGCTGGTTCTCGGTGGGCTGATCGCCCGGTTCCTCCCCGAGAGAGCCACCATCTGGGGGATTCGGCCCGCTCATTCTCGCCTATCCTTCTCGACTACTTTTCGGCAGATGCCTCTTCGTGACGGCCCATCGGCCCAGGCTCCCCGTCGCAGCACGACAGAAGGTGCCCCGGCAACATTACCCAACCCGCCTGGCGGGGCGAATCTGACGCCGACGCAGGTCGGCCAACTGACAGCCCGATTGTGATCTTCGGCGATTGACAGCTAGTGCTTCTCAGGGCCGACGTAGTACTCGAATACCAGCCCGGAGGCGGCGGCGAGGACAAACACGACGCCGGCGGCGATCACCCACGGCAGCCACAGCGCGATCCCGACGGCGGCCACCGACGCGGACAGCGCGACCAGGATCGGCCACCAGCTGTGCGGGGCGTAGAACCCCAGCTCTCCGGCGCCGTCGGCGATCTCGGCGTCCTCGTAGTCCTCCGGCCGGGTGTCGAGCCGGCGCGCGACGAATCGGAAGTACGTGCCGATGATCAGCGTCAGGCCGGTGGTCATCACCATCGCGGTGACGCCTGCCCATTCGATGCCGCCGCGGAAGTAGGCGGTCAGCACCCCGTAGACGATCGTGACCAGCGCGAAGAAGGCGGTCAGGATCTCGAACAGCCGGGCCTCGATATGCATGGCGTGCCTTCCCCTGTTCCTACTTGCTTGCCTGGGCCTGCTCGCCGCGACGGGTATCGAACGGGTGGGTGGTGACGGCCAGCGGCGGCTGGTTGATGGCCTGCAACGCCTCGGCGTTGGTCTTGCCGGCGATCCGCTGCTGCACGTAGGCCTTGAAGTCGTTGGGCTCCACCACCCGGACCTCGAAGTTCATCATCGAGTGGTAGGTGCCGCACAACTCCGCGCAGCGCCCGACGAACGCGCCGGTCTTCTCGATGTCGGTGACCTGGAAGATGTTGTCGGAGTGGTTGGCCTTCGGATTGGGCAGCACGTCACGCTTGAACAGGAACTCCGGCACCCAGAACGAGTGCACCACGTCGGCCGACGCGAGCTGGAACTCGATCCGCTTGCCCACCGGCAGCACCAGGATCGGGATCTCGCTGCTGGTGCCCAGCGTCTCGACCTTGTCGAAGTTCAGATAGGTGCGGTCCTCCGGGTTGAGCCCGCGCACCGGGCCGACCCGCTCTTCGCCGTGCGAGTCCCTGCCCTCGGGCTTGGACACCATGGCCGCCTTGCGGGCCGGGTCGGCGCCGTCGAAGTCGAGCGTGCCGTCCTTGAAGTCGATCTTCTGGTAGCCGAACTTCCAGTTCCACTGGAAAGCGGTGACGTCGACGACAACCTCGGGGTCGGGCTGTTTGGCCAGCAAACGTTCCTGCACCACGACGGTGAAGTAGAAGAGCACCGCGATGATCAGGAACGGGGTGACCGTCAGCACCAGTTCGAGCGGCATGTTGTAGCCGAACTGGCGCGGCAGTTCCTTGTCGGTCGGCTTGTGGCGGTGAAACGCCGACGTCCAGAACGTCAGGCCCCAGACGATGACCCCGACGACAAGAGCGGCGATCACCGAACCCACCCACAGGTGGCGATTCAGGTGGGCCTCCGGCGTGATGCCCGCGGGCCAGCCCAGGCCGAGCACCTCGGACCAGCTGCAACCGCTCAGCGTGATCGCCAGCACGCCCAGCGTGGCGGCCAAGCCCAACGAACGGAACCGGCGAAACCCGCGGGGTCTCACGTTAGCGCCTCCTCGAGTCACGCGCTGGCCGACCGATCGAATACTACGCAGCGTAGACCATCGGTGGGGTGCGGCATACTTGGCCCGATGTGCGGACTGCTGGCCCTGATGTGTGATCCGTCGGCCGCCGTGACGCCCGAGATCGTCGACGCGGTCGCGGGGTCCTCACACCTTATGCGCCACCGCGGCCCGGACGAGCCGGGCACGTGGTCGGACGACGAAGTGGTGCTCGGATTCAACCGGTTGTCGATCATCGACATCGAGCATTCGCACCAGCCGCTGCAATGGGGACCGGCCGATGCGCCCGAGCGCTACGTGCTGGTGTTCAACGGCGAGATCTACAACTACCTCGAGCTGCGGACCGAGTTGGCCGCCGAGCACGGCGCCGTGTTCGCCACCGACGGCGACGGCGAGGCGATCATCGCGGCCTATCACTACTGGGGCGCCGACGCCCTGCAGCGGCTGCGCGGCATGTTCGCATTCGCGCTATGGGACACAGAGCGTCACGAATTGTTCTGCGCGCGTGACCCGTTCGGCATAAAGCCGCTGTTCATGGCGACCGGTTCCGGCGGGAGTGCGGTGGCGAGCGAGAAGAAGTGCCTCCTGGATCTGGCCGACGTCATCGGCATCGACACAGGGATCGACCGCAGGGCGGTGCAGCACTACACAGTGCTGCAGTATGTGCCCGAACCGGAAACGCTGCACGAAGGGGTGCGGCGGCTGGAGTCGGGAAGTTACGCCCGGATACGGCCTGGCGCGGCGCCGGAGATCACCCGGTACTTCGTCCCGCGGTTTTCCGCCAAGCCGTTCTCGTCCGGTTCCGAGCAGGCCCGCTACGACGAGATCACCGCGGTGCTGGAGGACTCGGTGGCCAAGCACATGCGCGCCGACGTCACCGTGGGCGCGTTCTTGTCCGGCGGCATCGACTCCACCGCAATCGCCGCGCTGGCCATCCGGCACAACCCGCGGCTGATCACCTTCACCACAGGGTTTGAACGGGAGGGCTTCTCGGAGGTCGACGTCGCGATCGCGTCCGCGGAGGCGATCGGCGCCAGGCACGTGGCCAAGGTGGTCAGCCCGGCCGAGTTCGTTGAGGCGCTGCCCGAAATCGTCTGGTATCTCGACGAACCGGTCGCCGACCCGGCCCTCGTTCCGCTGTTCTTCATCGCGCGGGAGGCCCGCAAGCACGTCAAGGTCGTGCTGTCCGGCGAGGGTGCCGACGAGCTGTTCGGCGGTTATACGATTTACCGGGAACCGTTGTCGCTCAAGCCTTTCGAATACCTGCCTCCCCGCGTGCGGCGGTCCATGCGGCGGGTCTCGGCGCCGCTGCCCGAAGGCATGCGCGGCAAGAGCCTGCTGCACCGCGGTTCGCAGACGCTCGAGGAGCGCTACTACGGCAATGCCCGCAGCTTCTCCGACCCGCAGCTGCAGACCGTGCTGCGGGTTTTTCGGCCCGAATGGACGCACACCGACATCACCGCCGACATCTACGCGCAGTCCGAGGGCTGGGACCCGGTGGCCCGCATGCAGCACATCGACCTGTTCACGTGGCTGCGCGGCGACATCCTGGTCAAGGCCGACAAGATGACGATGGCCAACTCGCTGGAACTGCGGGTCCCGTTCCTGGATCCGGAGGTGTTCGCGGTGGCGTCGCGGCTGCCGCTGGAGGCGAAGATCACCCGCAAGACGACGAAATACGCGCTACGACGCGCGCTGGAACCGGTCGTGCCGTCGCACGTTCTCAACCGGCCCAAGCTGGGCTTCCCGGTGCCGATCCGCCACTGGCTGCGCGCCGGCGAACTGCTGGACTGGGCCCACCAGATGATCGGTTCCTCTCAGGCCGACGAGTTGATCGACATCGCCGCGGTGCGCCACATGCTCGACGAACACCTGGCCGGCACAAGCGATCACAGCCGGCGGCTGTGGACGGTGCTGATCTTCATGCTGTGGCACGCGATCTTCGTGGAGCGCAGCGTCGTGCCGCAGATCAGTGAACCGGTATACCCGGTAGCGCTCTGATCACCGGGAGTCACCCCAGCGCGGAGGCGATCTCCTCGCCGGCGTCCTCGCCGTACGCGTCGGCCAGCCGCGCCACCGCGACCTCGCGGTCCCACGTCCACTCCTGGGTGCCGTTGGTCTCCAACACCAACACCGCAACCAGCGATCCCAGTTGGGCCGAGCGCTCCAAGGCCAGACCCGCGCTGCGGGCGGTGAGGAAGCCGGCCCGGAACGCGTCACCCACGCCGGTGGGATCGACCTTGGCGGTTTCCGGCACGACGTCGACGTGGATGGATGTGCCGTCCGCGGCGATCATGTCGACACCCTTGGGCCCCAACGTCGTGACCCGCAGGCCCACCTGGGCGAGCACGTCGGCGTCGCTCCAGCCGGACTTCTGCAGGAGCAGGTCCCACTCGTAGTCGTTGGTGAACAGATACGTCGCACCGTCAACCAGGCGGCGGATCTCCTCGCCGGAGAGCCGCGCCAGCTGCTGCGACGGGTCGGCCGCGAACGCCAGGCCCAGCTTGCGGCATTCGTCGGTGTGCAAGAACATCGTGTCGGGATCGTTGGCCCCGACAATCACCATTTCCGGTGTGCCGATGGAAGACACGACCTCGGCCAGCGAGATGTTGCGGGCCTGCGACATCGCACCCGGGTAGAACGAGGCGATCTGCGCCATGTCGAGGTCAGTGGTGCAGACGAACCGCGCGGTGTGGGCGGTGTCTGAGATCAGCACGTGGTCGCAATTGACGCCGTGCGATTCGAGCCACTCCCGGTAATCGGCGAAGTCCATGCCTGCGGCGCCGACAAGTGCGGCGTCCCCGCCCAGCACGCCGATCGCGTACGCCATGTTTCCCGCGACTCCGCCGCGGTGCACGACGAGATCGTCGACCAGGAAGCTCAGCGACACCTTCTGCAGGTGCTCGGGCAGCAACTGCTCGGAGAACCGGCCCGGGAACCGCATGAGATGGTCGGTTGCTATCGATCCGGTCACCGCAATTGTCACGACGTCGCCCTTCAATTCGTTAAGCAATCTAAGCTAAGACTACTCAAAGTCGCCGCCCCGTCAGTCCGGGGCGGGTTGCGCTAGCCTGCCTACCATGGCCGGTCCGTACCCGCAGTACTCCGACCCCACGTCCAGCCCACAGTCCTACACCGAGCCCTATCCGAGCCAACCCTTCGCGGCCCAGCCGACGCCCCCCGGGCAGCCCTATCCGCCGTCACAGGGGCCTTATCAACCGGCCGCGGCATCGGTGTATCCCGGGATGCTGCCGCCGCCCGTTCGGTATCCGAAGCGGCGGCGCTGGTGGCTGCTGGGGGCGTTGGCGCTGGTCATCGCGGTGGTGGCGGCGACGACCGTGGCGATCATCTATGCGGCGCGCGGCGGCTCCCCGGAGGCGGAGGGCGGAGCGCTGACCCCCGGATCCGCGAAGGTCGCGATCCAGAACTACCTGGACGCGCTTGCCAAGGGTGACTACGAGACGGTCGCCCGCAACACGCTGTGCGGCATGTACGACGCGGTAAAGGACCGCCGGTCCGACCAGGCGCTGGCGCGGCTGTCCAGTGACGCGTTCCGCAAGGAGTTCGCGAAGGCCGAGGTCACAACGATCGACAAGATGGTGTTCTGGTCACCCAACCAGGCTCAGGTGCTGTTCACGATGCGTGCCGTTCCCGCGGGCAGAAGCAGTGGCGCCAGAGACGAGGAACAGGCCATCGCCCAGCTTCTCAGCCAGGACAACCGCGTCCTCGTGTGCTCGTATCTGTTACGGACCGCCGCTCAGTACTGAGTGAGGTCAGTTGAAGGAGTCGCCGCAGGCGCACGAGCCCGTGGCGTTCGGGTTGTCGATCGTGAACCCCTGCTTCTC
>Ga0209040_10002397_pt1 | contig 14749 bp, 13 predicted proteins | sample BogFormECP12_OM3_FD_188240 | JGI IMG/M metagenome (GOLD analysis project Ga0209040, IMG submission 188240) | Bog forest soil microbial communities from Calvert Island, British Columbia, Canada - ECP12_OM3 (SPAdes) (version 2) | ecosystem: Environmental > Aquatic > Freshwater > Wetlands > Bog ...
CATCTGCGTTCATACAACGCCGGGAGTCACGGTTGGCACCGACGGCGTCATTGGCTGCTACCTGCAATGGGGCGCGATGGTCGACGGCGCTGGACTGCGCATCTGGGACATCGCTCCCCGCAACGTCGAAGCGGTGCTACGACGTTACCCCCGAGGTGATTTCAAAACGGAGCTCATCGCCATGATGCGTGCGGAGGCTAATGCGGCGCCGAAGGGACGCTTCGGGCTCCTTGTTCGATGTGGATTGCCGTTAGCCGTGCGGATGGCGCCGTTCGACTCCTGAGATCAAACGGCGGTCGCCATTCGCGCCAGGCGCTCATCAAGGTTGGCGTGGAAATGCCCTATCGCGCTCTCGTGGCGTCCAAACTCCATGAATTCGTTTGCGCCCGAAAGCAACCCGCGTTGTACGCCCGCGGACATCTCGTTGTCCTCCACCGCACCGCGCGCGATGAAGCTACCCGCTCCCGCCGGGTTTCTCGGTGAATCGTCCGCCGCTGGCTCGGCGACCTCGGGTTTGACCATCGTGTAGACAACGACCGTGTTGTGCTCGATGTCCACCGGGTCGATCACGATCACGAACACCAGGTCCGGGAACGTCGCCACCATGACGTTGGGGAACAGCTGATACACGTAGGTCACCCGCGCGTCGGTCGTCCAGGTGTCCTCGGGGCGGTCACGCAACCGTTCAATGTTGCGGTACGGGTAGGTGACTCGACTGTTCGGACCGAACGTCTCGACCACATTGAGGTCGTCGTATTGCACCGGGAAAAAGGTGTCCTTGTGCGTCGACCGGATGTGATACCCCTCGAGAAACTGTTCGACGAGCACCTTCCAGTTCATCGCTCGAGGAGTGGACTCCACATACACGAGCCGCTGCGCGGGGACCAATTTGTCGCGCCACGGGGTCCCGTCGGTCAACGCGGCCATCGCCTCGTCGACCCACGCCTGCAGGCCCGCGTCAGGGTCGAGCGCGCCGATGACGATGAGCCCGTCCACCTCGCGGCTGGGCACCTCGACCAAACCACGGGTCGACACGTCCATGCCCGGGAAAGCCTCGGCGTGGGGCACATGCGAGAGCGAACCGTCCAGGCGATACGTCCAGCCGTGGTAGCGGCACACCAATGCCTGGGAGCAGCCGGACCCCTCGACGAGGGCGAAACCGCGATGCCGACACGCGTTGCGGAACACCCGCGCCCGATGATCGCGCCCCCGCACGGCGAAGAGGGGCACCCCGAAGGCGGTTCGCTCGACGTGGTCGCCCGGTTTGGGGATCGCCGCCGACGGGACGAAGACGCTCGGCATCGCGCGCAGCAATCGGAGTTCCTCGGCGAACCGGCTTGGGCTCAGGTAGTTTTCGACCGGCTCACGCCAGGCCGCACCCTCGTCGGTGGTGCCGGCGTCGATATGGGCCAGGATGCGCCGGACGATCTCCATGTCATCGGCAAGCACCGACTTCGTCGGCGAACTCATGCGTGTCAGTATCACACTATGTATGTCACGCGTCAACAATTTAGTGATAAACGGTTTGATCGGCGAAGATAGAAGCATGCGCGCAGTGCCCCGGTCCCGCCTGAACGACCTGATCGGCAACCGGCCCCTGAGCGCGCGCTCGGTCCTGGCGTCGGCCCTGCTGGGATCCGATCGAGGGCGTCTCGCGGTGGCGGAACTGGTCGCGGTGGCGTCACTGTTCGGCATCAGCCCCGGAGCGGCCCGCACGTGCCTGTGGCGGATGGTCTCGAACGGCGAACTCACCACCGACGACGGCAGCTATACGCTCGCGGGGCGACTGTCGGAGCGGCGCCAGCGGGTCAACGAGGCTTCCCGGATCGACGACGCAGCCGCCCACCGGTGGGGTGGAACATGGGAGCTGGCGATCGTCGCTCTGGAGCGCAGATCGGCGGCCGATCGCCTCGAGCTGAGAAAGGCCGCGACGGCCCTGCATCTGGCCGAGCTTCGGGAGGGCGTATGGCTTCGTCCGGATAACCTTGATCCACAACGGTTTCCGACCTTCAGGGCGGTGCTGGACCAGCAGTGCACTCACTTTCACGGCGCCGCCACGGACATCACCGCCATCAAGGTGCGATCGCTTTTTTCACTTGATCAGTGGGCAGACGATGCCGGGACGCTCATCGATGCCATGAATGTCGCACTCAAGACGGGCAAAGCCGACGATTCGACCGAGAGCGTCACCGACGAGTTCGCGCTGTCGATCGCCGTGGTCCGGCATCTTCAGCTCGACCCGCTGCTACCGGTCGAGCTGACCGGCGACCGTTGGCCGGGGCACACGTTGCGTAGCACCTACCGCCGATTCGATCACGCTTTCAAGCAGCGGATGAACAGCGCCTTCCGCCGGTAATAGCAAGGCCCATTACAGCGAGTCGACGACTTCCTTCGCCTCGCGCAGTCCCGCGCCGGTCAGCTCGCGGAACAGCTTGATCGCGGCGATGGCGTTCCCGGCGCGGGCAAGGGCGACGACTTCCGCCGGCACACCGCCCTCGAGTAAGCCCGGTGCCGTAGCGCCGACGTCGCTGCCGAACGTCGGGCACGGGACCCCGAGCCGTTCCGACAACAGACGCACCTGCTGTTCGAGCAGTGCAAGACGGCGGTAGACGTGCGGATCTTCCATGCGATCACGATAATCCGATCGCGGCGCTCCTTCGGCGATTGCGATCGTTGCGGGTTGTGCCGGGGTGGATGATCGGTGCGCAATCTCGTCAGGTCCCGGCGCGTCGTTTGGCGAGGCTCTGTTGGCCCAGCCGGCGGATCGCCGTGAGGACGGGTTCGAAAAGCACGGTGCCAAGGACCGCGTATTGGACGGCTGCGGCAGGGTCGGCTGGGAGGTTGTCGATCTCGCTGGCGGCGATGGCAAGCATGTGTTCGCCGTAGATCGCGAACTGTTCTCGGTGGAGTTGAAAGCCCGCCGCTTCGACCGCCCGGAGCGCATTCTCGAGGAGAGCGGCCGCGGGCGGTTCCGCCCGGTATGGCTCGCCGAGCCACCCGACGACTCGCTCCGCGCGTGGATACGACTCGTCGGTATCCAGGTCGGCGCAGACCGCGTCGGCTAGCACCGTTGTGGCGCTGGCGAGGCGATCACTGAGGCTGGACTTCGGCGCGTCGATGATCTGCAGGATCGCTTTGGACTGGGATACCGATAGCCCCGCCGGGCCGGTCAATGCTTTGATCAGGTGTATCCGCTGCACGTGCGAGACGTCGTAGGTCGCACGCCGCGGACCCGCCGGATCACCGGCCGCGAGCATGCCTTCGCGGATGTAGTACTTCACGGTTGCCACCGACACGCCTGTTTGCCTGGCTAATTCAGACACCCGCACAGTCGTTCCTCCTACTACTGCGGTGGGAGCACGCTCGGGTAATACTTGTAGAGCTCACTGGATAGTACTACTATCCAGTGCACCAATGACTCACCTAGGTAGCACCAGATGAGGACTCATGAAACCCACCGGCCTCTTCATCAACCTGCACAAAGCCCTCGTCATCCCGGTGACGGTGGCGGCGATGCTTACGTTTGGCAACTACAGCACGGTGATGTGGCTCTACCTGGCCATGCACGGGACCTATTCGATCCTGTGGCTGATCAAGGGCCGCACCTATCCCGATCGGCGGTTCGACGAACGAGTGGCCATGTGGATTGGGATCGTGTTCGTCTTCCTGCCACTCGCCGGCTACTACGCCGCGCCGATTCTCTTGGCGTGGCTCAAACCCGACGTCCCCGGCTTCGCCGTCTGCATGGGAGTCACCGTCTACGTGTTCGGGATTTTCCTGCACTACGTTTCGGACGCCCAGAAGTACTACACGCTCAAGGTCCGCCCCGGCCTCATCGACGACGGCCTGTTCACGCGTACGCGGAATCCGAACTATCTCGGTGAGATTCTGACCTACCTTGGTTTCGCGGTCATCTCGTGGAACCCAATACCCTTTGTGGTCAACGCCGTGTGGATCTTCGGATTCTTCGTTCGGAACATGATCAAGAAGGATCGCTCGATGGCGCGCCATCCCGGCTTTGCCGCCTACAAGGCCCGGACCGGCCTGCTGTTTCCGCGGTTGCGTCCGGCCCGCACCACAACAGTGAGACAACAGGCCTAGCCAGACCACGCTCAACAACACTGGGCCACAACAAAATCAGACCGCAGACCGGTTGACACTCGGTCAGCGGCGCTGTGGCTACGGCACCCGGCATTCGGTCGCCGTCTGGGGCGTGATCACGATGTATGCCGCCCGCGACTGGCCGTAGTACCGCAGTCGCGGCAGCCATAATCGCATGTGACTCAGCTCTACCGCCGCAAACCGTGGTTGCAGGTAGTAGAGCCAAGCTATCCGAGCGGCCACCGCCGGGGGCGGTGCGCCCCGGACCGCTCGGGCGCATCCATGTACGAGAAGCCGATCGGCGTCGCCCCGCCCCTCGCCGCCGAGCAACAGCGCCACCTGCGGCGACGCAACCACATTACGCACCGTCCATGACGACGCCGAGGTCGTCGTATAGATGCGCCCGCGGTGGGTAACGAACCACAGCGGTACCGCGAACGGCGTGCCCTTCTGCGAACGGCTGGCCAGAATCATCACGCGCGAACTATGAAGCGCCGCAGTAAGTTTCGGCGATTCGAAAGGCTGAACGCCGTCGTCAACAAGCGAGAACGAAGTCTGCCGCGATTTCGCGGTTCCCGGCGAACTCGGTACCTCGCGAAGCGAACCGTAGTCCCAGGCCACGGTTCGCTTTGGCACCACCCGATAAGTGCACTGGCCCAAAGCCTCAGGGATCCCTCTAACGGTCAACGAGCGCAACCGGAACCACTGCGGGCCGTCGTCGGCGACCACTACGACATTGCGACCGGCCACATCTGGACCACCCTCTGGCACCCGGACGATGCGCGGCGACGTCGCGGGATCGGCAGGCTCCTCCAGAGTCACACTCACCGGCAACACCACGATTTCGTCATCGCCGAAGGTGGCCAACGCCGCGCGCGGGGGAGAAAGCGCCAAGTCGGCGACCGCGCTCGCCTCGACATCACGAGTTATCACGAGCGGTGCCCTCCCGTGAGGTCAGGACAATGGCTTCATACGGTAGAGCGGTCTCAGACCCGATTGTGTCATCCGGCCGGCAAGATGTTCTGGTTGATGTGAAACACGTTGCGCGGATCGTATTGCGCCTTGATCTCGCTGAGCCGCTGGTAATTCGGACCATAGGTCGCCCGGACCCGATCCTGGCCCTCGTCCATCATGAAGTTGACGTAGGCGCCGCCGGCCGAGTACGGGTGGGTGGCGTCCCAGTAGTCCACCGCCCAGCGCTTTATCAATTCCGCGTTCGCCGGGTCGGGATCGACGCCCGCGATGACCTGTGAGAAGTTCACATCCCGGTAGGCCCACGCGGTGTCGGTCTGCCCGATCCGATGGACGGCGCCGTCGATCGGGTAGAGGTGCATCGTGGAGTGCATCGTCGGCAGCTCCTCGGTGAAGCGGGCGTGGGCTTCAACGGCGCCGTCGGGCACCGTCCGGACGAAGTCACCACGCCAATACCATTGCAGCCCTTTCGGATACAGAGCATCGAAGGTCGATTGCAGCGCGGGATACGGGGCCGCAACGAGCCCTTCGAAGGCGGGCTGCATCTGCCGCACCGGCGTGAACGCCTCGTCGGCGCGCGCGGGATCACCGGTGTAGCACCAGACCACGGCGCAGGCCTTCTGCATATGGAACGCCTCGGGGAACGGCGGTGCCGGCGGGACGGTCATGCTCGCGAAGAACCCGTACAGATCCTCGTCTTGAGCGGGGAGGAAGTCCCGGTACCACCTGAGGATGTCGGCGGTGGCCGACGACGGCCACGCCGTGGGACCGCAGATCACGGTGTGCACCGGATGCAGCCGGAACGTGAACGAGGCGGCCACGCCGAAGTTTCCGCCGCCACCGCGCAACGCCCAGAACAGGTCGGGGTGCTCCGATTCGGACGCCGTCACCACGCGACCGTCGGCCAGCACGACCTCGGCCTCCAACAGGTTGTCGATGGTCAGGCCGTACTTGCGGGTCAGGTAGCCGTGGCCGCCGCCCAGGGTCAGCCCGCCGACGCCGGTGGTGGAGATGATGCCGGACGGCGCCGCCAGACCGTGCGCATGGGTCGCGCCGTCCACGTGCGCCCACGTCGCGCCGCCCTGAACGCGGGCGACCCGCCGGTCGGGGTCCACGTCGATGCGGTTCATCGGTGACAGGTCGATGACGAGGCCGCCCTCGACGCAACCGAATCCGGGACCGTTGTGGCCGCCCCCGCGTACGGCGACCGCAAGGTTCGACGTCCGCGCGAACTCGAGGGCGCCGGCGATGTCGCTGGTCGATCCGCAGCGCACGATCACCGCCGGCCGCTTGTCGATCATGGCGTTGTGCAGCGCCCTGGCTTCGTCGTATCCGGCGTCGTCGGGCAGGATCACCCGGCCACCGAACCGGCCGCGGAGTTCGTCGCTTGCGGTTATCACGCTCATGGCCCGCACCTCCTCTTGCTTCGTGGGTCTTGATACCGCGACGCTACGAGGCAAGGCGGCTGTGCGTCATGACCACAACGAAGCATTTCCGAGGCACTTAACGATAGTTAGAACTGACTATCGACCGGCCAAATCGGTGCGGTTACGTTGATTCCATGGCGCAGTGGGTGCCGCCACCGCTTCCAGCAGAGCTGATGGCACGTCGCCGCGGCCCGCTGGTTGGTCGGGCCGCGGAGCTTGCGGCGTTCGAGCAGGCCTGGGAGCGGGTCGAGGGCGGCAACCGCCAGGCGGTGTTCATCGGCGGTGAACCCGGGGCGGGCAAGACGCGTCTGGCCGCCGAGGTGGCCGGAACGCTGGCCGACCATGGTGTCGCGGTGCTCGTCGGGAGCTCGACGGCCGACGCGGACGTGCCGTACGCGCCGTTCGCCGAGGCGCTGGATCGGCTGCTGATCGACACGGCGCCGGGTTCGATGGCGGACGCCCTGGCCGACGCGGGACCGCAACTTCGGCGGCTGTCAACCCAGGTGGATCGGCATCTGCCCGTGGCCGGCCCCGCACAAGAGGTCGGGTCGCCCAGGCAGGCGCTTTTCGACGCACTGACCGGCTTCCTGCGGCGCCTGGCGATCGATCGCCCGATCGCGTTGATCCTCGACGACCTGCATTGGGCGCAGCTGCCGACCCTCGCGATGCTCGAACGCGTCCTGATCGGCTGCGCCGATGTCCGCATGCTGGTGGTGGCCACGTTCCGCACCACCGAACCGGACCGCTCCGACGAGCTCACCACCAGGCTGGCGGAACTGCATCGCTTCGACGGCGTCCGGCGCCTGGATCTCGCCGGGTTGGACACCGAGGCGATCGCCGAGTTCGTGAGGCGAACCCAGCAGCTGGCCCCCGCGTCGGCGCGCACCGCCGCCGCCCTGCTGCGCGACAAGACCGGCGGCAATCCGTTCTTCTTGACCGAGCTGGTCAGCGACCTGGAGGCCCGGGGCGGGCTGGCCACGTTGGGTGTGCAGCAGACCGTCCCGGCATCGATCGGGGATGCCATTGCCCGTCGCCTCAGCGGACTGGGTGCCAGTGTCCGCGGGGTGATCGAGCAGGCGGCGGTGCTGGGCGAGACTTTTGATCTGCCCGCGCTCATCGCCGCCAGCGAGACCGATCTACCCGCGACGCTGGCGGCGGTCGATTCGGCCGAAGGCGTCGGGCTGATCCGGCCGGTCCGCGACTCCGACGGCGAATTCTCCTTCGTGCACGCGCTCACCCGCGAGGCCGTCGTCGGCGGGATGGCGGCGTCGCGGCTGCGGATCATGCACGCGCGGGCCGCCGAAGCGCTCGAGGGCCGGGCGGACCCGTCGGATGTTCCCCGCCTGGCCAACCACTACCTGCGGGCGCATGTGCTGGGCTACCACGAGCAGGCGTTGCGGTACGCGCATCAGGCGGCCCGGATGGCCGAACAGAGCCTGGCCTATGAGGACGCGGCGAGATGGTTCGAGCGGGCGGCGTCGCTGCCGGACATGAACCGCACGGATCGGGCGAGGCTGGACCTCGATGCGGCCGCAAATCATGTGCGCGCCGGCGATTTCGCCCGGTCGCGGGCGATCTACGAACGCGTCAGCGCGATGGACGACCCGCTGATCTGCCTTGCGGCGGCCGTCGGCTACGAGGAAGCGAATTGGCGTCGCGGACAGTCCGACTCGAAGGCGGCCGACCTGCTCGCGTCGGCGTTGGAATCCTGCGGGTTGAATACCGACGACCCGCGCTACGTGCAGGCACTCGGCAGCTTCGGGCGAGCGCTGGCCTTCGCCGGCGAGGCGGCGCGTGCGCGCGAAGTCGGCAACAACGCCATCGACCGCGCGCGGGCGGCCGACGATCCAGCGGTGCTGATGCACACCCTCAAGACGAGCCTGTGGCACGGACTCACCCCGGAGCTGTGCGAAATCCAGGCGGAGCGATCAGCCGAGGTCTCGCGCATGGCGCTGGCGCGCCGTGACTACGAGGCGCTGGGGGCGTCCTCGCACTTTCGCGCCATGGTCAGTTATCTGGCCGGCCGGCCCGACGACCTGGCCGCATCGACCGTGGACATGCGGCGGGCGGGCCAGGCCTGCGGCCAACCCGTCTTCGGCTTCGTCGGCGCGTGCGTCGAGCAAGCGCTGGCCTATCTGCGCGGCGACTTCGCCGGTGCCGAACGGTGGGCCGACATCGCTTTGCGCACAGGGGATTTGTTCGATGCGGACGATACCGAGGGCTCGAACGGGGTCCAGATGTTCATGATCCGGCGCGAAACTTCGGACCTGAAGAGATTCGCCGGGTTCGTCGACGGCAGTGAGACGTTCGCCGGGCGTTGGGTGCCCGGCCTGCTTGCGCTGTACACCGAGCTCAACTGCGAAGCCGGCATGACGCGCGCCCTCAATCATCTGCTCAACCGCAAGCTCGGCGACCGCACCAACGAGGCGCAGTGGCCGATGGAGCTGGTGTTCATGGTCGAGGCGGCGCTAGAGCTCGGCAACCGCGAAGCGCTGCACGGGCTGCGCCCATACGTATCCCGCTATGCCGGGAAAAACCTGGTCGCCGGCCAGTTCGTCGCCCTGTTCGGCAGCGCCGACCGATATCTCGCCCGGATGGCCGCGCTCAACGGGGACACCGCCGCGGCCGAGCGGCATTTCGGCGCGGCGCTCGAGATGGACCGCCGGATGGGCTCGGTGGTTCATGTCAGCGAAACACTGGCCCGGCACGCGTTATTTGCGGCGTCGCGCGGTCGCGCCGACGAAGCCCGGCGGCTGGCCGACGAGGCCCGCGCCATCGCCGCGTCGATCGGCCAGAACCGCGTAGTCGACCTGGTGGATTCGTTGCTGACTACGGATCTCCAGGGGCCCGATGGCCTGACGGACCGGGAGGTCGAAGTGCTGCGGCTGCTCGCCGAGGGGCTGAGCAATCGGGCGATCGGCGAACGCCTCTACATCAGCAGCAACACGGCCGCCAACCATGTGCGCAACATCCTGATCAAAACGGGCGCCGCCAACCGCACGCAGGCGGCGATGTATGCCGCCGATCACGAGCTGCTCGGGTGAGGGCCCTTAGATATCGGACAACGCACCGTCGGGCATGACACGGTCACGCACCTCGACGATGACGTCGGCGGGGAGCCCGGCGCGCGCGGCCGCGGTTCGGATGGCCTCGGGCGAGGGTGCCTCGTACAGGCAGTACGTCTTCCGCTTGTCCGCTGACAGAAACGAGTACATCCAGCGAACGCCTTCCTCGGAGTTGATCCGGTTTATTCCATCGGCAGCCTCGAAGCTGGGTTCCAGTTCCTCGGCGAAGTTGCGCTCGACCATGAAGATGGGCACGGCGGACTCCTGTTCATTGTCTTGGGGTCGAACCTACGCCGCGAGGAATCGTCAAGACCTGGGATCGGGCGTGTTCCAGGTGGCCGGGTTTATGGCAACGGTCTAGATGTTTTGCTTCCCGGCATGCCCAGGAGTATCAGGCGCTCAGCGCTCAGGCGGCGGGGTTTCATGCCCAGTTCGTGCAGGCCTTGAACGGGGCATAGCCGCTGATAACCGCAAGAACGAGACCGCCGCATTGCGTGGAAGTCAGCCTTGTGTTTCTGGACCCCCGGGGGCCGGCTTAGTCCTTGGCCAGCTCGCGATGCTGGATCAAGTCGCCCATCCCCAACACACCGAGCCGCTCACGGAAAGCCTGCGCCGTGTAGCCGACGACCGTCGCGTCGGTGCGGGCCCGCACAGTTGCCGAGCGCGGCATGTGAAACAGCACGCCGATTTCGCCGAAGTAGTCCCCTGGCCCGGCTAGCTTTACCAATTCCTCACCGCCGTCAGCCAATTCGCGCACAATGTCGAGTTCACCCTCGGACACCACGTAAATCAGCTCGCCCATCGTGGACTGCTCGAAGAGCACCTCGCCGGCCTTCAGTTGCACAGCTTCGGGGGGTCGGTTCGTCGACGCGAGCGCGGGCGCCAGCTCGACGACGTGATCGGCCATTGGCAGTATCCGGCTGTCGTGGGTCGCGACCACCACCACACGCTCGCCCTGCGCAAGCGAGCGGATCAAGCGCAAAACCTCCTCCACCTGGATGAAGTCCAGGTGCGCGGTCGGCTCGTCGGCGAGGATCAACGGCGGATCCAGCGCGATCGCGCGAGCGACCGCGACGCGTTGCTGCTGCCCGCCGCTCAGGTCGCCGGGGCGATGCTTCATACGGTCCGAGAGATTCACGCGCGTGAGCAATCCCTCGGCACGCTGACGCGAGGCTGCGCGTGACATCCCGGCCGCGCGCAACGGAACCATTACGTTCTCGAGAGCGGTGAGGCTCGGCACCAGGTTGAACGCCTGGAACACGATGCCTACTTTGTTGCGCCGGTAATCCGCCAGCGCGGCGCCCTCGAGCTTGGTGATGTCGACATCATCGAACTTGATCGCCCCGGACTTCGGGTGCAGAATGCCGCCGAGGCAGGACAGCAACGTCGTCTTGCCGCAGCCGCTGGGGCCGAGCAGGATCACCAGCGACCCGTCCGGCACGTCGAGGTTCAAGCCGTTGATCGGCCGGACCGCGTATCCACCGCTGGAGTACTCGACGACGAGGTCTTGAATGCTCAGATCACCCACTGCTCAGGGACCTCCAAACGCGAGCGCCGGATCGACGGCGACCGCGCGCCTGAATCCAGCGAGGCTAGCCAGCAGACCGACCACAATCGCGACTGCCGGCAGCGCCAGGTAGGCATAAGCAGGCACCACAACAAGCATCGGGAACACCGGGCCAAGCAACAACGAAAAGATGACCCCCAGCGTCGCCGCAAGCAATGTGACAATGACCGCTTGCAACGCGAGTCCCGCCAGGATTGACCCCGTCGGCACGCCAATCGCCTTGAACACCGCAAAGTCCCGCAGGCGTTCCAGCGCGGACAGATAGACCACCGATCCGACGATCAGCACGGCCACGATCCACAGCAAACCAGCCACGATCGAGATTGAACTCCATGCGACCTTCAGCGGGCGCAATAGGTCGCTGAGACCGGCCGCTCGATCGACGGTCTGGAAGCCCTCCGGGAGCTGTCGCGGTGTGCCTTCGATCGCGATCGACGAGATCATCGGCTGCCCGTTATACGCCAGGTGCTGCACGCCCTCGGTCGTCAGGAAGATGTTGGGCATTTTCGCCATTGCGGTGGAATTGGGCACGATGCCGACGACCCGCAATGTGAACGCACCCACCCGCAGTTCGTCGCCGACGTGCCGGCCCAGTGTGCTCGACACCGCAGCCTCGTACGGCGTCGACGGTGCCCGACCCTCCGGGATTCGTGGCATGCCCGGTCCGTGCTCCGGCGCCCCGAACGCGGTGACGTTTCGCCTTGACGTGCCGTCCTTCACCGTCGACGCCGCGCAGGCAAGGGGGGCCGCAGCCACGACGCCCGGCGAAGCGGCTACCCGAGCCAACTCAGCTTGGGCGAATGGTGTCGCACCGAGGAACGGTCCGGCCGCGCCAGCCTTGATCACGAATGTGTCGACGCCGATGGAATCAACGGTTCGCTGCGCCTCGACCCGAAAGCCATTCGCGAGTCCGGTCATTACCAGCGTCATCGCCAAGACCAGTCCGGTGCTGACGATCGCAATGACCAGGCGCCGCCTTCGCCACTGCATGTCACGTAAGGCCGCGAACAGCATGGCCATGACGCTACCGACATCCGCCCCTTCCCGAGGCAGGTTTTGACTACGTGTTGTCGTAGGCGATCAACCTGCGGATTTTGGGGATTCTGCGGACAGCAACGTCTGCAAGATCTTCCGCAACTCTCCCAACCGCTTCTGCCCCAGGATCTCTTGCCACCGTTTCTCTAAATCGAGTGCACTGGAACGCATCACGCGCAGCACCTGCCGACCGCGAGGTGTCAGCTCAATGATTCGAGCTCGAGCGTCGGCGGGGTCGGGCACTCGAGCGACGTAGCCGTGCCGTTCCAGTGCTGCTACGGCCTGGGCTACTGCCTGCCGACTCACCCTAAGTCGGTCGGCCAGATCCGACGCGTGTAGTCCGCCGGCTACCAGCGGTACGAGCGCAACCGATTGCGCCGGGCGGATCCCGTCGAGTCCGGCTGCGGCGAAAGCCGCTCTCAAGTGAGGAGCCCCGGTTGCGGCCACCAATTGCACTAGGGCCGGCACGGTGGGCTCCCACTCGCCGTCCACAACACGTCGCATGGCCATGAGTGTGCCACCTGAAGCGAGATTGACAAGTTACTTGTCAAATCTGCAGCCGGCTGCCAGGATGGGCTCATGCGATGCGCTCGGGTACTTAGCGTGTGTCTCCTTCCGGTTCTGGTGGTCGCGCTCGGGGGGTGCCTCGGCGGCGGGCACGCGTCGGGAACGCCCGGCTCGCAATCGATCCCGGTCGGGCAGTCCACCCAGACCGTCGACTCGAGCGGGGTCAGCCGGACCTTTCACCTGTACCGACCGCAGGGCTTGACCGATGCGGTGCCACTGGTGGTGATGCTGCACGGCGGCTTTGGCAACGGTGCACAGGCCGAACGTTCCTATCACTGGGACGCCGAGGCGGACAACGGGCATTTCCTGGTCGCCTACCCCGACGGCCTCAACCGCGCCTGGAACGCCGGGACGTGCTGCGGTGAACCGCAGCGCGATAACGTCGACGACGTCGGCTTCATCACCACGATGGTCGAAGCCATCGAGCAAGAGATCCCGATCGATCGGGCGCGCGTCTATGTCACCGGCATGTCCAACGGCGCCATGATGGCGCTTCGACTGGGATGCCAGACCGATACCTTCGCCGCGATCGCCCCCGTGGCGGGCACGCTGCTGACCGACTGCTCGCAGGCGCGGCCGACGTCGGTGCTGCAAATCCACGGCACCGCCGACGACAGGGTCCCCTACAACGGCGGACCCGGAAAAGCCTTCGCCATCAATGGGAATCCGCGCGTCGACGGTCCCGCGGTGGAGTCTGTCAATGCCACCTGGCGTTCCATCGACGCGTCCGGACCGCCGACCTCGAGCACTTCGGGCAGCGTGACCACGCTGACGGCCGGATGCGCCGACGGGCGCACTGTGGAGTTGATCTCGGTGGCCGGTGCGGGCCATCAATGGCCCGGCGGCGAACCCAGTCCGCTCGCGGAGCTCGCGGGGATTCCCGCACCATCGACGGCGCTCGACGCCACCGACACGATCTGGCAATTCTTCGCCCAGAGCCACCGTTGAAACGGCGCTTCGCGCCTCGCGCGTCGACTTGTTTGGGCAATTGTCGCGATTCCGGCCCAACAATTCGACGCTCGGCCACAAGATGCAAGACCATCAACGGTCGCTCAGCATCGCGTCGATGAGCCGGTGCAGCACCTCCCCGGTCTCCCGCCGAGCGCGTTTCGGATCGTCGGCGGTGGCAATGGCCATGGCCGCCTCGTCGAGCGCGCCGATCAGTACGTGGGCCAACGGTCGCACCGGTTGACGGGCCAGTTGGCCGGCCCGGATGGCCTCGGTGAGCAATTGTTCGGTCATGCCCAGGCTGTACCGCTGGGCAACATCGCGGAAGGCGGCCCAGCCGAGGACGCTGGGCGCATCCAGCAAGATCAGCTGACGCACCTCCGGATCGCCGGAGACCTCGAGCCAGGCATCGACCGCGGCCCGGATCGCGTCCGCCGGCGTCGTTGCTCCCGATTCGGCGACCAGCGTGGCCATCCGGGCCATCACATCCTGCTCCACGGCCTCGACGACCTCGCTGAAAAGCGCAGCCTTGTCGGCGAACTGGTGGTACATGGCACCCCGGGTTACGCCCGCGGCCGTGGCGATCTCCGGCGTCCCCACCTCCGCGTAGCCGCGCACGCCCCAGAGCTTGCGGGCAGCCGAGATCAGCGCGTCGCGGGTCGCCGCGGAGCGCTCCTCCTGAGTCCGTCTCTTGCTTTCCATACAGCCTGTTGGTAACTTACGAACAGACAGTCTGTTTGTAAATATACCTATGAGTGGGAGTTATCCATGCCGACGATCGACATTAATGCCGGAACCATCCATTACGAAGCAACCGGACCCGACAACGGCAGGCCCGTCGTGTTCGTGCACGGGTACATGATGGGCGGCCAACTGTGGCGCCAGGTCAGCGAGCGCCTTGCCGAACTCGGCCTGCGATGCATCGCCCCCACCTGGCCGCTGGGCGCGCACCCGCAGCCGCTGCGCCCGGGAGCCGACCGGACGATCACCGGCGTGGCCGACATCGTCGCCGAAGTGCTTGCCGCCCTCGACCTCGAGGACGTGGTGCTGGTCGGCAATGACACCGG
>Ga0209040_10002400_pt1 | contig 14746 bp, 10 predicted proteins | sample BogFormECP12_OM3_FD_188240 | JGI IMG/M metagenome (GOLD analysis project Ga0209040, IMG submission 188240) | Bog forest soil microbial communities from Calvert Island, British Columbia, Canada - ECP12_OM3 (SPAdes) (version 2) | ecosystem: Environmental > Aquatic > Freshwater > Wetlands > Bog ...
CAAGACTGCGACGATCGGCAGTCCGGTTAGGTCGCTTACGACGCCAGACGAATAAATCTTCGAGTCGCTTTCTTCCGCCCAATAGGCGGCCGCTCCTCCAAACAAGGCCGCGAGCATCAACCCGACGGTCAGGTTGAACGGGACGCTGGGAAACGCGGGCTGGACCGGAGCAATCGGCGGCTGCGCCACGCTGACGTTGAGAATCTTGTTACTGTTGAGCGCCTCGGACGCGCGCGCTTCTTCGGTTTTGCGAACGTAAGCGAGATACGCATCCGAGTCTGCTGTCGCTTGCCGCTGCAGCCGCTGCATATCGACGCCATTGGTTACCAGCGCCGACAGTTGCTGGTTTGCCGCGTCGATTTGCTTGTCGAGCTCATCGCGAGTGGCTTTTCCGGAGGCCACGGAGGTGCTCGCCTGCTTCAGATCGGTCTGCATCGAAATCCAGACCGGATTGACGTCGGTTAGCTGTTCGTTGACCTCGAGATGATTCTCCTTCTCCAGAATGCTTTCCTCGGAGGCCAGCTTCGCGTCGATCTGTTTGATTCGCTCGCTGCCCGGCTGATAGCGGGTCAGCAACTCGGCCCTTTCCGCGCGCAGCTGCATTACCTGCGGCTTCAATTGCTGCAACGCGAGATTCTGAACCGAATGGGTTTCCTTCTGAATGCGCTCGGGCGTGCTGCTCAACTGCGACTGGAGGGCTGATATCTGCTGCTGGCTTCCTGAAACCTGCGCATCGGTTTTGGCAGCCGTGCTCTGCAAATCAGAAATGCGGGCGATGAGGGCGCGCTTTTGTTCATCGAGATTGCCTATGCCGGTCTTGAGCTGAAAATCGCGCAGCTTCTCCTCGGACTGTTCAAGCCGGTCTTTCAGGAGCTGGGTTTGCTGCTCGTAAAATTTCTCCGCCTGGGGGTCATGCGACAGGCTCGCGTGAAATTCCAGATACCGGCTCATCAACCGATCCAGAAAGTCTTTCGTCCAACGGCGGTCGTGCGAACTGAATTCGACGTCGATGATATTTGAGCGTTTGATAACCGACGCATCGAGGTTGCGCTCGATATTCATCGCCCACGCGTCCCTCGGAGTCAGATTCGGAATATCGTGCATCAGGTGGTAGCCATCGAGCGGCAGCCGCAGCACGCTTTTCACGGCGGCCATTGCCAGGTTCGATCGATGCGCGTAAGCGGGAGGAACGGGCAGATCCTCCAGCGCGAGCCGAACCAGGTACAAGCTCGTGATCAATTCGCGTTCCGAATTGAGGTCCTGCTCGCTTACGGGATTGCTAACCGCTGCGGGACTCTGTGGGGCATTGCCCTGCAGCTCCGGCGACACCAGCAGCTGCGCTCGATTGTCCTGCACCAGGACCTGGCAATTCGACGAATAGAGCGGCGGCCACAGCAAGGTTCCTACCGCTACGACGCCGAAAACCGTCAGGCCAGCGATCAGGGCGATCCGGCGACGCCGCCAGGCGATTTCGATCCAGTCTGTATAGCTACTCGGTATCATAGTTTATCGGTTGCAAGTGAGATTCATCTGGCTAGAACGTCGGAGAGATATACGGTTCCACCGGCAGCACATCCCTGATGTGTTGCTTCACCCAGAGATCCACGTTGGCGATCTGGCTGCGCGGCACTACCACCACGTCGCGCGACATCAACGCCACATCTTCGCTGCTGCCGGGTTGCTTAATCGCGGCCGCCAGGTCGATTTTGGATCCCTGCGCCTGTCCGCACGCGTCGCGGCGAATCAGCATTGCGCTTTCCGGATCTGAGTTGTCGGTCACGCCGCCGGCCAGCGCCAGCGCCTGCACCGCCGTCATTCCAGGTTGAAGCGGAAAGGCGCCTGGCTTGGTGACTTCACCCTCTACGTAGATCTGCCTGCCTGGCAGGTTGGTCAGATGAACCACCGCGCCCGGATTTCGAAGCTCGTTCCGATAAGCGTTGTCGATCGACGATGCCAGCTGATCCGGTGTCAGACCTGCGGCCTGAATTGGACCAACCATGCGCAGAACGATTTTCCCTTTGGGATCGACTGTGGCCGTGTCGTTGAATTCAGAGTTCATGTAGAAGTCGAGCGCGAGTTGATCGCCGGGTTGAATCCGATAGTCGGAGTCCTGCGTCGCGCTTTCCTGGATGTTGGCGTTGGCCGCGCACTGCTCAGGTGACATCGGCTTCGATGCGAACTCGTTGCTTTCGCGATCGAGTTGAGGATTTTTCGCGGAACAACCGCCGAGTGCGACAGCTATCACCATCGCGCAGAGGGCCAGCCTCGCGTGGGTTGAGATTCTGCCTCGAGTTGCTCGGTCCCGCAGCATCGTAAACTTCATCCTCACAATTCTTCCGAGATCGGCTCTCTCGATCGGTCCTGGCCCGCCAACTGATTTAGCGCAGGCACCGCTGTGCGCGTTCGACTACCAATGGCAACTCGCGTGCCATCGTCGGACGACTCGAAACGTCGCGAAATTGGGCGGATTAGTTCAAACGGGGCGCGTACTGTGAAAGGATTACAAGCCGGGACCGACTACTGAATCGGCCATAAAAGATTCTGAGGCCATTACTTACTTACGAAATCAAGGCGATAAGAGCATACACATTTAGAGACTCAGAGCGGACGGGCCCGCTGCAATTGTAGTAATTACAAATTCAGCAACGAGCCCGTCCACATTTCATTCGGCAATCGTCATTGTGACTATTATATTTTGTGCGATCGTAAATTAGTCACTCCTCAAAATCCGGGTTGCAGCCATGGTTCGGACGCCAGGTACGATTGAACCTGCGATATGTACGATAGCGCACCTGAATCGTACCAACTTCCCGAATACCACCACCCTACGCAGCCCCACATCATTTGCTCCGGCGTGCCGTTTGGATAGGTCGGGTAGCCAGCGGTCGGCGTGCGCGACGTCAGGTAACTGACCTGGCCCTCGAAGCAGGCTCTCTGCTGAGCCAGCTTATAGTCAGCGTCAAACGCAGTGCTCAGGTACGAATAGCAATTCGAATTGGTGACCTGAGAAGTCTCCTGGCTTGACGCAACACTTTCGCAGGTGGATGGATAATCGACCGTTTTGACTTGCAGGATGCCGAGGCTTATCCCGTTGCCGATGTCGCCGATGGCTTCCTGCTTCCAGTCAGTCTCGTTGACGGCTGTGGCTCGCGTCACGTTTTCGTCGAAGCCCCATTTGCATGACGCCCACTTGAGAATCGCGTCGGTGGTGCCAGTGAACTGGCCATCAGCGCGCACCAGATAACTTCCGGGAGCTCCGCCTTCGCCGCCGGAGGCCTCGGATTGGTAAGTAGTCAGGTCTGACGCCGTCGGCATGAAGCTGTTCGGCACGGCATTGGCGGGCCGGGGCTCAAACGTGTCACCCGCGACCGCGGCCGCACACGTAGCGTCGGACGGCAGAGCGGAGCCACTCGGCAAGAGTGAAAAATAAGGGGTCGCCGTCGACGACGGGGTAGCTGTTGGAGCTGTCGATGGAGTCGCGCTGGGAGCTGCCGACGGCGTACCGATAGGAGTTTGGATCGGAGTTCCAGAAGGCGCGGGCGCTCCGTTTTGAACATTCAGATTGATGGCGGAAGTCGCGAGCAGGGTGCCACCGCTGCTGTATCCACTCGCGGAGATGGCGTGCTGGCCGTTGGCGACAGTGGTCGAATTCCACGCGTCGGAGTAAGGCGGGGAAGACGCGACCCAATTTCCGTCAACGTAGAAGTTAACCCAACTGACCGACGAGCCTGGCTGCACCACAATCGACACGGTGCCGGAAACGTTCGAACCGGTCGCAGGCGACGTGATAGTCACTTGACCCGGAGTTGGAGTTGCCGCAGGCGTGGGCGTAGGGGGATCCACGGTTGGCGTGGCAGCTGAGTTTTTTACTTTAACCGATCTGGAGCAAGTCCCCTCAAGGGTTCCCGAGTCATTGTAGGCTTTGGCGGAAATAGTATGCGTGCCGTTGGAACTGCCGGTCGATGCCCATGACAGTGAATCGGGCGGAGTCGAAGCCATATAGACGCCGTCGATATATACGTTCACCCATGAAACGTTAGAATTCATCGAGACCGAGATCGGCACCACACCCGTCACGACGCTGCCATTGGACGGTGCAGTGATCGTCACCATTGCGGCAGCCGCGCTCATAGACGCGCCCAGCTCGACCATCAGGAAACCACAAAGAAAGAGTACGATCGCACCACCAAAACCGCGCCCGTTGTTTAGTCCGCGCATGAAAATCGCCCTCCCCAGGCGTGCGCATCTCTGCTTTCGCGGACAGTACCGGGCCGGCTTCGGCCAGCGAGGTGAGCGAGCACACTTCACCGCTGGCTGGACTAACGCCGACGCGCACGTCCGCGGTTATACGCGGGCTATTTCAGTGGCGTGATACCTTGGGCAGGTCTGACCTGAAACCCTATCGCGACAGGTCTCTCCCCTGCGGACCTGGACTCACAGCCTCGGAGTCTGAAACTTCCCTCGCGTTTGAGTTAACCAACAATGCCCAAACAGCGCCGGCTACGAATGCAGTGCCGAATGAAGAAGAGACCTGCGCGCTTGAACCCGAACTATGTCTGCGGCGCCACGACTCGCCGCGCCGAGGACCATAGCAAAGGCATAGTTCTGGTTCAACTTTTTCGCGCATGCGTTTAATTTTATTTTGTATATTTTCTATAGTATGCAGCTTTTACAATATTGTATATTTTACAATCCACGTGCACTAGCCATTATGTAGTTCGGGAATACCTACATCGGCGTTTTCGCTCACCCGAAGACGAAAAGCTATTGGAAGGAAATGGAATCCTCGCGGTGGCCGTTCAGGTAGAAGACTGGTGCGGAGCCCCAGGCATTACGTTCGAAGCGGCCGCCGGCATTTGCCTCGAGCACTGCGTGGGCCGCGCCGCTTACCGAGTTATTCTGCACAAGCGCCGGCGTGACCAGGTAGATTCCCGTCAGCACATTGGAGATGGAATTGCCCCGTATCGTTGTTCCTGAAGAACCCGCATCGATCTGAATCCCGGAGCCACGTCCGGGCACCGAGCCGCTCAGGTTGTAGACACGGTTATTCTCGACGACGCCGTTGGCGCAGTATTCCTGGTAGATGCCGTTGCTCTCGGCGGCGTCATCAGCGGTGTTGCCGCGAATCACTGCTGAAGTTGAATGCTTGGTGTCGAAACCGCTGTGATTGAAGTGTTCGGCCCGGTTGCCGATGATTTGAGCGCCATCGGCGTTTTGCAGATTGATCGCGTTACCGTGTCCGCCACTGTACTCAATGGTGTTGTCGATGAACTGAGGCGCGGTAGCCAGTTCGACGTGTTCGCTGAAGTGGATTGCGTTGTAGTATTCGCCGCCGTCGATTTGACCCGTCCCAGTTTGTCTCACCGTGTTGTTTCGAATGACTACCCCGACGGGACCTCTGCCGCCGTCGCCGTTCGAGAAGAAGTAGATTCCATATCCGCCGGTGCGCTCGAATACGAGCCCATCGACGATCATATCGCCCTTCTCGCCTGCGTCCGCGGTCACGTTCATCCCGTAGATTCTTACCGCAGCCTCGACCGTGTGGGTGGCGGGATTGGAGCCGTCGCCCAACCAAACGTAGAGGTCCGAAGTGGCGGGGTTCCAGTACCAGCTTCCCGGCTTCATCGACTCTATCGCACAAAGCTTTGAGCGCGCGCACGATTCCCACGGCAGGCAACACGCGCGCGTTAAACCCCAGCCCGGACCTCCGTCGACAAAGACGTTGTTAGGTTTCGAACTTTGCGCCTGGTAAATTGAAGCTCTGCTCAACCTCCATCCCTTCACGACATCGCTGCCACTGATGATCGGTGCGGCTCCGTTGCCGTAGGCCGTGAAAACGATCGGATGGCCGAGAGCACCGCCTTTCTCCGGCGCCAAAGTCTCGCGCCATACTCCACCGCGCCGAAAATATACGGTATCTCCGGGCGAGAGCGCGATTGAGTTAAGCTTGGCGATCGTGCGCCAGGCGCTAGATGGATTTCGGCCGGAATTGGAATCGTCGCCGGCTTTGGAATCGAGATAGTAGGAGGCGTGAGGTGAATCGAAAGGAGGGTCAGCCAACGCGTTCAGCGACAGGAGCGCGAGCAGCGCGATGCTCAGCCGAAGCTCACCCTTTATGGACCGCGTCATCAGGCATGCCCTGCCTGCAGAGCTCGAACGATCGGTGCTTTGGAGGCTTCCGCGATTTTGGCCCGACCGGCGGCTTGCTCGAGGGCAAAAAGTCTCTCGCGCTCGAGCATTGACCACGCCAAGGCCATCAGAATGCCGGCGAATGAGCGGAAGTCCGAAACCGATTCCGTGAAATACAGGATGAAGACTGGCAAAGAGGCCAGCATCACTATTGAGCGCAGGTTCCATGGATCGCGATTGCGAAAAAAACAACTGATCATCGGCCGGATCGTGAGGAATAGCCAGAACAGAAGCGCCGGTATTCCGAGACCCGCCGCGCGCGAGAGAAAACCGTCGTGCAGAGACGACTGATAGCCCTCGCTCCAGACCTCGTCCCAGCCGGGAAAGTATTGACTATTGAGGATTTGACCCTCGACCTCGTAGCCATACCCGAGTAGGGGACGCTCCTTGACCCTGCGAACCGCGAAATCCCAGGCGACGTTCCGCCCCGAGAAGCTCGCGACATCGCCTCGGTCCAAATACTCATGCATGGTGGGGACTGCGAACGCGACTGTGTAAAAGATTGCGAACACAGCAGCGAGGGCGATCGCGCCTCTGACTCGATATTTCCAGACCGTGTAAAGAGCGCATCCGATGGCAAACGCGACGAACGGCGATCGTGAGTCCGCCATCGCGCCCTGCACCGCTGCGCCGAGCATCGCGGCCGCAGCCAGCGCCTTCTTGCCGCGGCTCGCGATCGGCCAATAGATAAACCCGGCGCCGAGCGTCGCCAGCATCAAGCCGCCGACCTGATTGGGCTCAGTGAAAAATCCGGTGAAACGCAATATCCCGGTGTCGCGATCGGGCCGCCAGGTCATGCTTGACGGAATTACAATGGCGAGGTAGTTAGCCGCGACGATAATTCCGCAACCGACCAGAAGAGCTCCCATTGCGCGACGCGCGTCGTCTTCGCTCCTCACTTCCGAGGCTATCGCGCAGAACGCGCAGAACGGCAGGGTAGCGGCGATTACCCTGGCGAATGAAACAGCGGGCAGGATCGAGTAAGACACACTCATCAGCGCCCAAATCAAATAAATCGTGTAGCCACGAAATCCCCCCTGGCGCAGAATTCCGGACCTCCACACCGAGGAAACAAATGGCAGAACGAAGAGGAACCCCAACGAGTATCGGATGACAGCGCCAACCTTCTCGTCAGAACTTGCGGCTAAAGAGCTCGCTGTCACCGCTTCGATCAGCATGAGAACAATCAGCAGCCCGGTAACCTGACGGCTCGTGATACTGATTCCCCAGGGCAAGACCACCGCCGCTGCTATCGTGAGCACAATCATCCAGCCCGCCACCGGATGTGCCATTAAGGCGAGGATCAGCATCCCAGCGGCGGCCGACGCAAGATACTCGAGACGAGGAATCGATCGATTCCAACGCGCCTCGACGGCGCGACCTTGAGAGGAGGTTTGTAAATTTTGCAACATGTTCCCGAGGTGGAAAGCAACCCGGATGCCACTGAGTCGACTGCGAGAATTCAGTAAGTCGTCCTGAAAATTGAGCGTGCGTCCGGCCCATTGCGACTTGGGTGAAGCCGTAATTTCTTCACGACTACACAGAGCGAACACCAGGTATCGATTCGATCCAACGGGGTTCGCCTAAAAAAATTAAATTTCTATCGGCGTTTTTCTCGGCGCTGGATGCTCGTCGCGTAGATCTGATTTCGGCACGCAATCTGCATATTTTGCTTGCGCGCCGCGATGAAAATCTTGCGTGTGTATAAGCGACAGATGAAAGTCGCCGACGAGTACCCAATATCTTCGGACTTTTAGCTCCGGTGGGCGCGGCTGACCGAGCGCTCCCCCACCACGACGACAGGCCAGTTCCCGCGCCCGCCCGGAGCTCTTCCCGCAGTGCCGCGTCGAGCCCTCAGATGAATGTTCGTTTCGTTGGACACGCATGCATAGTCGTCGAGTGTTCAGGCGCCTCGATTCTAATGGATCCGTGGTTGTCCGGGAAAATTTTCAACAATTCATGGACTCTGCGCCCCGAACCCGTTTTCGATCCCGCGCTACTGGATCGCATCGACTACCTGTGGATTTCGCATGAACATCCGGATCATTGCCACTTTCCAACTCTTGGCGCATTTCCGAACTCCTTCAAAGAGCGGGTGACTATCCTCTTCCAGACCAGCGACTCGGCAAAAATGATCGCCGCCTTCAAGGGCCTGGGTTATCACCGCTTCCGACTTCTCCACCACAGGGAAGTAGTGCCAGTAAGCAACGATTCGTCCTCGGCTGAGAGCACAAAAGTGTATTGTTACCATGCGGGCCTGATGGATTCGGCGCTGGCAGTTATCGACGATGGACAAGTAACACTAAATCTCAACGACGCCCGCCTAAGTACTTCCGAATGCAGGCTCATCCTAAATGACCTGAAACACGTCGATGTCCTACTCAGCCAGTTTTCACTGGCTGCGTACGCGGGGTTCGAGCCGCCAGAGCGTTATCTGCCGGAGCGCGCCAGACAGATTCTGTACAACATGTCGGAGGTGCATCGCGCCCTCGGCGCGAAAGTCACCATACCATTCGCCAGCTTCATATACTTCTCGAGCGAGGACAACAGATACGTCAATCCATTCGCCAATACGGTCGGCGATGCCTACGACTATCTGACTCGTCAGGGCCAGGCCTCGGTGGTGCTTTACCCCGGCGACAGTTACCAGGTCGGCGCGGTTCATGACTCGTCGCACGCGTTGGAGCGCTACCGGGCGCTGCCCGGTTGGGACGAGCTGCCATATGACCCGATCGAGACGAAGCCACTCGACGCGATCTTCGACGCGTATGCGGCCATGGCGGGGCAGATACGTGAGCGTTACTCGCGCGCGCTGCTGTCGCTTTTGCGACCGGTGACTATAAGGATTCGCGACCTGGAGAAGACTGTTGAATTTTCGCTCACCACGGGAGGTATCGAGGAAGCTCCCGACTCCATGTTGCCGGACCTATCGATCAATTCTCAGCCACTATGGTTCGGGTTCAAGTTTCCATTCGGAATCCAGACTCTGGGAGTATCCGCTCGATTCAGGCTTCATCGGAATTTTCGGAACTGGAAGATGCATCGCATCCTCTTTTCGCTGCATAACGGGGGCATCTACCTGAGACCAAAGTACGTACTCACGGCCGACTTCATGAACTACGCGCGCCACAGATTCGCGGGCGGGATGACTCAGGCTGTTCACTACTATCGCACGTCGCTCTAGCAGAGCGCTCGCACCGGCGCGGCCGGGACGCAATCGCGGATCGATAGCTAATCCCGGCTCAACCAGATTTCGCGCCAGTAGTGATAGTTCGCGCGCCGGCAGAACGAGCGCTGACCATGGCAATACACGGATTCGAGCACGATGCATGGGCTCCGGAAGCCCTTCAGCTCGCCGCTCCGTTCGTCGATCCGCCGCTGCATATTAGAGATCACCTGGTACTTGCGGCCGCAGAACTGAAACATTTCGGGCTTGAATTCCATACCGCGGTTACACCCGTTGCGATCCAGCGTCCGGATGATTTGCAACATTCCGCGAACTCGCACCACTTCGCCCGGCCGCAAATCAAGCGGTGTCGCCGGAGTTTTCCTGTATCGATCGGCATTCCACGGCGCGCGCGCCCATAGCATAAATGTAAACAGGATCGTTTTGCCCCAGAAGTAAGCGACGAGCTGGCGCAAGTCGTCGAAATTTCGCTTGCCCGAGATACAATCCCTCGCGACGTTGGCGAAGTAGTCCCGCGAGCGACCGAGTGACACTGGGCAGGTTGCGGAATTCAACTCCGTCGCCTGACACATGAGAGTGTTATCCGGTGTGTTGGCGAACTGGCTCAGCAGACGATAGGCATCATTCGAATCGACGCTCATTGTCCCGGGCGATGGATTTTCGGCGCCGTCAGCCACGCGGCGAAGCCACGCTTCCTTCCATAGAACAAGACAACCCGCCTCGCAGCCGCGATGCGCCGAGCCGTCGCACCTTAGCTGCTCAAGATGAACCGTAGCTTCGATTCGTCGGGGCTGGCCGAGCGCGCAAGTGTCATCGGCTCGTCTCGATACACGAAGGCGACGTCCGCAAAATGCCAGCATCTCAGGCATGAAGGGCAACCCGTCCAGCTTTCCGTCGCCGTCGAGACTCGACATGATTTCGGCGGCACCCCGGACTTCGACGAGGTCGCCTGGCTTCAAGTCGATCGTGCGATCGAGGACACCAAAGCCACTCGGTGCCGAATCGGAAGCATAACTTTGACTCAATTCCTTGTTGCCGAAAGTTGATCTCAGAGCTGAGGTTGACTCGAGCATAACCCTACCGCGGCGAATTGGACGCCGTTACCTGATAAAGCAAGAGGCGTACTAGACTCTGGTCAAAGGAGGCCTAGCATTGTCGGCCCGGGCCGGGCGTTGGCCAACAATTTTCATGGCAAAAGACGTGAAGCATGTAAGAAGTACCGAGGACTCCGCGCCTATTCCGGAATCGGAAAATTCAAAATGAAGGCGGCTCCACGGGGAGAACGATTCTCGGCGTGAATCTGCCCGCCGAGCCTGCTCATCACGTCGCGCGCCATCGAGAGGCCCAACCCGGTCCCCAGGTCCTTGGTCGTGAAGAAGGGGTCGAACATTTTCTCAAAAACGTCGGCCGGAATGCCGGTGCCCTCGTCCGCCACGGTGACCTCTATGGTGGAAGGTTTTGGCTTGGCTTCGATCGACAAGTTTCCGCCATCCGGCATAGCCTCGCGACCGTTGATAAGAAGGTTCGCGATCACATGCTTTACCTGGTTTGGAAAAACCGGGACCTTCGGTAACGCCGCTGAAATTTTACGTCCGATTTTGATCGTGCCACCATTTACTGTCGGCGTCTTTTGAATCAGAAAATCCACCATCTCGATGGCTTCGCCAATCAAAACTGACAGGTCGGAAGTTTCCAGGGTTTCTTGCGGCCGCTCACTAACGAATTCCTGAAGACCCCGCACCCTGTCGGCCGCTGCATTTACAGTTCGCGCCAGCGCATCCACATCGTCGACCAAATCGTCGCCGGCCTTCGAGCGGAGAATGTTCAACCGCAACGTGCCCGCGTTCAGAATGTTTCTGAGATCGTGCGCCAGGCCTGAAGCCATCTCGCCGATTGACCGCAGACGCTCGTTTCTGAAGAGCTCGTCGCGCAAGTGAAAGAAGCCGATTAGTGCCGATATGTGCTGCGTGGTCTCGATGCCCACTGCGGCCACGTGGGCTTCACCGTCAATGGCCAACGGAAATCTTACGACGAAAAGAGATTTTCCCCGCTCGACCTGGTCGGTGGATACCAACGGGTTGCCACTCGCCAGAACCTGTAAGTCCTTGCGCCAATAAACGTGACCAACGCTCGGGAACAGCTCTTCATCGCTGGAGCCGATCCATTTTTCCCGTTCGATACCGAGATCCGAGGTTAGCCGCGGATTGACGAAGACGTATCGCCCGCGAGCATTCTTTATCCAGATGCGGGCGGGGATATTGCCCATCACGAGCGAGAAAAAGTGTCCGGGATCGCCGGTTATCGCCGGACTGGGACGCACCGATATTCCGCTCCTCCACTCACCGAGATGAACGTCACGCGACTGTGCCGAAGATTTCGTATTGTCGAAGATTTGGCGAATTCAGGAGCCGATCGCACCCGCGACGTCGAGCGCATCGGCGCCGTTTCAGGCTCTGTCTCTCGAAGTCTCAGAAAAGCCACGTACAGTCTCCAGGACCGGTGTCTGAGATTTGTGCGACAGCGATAGGAAAATATCTGGCCAGAAATTATCCTCGATTGGCGCCGAGCGTCAAGCGGCGCCCTGGGCACAATCGATGCGCGCAGACAAAACGGTGTAAGCCAGAGCCGGGCGAAATCGCTTTCGCTTAGAAGATGATACCTATGGCATCGCCAACCAACCGAAATGGCGCCGCGATTATCGTTCCGGCCGCATTTGCCGTGGATCCCACGACGCTGTCAGGCTCGTCGGTACTCGTGGTCGTGGTAGTAGTGGTTGCCACGGGTGGTTCACCCGGAACGCTGGTGGTGTACGTGGTCTGACTACTTGTATCCGCGCAGGAAGTAAGTGTCAGGCAGGCGCAAAGGATCGCGCCTAGACCTACGCTGGTAATAGCCGATTTTTTCATGATAGTTACTCCGCCGCCGAATCGGATCTCAGCGAACGCGCACGTGATGTCCTAGGACCGCCGCGCACGGTCGCCGAGATCCGGCTCGCTCATACTCGACACCTATGGCGAGGTGTAAGTCGTGGTCTTTTGCCGTTGCACGACTGCGCCGTTATCGGTCGTCGTGGTTGTCGTTGAGCTCGAGCTCACCGGCTCGGGAACGGTTTCAACCACGGGTGCCGGGGCCGTTTCAACCACTGGCGCCGGCGTCTCATCCACAGTCTTGTGGTAGGAGAAGCACCCGGTGACGATTCCGCACGCGGCCAGGGCTGCCGAGATTATTGCGATACGACTCATAAGACGCATTTCTTGAACCCTCCATCGAGAACTACTCTTATTACAGCAAGAACCTGGCCAGATAGGATTCCAGAATTCTCTTAGGCCGGCCTCCCGGAAAATAACCGCTTCTCCCGGTAAATCTTTCAGGTTCGCAGAATTTCTGGTCGAAGATCAGCGGTGGCGTTGTTTGGCTTGGGCGACTTCGCGATTCCGAAACTGAGAACGATTGCATTGATGAAAGCATTGCGGAGCAACTGCCCAATCGACTGCCACACGCTCATATTCGGAGTGTTGACCGGACACTAGATATCTACTCTGGTCGCGACCTTCCACGTCAGTAAACGGCGGTTTCACGTAGCTGCACTTCACCGTGACGTGACTTGCGAGAAGACCGACAAACATGCGGCCGGCTGCCACATCGAATTTCCCATACCACGTAGCAAGTCGTTCAAAAGACACGAGGTCTGGCCAGATCGAAGTCAAATTTCGGACCCTGATGCTCCGGGCGCAGAACTCCGGTCAGCGTTTGCCGCCGCTCTCTAGTCGACGTTCTGCCTCGCGACGAATCCCGTGGCTCCCTTCATCGGGCCGTCGGTCACCTCGATCACTGCGCCGTTGTCATCGACAGTTACAATTTGCACGGGAGTCTGATCGTCGATTTGCTTCGCCGTTAAGCTTTGCTTTACGTTGCCGACAACTCCTTCGACGCCACCCGCCTGTTTTTCACGTGAAGTGTTCAGGTAGGTCTGTTCGTCTGGATACAAAGGAACCGAATGCTGATTTCCCGTCACCACCAGCTTGTGAGGGGCGATCGGTTGCTGGCAACCGATGATTGCAAGCGAGAAGAGAGTGCCTAGTACCAAAATCATCTGTAGGTATTCCATGTGTCTTCGGACCTTTTATAGAGGTCACTGAAGTTGAGCTTGCATTGCGCGTGCCAGCTTCTGGGAGCGCGAAAGAAAGGGTTGCTACCCTTCGTGACGCGCACCGGTAGGGCTTTTTCGCGAAAACTTCGCGGAAAACGGCGACAGATTAGCGGTCCTGATAGGGCGAATCTCGGCAATAATTACGGAATAACTACTCTTTCAATAGCTAGGGCGATTACTCGGGGATCATAGCGCACTGGATGCGCCGAATCGGCTAGGGACTTCTATCTCTGCGCAGCAGGATTGGATAAGGGTTAATCGGCTCGCCTTTCCGCCAAATCTTATCCGGACCCAGCCGATAAATCGCGAAATGTAGGTGAGGCGTGGATGGCGGCGCGTTACCTGTTGTGCCGACGTATCCGATCACATCGCCGCGCTCGACATGCACACCTTCGCGAAGCCCGGCCGCATAATGATCCAGATGCGCATAGTAGTAGCTGTAGGTCTCCGACTCGTCGAACTCGTAGACCGTTAGGCCTCCAGGGCGGCTGGCGAAGAGCTTCCGAATGACCCCGTCGGTGACCGCGCGAACCGGCGTGCCGCGTGACCTCGCTATATCGATAGCCAGGTGACGATGCCCGCTATGAGTCTCATTGAAGGAATCGTGAAGTTCGGATCGGCTTAGAAAAATCGAGTGGCGCGCCGATATTCGGCGCCGAAGTCTCGATTGCCGCTGCGAGACCTGGCAGGCACGCGCAGATCCAAACCGCGGCGAGGGTCGCGAGCGGAGCAAAAGGAATCGAATGAGTCACAAAAAAGTCAGTAACGAACGGCCGTCAGGGTCGCGTGCTGCTTTGCTTTGGTTTGCCGCCAGCATCTGGAGCGGTTGCTTGGGGCGAGTTGAGCATGTTGACGTTCGGATCCTGGTTGGTCGGCAGTACCGGCATCTGCAGCGTCTTAAGAAAGGTCACTACCGCCAACTGATCGGAATTCGAGAGCGCCTCGAACTGGCTCTCCGAGGATGTCGCTTCTCCACCATGGGCGGTGATCGCCGCGTAGATTGTATCGAGGTCGCCGCGATGGCCCCATGGTCCCGAATTGCCAGTATCCCACAGCTTGGCGGTGAGGAACTGATCGTTTGGGATCGCGTAATTACTGTCGGACGCCTGCAGCGGAGAGGCGGGCTCGTTGCAGTAGTGCGGCTTGTTGCTGTCGCAGATCACGTGCCGCTTCAAATCGGTGTACGCCGCGACTGTGTTCCCACGGATTCCGGTCTGCGA
>Ga0209040_10002401_pt1 | contig 14744 bp, 11 predicted proteins | sample BogFormECP12_OM3_FD_188240 | JGI IMG/M metagenome (GOLD analysis project Ga0209040, IMG submission 188240) | Bog forest soil microbial communities from Calvert Island, British Columbia, Canada - ECP12_OM3 (SPAdes) (version 2) | ecosystem: Environmental > Aquatic > Freshwater > Wetlands > Bog ...
CCTCGCACGCACGCTGGTTCACGCCCTGCCACGATGTCCATGTTGCGGCCGTAGGCGTCAGAGGCTGGTCGAGCAGAATGAGTGACGCAGTAGGACTAAGCCGCGCCCCCTCGAACTGTCCCTGGTGGAAGAAGCGCAGTCCAGGCGACAAGAAGCTGACAACCGCCGCCGCCTGGTGCTGCGGCCAGGGGAATTCAGCGGCCGCGCGTGGCTCGTCGTGGTTTTCCAGAAATCGGGCAAGCTGGTCCTGATAGTCGAGGCCGGCCCGCAGATGATCGCGAATCGGTCCGACACCGCCTTCCTTCAGCCGGTCGTAGAGCCGCTTGTCGTAGCAGTAGTCAAAACCCTGCTGCTGCAAGGTCCATTCGAGGTCCCAGTAGACCTCGGCCATGAAGATGAAATTGGGAAATTTCTCCCGCACCGCCGTCGTTGCCTTTGGCCAGAATGGCGGCGGCGCGATCCCCCAGGTGCGCTGGAAAACCTCGGGCAACAACAGCATCGCCATGTCGCAACGCACGCCGTCGCACATGCCCGCAATCGCGACCAACTCGTCGATTCGCGCCGCCCGCAGCTCGGGGTTGGCGTACTTGAGCTGCAATGTATCCGGCCAACCCGGGTAATTCGGATCGCGTCCATAGGCGAGGGTTTTTTCGCCCCGATCGGTCGCGACCCGCAGGTAATTCTGCGGCGCGCTTGATATCGCCGCCTCATCGCCTGCCACATAGTAATCCGGATGGACCTTCACCCAAGGATGATCAGGCGCAGTGTGGTTGGGGACAAAGTCGAGCATCAGCCTGATGCCGCGCCTGGCCAGCTTTGCACGGAATTGCGCCAATCCGGCCGGATTGCCGAGAGTGTCGCTGACGGTATAGGCGGTGATCGCGAAGCCGGAGCCGCAGATGTCGTCCTCGGTCAGGTCAGGAAGAGTGGCCTCGAACTCGCGGCGCCATTGCGGATTGCCGCGGGAAACCGCCCGTCCCGCCGCGCCGGTCTGCCAGACGCTCAGCAGCCAGATCCAATCGAAGCCTTGTTCCGCGAAGCCGTCGACCGTGGCGTCGTCGATGTCGGCCAAGGTGATCTGCCTGCCGGCCTCGCGCGACAAGCGCCGAAGCCAGACACGGGTATTGATCTGGAACAGCGACGGATAGCGCGGCGCGGTCGCCATGACGGTTCCTCCGCCTAGACCCTCTCGTTCTCCCGGCCGAAGATGGCTTCTCTCCCGCCATACAGGAAGGCCTGGGCATCCAGCTTGCCGAAGATCTCGATCAGGCCGGCGACGACACCGGTCCATCCCGTCTGGTGGCTCGCACCGAGGCCGGCGCCGTTGTCGCCATGGAAGTATTCGTAGAACAGCAGATGGTCGCGCCAATGGGGATCGTGCTGGAATTTGTCGGTTCCCCCGTACACCGGACGGCGGCCGGCTTCGTCGCGCAGAAAGATTCTGGCCAGCCGATTGGCAATTTCCCTCGCGACCTCGAATAGGTTCATCTCGGGCACTCGATCCTGAAGTTGTCGCCGTAATACGCAAAGTAGTGCATCAGCGAGCGGATGATCAGTGCGTTCACCGGCATCCAGACGGGCCCGCGCCAATTAGAATTGCCGCCGAACATGCCGGTGTCCGACTCAGCGGGAAGATATCCCACCCGGTATTCCTGCCCCCCCGCCGAAAAGACGTAAGGGTGCTCGGCGTGATAGCGCGACAACGACCGGATGCCGTAGGGGCTGAGAAACTCGTTCTCGTCCAGCATTCGGGTCAGGATGCGGCGCAGCCGGTTCTCATTCACCAGACCGAGGATACCGCGCTCCGCGACGCCAAGCTGTCCCGGCCCGGTCGCATGGATGGATTCGAGCAGCTCGGGCATGCGCCTGATGCGCTCCCAAACTTGCTGGGTCAGCCTGGGGACCGCCTCCCGCTGGGACTTCTCGATGGCCGTGGTGGCACAAAGCGGCAGCAGGCCCACCATCGAGCGAACCTTGAGCCGCGTCGCGCTCCCGTCGGGCAAGCAAAGCACGTCATAATAGAACCCGTCTTCCTCGTCCCACATCCCCTCCGGACCGATCCCGTTGATCGCACGGGCGATCAGCAGGAACTCGATCGCATAGTTTGCCGCCAGGTCCTCGTAGACCGGATCGTGCGCCGCGATCTCGAAGGCGATCTCCAGCATGTTCTGGCAGAACAGCGCCACCCAGGCGGTTCTGTCGGCCTGCTCCAGGTAGCCACCGGTCGGCAACGGTGCGCTGCGGTCGAACACACCGATGTTGTCGAGCCCGAGAAAGCCGCCTTCGAACAGGCTCTTGCCGAAGCGGTCCTTGCGGTTCACCCACCAGCCGAAATTCGCCGAGAGCTTGCCGAACACTCCCTTCAGAAAATTGAGATCGCTCGTGCCGCGGAATATCTGCTCGGTGCGATAGACAAAGATCGTCGCCCAGGCATGCACCGGCGGATTGACGTCGCTGAAGTTCCACTCATAAGCCGGGATCTGTCCGGTCGGATTTTGGTAGACCTGGTCGAGCAGCAGGTTGATCTGCCGCTTGGCAAAGTCGATGTCCACGACCGACAGCGCGAGCGCATGAAAAGCCAGGTCCCACGCGGCGAACCAGGGATATTCCCATTTGTCCGGCATCGAGATGACATCATCCGCGATCATATGGAACCACTCGCGGTTACGAACCTGGCGGTTCGACGACCGCAATGCATCGACGCCATGTTCCTCGAGCCATTTGTCGGCATCGAGCATGAAAAACTGCTTGCTCCACAACATCCCGGCGAGCGCTTGGCGCATCACATTGGCCGCATCTTCGCTCACACCGGTGGGCGTGATCGCCTGATAGAACGCATCGGCCTCGCGCCGACGCTGTTCGACGATTTCCTCGAACCGGTCGCCCAGCGGCGCGTCTGACGCGGAGTCGGTAAGCCGCAGACAGATCGCCGAGGTCGCGCCTGCGCCAACCTCTACCTGGTAATGCGCCGCGGTCTTGGTTCCCGTCTCGTTCGGGTCGATGGCGTCCTGCTTTCCAGCGACGACATAGTTGTTGATCCCATCCTTGACATATTGTGTCCGATTGGGAGTGCCGAAGACCCACTCGTTGTTGGTCTCGTTCTCGGTGAACAGGAGCTGCGGATTTCCCTGGAAATACAGAGTGAAGTTGCCCAGTTCGGCATGGGACGCGGCAACCGCGCAGACGCCGCGCTCGCCTTTGGCGGCTCGTAACGAGGGTTTGGGCTGGTCCGGCCACCAGGTCCAGGTATTGCGGAACCACAGCGTGGGCAGCACGTGCAGCGTCGCGGCTTCCGGTCCTCGATTACACAAGCTGATCTTGATCAGAATGTCTGCTGGCGCGGCTTTCGCGTATTCCACGAATACGTCAAAGTAACGGTTCTGATTGAACACGCCGGTGTCGAGCAGCTCGTATTCCCAGTCGTTGCGCCCGCGTCGTCTGCTCGTTTCGACCAGATCGCCGTACGGATACGGATTCTGTGGGTACTTATACAGATACTTCATGTACGAATGGGTCGGCGTACTGTCGAGATAGAAATAATACTCCTTGACATCCTCGCCGTGATTGCCCTCGCTGTAGGTCAGGCCGAACAGACGCTCTTTGAGTATCGGGTCCTTGCCATTCCACAGGGCAACGGAAAACATAGAAGCTGCTGGTCGTCACTCAGCCCCGCCAAGCCGTCCTCACCCCAGTGATAGGCGCGGGACCGGGCCTGATCGTGGGTGAAGTAGTTCCAGGCATCGCCGTTGTCGCTGTAGTCCTCGCGGACCGTGCCCCATTGGCGTTCGCTCAGGTAAGGCCCCCACTGCTTCCACGGCACCGCTTTCTCGCGCGCCGCATCCAGACGCCGTTCTTCGTCGGTCTTTGCTTGTTTTTGGGCTGGACGTGTCTGGCACTGTCCTCTCCTCTCAGCCTCGCTTCGGCCGCTCTTCCGTGCCGGTCGGCGCAACCGAACACCGCAGTGTAGCAAGCCCGCATTGACGTGGATCAATCAGGCAGTACGACAGTTCTGTGACGAACGGCCGTGCAGACTGGCTCGCCTGCGTCGCGATTGCGATGGACAGGCAGCCCTCCCTCCCGCACTCTTCCCGCCCGTGAGCACCTTCGACTTCATCGTGATCGGCAGCGGCCCGGCCGGACGCCGCGCCGCCATTCAGGCTGCCAAGCTCGGCCGCTCCGTCCTGGTGGTGGAGAAGGGTCGCCGCGTCGGCGGGGTCTCGGTCCACACCGGCACCATCCCGTCGAAGACGCTGCGGGAAACCGTGCTCAACCTCACCGGCTGGCGCGAGCGCGGCTTCTACGGCCGCGCCTATCGGGTGAAGAAAGACATCGCCGCCAAGGACCTGATGGCGCGCCTGCACATGACGCTCGACCACGAGGTCGATGTGCTGGAGCATCAGTTTGCCCGCAACGCCGTGCAGACCACCATCGGCACCGCGCGCTTCCTCGACCCGCACCGCATCGAGGTGACTTCCGACATCGGCGACATCCGCATCTTCCAGGGCGAGCGCATCCTGATCGCCGTCGGCACCCGCCCGCACCGTCCCGATGGCGTGCCGTTCAACGGCACCAGCGTGTTCGATAGCGACGAGATCGTGGAGATCCCTCGCCTGCCGCGCAGCCTCACGGTGATCGGCGCCGGCGTTATCGGCGTGGAATACGCCACCATCTTCAGCGCGCTCGACGTCGCGGTGGCGCTGGTCGAGGCGCGCACCGGCATGCTGGAGTTCATCGACCACGAGCTGATCGACGACTTCACCCATCAGCTCCGCGATCGCGGTATGGCGCTGCGCTTCGGCGCCAAGGTCGAGCGCATCGAGTTCGAGAACGACTGGCCGGTTACCATCCTGGAAGGCGGCCGCCGCGTGCGCTCCGAGATGGTGCTGTACACGGCCGGCCGCGTCGGCGCGACCGACATACTGAACCTGGACTCTTGCGGCCTCACCCCGGACGACCGCGGCCGGCTGAAGGTCGATCCGCAGACGTTCCAGACGACCGCGCCGCATATCTACTGCGCCGGCGATGCGATCGGCTTTCCCAGCCTGGCGTCAACCTCGATGGAGCAGGGCCGCATCGCCGCCTGCCACGCGTTCGGTGTTCCCGCACCGCATGCGCCGGAGTTCTTTCCGTACGGCATCTACTCGGTGCCGGAGATCTCCACCGTGGGAATGAGCGAACAGGAGGTGCGCGAGCGCGGCATTCCCTATGAATGCGGCGTCGCCCGCTTTCGCGAGACCTCGCGCGGCCACATCATGGGGCTGAATGCCGGCATGATGAAGATGCTGTTCTCGATCAAGACGCGCCGGCTGCTCGGCGTCCACATCGTCGGCGAGGGCGCCACCGAGCTGATCCACATCGGCCAGGCGGTGCTGAACCTGAAAGGCACGCTGGATTATTTCATCGAGAACACCTTCAACTATCCGACGCTGGCAGAGGCGTACAAGATTGCCGCGCTGGATGCATGGAACCGCATGGGGGCGTGACGGCCTCACTCACTCTGCCTCCACTACCATGTCGGCGAGCGCAGTATCGAGGGCCGCCATCGAGCTTACCGGGCACGTGGATCGATCGGATCCGGCTCCGATGGGTTTCGCTCCGCTCAACCCATCCTACGCTGTTGGCGGATCGACGCGGTCGTAGGATGGGTTGAGCGCAGCGAAACCCATCGGGACGTTCGGTCACGCCGATACCGATCCGCCGACTCTTTCTGTCAAAGCCCCCACCGGCGCACGAACCACACCTTCACCAGATGCGTGAGCACCGCGTAGGCCAGCAGCATCGCGGCAACCAGCGGCCAGTACAGCCAAGGCAGCGGCACGAAACCGAGCGCCGATCCCGCCCAGGTGAACGGCAGCGCGATCCCGACCGCGCAGATGATGATCGTGGTCGTGATCAGCGCCGGGCTGGCATGGCTCTCGACGAAGGGAACCCTCGCAGTCCTGATGATATGGATGATCAGGGTCTGCGTGAGCAGCGACTCAACGAACCACCCCGTCTGAAACAACGGCGCGTTGGTCCACGCATGGAACATGAACAACATCATGCCATAGGTGGCGTAATCGAAGATCGAGCTGATCGGCCCGATGAACATCATGAACTTGAAGATGTTGCTGATGTCCCAACGCCGCGGTGAGGCCAAAAACTCCTCGTCCACATTGTCGGTCGGTATCGTCGTCTGAGAGAAATCGTAGAGCAGATTGTTGGTCAGCACCTGGATCGGCGCCATCGGCAGGAACGGCAGGAAGATGCTCGCGCCAACGACGCTGAACATGTTGCCGAAGTTCGAGCTGGCGCCCATCTTGATGTACTTGGTGATGTTCGCGAAAATGCGGCGACCTTCGGTGACGCCTTCCTGCAGCACCAGCAGGCTCTTCTCCAGCAGGATAATGTCAGCGGACTCCTTGGCGATATCCACCGCCGTGTCCACCGATATGCCGACGTCCGCGGTCTTCAGGGCCGGGCTGTCGTTGATGCCGTCGCCGAGGAAACCGACCACGTGGCCCTTGGCGTGCAGGGCGCGCACCACCCGCTCCTTCTGCGCGGGCGTAAGCTTCGCGAACACGGTTGTGCGGTCGGCGACGTCGGCAAGTTCGGCGTCGCTCAACTGCGCCATCCTGCCACCGAGCAGGATTTCGCCGGCGTCGAGCTGAACCTCGTGGCAGATCTTGCGTGTGATGACTTCGTTGTCCCCGGTGAGGATCTTCACCTGGACGCCCTTGGTCGCGAGCGCGGCGATCGCCTCGCGTGCGCTTTCCTTTGGCGGATCCAGGAAGGCGATGTAGCCAAGCAGCGTGAGATCGGCCTCGTCCGCGACGGAATAGGTCTGCTTCAGCGGGTCCATCTCCTTGTAGGCCACGGCGACGACGCGGAACCCGTCGGAGTTCAGCGCAATCGTCTGTTCCATCGCCGCTGCGAAATGGCTTTGGTCAAGCTGTCCGATCTCGCCGTCGATCTCGTAACGGGTACAGACCTCGAATATCTCCTCAACGGCTCCCTTGCAGATGAGGATATGCCGGCCATCCTCCCGGGAGACCACGACGGAGAGCCGGCGACGCGAAAAGTCGAAGGGGATCTCGTCCACCTTCGCATAGCCACTGTCGATCCCGAGAATCTTGTGAAGGTCGACATGCGCCAGCACGGCATTGTCGAGCAGGTTGCGCAAGCCGGACTGGAAGTGGCTGTTCAGGTAGGCGTATTGCAGGACCCGCGCGCATTCCTCGCCGTTGATGTCGAGATGGCGCTTCAGAATGATGCGGTCCTGCGTCAGCGTGCCGGTCTTGTCGGTGCACAGCACGTCCATCGCGCCGAAATTCTGGATCGCATTGAGACGCTTCGAGATGACCTTTCTGCGTGACATGGCGATCGCGCCCTTGGCGAGGTTCACCGTCACGATCATCGGCAGCATCTCGGGCGTCAGGCCGACGGCCACTGCCACGGCGAATAGCAGCGCCTGCAGCCAATCACCCTTGGTGAAGCCATTGATCAGGAACACCGACGGGACCATGACCACGATGAAGCGGATCATCAGCCAGGTGAACCGGTTGATCCCCCGATCGAAGGCGGTCGGAACGCGTCGCCCGGCGATCTCGTGTGCGAGCTGGCCGAAGAACGTATCCTGGCCAGTGCGCAGGATGACGCCGGTGCCGTAGCCCGACACCACGTTCGCGCCCATGAAGCACAGGTTCGGCAGATCAAATGGATTGTCGCAGGCTCCAACGCTCGCGTGGGCATACTTCTCCGCCGGCATCGCCTCGCCGGTCAGGGCGGATTGGTTGATGAACAGGTCCTTGGTTTCGAGCAGACGCAGCTCCGCCGGGATCATGTCGCCGGCGGACAGCCGCACGACATCGCCAGGCACAAGCTGCTCGATGGGAATTTCAGTGAACGGCTCCTCGGGCTGATGCCGATTGCGACGCACACTGGCGGTGGTGTGCACCATGGCGCGCAGTTGGGCGGCGGCCCGGTTCGACCTGTGCTCCTGGACGAACGCGGTAGTGATCGCCAGCACCACCATGGCGACGATGACAACGGACGCCCGCATGTCGCCCAGGAAGTAGGAGACAATGGCCAACGTCAGCAGCAATGCGTTCAGCGGGTTCCTGACGCGGCCCCACAATTCCTGCAGGATCGTCGCCCTGCGCTCGCGCGTGACCAGGTTGAGCCCGAATTGCCGCAGACGGTTTTCGGCCTCGCTCACGGAGAGGCCTTCGGGTCTTGATCCGACGTCGGTGCATGCCTCGGCCGGAGAAAGCCGGCTAAGCGCGAACAAGTGGTCATCGCTGGCATGGCGGCCGGCGCGCACGGGCTGGACGATTCCATCAGGCCGCGGGAAGTCATTCATGTCGCACCTCGAAGGCCCGACCTTGGCACCTTGGGCCGACGAACGACATTGATCCAGATCAGCGGCAGGCGAGTGGCGCACAACCCTTCCGCCCCCGGGGAGTCGCGTGCTACCGGCGCCGCGATGAAACGTCTGTCACAGCATCCGGTGGCGCAGGCGGCATTCGCCAGAGTGCTTGGATTCTATCTCGGCTTCGCGCTGTGGACCACGCGCTGGTCGCTGGAGGGCCATGAACACATGGCCCCGCACGCCGCCGGCGCCCCCGTGGTGGTGGCGTTCTGGCACGAGCGGCTGTCGCTGATGCCGATGCTGTGGCTGAAGGCGCGGCGATCACCCGAAGGCCGCAACGTCCGCAACCGCGTGCACGTGCTGGTCAGCCATCACCGCGATGGCCGGTTCATAGGCGCCGTGGTCAGCCGCTTCGCACTCGATGTGGTGCTCGGCTCCACGTCGCGCGGCGGCGCCAAAGGGCTACGCAACATGCTCAACCTGCTGGCCGGCGGCGACCACATCGCGATCACCCCGGACGGGCCGCGCGGGCCACGTCGCGTCGCCGCCGCGGGGGTGGCACAGCTTGCCGCGCTGGCGGGCGTGCCGGTGCTGCCCTGCGCCGCACAAACGACGCGTCGCTGGGTGCTGCGCACCTGGGACCGCATGGTGGTGCCGAAGCCGTTCGGCCGCGGCGTAGTGGTGTGCCTGCCGACCATCGCGGTCAGCCGCGACGCGTGGCAGGACGCAGTGCCCGCGATCGGTGCGGCGCTGACCGCCGCGGCAGACCGGGCGGATCGGCTGTGCCTCGCCTGAACCCGCTACGCGTGACCTGGGCGGTGGTGGCGACCGCGGCCGCGCCGGGATTGCGGGTGCTGCTACGGGTGCGACAGGCGCGCGGCAAGGAGGTGCGCGGGCGGCTCGCCGAGCGCCGCGGCATCGATGCGACGCCGCGGCCGCCGGGACGGCTGATCTGGCTGCACGCCGCCTCGGTCGGCGAGACGGTCTCGATCCTGCCGGTGTTGCCGGCGCTGGCCGAAAGCGCGGCGACGATCCTGTTGACGACAGGCACGGTGACGTCGGCGAAGCTGCTGGCGCAGCGGTTGGAACCGCCGCTGGCTGGCCGCGTGCTGCACCGGTTCGTGCCGCTCGATGTGCCGGCCTGGGCGTCACGGTTTCTCGATCATTGGCGACCCGACGTGGCGGGGTTTGTCGAGAGCGAGCTGTGGCCGAACCTGCTCGCCGCCTGCCGGGAGCGGCGCATCCCGACGATGCTGGTCAACGCGCGGCTGTCCGAGCGCAGCCTGGCACGGTGGCAGCGCGTGCCGGGCCTGGCGCGGCACGTGCTGGACGGTTTTGCGTGCGTCCAGCCGCGCAGCGAAACCGACGCCAAGCGGCTGCGCGCTCTCGGCTGCTGTCGCATGGGCGAACCGGGCGATCTGAAACTGGCCGCACCACCGTTGCCGGTGGACGCGACGGAGCTGCGACGGCTGCGGGATCTGCTGGCCGGACAACAAGTCTGGTTCGCCGCCAGCACGCATCCAGGCGAGGAGACCCTGATCCTAGCCGTCCATGCCATGCTCGCAGCGGACCATCCGGGGCTGCTGACGATCATCGCGCCACGCCATCCGGAGCGGGGAGCCAGCATCCTCGCCGCGGGGTACCGTTCGCGTGGCGACGGCCCGCCGAGGGAGGGAGTTTGGGTTGCCGACACGTTGGGCGAGTTGGGCTTGTGGTACCGGCTGGCCGGCATCGCCTTCATTGGGCGCAGTCTGCTGCCTCCGGGTGGCGGGCAGAACCCGCTCGAGCCGGCCCGTCTCGGCTGTGCTATCGCGGTGGGGCCGCACACCGGCAATTTCACCGACCACGTCGCGATGCTGCGCGACGCCGGCGCGCTTACCGTGGTCGCGAGCGCCGCGGAGCTGGCCCGCTGGGTGGATGGATTGCTGCGCGATCCAGCACGGCGGCAGGCAATGGGGGAAGCCGCTGCTGCCGCGGTGCAGCGTCATGGCGACCTGCCAGGGCGCACCGCCGCCGCGCTGATCGAATTGCTGGCTGACGCGCCGGATCCGCAGTGATACTGCGTCCGCCCGCGTTCTGGCGCAGCGACGGTGTGCTGCCCCTGCTGCTGTCGCCATTTGCCGCCTGCACCGCCGCGGTCACCGCACGCCGCGTGGCGCGGCCAGGCTGGCACGCGCCGGTGCCGGTGATCTGCTGCGGCAATGTCACCATCGGCGGGGCAGGCAAGACCACGCTGGCGCTCGATCTTGGCGCTCGCATCGCTGCGCGCGGGCAGATGGTCCACTTCCTGCTGCGCGGCTACGGCGGTTCGGTCCGTGGTCCGCACCGCGTCGTGGCAGATGACACCGCCGACCAGGTGGGCGACGAGGCGCTGCTCCTGGCTGCGGTCGCGCCGACATGGACCGGCAAGGATCGCCCAGCAAGCGCGCGCGCCGCGGTCGCCGCCGGCGCGCAGGTGCTGGTGCTGGACGATGGGCTGCAGAACCCCGGTCTGCGCAAGGACCTGTCGCTGCTCGTCGTGGATGGCGCGTCCGCGTTCGGCAATGGCCGCGTGCTGCCGGCGGGGCCGCTGCGCGAGCCGGTCATGGCCGGGGCCGCGCGTTGTCAGGCGGCGGTACTGATCGGCCCCGATACCAGTGGGGTGACAGTGATGCTGTCGCTGCCGGTGCTGCGCGCCGCATTGCGCCCAGGACCGGAGATCGCTGCGTTCATCGGGTGCCGCGTGCTCGCCTTCGCCGGAATCGCCCGGCCTGAGAAATTCTTCTCGATGTTGGTGGAGGCAGGCGTTGTCGTCGCCGGCATGCTGCCATTCCCGGATCATCACCCGTTTGCTCACGCGGACCTGGTCCACGTGCTCGACGCGGCGGCGCGGATCGACGCGACGCCCGTTACTACGCCGAAGGACGCGGTACGACTGCCCGAGGCGTACCGTGACCGTATCGGCGTCATCGGCGTGTCGCTTGTCTGGGACCATCCGGACGCGCTGGATGCGCTGTTGGCAAGCGTCTTGTGAGGACGGGGCTGGCGATCAGGGTATCAGGATGCCACCCGCCGGAACACCGCCACGAACCGATCGACGTCCGCTTCGTCGTTGTAGGCGTGCGGACTGATGCGAATCAGGCCAAGCCGCGGACTGACGAACACGTTCTCCGCTTCCAGCCGCTCGATCAGGTTGTCCGGCATTCCTCCAGGGAATCTCAGACTGAGGATGTGCGGCGCCCGGACGCGCTGGTCCGACACCAGCACGCCGGTATTGCACAATCCCTCGGCCAGTCGATCGGTCAGCATGCGCAGCCGCTCGACGATCGCCTGCTGGCCCCAGCCGGCGACCATCTCCATGCCGATCGAGGCCATCTCCAAGGAGATGTAATGGTCGCGCTCGCCCATGTCGTAGCGGCGTGCATTCGTCACATACGAGGTGTCGCGCATGTAGGGCGCGCGCTCCGAGCTGAACGAGCGCCGCTGTGATCCGGCCTGCTCGATCGGCGCGCCGTTTTGCCAGCGCTTCGCGACATAGAGGAATGCGCGGCCATAGGGCCCCAGCACCCATTTGTAGGTCGGGAACACCAGGAAGTCGGGATCCAGCGCCCGCACGTCGATGTTCATCACGCCGGCGCCGTGCGTCGCATCGATGACGAATCGCGCATTCTGCGGCTTCAAAGCCGCGGCGACGCGGGCGACATCGACGGCGCCGCCGTCCGCCCAGTGCACCGAGGAGATCGACGCCATCCCAACCGGCAGCGCGCCCTGCCGCTCGATCGCCGCAAGCAGTGCGGCGGTCCAGTCCCCGTCATCCGGCCGTGCCACCACCTCGACGCTGAAGCCTTGCGCTTCGGCGCGGCCGAGCCATTCCAGCACCGGTGAAGAATGGTCATCCTGCAACAGCAGCACGCGACTGCCGCGGGAGATGCTCAGCACCTTGCCGGCGGTGGCGATGCCGTAGCTCACCGAGGAGATCAGCGCGACATCGTCCGGGTCGGCGTTGATCAGGCGGGCGGCGGCGGCGCGGGCGCGCTCGAACTGGCGCTGCGCGTTGCCTGGCTCGATCGCCCAGGGCTGCGCCTTGCGCGCGACGCCGACTTCGCCGGCCGCCTTCACCGCGCGCGGCAAGGGGGCGACCGCGGCCGCGTTCATGTAGCAGACGTGTTGCGGGATATCGAACGAAGCGCGTTGCGACGGCAGCATGGAGCGGTTTCCCTTACCTTGGCGGCAGCGGCGTTAAGTCCTCGATCGCGAAACCATCGCCCAGACGATCGCCCGCCTCAACGATCCAGCTCGCGGTGCCGTGGAACGACGCGGTGCCGTCGACGCGGACACGCCAGGCGCGATGTGGCCCCAGCCGCTCCTCGGCCATCAGTTCGGCGTGGAACGGCACGCCCGCGGCGCCGGCGAAGCCGCGGTCCGCGCCCGGTGCGATCAGGCCGCGCGCCGCATCGACCGCCATGCGCGCCGTGACGCCGCTGCCGGTGGCGCTCCGGTCGATCTGGCCCGCGCCGAACACGCAGAAATGGCGGGTCGGCTGCGGCGAGTCGGGTAGCGTGTTGTCGGTCAGGATGGCACCGTAGAGGAACGAGAGATCGGGTTCGGTCGGGTAGCGCACCTCGCCCCGCGCACGGATCGCCGCATGACCGCCAGCGCCGCCGCGCGCAGTTGTCCGACCGGCGACGTGTGCAGGTCGAGGCCAAGGCGCGACGCCGGCAGGATGGCGTAGAAGGCCCCGCCGTAGCCGATGTCGCAGCGAATGCGGCCGGTGCTGGCAACTTCGAGTTCGATGTCAAGCGCGGCGGCGAAGGCAGGCACGCTGTCGAATGCGACCCGGGTACCGCCGTCGGCGACGTGCACTGCGACCGGGCCGCACGGGCATTCCAGGATGAAGTCGGCACGGCCGTCGTGCAGCGGGACGCGGCCAGACGCGACCGCCCAGCGGCCGAGTGCGATGGTGGCGGTGGCCGCACATGGTGCTGAAGCCGGAGTGGTGCATGAACAGCACGCCGAACGCGGCAGGCGGGGCGGCCGGGACCACGAGCGCACCATACATCTCGGCGTGGCCGCGCGGTTCCAGCATGAGACGGCGGCGGTGCAGGTCGAGACGGGCGGCGGCATCGTGGCGCTTTTCCAGCACGGTGGCGCCGAGGGGTTCGGGGAAGCCTTCCAGGATCAGCCGCACCGGCTCGCCGCCGGTATGCATCTCGACGGTGCGGTACGTGGCAATCGGGTGCGCGAGGAGGTCGGTTATGGCGCCGGTGTGGCGGGTCGCAGCTTCGTTGACAATGCCCCCGGTTTGGACCTAGAGGCGCGGTTCCGCGCGGAGGGGTGCCCGAGAGGCTAAAGGGGACGGACTGTAAATCCGTTGGCGCACGCCTACGTTGGTTCGAATCCAACCCCCTCCACCAATCTGAGCCATAAGCCGCTGAAAAAGCTATCTTTTTCTATGCCATGCTTGCTGGCCCACGTCATAGCCCACAACTCAATTCCTGAATGCGGCCTCGATCTTCTTGGCGGGGGCCCCTTAGATCTGAAGGCGAGCGGATCCTCATTGAACCGCCCTCCTCACACGGGCTCATCTTCTTGGCCGTCATCGAGTTGCCCACCAAGCCGTCCATCGCTATTGTTGCGACGTGGTTGCGGTCCTGAAGTGAGCCCTTTGCCGTTCTGCGCGCAGCAGTGCCGACCGCATTGACCATCACCGTGGCGCAGACCCTGGCTTTGCTAGATGGGCCGTTCGCCGAGCTCGCCGAAGGGGTGGCAGAAGGCCAGTATGCCTTGTGGCTCGGCTCTGGCATCTCGCGCGACGCGGTCGACGACCTTCGACAGGTCGTGAGGAAAGTCATCGGCAGTCTCCGGGATCGTGCAGACTTCGGCGACCTGCAACCGATGCTGCCGCTGCTGGAGAGCATCGTGCAGTCCGGCAAGCCGTTGCTGATCGTGGCCGAGGATGTCGAGGGCGAAGCGCTGGCGACGCTGGTGGTGAACAAGCTGCGCGGCGGCTTGAAGGTCGCGGCGGTGAAGGCGCCAGGCTTCGGCGATCGCTGCAAGGCGATGCTCGAGGACATCGGGATCCTCACCGGCGGCCAGGTGATCAGCGAGGATCTCGGCATCAAGCTCGAGAACGTCACGCTGAACATGCTGGGGAAGGCGAAGCGGGTGCTGATCGAGAAGGAGAACACCACCATCGTCGAAGGCAGCGGCAAGAAGGCCGACATCGTCGGGCGCTGCAACCAGATCCGCGCGCAGGTCGAGGAGACCACCTCGGACTACGACCGTGAGAAGCTGCAGGAGAGGCTGGCGAAGCTGTGTAAGCGTTGCACACGCCCCACATTGCTTGGCTTGGATGGTGTGTGATCCGCTGGCGGGATGCAGTATGGCGGATCAACCTGGGCGTTTGCGTGGTCAG
>Ga0209040_10002402_pt1 | contig 14741 bp, 15 predicted proteins | sample BogFormECP12_OM3_FD_188240 | JGI IMG/M metagenome (GOLD analysis project Ga0209040, IMG submission 188240) | Bog forest soil microbial communities from Calvert Island, British Columbia, Canada - ECP12_OM3 (SPAdes) (version 2) | ecosystem: Environmental > Aquatic > Freshwater > Wetlands > Bog ...
GGTCTGGGGCGCGTACCAGACGTACTGCTTGGGCTGGGGGTCCGGGCAGCCGCCGTTGGTCAGGGCGGAGTCGAAGTTCGCCATGGCGATCTGGGACCCCTGCACCAGCGTCGACACGCCGGCCAAGGCGGTGGCCGGGTCATTCTGGAGCCGAGCGGCCAATTCCCCCTCAAAGTGGATGTCCCCCCCGAAGGCCATCGTCACCGGCTGGCCGCTGCCCCGCCAGGCCGGGGAGAGGGGGTCGTTGGCCAGAACTGCGGTGGTCGTGGTCGTTGTCGCGGTGGACTTATTGCCCGAACCGCCGCTCGTGGCGAGAAGGATGATGATGAGGAGCACCAGGACGGCCGCGCCGGCCGCGACCTGACGCCTCCGCCGTCGGACTCGCCGGGACACCACGACGGGCACTATGGCACAAGGGGGCCTGAAAAGCCGAGGACACGGGCGGTGACCGGCCGATGGGCGGGTCGGGAGCTGCGGGGTCAGCGCAGGGCCCGGTGGGCCACCTCGGCCGCCCTGGCCCCATAGGACGGGCCGAACAGCACGGCGTGGACGAGAAGCGGGTGAAGTTGGTGGAGGCCGACCCGGGCGCGCCATCCGTCGGCCAGGGGGCGGGTCTCGTCGTAGGCAGCGAGCACCCGGTCCAGCTTGGGCAGTCCGAAGAGGTCGAGCATCGCCAAGTCGGTCTCCCGGTGGCCCCCGTGGGCGGCGGGATCGATGAGCCAGGCCAGCCCCTTGCCGTCCCACACGACGTTGCCCGACCAGAGGTCGCCGTGGATCCGACTGGGGCCCTCGCCGGCCGAAGTGCCCGCCAGCGTGTCGAACCTCCCGATCATCCCCTCGATTGCCGCCGCCTGTCCGGGATCGACCGCGCCCAGGTCGCGGGCCTGGCGCAGGAAGGGCAGGACCCGCCGCTCGGCGTAGAACGTCGTCCAATCGGGGCCCGGCTCGTTGTCCATCGGGAGGGGGCCGATGAACCCGGGCCACGGCGCACCGAAGCCCGACGCGCCCGACGCGTGGAGCTCGGCGAGGCCCCGGCCCAGGTCGTCGGCGCCCCGGTCGCTCGGCGCCCCGGTGTCGATGCGCTCGAGGGTGATCGACGTGGGCCCGACGGCGAGGACCCGGGGTACGCGTACGGTGCCCGGCTCGGCCAGCCAGGCGAGCCCGGCCGCCTCGCTGGCGAAGAAACTCGGCGGTGCCGAGGGTCGGCGCTTCACGAAGGGGGGCGGTCCCCCCGGTTCGGGGACGACGGGGCGGCCGTCGCCGTCGCTCAGCTCGGGCCCTCGGGTGCCAGCCCGGCTGCCAGCGACCCGGGGGCGATCAGCAGCTCGGCCAGTGCAACGGCCAGGCCGCGACCGCCGGCCTCCACCATCATGAGGCACTGGGCGAAGTCGGCCGCGTCGCCGTAGTAAGGGTCGGGGACGTCGACGGCGCCTCCAGCGTTTCGGTCGAAGGCCCGGAGCAGCACCAGGCGGTCGTCGACCGAGCGGCCGGCGGCCAGGCTGTCGAGGGTCTGGCGGTGGCGGCGGTCCAGAGCGACCAGAAGGTCGAGCTCGTCGAACCAGGATGGGTCGAACTGGTGGGCGACGTGGCCGTGGTCGGCGTAACCGGCGGCGGCGAGGGCCTCGTGCGCTCTCGGGTCCATCGGCTCGCCCTCATGCCAGGGTCCGGTGCCGGCACTGGACACCATGAGGCGATCGGAGAATCCCGCCTCATCGGCCAGGCGGCGCAGGACGACGTCGGCCATCGGAGAACGGCAGATGTTGCCGGTGCACACGAAGCACACGCGGTACCGCTGCCGGGCGTCCCGTGGGCCCGGGAGCACGGGCACGGTCAACGAGCCGCCCGGGCGGGGATCGTCAACGGGCTGACCCGGGGGCCGCGCCGCCGTACTCCTCGCGCAGCGCCTTCTTCACGATCTTGCCAGTGCCGGCTCGGGGCCAGTCGGTACGCACCTCGAGCTGCTCGGGGGCCTTCTGGGTCATCAGGCCGGCCTCGCGGCAGTGGGCGGCAATCTCCTCGAGCGTCAGCTCCTCGACCCCGTCGGCCAGCTGGACGACGGCGCAGACCCGCTCGCCCCGCTCGGGGTCGGGCAGCCCGATGACCGCGACCTCGGCCACCTTGCGGTGCTTGTAGAGGACGGCCTCCACCTCGGTGGCGCTGATGTTCTCCCCTTTGCGGACGATGACGTCCTTCAGCCGGCCGGTGATGACGAGGTGGCCGTCGGCCCGGAGCTTGCCGAGGTCGCCGGTGCGGAAGTACCCCTCGGCGTCGAAGGCGTCGGCGTTGAGCGATGGGTCGGTGTAGCCGTGGAAGACCATCGGGCCGCGCACCCTGATCTCGCCCTCCTCGTCCGGGCCGGCAACCTCACCGTCGAGTCGGACGATTCGGAGGTCGGCCCCTTCCACCGGTGCGCCGTCGGTGTTGGCCAGCTGCTCGTCGGTGTCGTGGGGCGAGCCGTTGGCGATCATCGGGACTTCGGTCATGCCGTAGCCGTGGACGACCCCACGTCCCCCGATCTCGTCGCGCACTTCGGCATGGATCTCGGGGGGCTTGGCCGCGCCACCCCCCGACATCAGCCGGAGGGTCGACAGGATGGGCTCGCCGGGCTGCTTGCGCTGTTCGCCCAGGTAGGCGACGTAGAAGGCGGTGCTGCCCCCGACCATGGTGGCACCGTGATGGCGGAAGAGCGGGAGGACGTCGGTCACCGAGAACGCCTCCACGATGATCGCCGGGAATCCGACGCTGAGCATGGTCACCAGGTAGTCCGGGCCGGCGATGTGGGCGAAGGGGAAGGCGATGGAGCCCACGTCCTCGGGCGACATGTCGAGGGCCACCGCCAGGCCCCATCCACCGGCGATGAGGGTCTGGTCGGTGTGGCGGACGCCCTTGGGGTCCGCGGTGCTGCCCGACGTGAAGTAGATCCAGCGGATGGGGGCGTCCTCAGGGGTTGTGCCCTCGGGGGCCGGGGGAAGCCGGGTTGGGTCGCCCTCGGGCAGCCCTTCGTCGACGACGAGGAGCTCGGGGCGGGCCGCTGAGCCTTCGAGGGCGCGCTCGGCCAGGGCCACGAAGTCGGTGCCGCGCCACTCGCCGGGAACGGCGAACACGGTGGACCTGGTCTGTCGGAGGGCGAAGCCCACCTCGCGCTCGCGATAGAGGTGGATGATCGGATTCTGGACGGCACCGAGCCGGCTGAGCGCCATCGACAGGACCACCGTGTCGATGCGGCTCGGGAGCTGCCAGGACACGACGCTACCGGGGCCGACCCCTCGGCCGTGCAGGCCGGCGGCTACACGCTCGGCCCGGTCGCGGAACTGCCCGAAGGTGAGCATCATCCCCTCGGCGTCGATGAGCATCGGATGGTCCGGTGACGCGGCCGCCCGCTGCTCGATCAGCTCCCACATCGTGCGCGACCCGGTGATCGCTGGGTGTTGGGCCATGGCTTGCCTCCTTCGGAGCCCCTCTCTAGCAGGTTGTCCGGCTCTGCTCTCCTGGGGAGGGCGAATGCGCACCCCCGTGGCCCCCGGACGCGGCAGAGTGGGTGGGAGTGGCAGCCGGTGGGCTGTATCCCGACGGGAGGTGCGACGTGGCAGACGTGGGAGGGGCCGGGCAGGCTCCGGCGAGGGGTTCGAAGCCACCGCGTGACCGAAGGCGCGACACCTGGCTCGTGGTCGTCGGAATCGCCACCGTAATGCTGGTGTGGTTCGCGGTCGACAACCGTCAGAGCGTGCCGGTCCACTTCTGGGTGCACACTGCGCACGCCCCGATCTTCTTAGTGGTGATCATCACCGCCGCCCTGAGCGTGGCCGTAACCTGGCTGGTGATGCGCCGCCGACGGCCGTCGCGCGAAGGCCGGTCCTGAGGCCCGCGACCGGTCCGGCCCGCGGGCCAGGCCGGCCGCCAGAGGATGACGGGCCACCGGCCCACCAGGGTGTTGCCGGGAACGTCTGGGGCGTCCCGCCGATCCGTGCCGCCACCGCGCCCGGCGGCTAGTTACGCGCTGCCGATTCGTCGCCACCCGACGACACGGTGGCCGGGGGCGCGGTACCACCGCCGTCGTCGACCGACGTTGGGCCCGAGGGACTTCGACCGGCCGTCCGGCGGGCCCAGATCATAACCAGCTCGAGCAGCACCAGGTAGATGGCGAGCACGATCAGGGTGTCCCAGACGCCGCTGACCGACAGGTTGCCCCCGAAGACGATGACCAGTCCGGCGACGACGGCCCCGGCGATGCGCATGCCGGATTTGTGGACGAGGGTCCACGCCGCCGCCCGCTTGGCCCCGGTTGTCGCCTTGCCGCGGTTCTCCTTGCCACCGAGGGCCTTGGCCTGGGTCCACAACCAGCGGGCCGCCCGAGCGACCTGGGCCCGGATCCAACGCGCCCAACTCGACGGCCCGGCAAGCCAGAGGGCCAGCGCCACCACCACGCAGACCAGGATCACCCACTTGAGGCCCTCGGTGAGGAACCTGGTGATGGTGGTGAAGGCGGCGGTGGTGACCGCCGGGTCGACCTTGCTCGACGCGTGGTCGACGAAGAAGTTGCGCCCGAGCGTCAGGGCGATCAGGAAGCCCAGTGTGGCCAGGCCGGCGCCGACGGCCACCCGTAGGAGCGCCTTCCGGCGGTCGGTGGCTACGGCCACGGCGGCGGCGATCAGGATGAGGGCGACGATCGGGATCGCCCATCGGAGGTTGGTCACCACCCGGAACAGGTTGCGGGCCTTGGAGATCTGCTCGCCCGAGACCAGGTTGACGGTCAGGGTGTTGGCCTTGTCCAGCTTGGGCTTCACACCGTCGAAGATCGTGATGCCCTTGGCATCGAGCTGGTTGATCGCTTTGTCGATCACCGGGGTGATGTCGACGATGACGTCGTTCGCCTTCTTCACCTTCGGGTTGCTCTTGCCGGTCAGCACAGCGACGACCGCAGCGTGGGACCGGCGGTTGGCCGTGTCCCACAGGTTGTGGAAGTAGGTGCTGCTGAGCAACTTCATCATCTGGGTCTGTACGTAGCCCTGGACTTCGTTGACCAGGGGGGCGGCGAGGAACGCAGCCTTCTTGGGCAGGGCCGACTGAACCTTGTGCTGGACCTGGACGGCGGCGAAGATCTTCTGGGTTGCCCGCGTGGCGATGAAATCAGTGATCACCTTCTCCCGGGCTAGGGGGGCCATCGTTTCGACGTAGTGGTCCGTGTTGGTGGTGGTGTTGACGGCCCAGTAGGTGATCACCGAGAGCGGGACCATCAACGAGGCGAGGACGATCAGGACCCAGGTGACGACCGCCCGGGTGCGCGACAGCCGTTTGCGTTTCGGCCCGGCGGCGGTGGTGGTCGGGGCCTCGGCCGACTCCGCCGGAGCCTCCTTTGCCACCGGGCCCTCATGCGCCACAGGAGTCTCATTTTCGGCTGGTGTCGCCTTCACCGCCGGAGTGGCCTGTTCAGCCGGAGTCTTCTCCTCGGCTGCAGTCTGCTCCGCCGCCGGCGGCTTCTTCCTAGCCGGCGCCTTCTTCTCTGCTTGGGCGTCCTTCGACGCCGGAGTCTCCTTGTCGCCTTCGGTCTCGGGTTCGTCGGTCACTGACAATCTCTCCTCTCAGCGGCCGCCCGACGACAACAATCGCGTGAGCCGTCCCTTGTGGGCACAGCCTTCCATGCCATTTGGTCCGTCACCACTCCCCACTGCCCTCAGCTTCGGCCCCAGGCAGCGGTGCCCCCTCCCGCCCGTGCGCACCGGCCAGGGAGTCGCTGCCTGACCTTCGCAGCATCGAGAAGGCAACCGTCGGGAAGATGATCACCGCCAATGCCGGTGATGACCACGACGAGCGGAAGGGCCGTGGCCGAGAACAGCACCAGTGGCATCCGCTCGCCCGGTTCGGTCACGCCGCGGTACAGCAGGACCGGGGTCCCCCGGACCACCAAGAAGAGTCCGAGGAAGAGTGGGATTTTGAGGAGGAAGATCGGATCGTCCTCGAGGCCGAGGAGGTCGAAGCGCATCCCGCTCACGACGAAGAAGATGGGGATCAGGAAGCCGAACCCGACGGCTTCCAATTTGGATCGCAGTTCCTCCTCGGTCGGGCCGCGGCTCCCGAGGCGGACGATGATCCCGGCCGTGAAGGCGCCGATGAGGACGTCGAGGCCGAGGGAGGAGGCCACCCAGAGGAGCAGGATGATGAGCAGCACCGCGATGCGGACCGGAAGTTGGCTGCTCGTGTACAGGTGCTTCTGGAGCACATCGACGATGCGTGGAGAGCGGGGCCGCATGGCGAGCCACGTGGCCCCGACGGCCAACAGCACGAAAGCCAGCAGCAGCAACGTGACCTTGCCCGGCGCGGCGGTGCCGAGCAACAGCGCGATGGCGATGATGGGGCCGAACTCCCCGACGGTCCCGATGGCCAGGGCGTGGACTCCGAACGGCGAGCCCATCATCCCCTCGTCCTTCCACATCGGGAGCAGGATCCCGAGGGCGGTCGGTCAGGGCCAGACTGGTGGTCAGGCCGTCGAGGACGCGACCGGTGGACTGGCGGGCGTAGCCGAGCCCGAGCCCCAGCCCGAGCGAGATGCCCCAGCCCAGGACCGCCAGCTCGATCGGCCGCCCCTTCACCCGCTGGAAATCCAGTTCGTAGCCCGCGGTGGACATCAGAAAAGCGAGCCCGAGGGCCGCGAGCGAGCTGATGATCCTGGTGGTGTGGGCGATGTCGAGCACCGCGGGCCCCACCACGATCCCCGCCAAAAGTTCGAGCACGACGACGTTGAGCCTGGCCTTTGGGAAGCGCTCGACGATGAGCACGGTCACCACGGCGACGAAGGCGATGACGGCCAGCGATCGGAGGTCCTCGGGGCTCATCGGTCCTTCAGTCTGCTGCCACGGGCGTTGCTCGGCGTGGACCGGGTCCCCGGGGTCGGTGTCGCGCCGGACGGCGTGGCGGCCCTGCCCTCACCCGACCGGCCGCCGGCACGGTGGGTCAGCTGCCGTGAGCGGGGGCCGGCGCCCGGCCCACGGCTCGGCCTGTTCGAGCTGGGCCGACAGTCGCAACAGGAGAGCCTCCTGCCACGGGCCGCCCACGAGCTGGACCCCAATAGGCAGCCCGCCGTCGCTCTGGTGCATCGGGAGGCTGATCGCCGGCTGGCCGGTCACGTTGAACGGCGCCGTGAAGGCGGCCATCGCGACCACGTCGGGCGGGGTCTGGCCGGGGTGATCATGGACCTGCTCGAGCACCGTGCCCGCCCGGGGTGGCTCGATGGCCATGGTCGGGGTGGCCAGTACATCGAATTCGTCCCCCCAGCGCGCCACCAGCGGCCGGGAGATCCGCTGGAGGTTTCCGAGGGCCGCGACCAAGGTGAGGCTGTCGATGGCCTGGCCGGCGGCCAGTCCGGCGACGTTGTGTGGCTCCAACCTGGCAAAGTCCACGTCGGGGTAGTCCCCGAAGCCAGAGTTGACGATCGGGAGGAAGGCGGCGAGCGCCTCAGGAGGGAATAATTCGAAGTCGAGCGGTTCGACGTGGTGGCCGAGCTGCTCGAGGACCGCCCCGACCGCGGCGACGGCCTGGCGGGGAGCCTCGGCCACCGGCACGTCGAGTGGGGCCCGGGTGAGCAGCCCGATCCTGAGGTGGCCCGAGTCGGCGCCGACTTCGTCGGCGAAGGGTCGATCGGGGGCGGGCGCGTTGTACCAGCTGAGCCGGTCCGGACCCGAGATGTGGTCGAGAACGGCGGCGGTGTCGCCGACCGTTCGGGTGAGCACGCCCTCCACCGCCGCACCGAGCCAGCCCGGGACGATGGCCGGGACCCGGGCCCGGCTGACCTTCAGGCCCACCAGGCCTGAGCATGAGGCGGGGATCCGGATCGAGCCGCCCCCGTCGTTGGCGTGGCCGAGGGGGAACATCCCCGAGGCGACCGCCGCCGCCGAACCGCCGCTCGATCCGCCCGGCGTTCGGTCGGGGTTCCAGGGATTGCGGGTGATGCCGTAGCGGAGGTTCTCGGTCACCGGGATGGGCCCGAGCTCGGGGGTGTTCGTCCGGGCGGTGGGGATGAAGCCGGCCCGTCGGAGGGCAGCTACCACCAGCTCGTCCTCGTCCGAGAGGCCGCTGACGGCGCCGTGGGACCCGTAGGTGACCGGCCACCCGGCGACCGCGGTGAGGTCCTTGATGGGAACCGGGACGCCGGCGAACGGCGGGAGGTCCTCATCGCCGGCCAGGGCGTCGGCTGTCCGGGTCGCCGCCTTGCGGGCCTCGTCGTCGTTGCGCCAGATCACGGCGTTGAGGGTGGGGTTGAGCTTGTCGACCTGGTCAAGGCACTGCTCGAGGAGCTCGACCGGGCTGATCTCGCGCCGACGGATCGCCGCCGCGAGCTCGGTGGCGGGGGTGAACGTGTCCACTCCGGCACCCTATGGCACTGTTCGGGGCCCCGTCCGGGCCTGCTGGCCCGCGCACCGCTCCCTGGCGGGTCGTCATAGACTGAGCCCTGGAACAGGGCCGATCCGGGTCTCGGGAGGCTCTCGGCCGGAAGCCGTTGTCCGCGGGCACCGGTTGCGCGAACATGACGGACGGATCGATTGGGCGAGGAGGGCCTCACCGTGCTGGGTTCGAAGGGCATGGTCACAGAGGGGGAGGTCGGTGCCGCTCTCGGAGCATGAGCAGCGCATCCTGGCGGAGCTGGAGGAGTCGCTCGTCCGTCAGGACCCCGAGTTCGCTGAGCGCGTGCGCTCGGAGACCGTGTATCGGCACGCCGGCCGCTACTGCAAGTGGGCCGCGGTGACCTTCGTGGCCGGCGTGGCCATCCTGGTGGCCTTCTATTCCGAGTCCGTGCTCGTCGGACTGCTGGGGGTCGCGATCATGTTCGCCTCACTGGTGGTGTTCGAGCGCAACCTCCGTCGCATGGGCAAGGCGGGGTGGCACGATCTGACACGCTCGTTGCACGACGAGCAGCCCTCCGGGGCGACTGGCGGCATCGAGCATGCCGTCCACGGTGCCCGGGAGTGGTTCCGAAGCCACCTGTTGCGCCGCGACCGCTGAGCGGTCCGACCCCTTGGGCCATCTCTGCCTGGCCATCGACATCGGTGGCACCAAGATGGCGGCTGGCCTGGTCGATGAGTCGGCGCGGCTGAGCGGGCGGATCTCGGTCCCCACCCCCACTTCGCAGGACCCCGAGGTCGTCTGGGCGGCCCTGCGGTCGCTGGCGGAGGCGACCCTAAGTTCCGCCCCCACCGCCCCGGCCGTGTGTGGGGTGGGATGCGGCGGCCCGATGGAGCCGGACGGCGAGTCGGTGTCGCCGCTCAACATCGGTGCTTGGCGCCGCTTCCCGCTGCGCCGCCGGGTGGCGGAGCTGACGGCGCTGCCGACTTTCGTCGACAACGACGCCAAGGCGCTGGCACTGGCCGAGGGCTGGACGGGCGCCGCTCAGGGCCACGCCGACTACCTGGCCATGGTGGTGTCGACCGGCATCGGTGGGGGCATCGTCCTCGACGGGCGGTTGCTCGACGGACGTTCGGGCAATGCCGGGCACATCGGCCACGTCGTCGTCGAGCCCGAAGGCAGGAGGTGCGCGTGTGGGGGCAGGGGATGCCTCGAGGCGGAGGCGTCGGGCACAGCCATCCGGGCCGTCACCGGCCGCCCGCCCACCGAGGCGCCGCTCGAGGTCGTGGTCCGGACCGGAATCCTCGTCGGCCGGGCGGTCGCCTCGGTGGCCAACCTGCTCGACCTCTCCCTCGCGGTGGTGGCCGGGTCGGTGGCCCTGGGCTACGGCGAGCCGTTCTTCGACGCCGCGCAGGCCGAGATCCACCGACGGTGCGGCCTCGAGTTCTCCGCCGGCACCCGCCTGGCGCCCGCCGGGCTGGGTGCCGAGGGTCCGTTGGTGGGCGCGGCGAGCGTGGGATGGCGGGGCTTGTCCCGGGCGGCCCCGGCGTGAGCGCGTCCGATCCAGCGGTCCGGGCCCCGGCCCCGGCGCCGGGACGGACCGCGTCGATGGCGGCGCTGCTCGGTGCGGTGCTGGTGCGACCGGGCCTCTGGGTGACCGGGTTGACGGTCCTGTTCCGCCTGGCTCGGCCCGGCTGGTGGCGACGCTGGCCGCCGGTGCCCCGGGCCGACCCTTCCTACTGGCAGTTCCGCATGGAGACGGTCTACGGCGGCGACGGCAGTGGACGGCCGCCCACCGCCGACGCCCTCGCCTACCTCCGATGGTGTCGGAGGACGCGGGGGGTGCGCGGATAGCCTCTGCGATGATGGAGCGGGTCCTCCTGCTCAACGCGACCTACGAGCCGCTGGCCCTCGTGTCGGATCGACGCGCCGTCGTGCTCGTCCTGTGCGGCCGGGCCGAGGCCGTCGCCTTCCGCCCGGACTGCCGGGTGTTCCATTCGGCCCAGCTCGCCGTCGACGTCCCGGCGATCGTGCGCCTGTCCCACATGGTCCGTATTCCCCGCTGGGCTCGCACACCGCCCCTCACCCGCCGCGCCGTCCTCCGGCGAGACGGCGGCCTGTGCGCGTACTGCTCGGAACCCGCCGACACGGTCGACCACGTGGTGCCTCGCAGTCGGGGTGGCTCGCACGAGTGGTCCAACGTCGTGGCGTCGTGCAAGCGGGACAACCTTCGCAAGGGCGATCACCTCCTTTCGGAGCTCGGCTGGGCACTCTCGTTCAAGCCCGGCGCGCCGGACGGGCACCTCTGGCGCCTGCGCCACCTCGCGGAGGTCGACCCCCTGTGGGAGCCCTACCTGGCTGCCGCCTCCTGAACGGCGGCTACTGGGCCGTCCACAGGGCGGCCGGGTGATCGCCCCCAGCCAGCGTCTGGGTGTCGACTGGATCGACGTCGAGCGCTTCCGCGAGTCCGGGCGGCGTGTGGTGGCCGTCCGGGAAGTGTCCACCCCTGCCGTTGTCCTCGGCAGCACCCAGGACGAGGGCGTCGTCGACCGCCGGCGGGCCGCCCGGGCGGGGATCGCCGTCGTCCGGCGTCGCAGCGGAGGGGGAGCGGTGCTGGTCGGGCCCGGCGACCCGTGGTGGTTCGACCTTTGGATCCCCCGCGATGACCCCTTGTTCGTCGATGACGTCGGCCGGGCCCCCCTCTGGGTGGGGGAGTGCTGGCTGGCCGCCCTGGGGACCTTGGGCCTGGGCGACCCCGGGAGGCTGCGGGTGCATCGTGGGGCGTCGGTCCGGACACCTCTGTCCGATCTCGTTTGCTTCGCCGGGGCGGGCCCCGGTGAGGTGCTCGCCGCAGACCCGGTGTCCTCGGGTGCCGGCCGGAAGGTCGTGGGCGTCGCGCAGTGGCGAGGGCGTCAAGGGGCGCTGTTTCACACCGCTGCCTACCGACGCTGGGATCCGGTGTCCCTGACCGAACTGTTGGCGGTTCCCGAAGGCCAGCGGACGGCGCTGGTAGAGTCGTTGACTTCCTCGGCGATCGGTCTCGAGGAGCTCACCGGCGCCGTCCGGGGGCCGGGGGCGGTCACCCGAGCGTTCCTCGATTCGCTGCCCGGGGGCGCACCCTGGGCGGCCAGCTCGCAGGGTTGAAGGAGTTCGGCGCGCCGGGACGACGGGTGCTCAGGGGTCCGCACCGGTGGCCGTCGGCCAGCGGACTCCGGTGAGCGACTCGGCGGCCGCCCAGAGGGCCTGGGCCACCGCTCGATCCTCGGCCCGGCGGGGCGGGCGGGCCGATCCCGGTGGCCCCACCAGGCCGAAGCGGCGGGTGGGGCCGTAGTAGCCGCCAGCTCGAGCCTCGGGGCTGGTCGCCGCGAACAGCGTGGGGAGGGCCCCCTCGGCGGCGGAGTGGGAGAAGCCCGGGATCTTCCCGGCCAGCTCGAAGAGGCTGGCCCCCTTGCCCTCCTTGCCGTAGCGCGGACCGGTCGTCTGGAGGTTCGTCCGGGCGAAGCCGGGGTGGGCGGCGTCGCTGAGGATCCCCCAACCACTGGCTTCGCTGCGCCGCGCCAGCTCCAGGGCGAAGATCAGCATGGCCAGCTTGGACTGTCCGTAAGCGCCCCAGGCCGAGTACCGCTTCTCGAACTGCAGATCCTCGAGGTGGATGTGGGCCGGGCGCCTCGCCGCGCCGCTGCTCAGGCTCACCACCCGGGGAGCGGGTGCGGCTCGCACGAGGTCGAGGAGTTGGCCTGCGAGGGCGAAGTGCCCGAGAAAATTTGTGGCGAACTGCAGCTCGAACCCGTCGGGCGTCACCTCGCGCCTGGGCACGGCCATGATCCCGGCGTTGTTGATCAAGAGGTCGATCGGCCGGCCATCGCGGCGGCGGCCCTCGACGAAGGCGACGACGGATTCGAGACGGGCGAGGTCGAGCGCCTCCCGGGTCACCTGCACCTCCGGCGCTGCGGCGCGGATCGCCCCGGCCGCGGCGTCGCCCTTCTCGGCACTGCGGGTGGCCAGGACGACATCTGAACCGGCCAGGGCCAGGGCCCGGGCCGTTTCCAGGCCGAGGCCGCTGTTGGCCCCGGTGATAACGGCCAGTCGGCCGGTCTGAGCGGGGATCTGTGCGGTGGTCCACGGAGCGGTCATCTACGGAATGTAGGCGCCGGAGCGCCGCGCCGGCCCCGGATCGCCACGGATTTGAGCGGCCCGCGCCACGCCGGCCGAGCGAGGGCCGGACCGTCACCGGGCACGAAGGGGTGCCGATCGGTTGACCGGTGGGGGATTGGGGCGTAAAGTGGCGCAAAGTGGTTCTAAAGGGCGGATGAGGGCGCGATCCGGGGAGCGTCGTGGGAGATCAGGCCGGTGGCAGGATTCGTTGGCAGGTACGAGCACACGCTCGACTCCAAGGGCAGGGTGATCCTGCCGGCCAAGTTCCGCGCTCAGTTCGAACACGGCGGCTTCCTCACGGAGAACCGCGAGGGCTGCCTGGCGTTGTGGACCCCCGGGGAGTTCGAGCGGCAGAAGTCGGCCATGCAGGAGCGGGCGGCCAGCGGGCGGACCGGCCGCAACCGGGCCCGGCTGTGGGCGGCCAACTCGTCGGACGTGGAGGTCGACCGGCAGGGCCGGATGGCCATCCCCTCCCACCTGCGCGAGTTCGCCTCGCTGGACGGCGACGTGCTCGTCGCCGGGGCCATCGACCGGGTCGAGCTGTGGAACCCGGAGGTGTGGCGGGACCGGGTCGTTCCCGAGGAGCGCTGGTTCCTCGAGGACGAGGACGAGTGAACGGACAGGAGGCGACGGCAGCCAGCAGCACGCACAGCCAACGAGCACGGGGCCGAACAGCACGCGGCGTCCGGATCATGCGCAGCCCTTCGACGGGTGGCACGGTGGAAGACTTCTCCTCCGCCCTCTTCCCCGCTGGTCGCCCGGGGAGACACCCCGGGTACACCTCACCCGTCGGGGGGCTGCGGATGAGCCAGGACTTCGCACACGACCCGGTGATGGTGGATGAGGTCGTGGCGCTGCTCGCCCCGGTCCCAGCCGGCGTCCTCATCGACGGGACCCTGGGCGGGGGAGGCCACGCCGTCGCTGCGCTCACCGCCCATCCCCACCTCGACCTGCTGGGCATCGATCGTGACGCCGACGCGCTGGCCGCCGCCGCCGAGCGGCTGGGGCCCTTGGGCAGCCGGGTGACGCTGCGTCACGCTCGCTTCTCCGAGATGGCTGCCGTGGCCGAGGAGGCGCTCGGCACGCGGTCCCCGGTCGCCGCCGTCCTCCTGGACCTCGGGGTCAGCTCACCGCAGCTCGACCGGCCCGAGCGGGGCTTCTCGTACCGCTTCGAAGGGCCGCTCGACATGCGAATGGACCGGGGTGAGGGCATCGGTGCGATCGAGCTGGTGAACGAGGCGACCGCCGACGAGCTGGCGCAGCTCTTCGCCGCCAACGGCGAGGCCCGCTTCGCCCGCCGGATCGCTCGGGCCGTGGTCGCGGCCCGACCGATCGCCACGACGACCGCGCTGGCCGACGTGGTCGCGGCGGCGGTTCCGGCCGCCGCACGCCGTCGGGGCCACCCGGCCGGCCGGGTCTTCCAAGCGCTGCGGATCGCAGTGAACAACGAGATCGGTGAGCTCGCGGCGGCGTTGCCGCCGGTGGTCGAGCTCCCGGTGGTGGGCGGTCGCAGCATCGTCATCGCCTACCACTCCGGCGAGGATCGCCTGGTCAAGGCGGCCTTCGCCGAGGCCGCCAGCGGTGGGTGCACATGCCCGCCGGGACTCCCGTGTGGCTGCGGCGCCAGCCCTGCCCACAGTCTGGTCTTCCGGGGGTCGAAGAAGGCCGGTCCCGAGGAGGTGTCGCGCAACCGACGGGCGGAGGCGGCACGCCTGCGGGCCCTCGAGCGGATCACGGCCACCCCGTGAGCCCCTCCGCCACCGCCACCCTAGGGCCGGCCGCCACCCCGCACTTGGCGCCACGCCGTCCCCCGCTGCAGGTGCTCGAGGGCAGGGAGCGTCGCCGTCAAGGTCGCCGCCGCCGCACCGCCCAGGCGATCTCACTCGTGCTCGTGGTCGGCAGCCTGCTCGTCGTGGTGCTCGGGAACGCCATGCTGGCCCAGACCCAGGTCCGGCTGTCGGACATGCAGGCCGCCTTGTCGGCCGAGCAGACCGTGCATCGCCAGGACGTCCTCGCCCTGGCCCAGCTCGAGACGCCGTCGCGCATCGCCGCCCAAGCCCAGCAACAGCTCAACATGGTCACCCCCTCGCAGGTCGTGCAGGTGCCGTCGGTCTCCCTGACCACCCCCCTGCCGCCCCCGAAGGTCGCGGCGGCACCGAGACCTTCGTCGAAGCACGCCTCGACCTCCTCGGCGCAGATCGCGCGGGCCATCTCTGGCTGCTGTTCAGCGCCGACGCACTACGGCGTGGCGG
>Ga0209040_10002403_pt1 | contig 14741 bp, 19 predicted proteins | sample BogFormECP12_OM3_FD_188240 | JGI IMG/M metagenome (GOLD analysis project Ga0209040, IMG submission 188240) | Bog forest soil microbial communities from Calvert Island, British Columbia, Canada - ECP12_OM3 (SPAdes) (version 2) | ecosystem: Environmental > Aquatic > Freshwater > Wetlands > Bog ...
TCGGTCACGGCAGGGTCCCGCTGCTGGTGCTCCCTGTGCCTGCCAGGCGCACGTGGCCCCCTGTCGCATCGGCGCAGGGCGAACCCCGCGGGCCCCGTCTCGGACCGATCGTCACGACACTGTATCGATCCCCCCCCGGCGCCGGGCCGGACCGCTAGGTCCTCCCTGCCCTGCATTGCGGGCGGTCGCCACTACCATCGAGCGGTGCCCAGTTCCGTCCTCATCACCGGGTGCTCGAGCGGCATCGGGCTCGAGGCGACCACCGCCCTCGCCCGTCGTGGCTGGCGGGTCTTCGCCTCGATGCGGGACGTGACCAAGCGGGAGCGGCTGGACCGGGCGGTGGAGGTCGCCGGGGCCTCCCCCCTGGTCGACGTGGTCCAGCTGGACGTGACCGACACCGCGTCGATCGAAGCCGCGGTGGCCCGGGTGATGGAGGCGACCGGGAATCGGCTCGACGCCGTGGTCAACAACGCCGGTGTCAGCGCCGGCGGGACCTTCGAGGACATGGCGGACATCGAGTTCCGCCGGATCGTGGAGACCAACTTCTTCGGCGTGCTCAACGTCACGCGCAGCGTGCTGCCGGCGATGCGGGAGCGACGGTCGGGACGGATCGCCGTCGTGACCAGTGCGGGGGCATTCTTCGGGACCCCGGGACTCTCGGCCTACGCCTCGTCCAAGTGGGCCCTCGAGGGGTGGGCCGAGTCGCTCGCCCTGGAGGTGATGCCATTCGGACTCGACGTCATCTGCATCGAACCTGGTGCCTACAAGACCGAGATCTGGGACAGCTCGCCGCGGGAGATCCCGCCCGACAGCGCCTACGCCGACCTGGTCGACTCGGTCGAACGGTTCGTCGACGAGCGGCTCATCCCGGGTGCGCGCGACCCACAGGAGGTGGGTGAGGCGATCGCCAGGGCGCTGACGGCGTCCCGCCCCCGCTTTCGCTACCCCGTGGGACCCGACGCCGTGGTCCAGCACATCGCTCGGGGCAAGGTCCCCAACCGCCTGGTCCGCTTCGGCCTGGCCAAGGCCCTCGGGATCGAGCGACCCACCCGCGGCTGAGCGGACGCCCGGGTCGTGCCGGGCGCCGGCGCGATGAGCGCTGCGAGCGGAGGACGGGGACCCGCTCGACGTCCCGCTCAGGCCGCGGGCCGACGGGCCGGCAGGCGATCGGAGACCTCGATGGCCACCGGTGCGATCACGATCCCGATGGCGGTCTTCACGATCCGGATGACGGCGATGTGCCGGCCCTGGGAATTCGGCCTCGAGATCATGCGGAGGGCGGTCGGGGGAGCAGCAGGGCGCACCTGACGAGAGTGGCCACCACGGCGACCCAAGTGATCTCGTGGGTGGCGGTGGCGACGCCCACCGCGGCCGTTCCCGCCACCATCAGGCACCCCCAGGTGGCCCTCCCCCGCCCGGAGCCCCGACGACATGGCCAGGGCCGGTCTCGAGGCCACCAAGGGCGCAGAACAATCCGAGGTCGTGGTCACCCAGGGCCGCCCCAGGATCAGCGGCGGGGCCGTGACCGCCGCCCCCGGCGAGCGCTCCTTGGACGTTGACCGGGCGTTCCTGGGCACCGAAGGCCTCACGTTCGACCAGTTCCCAGTCGTCCACCCGGCCATTCTCTGGCCCTCGGGGTCTCCCTGGCCCCCCCGGCCACCCAGCCTGTGGACAGCAGCCCGCCGGGGCCGGGCACCCGTGCCTGGCCGTCCCCGGCAGGGGCCGGGCCGGAGGCCGCCAAGCACCCGCCGACGGGGGTCACCACCGGCCCGAAATCACCAATGGGCCGGGGAGGGCTGCCCGGGGCTGTAACCTCTACCAGCGTTCTCGGAACGGTCTGAGTCGCACAAAGATGAGAGTGAGAGTTCGTTGGCTACAGGAACGGTAAAGTTCTTCAATTCCGAGAAGGGCTATGGCTTTATCTCGCGTGAGCAGGGGGACGATGTGTTTGTCCACTACTCCAACATTCAAGGAGACGGCTACAAGTCTCTGGCCGAGGGGCAGCAGGTCGAGTTCGACGTCGCTCCTGGCCGCAAGGGCGAAGAGGCACAGAACGTTCGGCCAATCTGAGCTCTGAGCACCTCGAAAAGGACCGCCGGCCAGGCCGGCGGTCCTTTTCGCGTCCGGGCTGCCGAGGCCGGGGACGCCCCGCCGACGGCGGCCGTCGTAGGCTCGCCCAGGACTATGCCTGACCCCGAGCGGACCTCCGGTGCCTAGACAGCCGCACGAGCGCCTGGTGGATCTGGCGGTCGGTGGACGTGCCTTGGCCGCGACAGGTCTTCTCCGGCCGATGCGGCCCGACACGTTCGTCCGGGCCATCCTCGCGGTCGCCCGTGACGGACTCTCGCCGGCGGCGGCCTACGGGATCGCCGCCGCCCGCTACCCCCGCGAGCTCGCCCTGATCGACGACCGAGGGGCCCTCGCGTTCGCCCAGGCCTCACGGCGCATCGCCACGCTCGCCTCGGCGCTCGAAGCGGGCGGTGTCGACCAGGGCCACCGGGTCGGCCTCATGTGCCGGAACCACCGCGACTTCGTGCTCAACGCTGCCGCGCTGTCGAGCCTCGGGGCGGACATCGTCCTCCTCAGCGTGGAGGCGACCGCCGGGGAGATCCACGCGGTCGTCGAGAGCCAGCGGGTCGACCTCATCGTCCATGACGACGAATTCGCTACGAGGTTCGCCGAGCATGCGGGCCTGCGCAGACTGGTCCCCCAGCGCGAGGACTGGGACGGCGCGACCGGGTCCCTCGACGACGTCATGGAGAACGGTGAGCGTCGGCTCAGGCTCGCCCGTCTCCCGGGCAGCCATTTCACGCTCCTCAGTTCGGGCACCACCGGCACCCCCCGGGGAACGGCGAGGCCGGTGCCCCTCAGCATCGAACCGATGACCGCGCTGGTCAACCGGGTGCCGCTTCGCGTCCGCGACGTCACCCTGATCGCTTCACCGCTCTTCCACGCATGGGGCTTCGGGAACCTCGGCCTGGCCATGGTCTTCTCGTCCACGGTCGTCCTCCAGACTCGCTTCGATCCGGAGGCCACCCTGGCGGCGGTCGCCGACCACCGGGTGCGGGTCCTCGTCGCTGTCCCCGTGATGCTCCAACGCCTCGTCGAACTCCCCGATCGGGTCCACCGCCGCTACGACACCTCGTCGCTCGAGGTTGTCGCCACGAGCGGTTCCGCCCTCCCCGGCAACCTGGCGACCAGGTTCATGGACCGCTTCGGCGACATCCTCTACAACGTCTATGGCTCGACCGAAGCGGCCTGGGCGTCGATCGCCACCCCGACCGACCTTCGGGCCGAACCCCAGACCGCCGGCCGACCACCGCACGCCTCAGCGGTGACGATCCTCGACGAGGCCGGCGATCCCTGTCCCGCCGGCCGGACCGGAAGGATCGTGGTTGAGAACGCGCTGACCTCTGGCTCTCATGGGGCCCAGGCGCCCTCCGACCTGCCCCGGGGGGCCGTGGCGACCGGTGACCTCGGGCACTTCGACAAGTCCGGCCTGCTCTTCGTCGACGGGCGCGAGGACGACATGATCGTATCGGGAGGTGAGAACGTCTACCCCCAGGAGGTCGAAGACGTTCTCTCGGTGCACCCCTCCATCCTGGAGGCGACCGTGACAGGGGTCCCCGACGACCGGTTCGGACAGCGCCTGCGGGCCCTGGTCGTTCTCCGCCACGGGCACACGGCCACAGTGGCGGACGTGAAGGCGTTCGTGCGGGCCCGCCTCGCCCGCTACAAGGTGCCCCGTGACGTGGACTTCGTCGACGAGCTGCCCCGGACGCCAACCGGCAAACAACTCCACCGCGAGACCGACCTGCGATCGAGCTGAGGGCCGTCCGGCGGCGCACGACCGCTTGGACTGAGCCGGACCTTGCACCCCTACGATGTGGCGAGCAGCACGATCACATCCACCTCCTTTCCCCTGTTGCGGCCTATAGTCGCCGGGAAGCGACGAACGATGAGGGCGACCAGCGAGGGTTCAGCGCCACTCGGGAGCCCGCCGGGCTCTCGCCATCCACTAGCTTCAACCTCATTTCGGGGCAGTCACCTCAATGATCAGGAGTTCCGGCGGTGACCAAAGGGAGGGCGTCTCCGGGTGTCGGGGCGCAGCGCTGCAGTGGGGTCGAACGCGCGATCGCCCAACAACAACTTCGGCGGGCCGAGCGGCGGGTAACGGATCCCTTTCCCTGGCTCGCTCATGGATGATCCACCTCGCCAGCCCACGACAGAGGACGGGTCCAGAACGGTCAGGGTGGCAAATGCGCAGCGGCGCCGGTACGAAGGTTCGATGGCGCAGGATCTGTTCAGCCGCCTCGGCTCGGTGGACTTCGGCAATCGCATCATCCTCTTCGGAGCCGCCGTCCTGCTCTCGGTCCTGCCGATTGTGATTCTGCTGAGTGCATTGGCCAACACACAGGTTGACGACGACATCGCTCGACATCTCGGCCTCAATCACGAGGGAACTCGAATTGTCGATGGCCTGTTCAGGACCTCGAAGATATCGTTCGATGCCGCGGTCTTCGTCGCCATACTGCTGGCCCTCGCCGGCACGATCGCGGTGGCCAGTGCGGTCCAGGTGACCTATGAGAAGGCCTTCGACCGAGCGCCTTCCGTGGGTCCGTCCAGAACCTGGTCCGCTGTTCTGTGTGGGTCTTGTGCGTGGCCGCGTTGCTCATTGTCAACGCAGTGACCAGCACTCCCCTCCGCAACGTGCCGGCCGGTGCCTTCGTGCACTCCTTGGTGGACTTCGCAGGTCTGACGCTCTTCTATTGGTGGACCATGCACTTCCTCTTGGCGGGGCGCGAATCATGGCGTGGGCTTCTCCCGGCGGCGATTGCCACCGGCCTCTTCTGGGTCGGACTCGGCGTCTTCGCGTCCTTCTACTTCTCCTCGACCGTAATCTCCGACAACAAGTTGTACGGATCGGTCGGGGTCGTGTTCGATCTCGTCACCTGGTTCATAGCCATGGGGGCAGTGATCACGCTGGGGGCCGTGGTGGGTGTCACGTGGCGGGATCGGAGGACTCATCCCTCTTCCTGAAGCCGACGTGTTCCGACTTCAGATCGATCATGCAGAGCACGACGATGAGCCGAGCAGTATTCGTTTGAAGACAGGAGTTCCAGCGTGGAAGACGACGACGAGTCCCGGTCATCTGGTGTCCTGCTGAGCAAGGTCAGAATGGAATCGTTCAGTGACGGCGTCTTCGCCATCGCCATCACCCTGCTCGTTCTGGATCTGGCCATTCGGCCACCAGGTACGCCCTTCGCCCGCTTCCAACACGGTTGGTCGACGTATCTGGCCTACCTCGGGAGTTTCCTCACGATCGGCGCTACCTGGGTTGCCCACAACGCTCTCACCGATCGTCTTGAATCGGTCGACCCGATCTTTCTCCGACTCAACCTTCTGTTCCTGCTTTCCGTGGGGTTCTTGCCGTTCCCCACGCGACTCGTCGCAACTGCCCTGGATGAAGGCGAGGCCACCCAACGAGTAGCCGCCGTGGTCTACGGCATCACTCTGTTGGTGATCCGGCTCCTCTTCGCCTTGCTGACCGAATACGTGCGACGTGGCAAACATCTTCGCAAACCAGGCGCGGATGACGCAGACCTGATCGACGCGCGACGGAAATTGCCGATCGTCGTGGCCGTCTACGTCGTGGCCATCCTGCTCAGCCTTGTCGTGCCGATCGTGGCCATCATCCTCTACTTGCTCATCGCAGTCTTCCTGTTCATCCCCTCTCGTGCCTCAAGGGTCGTCTTCTGACCCCGCCCGGTGGGTGGAAGCCCACGCCCTCAATCCCGAGGGCGTTGTCTGAAATCGGGTCACGACCTGCGGCAGCCGCACTCCGTGGTACCGGGCCAGATGGGCAGGGTTCACCGCGTACGGTGAGCGATCGGCGATCAGGCCAGCTCGCTCCAGGGCGCGGCAGCTCGCCGTCGAGCAAACCATCCGGTCGCCCCACCCGGCGGTGAATTCGAAGCCCGTCATCCCGTTGAAGGCGTCCGCCACGATCTGGAAGTATCCGTAGCCCAACCCGACCGCATTCCTGGCAAACCTGGCCACCTCGTCGCGCTGGGAGTTGGTGATCTCCGAGTAGTGCACCACGGCAAAGGCGACAGCCCCGAGATTGGCCATCGGCGTTTCAACATCGCCCATCGGGCCTTCCTGAGAGACAATGGCATGCAATCCACCTTCGAGGACGATCGCCGCATGATTGCACCAGCAGTACTCGGGGGCTACCCGGAGGCGCTGGATACGCCGAATCGCCTCAGCCATGGCGCCGTCGTTCCGGACCAGTACCAGGTCGCCCCGGACCGAGTCGGTGCAGGACTCGCCCGGGCCGAAGATCCGATGGGTGCTTGCCGGCACGAACGGCTTTCGAGCCATGGGTCGATCACCTCCTCCCGGATTAGATCACCCGTCGCGTCCCAATTCAACATGGGTCCGCCGGGATCCCTTGCACCACTGTCGCGTCTGGAACACAGCTCCGTCGAGAGAATTCGCTGTTCGGCTCCCCCACTCGAGGTCGAAGAGTCGGCGCAGGCGTGCGGACCTGCGTGGAAGCGCCCGCACGATGGGAAGCAAGAATACGAGTTGCGAGATGTTGCCATATCGCTCGTAGACCGCGGCATTCAATTCCATGGCAATGACGATTGCTCTTCCCAGAATGAAAAACCAGCCCAGCGTCACGATGGTCGTTCCGAGTGCTCCGTAAAGCTGGCTGGCCCGATCGAGGCGGTCCGGTAGATAGAGCTCGCTGCTTGCGTGCATCACCGTGATCGTCAGGGCAACGAGCATCGACCCCGGCAGAAGCGCGCCCGGATCCGTGGTCCCCCGGGGAAACAGCATCGAGACAGCGAACCATGCGATGGCATAGACGATGAGAACGGGAAGGAATGAGAGGCTGGCAGCCCCGACACCAACCCCTTGGTTCTCCAGGTGAAGGAGGCTGAGGCGTCCATCCTCGAACGTTCCGTCGCGAAAAGTGAGCCCACCACGGACAACGAGTCGTTGCCGGTCAGCGCCTCATGCAGGGGGCGTCGGACGCCTTCTTGGGCTGGCAACGCATCAAGGGCCTTGACGGTAAGCCCCGGGACTACTACGTGCGCCAACTGCACGATTGGAAGGGGATCACCGAAGTCGATGAGATGCGGGTGTCCGGGGCCTCCGTCTACGCCCGGATCTGCAGGGCAACCCTTGCCCGAGCCCATGCCCGCTGGGGGGACCGCATCGCCATCTCCTCGTACTTGGGCAAGGGCGATGTCTTTGACCAGGCCATCGCCGACTTCTCGGCTGCGTACGCCGACCAGAACGAACGCGACTACGAGGCGCTCTCCCGGGCGGTCAAGTCGGGGCGACTTGCCGCCCAGAGCGATGTCTAGCAATGGACCCCGGGTCAGCGACCCTGAAGCAGTGATGCACAAGCAGAGTACGATCGAGTTAGCGCCGCAGCACGCAGCGGTGGGATGTTTGGCGCAGGCGCTAGTGCTGGGAAGCTGATCGTTGCGATCGTCCTTGCCCCTTGGCGTGGGTGACCGGCTTACCTTTCCAGGGGAATCCAGTCGTGAGCGGAAACGAGGAAGCTCGTGAGCAATGCTCCTCGGATCTCGCCGTGGCGGTCGCGCTGGCGGCCCAATGCGGGGCGCCATCGACCCGACTCCTGGCCGGGTCTCACCTCCACGCCACCCGCGCCCGCGTGGGATCGGTGGTCACGATCCCCGACGGGCGCAGTTACGTTGTTTTTCGCGAATCGAGTTGCGACCTTCCACCGTTGCATCGTCCTGTCGTCCTCTCCGTTTGGTTCCGGCTGCGAATGATCCCGCCCGGGGCCCGGATCCGGCGCTGGCTCTTCGAGCGGGTATGCATTGTCAACACCGTGCTCTTCGCAGGTTTCGGTGGATACCAGAGCAAACTGTGGATGGTGGAACCGGCCACGTCGGATTACGCCGGCCTTTACTCATGGGCCTGGCCAAGCGAGGCCGAGCGGTACGGGCAGTACATCACCTCAGTCTTGGCCCCGTTCTCGGTGCGAGGAACGCTCGGCTGCCAGATACTTCCCGACGTGAAACTGAACGAGTACCTGAAGCCGACAAAGCTGCAGCTGACTCGCCACCGCCCGCGCCCGCGCCCGGGTGCCCGCGCCTGGCTCTCTCTCCCGACATCACATTGAGGGGAGAGCGGGTCCACCGGCCAAGAACGACAGGGGCCCACCGCGCGCCGGGCCAGGAGCCGGGGACCGCAGGCGGCGAAGCGCCGGATGGGGGCGGGCCCACCCGAGAACCGGGCGCGGCGCGGGAGGGGCGGGGCGGGGGGGCGGTTCTGCGGTTTGGCGACGGCCCACGGCGGCCCCGGGAGGGCCGACCGCTGGATCGGTGACGGGGGGAGTGCGGGCCGCAGGTATACCCAGCGCCGACCGCGATCACCCGGCTAAGATTCGTTCGGATCCCGTAAGAAGGAGGGCACCAATGCCTGAATTTCCGGCGATAACTCACGTTGCACTGACAGTCAGCGACCTCGGGCGCAGCCGCCCGTGGTACCAGCGGCTGTTCGGCTCAGACCCTGTCATCGATGAGGACACCGGGCCGTTCCATCACGTCGTTTGGATGATCGGAGGGACGCTGGTCGGAATTCACGCGTTCCCAGACTTGCAGAGTGCCGAACCGTTCGATGAGCGTCGCCCGGGACTTGACCATTTGGCCTTCGCGTGCGCCAACCGGTCCGAGCTCGAGGACTGGGAGCGCCACTTGAACAAGCTCGGAATTGCCAATGGCGGCATCATCGAAGCGCCCTATGGTTCGGGCTTATCGTTCCGTGACCCAGACAACATCGCTCTCGAGTTCTTTGCTCCTCCCGGATAGGTCAGGGACGGTCGGACGCTGGAGTAGTCCGTCGTCGTAAACGATCCACATCAAGTACTGCACCCACATGCGGCAGGCCCTTGACGCCCTCCTTGGATTAGCCCGCCGTCTGTGAAAGCAGCCCGAGCAATCCGGGTCGAAAACGTGGTGGTATCAAGGGGTCACCGGTTCGGATACATAACCCCAGGGCGTCATCAGGCGCCCCGAATGACCTAGTCTCGGCTTGTGGGGGACGAAGACGATCTGCCGCCACCAACTTGGGCTCTCCAAAGTAACGTCCCGCCCGGTTGGAACGACCAGTGAACCGTGCCCCGACTCGTATCTCGGCCGTGGCTGCCGTGGCGGCGGTGGCCGCAGCGGTGGTCACCGATCTGACCATCTCGGGGGTAGACGAGTGGTGGAATCGGCATTCACTGGTCGGTTCGTTGGTTTCAAGCGTGTTGGTTCTTGGCGTCACCGTCCTGATCGTGGACGAGGTGACCGCGCATCGCCAGGTCCGAGAACGGAAGCGAGTCGCAGCAGTGCAGGCCCTGATCGTGTACGGCCAGACAGTGCAGACGGCGAAGGTGCTGATGGCTCCGTCCGACCAGCGAGAGAGTGAGGACGCGGCCGGCGAGGTGCGGGCGCTCGCCTCCATGGTGCTTACCGCCGCCCCGGCACTGTTCGATGATCCCGAGGCGCGGGATTTCATGGAACAAGTCGAGGAGTTCTCCTCCATGGTGCTTCGCACAGGGCTGAGTCGCCCTGGCCACGACGTGACCGACGCCGATCGGGCAAAGCTCTCCGAAGCGAAAGAGGCGCTGAGCGCCGCTGTCCAACCGCTATTAGCTCGCCTCGACCCTCGCGAAGTCACGGAGGTCGAAGGAGACATTTTCACTTGAACCGCTCAATGGGGCAGATTGGGAGCCACAAGGTGTGGATCTGCATCGGAGTCACTCGCTCCGGGCGTCTTCGGGTCTGGCGAGCCGTTCGACGCGCCCTCCCTCGCTCCGCCCGTCGCCGGTCCGTCGGTCGGCCCCTCCGGGCCGCCGTCGGCCGTCGCCGTCCTTTCCCTTTCCTGCTGCCTTGCCCCTCTTGTCCTGCTTCCGACCGGGACCCGGAGTACCCACAAGGGGGCTGTCGACGCGACGCCTGCCGCGAGGCGTCGGGGCTGGCGCGAGCCCGTCGGGGAGAGGCGTCCCGTATCCGGCACTCCGACCCGGGGCCCAGCGGATGATGTGACACCGGTAGGGCGGCTGACTGATCGCCGAGTCAGGGCCCGGTGTCAGGGCGATCGAGTCGCTGGCCGGCTGCCGTTTTCCTCCACATTCTCCTGTTCACGACTGCCTACCTCGCGGAATGGACAAGCCCAGGCAGCTTCAGCCAGTCGATGGACCGCACCGGTACCCTCTATTTCAGCATGCCAATTTTCTCGACGGTAGATTTTGATGTCACTGCCGAAGCTGATTCCGAACGTCTTGTTGTCACTCTGCAGATGCTCTTCGATCTCGTTTTGGTCGGCTTAGGAGTGAAGATGCGCTGTGAAAGCAGGTCAGAAGCGACACGAGACCCAGAAGAGCGAGGCGTCCACTGGAAACAGAGCCCATAATCGAGGCGCACCACAGGCCACCTGAGACAGGAATCCCATGACTCCTAAGGTCAGTGGGCCGGACGGTCCGTTCGAACGGGGAACGACAAGGGGAGGAGCAACCATGCCCGACGAGCCGAGGACCTCGGCCGCAGTGAGGGAGTACGCTGAACGCCACGACGTGTCGTTGCGGTCCATGGGCGAGCCAAATTCGGTGCGCGCCCAGTTCGACTTCTTGGACGACAGTTACGAGGCGAGGCGGCTCTTCTCGGAGGTGTTGGGGACCTTCCTCCTCGTCGTGGTGGCGGTCGGAGGGGGGATCGTGAACGCGCGCTTCGGTGGCGACGCCATCCCGTTAGCCGTGCGCGTGGCTGGCCCGGGCCTGATGGTGGCCGGAATCATCTTGTTCATGGGGGCCGTCTCGGGGGCCCACCTCAACCCCGCCGTCAGCATCGCCTTCGCCGCCCGGGGGAACTTCCCTTGGAAGCGGGTCCCCGCGTACATCGTGGCCCAGTTCCTCGGGGCCATCCTCGCCACGCTCCTCTTGTGGGCGATGCTCGGCAAGTACGGGTCGGCGGGGTTGACCCTCCCCGGGCACGGGGTGTCCAACCTGACTGCCCTTCTCACCGAGATCGTGCTCACCGCCGGCCTGGTCAGCGTGATCCTTGGCACGGCGTCTGGGGCCCAGCAGCTCGGACCGATTGCCGCCGTCGGCGTGGGCAGCTACATCATCTTGGCCGGGTTCTGGGCCGCGCTCGTAAGCGGCGCCTCGATGAACCCGGCCCGCTCCCTCGGTCCGGCCCTCGTGCTCGACGACTGGACCTCGTGGTGGGTGTACCTCGTCGGGCCGATCGTCGGTGGGGCGATCGCCGTCGGCTTCGGCTGGGTACTCCGCGGCCCGGGCGGCGGCCGGTCGGGGACCCTCGCCGCCCAGGGGTCGCTCGGCTCGACGTGGCGGCCGGGTCGCATCGGTACCCCCGAGCCCGCCCCCCTGGAAGAGGACTCTGCTCGCACGAAGCCCCCGCCTCCCAAGGCGAACTGATCGATCAGGCCGCACAACCATGTGTCCGGTCGGCGGGGGGAAGGCCACTTTGCCACAACTTGTGGTACCACGGTGTCCCGTCCTCCGTAGTCACGAAGCAATATTGTCAAGTGGCTTGCGGCGATCGAATCCCGAAGTTTGAAAAGTGTCATGAGGTCATTTTGCAGTGGCCAGGCTGGATTGTCCAGAAGATTCTTCATGCTACTGATGACGCTGGCTGGCGTTGGCGTGCTGGCTTCGTGTTCGTCGACCGGGGCTTCCGACAACGCAGCGCCCCAACGGGGAACGAGCAATATGCATCCCCAACCGGAAACCTCCCCTTTGCCACAGGTGACACTCACCCCGCCAACAACGTTCCCAGTCCCCGGACCATCAGGAAGCACTGTCCAGGCAGGAGGGTGAAGCAGACGGCGTAGTGTGAGGTCAAAGGGGTATCCTCACCCAGTCCAGGTGCGAGCGGGGCGGTTGGCAATGAGCGAAACGGCGCAGGGTCCGGGTTGGTGGTTAGCGACAGATCGCAAGTGGCATCCCCCCGTTCAACCACCACCCCTTGTTGCCCCTTCTGGCTTAGTCCCCCAAGCAAGTCCACTTGGGGAGCAGATCCTCCTGGTCGGTGACCACAATGCAGCCCACTAGGCGAAGTCGAGAGGAAATGCGCACGAGGCTCGTCGAAGAAGGACGCGAGATCCTCTTAACAGAAGGACTCGAGGCTGGTTCGAGCAATCTCACCTTCAAGAGAGTCTTCGAGCGCGTGGAAGCGAAGACGGGCGTGCGGATCACCAATGCATCGGTGATCAAGCGCATCTGGGAGAACCAGGCAGACTTCCAGGCCGACGTGCTGGTCACCATCGCGCGGGACGAGGCACGTCGTGCCCAGGGAAGCGGGCAGCGAGTTATCGCCATGTTGGGCGCTCTCGACATGGCCACCCCAGAATCCCGCACTCAGGCTCTCCGCGAGGTGTGCCGCGTTGAAGGCAACGCAAGCAGCAGCGCCATCGACCAATCAACAAACTGGCCGCTGTGGATCAGCGTCGTTGCCATGGCAACTACCACGGCGAATCTGGAAATACAGGCACGGATCAAAGCAGCTCTTGCGGACGGGTACCTGTCGGTCACCAAATTCTGGAGTGAGAACTTCATCGCTCTCATCGACGTGCTCGGACTTCGAATCCGTCACCCCTGGTCGATGGACCAGTTCAGCATGGCGGCGATTGCCTACGCCGAGGGATGCGCACTTCGTCAATTAGCGGGTGGCCATACCGAGATGATGTTCCGTCCGACTGGTCCGAAGGGGGACGACCAGGAATGGTCTCTCTTCGCTGTCGGACTGGAGGCTCTCGTCCACCAGTTCTTTGAACCTGACCCGGACTTCACGCTGTCGTCGTAGGTCCCGTAGCGCCCCGAGAGCTTGAGTCCGCGTGTGACGAATCCGCGAACTGACCCGAATGTCGAGGTCGGTGACGCCGATTCCCCCTTCGTCATGCCGCAAAACATGCATACCCGCAACCGCGCGTGCACGTCCCCCCCCGCTTCGCGTAAGGTCACCGCCCAATGTACTAGTCCGGTGGACCGGTCCTTGCACGTCATCGGGTTCCGACCGCCCAGGACCCAGGAGTCCGTGATGATCCGTCTCATCATCAGGCTCGAGCGCCGCGGTGCGCCGGCCTTCGCGGTGCCCGTGCTCGCGGTGGCGACCTTCGTGTCGCCGACGCTCGAACCGGGGCCGACAGCGCCTCACTTCATTGCTTCGCGCGATACCAAGCAATGGGGTTGATACGTCGACGGGTCGTGATCTCGGGTCGGGTTCAAGGCGTGGGTTTCCGAGCCGCATGCGGTCGACAAGCGATGACGGCTGGCGTGGCCGGAATGGTCCGAAATATCGATGACGGCAGGGTCGAAGCGATATTCGAAGGACGACCTGAAGACGTCGATGAACTAGTCAAGTGGTGCGGATCGGGTCCTTTGTTGGCTAGTGTCCGCGGGCTGGAAGTCTCCGACGAGCCTCCGACCGGCACCCGCAGGTTCGAGGTCCTTGACTAGCGCCCTCCCCCTCCCTGCCGCCGGTCGGCCAGGCTCCGCCGCCTGTCAGATTCCCGCTTTGCCACCGGGATCGCCTTCGGCGGAATCGGCGTCTCGCTGCCCTCTCACACCGATAAGTCGATCATTACCACCGTGCCGTCCGGCACTGGCACCGTTGATGTGAGGGTCACAGGCCCTGACGGGACGAGTGCCGTCAGTCCAGCCGATCGCTACACCTACAACACGCCGGGCGCTGCCCATCCGCCGGGCTACGACCTGGCCGGCTCCGACGGCGGGGTCTTCGTGTTCCCCACAGGCCAGAGTGCCGGGTTCTTTGGGTCGCTCCCGGGCCTCGGGGTGAAGGTCTCCAACATCGTAGGCATCGTGCCCACCAACAACTTCACCGGCTACAACCTGGTGGGTTCGGACGGCGGGGTCTTCGTCTTCCCGGTCGGCCAGTCGGCCGGGTTCTTCGGGTCCCTGCCCGGGTTGGGCGTGAGCGTGAACAACATCGTGGGCATCGTGCCCACCAACAATGACCAGGGCTATGACCTGGTGGGGAACGACGGGGGGGTCTTCGTCTTCCCGACCGGGCAGTCGAGCGGCTTCTTCGGCTCGCTCCCGTCGATGAACGTCCACGTGAACGACATCGTGGGCATCGTGGCCAGCCCCAGAGGCGGGGGCTACTTCCTGGTGGGCAAGGACGGGGGGGTCTTCACCTTCGGCAATGCCCCCTTCTTCGGATCGCTCCCGGGCATCGGGGTATCGGTCACGAACATCACCGGCATCGCCTCATCCCGACGGCCAGGGCTACTACGTGGTCGGGGCCAACGGGGCGGTCTACGCCTTTGGTGATGCCAAGTCGTTCGGCTCGCTCCCAGGACTCGGGGTCAGTGTGTCCAACATCGTGAGCATCGTGCCCACTCCCGACGGCGGGGGCTACTGGCTTATCGGCTCGGACGGGGGGTCTTCGCCTTCGGTGACGCCACCAGCCAGGGTTCGCTCCCCGGGGTCGGGGTCCACGTAAACAACGTCGTCGGAGCGGTGCCCACTGGTTGAGAGACTGGGGTGCCCCCGACCGATGAGTGGGCGCTCTATGGGTGCGGAGGTCAGGACTTGGTGGCCATCCCCTCAAACATGTAGCCCATCGGCTTGGGTCCCTTCAGGTAGTAGTTGTCCATGCGGGTCACCGTGAACCCCGCCCCTTCGATGAGTTGGCCGATGGGCCGATTGAGATGGCACCCTCCCGCCCACCGGC